>SMVA01132463.1_pt1 | contig 11034 bp, 11 predicted proteins | sample 2456451 | NCBI WGS metagenome assembly SMVA01 (sample SAMN11095933, study PRJNA526329) | marine sediment metagenome | biome: Marine sediment; feature: Surficial sediment; material: Deep marine sediment; isolation source: Hadal surficial sediment | place: Pacific Ocean | collected 2014-05 | depth...
CACCTGAACCAGGCGGGACAACAGGTCATTGCCGGTACCATCGCCTCACACCTGGCGCTCACTGGCATTTTTCCGGACACAACACTCCCCTTCCCTCTCAATAAAAATTAAAAAACAAGAAAGATCATGAAGACGTGTATATGGCTTGCGTAAGCTTCCCCTCAAGTTTAATACGGAATAGTACTTGCGCCGATTCATGATATTTTTTAGGAACATCAATAGTTACTATAGTTTCATCAGTAATTCACAGTTATTGTGATAGCATTTGATTGATGGAGATACAACGAATATGTAAAAATTTACACCAATCACTGGATCAATGCTCCATCGCGTTGCAGTTAAATGAATATTCGCAAAAATTACCCAGATCAGGGTGATTGGCACATAACGCGGCGCCAGTTTGTTCAGGGGCTCGCGTTGGGCGGGGCCCTGGCGGGCTTTGGACTAAAGTCCGCCTACGGTGGATATTCAGAAAATCTGACCGGTAACCCGGAGATTCTCGCCGCTCATAATTTCCACCTGACCATTGGTTATTTACCGGTAAATTTCACCGGTAAAAAGCGAATAGCCACTGCGATCAATGGTTCTATACCTTCGCCGGTCCTACGATGGAAAGAAGGCCAAGAGGTAACTCTGGCGGTAACCAACCAGCTTGCTCATGATACTTCGATTCACTGGCACGGCATTATTCTTCCCAGCGAAATGGACGGTGTTCCCAATATCAGTGATAACTTCACCGGCATCCCTCCCAATGAAACTTTTCTCTACCGGTTCACGCTCAGGCAAAGTGGTACTTACTGGTTTCACAGCCATTCCGGTTTCCAGGAACAGACCGGAGTGTATGGGGCAATTATTGTTGATCCAGAAGAGGCGGATCCGGTCAGTTATGATCGAGAATACGTCATTCTCCTGTCTGACTGGACCGATGAAAAGCCTGAAAACCTATACGCAAAACTGAAGAAAATGAGCAATTACTACAACTTCAGTGAGCGCACTGTTGGTGATCTGTCCGCTGATATCCGTGAAAAAGGCACTGCCCGTACCTGGGCCGATCGCAGGATGTGGAACAAGATGCGCATGAGTGATCGCGACATATCGGATGTGACCGGCTATACCTATACCTTCCTGATGAATGGCCATACACCGGCTAAGGGGTGGACCGGCTTGTTCAAACGGGGCGAAAAGATCCGCCTGAGGATTATCAATGCTGCAGCCATGACTTTTTTTGACTTCCGGATTCCCGGGCTGGATATGAAGGTTGTAGCGTCCGATGGTCAAAATATTGAACCGGTTTCGGTTGAAGAAATTCGAATCGGTGTCGCCGAGACCTATGATGTAGTGGTAGCACCTCACGATGACAGGGCTTATTCAATTTTTGCCCAGGCCATTGACCGCACAGGCTATGCACGCGGAACCTTGACCCCTGATTTATCGTTGCTTGCGCCGGTTCCCGCACTGGATGACCATCCGGTTCTGACTCACGGCGACATGGGGATGAGCATGGCTTCCATGGGTCATGACATGTCCGCAATGAATAATGACACCCCCGCTGTGGACCATAGCAAGATGTCTATGAAAGGCATGGATCACAGCAAGATGTCCATGTCGGGAAGTACGGATAAGGTGTCAATGGGCAATGGCTCGGCGGGTTTTGGCAGCAAATTGGCCCAACCGCATGTCAGCACCGAATTTGGTCCGCATATCGATATGCGATCAGATGACGCACAGTACCGCCTTGATGATCCGGGAGTTGGCCTGCGCAATAATGGCCGCAAAGTGTTGACCTATTCACAGATATATAACCTGTATCCAACGCCGGATCCTCGCGAACCAACGCGCGAAATAAGCCTTCACTTGACCGGAAACATGAGTCGTTACATGTGGTCATTAAATGGTATCCGTTTCGCCGATGCCGAATCTTTAATTCTGAAATATGGTGAGCGTGTGCGAGTCAATCTGGTCAATGACACCATGATGACTCATCCGATTCATCTTCACGGCATGTGGAGTGATCTGGAAACAGGCGAAGCGGGGCGAATTCCGCGCAAACACACGGTTAACGTGCCGCCCGGCGCGAAAATCAGCTACCTCGTTAGCGCAGATGCCATGGGTGGATGGGCCTACCATTGCCATCTGCTTTATCACATGGCGGGTATGTTCCGCAAAGTCGAGGTGGTGTCATGAACCGCTCGGGGATGTTATCGGGTCTGGTTTTGTTACTACAAATTGTCTGGGTGCTTCCCTCGTTTGCAGGCATGGAGGACGATCCTTTGCTTTTTGCCTATTTCATCGATGAGTTTGAATGGCGTGATGCAGACGATGGGGATCTGACCAGCTGGGATTTGCAAGGATGGATCGGCAAGGACCTTAAGAAATTCTGGTGGAAAATCGAGGGAGAGTCGGTCAACGGAAATATTGAAGGTACCGAAATACAGTTGTTGTATTCACGCGCAGTAGCACCGTACTGGAATGTTAATTTCGGTTTTCGTACAGATATCAAGCCTGATACTGGAAACGATTGGGCGGTACTCGGAATACAAGGACTTGCACCTTACTTTTTCGAGCTTGACGCTGCGCTGTTTTTCAGCGACTCCGGGCAAATCGCAGCCAGGCTGGAAGCGGGATACGAGTTCATGTTCTCGCAAAAGCTGATTCTTTCACCAGAAATCGAGATCAATGCCTATAGCAAAACCGATGCCGTCAATGGCCTTGGATCAGGCCTTTCAAACTTTGAATTCGGACTGCGTCTTCGCTATGAATTTCGCAGGGAGTTCGCACCATATATCGGCCTGATATGGGATAGAAAGTTTGGCACAAGCGCTGACCTCTCCCGTCTTGACGGAAAACCAGCCACCGATACACAACTGGTAATCGGCGTTCGCGCCTGGTATTGATTTTTCAGGAAATTACATCGTACTGGATGTCCATACTTTTAGTCTAAGCCAACTCGCCAGCACACGAAAATTTCCTTCATCCTGCCTGCTCTGGCTTATCAGGAGTTTGTGGTGATGAGAGCCCCTAACGAGCACTAGCACGGCATATCGGCTGACCAGCCAGGAGTTTGAACTGATGATTCCTGCTTGCGACTTTTCCCCATTAAGCTTCCACTTCGCCCTGCCGTCAGGGAAAATCATAAGACTGCCTTCAGTCAATGTTTTTTTTCTGCTCAGTAACTTCAATGCACAAAAAAGTCCACCACTCATGCACAGCACCTTGAGCCACAACACGGCCGGGCTGATTAATATTGCGAAAAATCCGGCAACTAAAAAAAAACAGTATGAGTGCCGTAAAACCCGATCCGGTCCCGTCTTTATGCACAGGACTGAGTCATGCTGCATCGCGTATTGCGTCCGTGAGACTTTGAAATTCATCGGTATCAGGGGTTTCAATTTTCTGGAGCCAATGCCAGATAAGATCGTCTTCCTGGTCTAGAAATGCCTCGAAACGCTCCCAGCTACCGGATTTCAGACTATCAAGATTTGATTCAAGAAATGATCCCAGCAGTACATCAAGTTCTTTCATGCCCCTGCGGCATAACCAGCGCAATCTGCGGATTCGATCCTCACCTTGCATGCCGGGGCGATCAGGACCTCTTTCTTGCCAATAGCATTTTCTTTGTCTCTGCGATTGCCAGCGCCGGGTTGAGACCCTTTGGACAGGTTGCTGTGCAATTTAAGATGGTATGACAACGGTAAAGCTTAAATGGATCGTCAAGTTCTTCCAGACGCTCTTCGGTCGCCCCGTCCCTGCTGTCAACAATCCAGCGATATGCCTGCAAAAGAATGGCGGGCCCAAGATAACGATCCCCATTCCACCAGTAGCTCGGGCAGGCTGTTGAACAGCATGCACAAAGAATACATTCGTATAGTCCGTCCAGTTTTTCCCGTTGTTCACGACTCTGCAGGCGCTCTTTATCGGGCGCGACATCATCGCTCGCCCTTATCCAGGGTCGTATGGCTGAATACTGCGCATAAAAGTGCGACATATCCGGCACCAGGTCTTTGACCACCGACAAATGCGGCAAGGGATTAATCTTGATGGTTCCCTTAATCTCCTTAATTGGCTTGGTGCAGGCCAGGGTATTTGTACCATCGATATTCATTGAACAGGACCCGCAAATTCCTTCGCGGCAGGAGCGCCGGAAAGTGAGTGTCTGGTCGATTTCATCCTTAATCTTGATGATGGCATCGAGCACCATTGGGCCACAGCTATCCAAATCAATTTCAAAAGTATCAACGCGGGGCGTATCACCGGAATCCGGGTCCCAGCGATAGATTTCAAAATTCTTTGTGCGAATTGCACTTTTTGAAGCAGGGAAATGCTTTCCCTTGCTGATTCTTGAATCTTTGGGGAGTCTGAGTTCAAGCATGCTAGTAAACCCTGGGTGCCAGTGGAACCACATCCACCTCGTCCGTAAGTGTGTACATGTGAACCGGCCGATAATCTATTTCCACGATTCCGTCTTCGCTAAGAGATTGCAGAGAGTGTTTCATCCAGTTCTCATCATCGCGGTCCGGAAAGTCTTCACGGGCATGTGCGCCGCGGCTTTCCTTCCTGTTTTCGGCACCAAACATGGTCACCATTGCACAACCAAGTAGATTTCGTAATTCAAGTGTTTCAGCCAGGTCTGAATTCCAGACCAGTGATCGATCACCTACCGATACATTCGCAAATGAACGGTAAACATCAGAAATCAGTTCACAGCCTTGCTGGAGAATTTCCCCGGTACGAAATACTGCTGCGTTATTCTGCATGACTTTTTGCATTTCGTTGCGGATTTCTGAAGTTGAAGTCGAGCCATCGGCGTTGCGCAATGCATCGAACCCTGAAAGCATACCGTCCAGATGGTGGCTGGCTACTTTCGGGTGAGGCATTCCGGGCTTGATTACCTCAGCGCAACGATGTGCCACGGCACGTCCAAAAACAATAATATCCAGCAGTGAATTTGAGCCCAGACGGTTTGCACCGTGCACCGATACGCAGGCCGCTTCACCAATGGCAAATAATCCGGGAACAACTGTATCGGGAACTCCATCATCGTTGCAGACGACTTCGCCGTGATAATTAGTAGGAATTCCACCCATGTTGTAATGGACGGTTGGCAACACCGGAATAGGGTCTCTGGTCACATCAACATTGGCGAATATCCGCGCGCTTTCTGAAATGCCAGGCAATCTCTCTTCGATTACTTCCGGGCCCAGATGTTGCAGGTTGAGAAAGATATGGTCTTTCTTGGCACCGACCCCCCTACCCTCACGGATCTCTACCGTCATTGCGCGACTGACCACATCCCTTGAAGCGAGATCCTTGGCATTGGGTGCATATCGCTCCATAAACCGCTCACCTTCGGAATTTGTCAGAAATCCGCCTTCGCCACGAACGCCTTCTGTGATCAACACGCCCGCACCATATACGCCGGTGGGGTGAAACTGCACAAATTCCATGTCCTGAAGTGGCAATCCGGCACGCAGGACCATGCCGTTTCCATCCCCGGTGCAGGTATGGGCAGAGGTACAGGAGAAATAGCTTCTCCCATAGCCACCCGTCGCCAGGATAACGCCATGCGCGCGAAACATGTGCAGTGTGCCGTCTGACAAATCCCATGCCAAAACACCACGGCATACACCGTCATCGTCCATGAGCAGATCGATCGCGAAATACTCAATGAAGAATTTGGCATCGTGGGCGAGTGACTGTTGATAAAGCGTATGCAGTATCGCGTGGCCGGTTCGGTCTGCAGCAGCAGCGGTACGCTGCGCAGTCCCCTTGCCATAATGTGTGGTCATGCCGCCGAAGGGCCGCTGATAGATCTTGCCGTCATCGGTACGTGAAAACGGCACACCGAAATGCTCGAGTTCAATGACAGCCGGGACAGCTTCGCGACACATATATTCAATCGCATCCTGATCCCCCAGCCAATCTGAGCCCTTGACGGTGTCATACATATGCCAACGCCAGTCGTCATCGCCCATATTGCCCAATGCAGCCGACATTCCGCCCTGGGCGGCGACCGTATGGCTGCGGGTAGGGAATAACTTGGTAACGCATGCGGTGGACAAGCCGGTAGCAGCCAGCCCCATCGTTGCACGTAATCCTGCGCCACCGGCACCGACCACAACGACGTCATACTCATGCTCAATGATGTTGTAAGCCTGCGTCATGATTCATGCACCTGCCGGCAAGTTGAACAAAGCAAAAACGGTCAGTACAAACCCTGCAAAGCATGCAATCCGGGTCAACCATATCAGGGTCGATTGAAACCAGAGTGGCTCTATATAATCTTCGCAAATGACCTGGATGCCAGTTTGTGCGTGAAAAGCAATGATACCGATGAGTCCGATGGCCATTGCTTTTTGAAATGGCTGGCTAAAGAAATCCAGCGCCATACTGTATTCAGCACCCGCCAGGCGCGCAGCCGCCCAAAGCAACCAGATAGTGAGAGGGATTAACAGTAAGGAACTGAGCCTTTGCTGCCACCAGTGCCCCACTCCACCATGTGAATCCTTGCTCACAGGCTTATCCAGAGGGTCAGCATAAACAGCACAGCCGAAGCGGCGAGCATGAGCCAACCCGATTGATAAACCTGCTCAAGTTCCAGCATTTGTGCCGTATCCCAGATCAGGTGGCGAATACCATTCATCAGGTGATAACAAAGGCTGTACAGGCTGATCAACACCAGGGCCTGACCGTATATACCGGCGAGAAATGCGCTGACAAATGAAAATGCTTCCGGCCCCGACATTAATGCAAGAACCCACCACAGCAACAGGGGCATACTGATTATGGTCAGGAAAATACCGGTCAGCCTGTTGGTAATAGACAAAACCGAAGTCAATTGCGGTTTGTAATATGGCCCGATCATGAACGGCGACATTGGCCTTTCTTTGGCTTCGTTTTTCACGCTTCTCCGGTGTTACTCACAGCTTATTCTGCGACTTTGCAAGCCTACTGATTCGTCCCCTTATAATCAAGGAATCATGCCCATTTTAGCTTCCCCATTTCACCCCTATTTAGGTACAATTCAATTTGAATCATTAATTCATGTCATTTCACTGCAGGTAAACCAGAATGTATTCCCAAATGTATTCATTGAGCACTCTCTCAGTTCTTGAGTTTTCAGGCCATGATGCCAGTCAGTTTCTGCACGATCAGCTGAGTGCAGATATTGTCGGCCTTGCGCCTGGACAAAGCACATTTGCCTGTTATTGCAACCCAGCCGGGCGAGTGCTCGGTTTACTGTCACTTAGCCCGCTGGAGGGGTCAATTTTTGCAATCTGCAGCAGCGGCCTTGCCGGTTCCCTGCTTGAATTGTTTTCAAAGTACATCATCAGGGCGGATGTCAGGATTACGCTCCGTGATGATCTGACCGTAGTCGTCAATATACAGACCGGGGAGATTGACCCCCTGGTGATCATGAAAACTGCTACAGGTCTTGATTACGCGATTACTTCGGCAACAACTGAAGCCGTGCAGGCTGACAGCCAACAGGCTCAAGATTGGAAAATGAAGGAACTTGGCAAGGGAATTGCCTGGCTCGACGAAGCAAGCAGCGCCAAATTTCTTCCACAAATGCTTGGTTATGAACAAATTGGTGCCTTGAGTTTTACCAAAGGCTGTTTTCCTGGACAGGAAATTATCGCGCGCACACGGTATCTTGGGAAGCTGAAACGGAGGCCGTTGTTATTACATATCGACGAAAACATTTCATTTGAAGTGAATGAGAAAATTACCCTGATCGAGAATGACGAGACCTGTTCAGCAATCGTTGTAGACCGGGCGAAGGGTGTGGCACAGGATCAGCTTCTATTCGTCGTTGTACGTGCGGCGGAAGAAATAAAACCCAACTTGCTTCGAGCGGGTGACAGGGAAATCAAAGTCAGTCATTTCTCTGCAACGATATAACATACCCAGCCGGGATCAGCGTCACCTGTCAGAGCCGGTTTGAAAACGCCATTTCCCTGGTTTTTTTCTTGGTCGGTTCCTTCCCAGTAAATCGTGACATTCTCAAAACCTGCCTCTTCCAGTATTTCCTTGATCTCCGGTAAAGTCCAAAGACGCCAGTGGTAACTGAACGCTTTATCAAGGCGGGACTTGTCTTGAAACTCAAAATGAATGTGGCAGATCATGAGCGAATCTATGGGATTAAAAGAGGCCTGTTCCCAGATATAAGTAAACCCATCACATTCCCTGGGCTCCTTGATTTCCATTGGTGCTTCGTAGCCGCCATAAGCATCAAGGAAGAAAATTCCGTCATCAACCAGACCAGCCCTGGCATTGCGAAAATATTCCCGCAGTGCGGCCCGCTCAAGGAACAGGTAGTAGCTGAAGTTCATTGCCAAAACAATGTCAGCAGGCTCCGGGCGAATACTGATGACATTGTCCTGCAATAAGTGGATACGTTCCCGCTGGCCGGGATCAAGTTGCGCAAGATTGTTGATCTCCCCCCAATCCAATACTTCGCTGTCAAGATCAATGCCCATGGCAGCGTGACCTGGTCCTCGTTTAACCCATTCACACGAGGTCGCTGCCGTACCACAAAAGTCTTCGCGCAAGAGTTCAGCCGGGCGTTGCCGCAAGCGATCCCAGGTCTGGGTAACAAAATCTACTTCCGATTCCACTTCCTGAACAGATTGCTGGTACAGCAGGTGTCGGTCGGCCTGGTCAGCCATCGAGGGTTTCTTTGCCCGGGACATGACAGACTAAGTTGTGATCACAGGATAATTTTGCTCAACATATTTCTCGATGAGCTCCAGGAATTCACCGGTAAGATTTTCACCCCGTAATGTGACGGCCTTTTTTCCATCAATAAATACCGGCGCAATCGGCGCCTCACCTGTACCTGGAAGACTGATCCCGATATCAGAATGCCGGCTTTCGCCCGGGCCATTGACCACGCATCCCATAACGGCCAGTTTAAGGTTTTCTACTCCTTCGTATTTCAACCGCCAATGCGGCATCCTTTCGCGGACATATGTTGTAACCTCACTGGCCAGGGATTGGAAAAAAGTACTGGTGGTTCTGCCACAGCCTGGGCAGGCCGTCACCATCGGTGTAAAGGCTCTTAATCCCATGGTTTGAAGCACTTCCTGGGCTACTATTACTTCATCGGTTCGTGGTTGGTCAGGTTCGGGTGTCAATGAAATCCTTATGGTATCGCCGATACCCTCCTGCAACAGAACTGCCAACGCAGCAGTTGATGAGACGATCCCCTTACTACCCATCCCTGCTTCGGTCAGGCCAAGATGAAGCACATAATCACAGCGCGCTGCCAGCGTGCGATACACACTGATCAAATCCTGAACGGCGCTGACCTTGCAGGAAATAATGATCTGGTCGTGTTTCATCCCAAGGTCTGCAGCAAGTCCGGCACTTTCAAGTGCCGATACAACCAGTGCTTCACGCATCACGGCATCCGCAGCAAGTGGTGAAGGTTTCTCAGCGTTTGAATCCATCAGCCGTGATAACAGTGCCTGGTCGAGGCTGCCCCAGTTCACGCCGATTCGGACCGGCTTTTCGTGCTCCAGTGCCTGCTCGATGATCATGGCGAACTGGCGGTCTCTTTTCTTGCCGAAGCCGACATTCCCCGGGTTGATACGGTACTTGGCTAGCAGGCGGCCACACTCCGGGTGATTTTTCAGCAACATATGTCCGTTGTAATGAAAATCGCCCACCAGCGGAACATCACAGCCCATCATTGTCAGGCGTTCGCAAATTTCAGGTACTGTGGCAGCTGCTTTTTCTGTGTTTACCGTAATCCTGACCAGTTCTGAACCCGCTCTTGCAAGCTCCGCTACCTGTTTTGCCGTTGATTTTGCATCTTCGGTGTCCGTGTTAGTCATGGACTGGACCACGATGGCGTGGCAGCTACCGATCTCAACATTCCCTACGGTTACGGTGGGCGTTTTTCTCCGGGCCCCTGGCTGATGACTAGTCATGGCTCATTCAGAGCTATCGTCCGGTTTACTTTTGGCGCTCATCACCGGCCAGGCAGAATGCAGGTAAACCCACATGGACCAAAGGGTCAGACCGGCAGCAACATACAACAAAAGTTCTCCGATTAAATCCAGTGGCAGGGTAAACAATTCCTTGCGGAACAGTAATAACGAAATAGCCGTCATCTGGAAAATGGTCTTTAATTTACCAATACCCGATACCGTCACCCTGCCCCCTTCTCCCATTTCTGCCATCCATTCGCGTAACGCGGAGATGGCGATTTCCCTGCCGATGATAATGGTAGCGGCGAGGGTAAAAACAACCGGGTGTAATAGAAGTTCAGGCGGTCTTTGCACCAAAAGAACCAGTGCAGTTGCGACCATTAATTTGTCAGCCACCGGGTCGAGAAAGGCCCCGAAACTGGTTAAAAGTCCCATTTTTCTTGCCAGGTAGCCATCCAGCCAGTCGGTAATTGCAGCCGACACAAATACCACCATGCTGGCGATATTTGACCATTCATATGGCAGGTAGAAAAACAACACAAGAACCGGGATCAGGGCGATCCGGATCAGGGTCAGGATCATCGGGGCAGTTATGGGCATTTGGATGGTATCCGGGTTTAGCTGTCGCCATTATTGCAGACAGTCAATCAAGCCTGCCAGCACTAAGACAAAATTAGTCAAACCCAAGAATCAATGCAAGGCCTGAAATATACGTTTCGCCAACTGCTTACTGATCCCAGGGATGCTTGATAATTCTACTACACCGGCCTTTCTTACACCTTTTATTCCGCCAAAATGAGTCAAAAGGGCACGTCGTCGCCGGGCACCAATTCCGGCAATTTCTTCCAGGCCTGATTTGATCGAAGCCTTTTGCCGCTTCCCCCGATGCCCTGTAATGGCGAACCGGTGGGCTTCATCCCTGACCTGCTGGACCAGGTGTGAAGCAGACGATTCCGGCCCGGGTGATATGCTGGCAGCCTTGTTTTCTGCTGATACCGGCAATATCCATTCTTCAAAGCCGGCTTTGCGTGCTGTTCCCTTGGCTACACCCATGACCGGTATTTCGCTCAAACCATATTCGGCCAGCACATTGATGGCC
>SMVA01334124.1_pt1 | contig 11034 bp, 9 predicted proteins | sample 2456451 | NCBI WGS metagenome assembly SMVA01 (sample SAMN11095933, study PRJNA526329) | marine sediment metagenome | biome: Marine sediment; feature: Surficial sediment; material: Deep marine sediment; isolation source: Hadal surficial sediment | place: Pacific Ocean | collected 2014-05 | depth 0-1...
GTCGCTGGTGCTCCCGGTAACCGCGACGAACCCACCGAGCGGGGCGAAGGCGAGCGCCACTCCGACGCCATAATGCGCCAGTGGCGTGAAGCGCTTCATGTACGGGTAGAGCACAAAGCCGAGCAACGGGATCGGGGACAGTCGCAGAGCAACCGGCGACAGCACGGCGCACGACACCAGGTAAAGCGCCAGCCCGCCGGCGACGATGCCCCAGGCCTCGGCCAGCTTCATCGCACCGCGGGGCAACTCCCGCACTTCGGTACGCGGGTTCCGCGCGTCGATCTCGCGATCGATGATGCGGTTGAGTCCCAGCGCCGTGGTACGCGCTCCGGTACCCGCCCCCAATATGAGCAGAGCCGTGCGTCCGTCCGGCAGACCACCCGACGCGATCACCGCGCCGGCGTACAGCAGCGGGAGCGAGAACAGCGTGTGCTCGAACTTGACGAAAGAGACCCAGGTGGTGGGGCGAGAAGAGGAGGTGTTGGTCATTGACCAGCAGGCGGTGGTGGGTGGCGGGTCTGCGGATCCTGCTATCCCGCATTTCTCCTCGCGGCGATTGCGCATGCGCAGCCGTGACCCGTTGGGAAACGCGGGACAGTCGGCTCGATGCTATCACCCGGCAATATCGATCACGATCTTGCCGAACTGCTCGGCCTTCTCCAGGCGCTCGAGGGCGGCGCGTGCTTCGGTGAGCGGGAATACCTTGTCAACCACGGGCACGATTTTCCCCGCGGCCACCACCGCGAGCATGTCGCGAAATTCCTCGGAGCTACCCATGGTCGAGCCGAAAATCGACAGTTGATTCCAAAAAACCCGCCGCACGTCCACCGGAACACGTGGGCCGGTGGTGGCGCCGCAGGTGACGATACGACCACCCTTGCGACACGCTCGGATGCTGGCGGCGAAGGTAGCCTCGCCGACGTTGTCGACCACCACGTCGACACCTCTACCCCCGGTGACCTCGCGGGTTGCTGCCACGATATCATCGGTAACGTAATCAATGGCGTGCGCCGCGCCCAGCTCGAGGGCACGGTTGCGCTTCGCCTCGCTGTGGCTGGTAACGACCGCGCGCGCGCCAAGATAGCCGGCGATCTGCAGCGCCGCCAGGCTGACGCCGCCGCCGATGCCATGGATCAACACCCACTCGTCGGCGCGCAGCCGCGCCTTGGAAACCAGCATCCGCCACGCCGTCAGGGTAACCAGCGGAAATGCCGCTGCCTCCGTCCAGGACAGCCGCTCCGGTTTGGCAAAACAGTTGGCCGCGGGCACTACGATCTCCTCGGCGAACGTCCCCGGCACCATCTCGCCCAGCAAGGCGTAGCCTTCCTCGTCGGGTGCGCCGAGTCCGGGATCGAGCACCACCTCGTCACCGACCGCGACGCGGTCGACACCCGCGCCGGCCTCGACGCCCTCTTCGACCTCGACACTCTCTCCGACCTCAACCACGACGCCGGCACCGTCGGCGCCGAGCACATGGGGCATGGAGAGATTCAGGCCGGGGATGCCGCCGATGACAAACAGGTCGAGGTGGTTGAGCGCCGCGGCGTGCAGGCGTAGGCGCACGCCGCCGGGGAAGAGCTCAGGCCGGGGAACGTCAACAACCTCTACCTGCTCGCTGCTGCCGTGCCGAGGGATGACCGCCGCCTGCATAGGGAACTCCGAGCCAGTGTGCCCCGTATCGCCTACCCTTCGACGTACCCGCGACGGGAGCGGACCTTGACGTCGTCGCGGTCGACCCGCACCTGGATACGATAGAACTTGTCAGGCTTGGCATTTTCGGCCCGCGGCGGCGGCGTATAGCCGAGCACGTAGCGGAAGGCTGTGTCGCGGTCGATCTGCTCGAGGGCTCCGTAGAAATTGGCGGAATTGCTGAATGGCAACCCGCCGGTGCCGCGCGACAACATGCGGAGGCCGTCTTCCTCGCCCTGATAGGCGAGCGTCGCGATACCCGGGGAGAGGTTGCTGCGAAACTGATCGGTCGCATCGTTCATGGCGCCGATCGACGAGCCTCGGGCGCCGATGGTGTAGAGCGTGTAGTTGTACCGGTTAAGGCGACCGATGGCGCGCAGCAGATAGGTCTCGATGGTCTGCGCGAAACGCGAGCGAAACGCCACCGGGTGCTCGGCCGCGCTGGAAGCGCTGGCACGGCTTCGCAACGAAGCCTGGTCCAGCCGCGCATCGAGGATGTAATAGTAGGGCGCGCCCGGAGTCTGCGAGACCCCCGCCGAAACCATGATCATCGTCTTCGGCCCGGGTACATCGAAGGTACGATTGAGGTGCGCCGCCAGCGTCGTCATGGCGTCGAGAGTGAAGAGAATCTCGTCCTTGCGCTGCCCGGCGAACACCTGCGCCATGCTGGCGCCCTGACGCAATACGTTGGCCTCCACCCCGAGGATCGCTTCGGCGTCACCCAGGGAATCCAACACCCTCAGGCTGTTGGGATCCGAGTACAGCAACCTGAGGAGGTCCTGCTTGTTGCGGCGCTCCCGCTCTTTGATCGCCGGGTTGGTGGCGAACTCGTTGAGGCTCCGCTTGATGCTCTCGACATCGCGGGTGAACTCCGGCGCCACCATCAGCCGGCGGCGCGGCGTCAACGTGGCCAGCAGGATGCGATCGTTTTCCTGCAGATGATTGTCGAGATAGTCGTTCAGGGCATAACGCACGCGGTCCCAATCCGACGGCGCGGTGTTGAAACCGTCGATGAACAGGACCATGTAGCGCGGCAACAAAGGCGCCTCCGCGAGGATCGGGTGCATCGCCGGCGCCTCCTCCTCCACCTTGCCGTTCTCGTCGATGCGCACGGGAAGCGTCTCGCGGAACCGCTCGAGGGCAAAAAAGCTGATGTCGACCCGTTTCCCCTCTTCGAAAATCTGAAAGTCCTCGACGGTCAAGTCGGGAACGAACTTGCCGTCCTTGCCGAACACCGTCACGTCCACCAGCACGCGCTCGACGGCGGCGCCAAACTGGGGTTGGGGCTCCTGTTCGCCCAGCTCCTGGACGGGGACCGGGCGCTGCGGCGGGCGAGCATTCTGCTGCGCACTCGCCCCGGTGGACACCAGGGCGATGCTCGCGACCAAGACCGCGACAACAATCAGCGAAGAAGCTCGCAGGTTGTTCATTGCCCCCTATCATATGAACTGAGCCCGCCGGCCTCAAGGTCCGAACGACGCCCTACGACAACCGTGTTGCCAACCCGAACGTCTCTACGGGTCGTGGGTGACGCTATTGGATCTGCACTCCGTACCTCGTGGCAATGGCGCCGGTCACTCGCGCCAGTGCAGCGCGCGCCCTGCGATAATCGATGATGGAGCGCAATTCCTGCACCTGGATGCGCGCCAAGTCGTCCTGGAAGGTGAGCACTTCGAAGTTGGTCGACATCCCCACGTCGAAGCGATCCTGCTCGATCGCCAGCTGCTGCTCCGCGAGCTCACGGGTGGCGCGCGTCGAGGTCACCAACTCACCCGCATCGGACACCGCGCGCACCGCCAGCCGCACCTCGAGGATGGTCTGCTGCTCGGAGCGATCCAGCTCGGTGCGCGCCTTGTCCTCGTTGAGGGTCGCCTGGGCGTAGGTGCCCTTTGCCGCGTTATTGCCGATCGGCATGCTGAAGTTGAAGCCTACCCGCCAGGTGGGAAAACTGAACCCGAAGAGCTCGCCGACGGCGTCGCCGTACCCACCGGGGATGGTACCGATCACCTGCGGCGGAAAGCCGCCCTCCGGATCGAACACCAGCTCGGTGCCGCCGATGCCGTTGAACGACAGGCCGCCGACGATATCGAGGGCCGGCAGCAGGGCGTTGTTGGCGGAGATCACCTCCACCCGGCGCGCGGCAATTTGCGCGCGGGCGGTGGCAATCTCCGGCCGGTTGGCCAGCGCCGTCTGGATGGCCTCTTCGATATTGACCTGCTCGATGGCGATCTCCGGCGCCTCGGTGGCATCGAGCTCGGTGGCCCAGCCGCCCGGCAAAGACTCGGCTTTGAGCAGGGCGCGGAGGTTGTCGGCGCTGTTCTCGAGACTATTGCGCGCCACGATCAGGTCGTTGTTGCGCTGTGCTACGGCGACCTTCGCCTGGGTCTCTTCGACGGGGGCGATCATGCCAACCTCGACCTGCGCCTGGGTACGTTCCAGCTGGTCCTGCGCCAGCTGCAAAGATTGCTCCACCACGACCAGGTTGCGCTCGGCGAACACCAGCTCCCAATACGCCTGTACGACGTTGAACAGGATGGTGTTCACCTGCGCGCGGAAGTTCTCATCCGAAACACTGGAGTTGGCGCGCGCCAGCAGGAGCTGCGCCCCCGCCGACTCCTTGCCGCGGCCTTTGAGCAGCGGCTGTGCAAAGGCGAAGCCCAGGGTGTTGCCCCAACCGGGGTTAAGGCTGGTGAAGACACTGTTCGTAGTAGTGCGGTTGACGTTGTAACCGAGTTGGTAGCTGAAACCGAAGTCGAGCTTCTGGAATATCTGCACCTGGGTGTTGTAGCCCTGACTCACATTAACGGCCGCCCCCGCGAGGGCCGAGCTCGCCGGCGTCTCGGAGCCCGAGAAACCAAACCCGCCGACCGCCGGCGCAGTCTGCCCGACCTGCCCTATAACCGCCGTGGCACCCGGAATCCCCACGTCGATCCGGGGGTCGAAGGCACCGCTCTGGGCAACGATGTTCTGCCGTGCAATGCGACGATCGTAGTTGACGACGGCGATGTCGAGGTTGTGCTCCAGCGCCAGGCGCAGCGCTCTATCGAGGCTGAGGCGCAACGTCGTCGGTTGCTCTCCTTGCTGCTGCGGCGCACCGAAACCGGTGGTCGGCTGGGCCAGCAAGACAAGAACCGCCGCGGCAGCAACGAGGATCGGGGTGCAGGATCTGGGCATGGTTCGCTGTTCCTCTTCTGACGTGAAGGGGGTACCAATGTCGGGCGATTTTTCGGGGGAACAACCGCGCGCGAAAGGAGCCGCGTCTTGCGCTCACAGTACCATTGGGCCGATCCCGAGTCAGAACAAGCGAAGCGCCCCAAAACCTTGTATTTGGGCGGACTCGGCCATATTCTTGCAACAGGAATGCGCCGCCGGTGTCTCTCGTGTTTCGGGACTGCCGGACACCATGGGAACTCCCGCCCGCCTGCTACTGATTCAAGGAGTCGTCAACGTGAAATCACCACTCGTCGTCGCGCTGATCATCACCGGATTGCTGATGGTCCCGGCTCCGGCAGCGTTCGCCCAAGAGACCCATATGAACCCGTCGAGCGGCGGCACCACGGGTTTGTTCTCGGTACCGCTGGCCGCCGTCCTGGGCCCCGGAGAGTTCTCCTTCGGCGCCTTCTTCAGCGCCGTTGCACACCAGCCCGGCGACTCCTCGGTGGAGACCATCGGACTGTCCGGCGCCTTCGCTTTTGCCGCCGCCGAAAGGCTCGAGATCTTCGGTTCGTTCGAACCTTCGGTGCGGATCGAGCGCGACTTCCAAGTACAAACCGCCCTGGGCATTCCCCGCGACATCGCCCCCACGGTGGCGCCGCGTCTCGACGCGCACCCGTTCGCCGACGGCTTTTTTCAGAGCGGCGTCGGTGACCTGCGGATCGGCGTCAAGTACAAGGTCGGCGGCGAAGCGAACGCCTACGACGGCATCGCCATTCTCGGCGTGATCAAGCTTCCGACTTCGAGCACCGACGATGGCGTAGGCACCGGCAAGGTCGACTTCAGCGTCGGCCTGGTGGCCAGCGGCGAGGTCGGTGAAGTGCTTGGCATCTCCAGCTACTTCGGCGGAACATTCCGCAGCTCACCCGACGAGATTCAGGTCGGCAACAGCTTCGACTTTGGCCTCGGCCTGCAGATCCCCACACGCTTCTGGATCTCCGGTATTTTCGAGGCCAGCGGCTCGATCGTAGCGGATCCCGACGCCGTCGCCGTACCCTTCGGCGGCGGCATCACCGCGGGCGCTGATCCGCTGATCCTGCTCGGTGGCCTGCGCATCTCGCACGACATCGGAATGGCCCTCGACCTGGCCTATACCTACAACGCCAACTTCTCGCTTCCCGCCGGGCTCGAAAACCTACCGGTGCGGCCTGACGGCGGTTTCGCGAAAATTTCGTACACCAATAGCCGGCGCGAGCCGGTGATATTCGTGGGCGCGGCGCCGATGGATCTGCCGCCGGTCAACCGCCCGCCGACCATCAGTTGCCGCGCCGAGCGCACCAGCGTGCGCGTCGGCGAGAGCGTGCGGCTGTTCGCCGACGTCAACGATCCCGACGGCGACACCGTCACCGTCACCTGGAACACTCAGGCAGGCTCGATCAACCCGCGCCAGGGGGAGACCGTCACCTGGAGCAGCCAGGGCGTGCGTCCCGGCAGCGGCCCGGTCTCGGCGCGCGTGTCCGATGGCTACGGCGGCACCGCCGACTGCCAACTGACGCTCACCGTTGCCGCTCCGCCGCCGCCCGCGGAACCCACGCTGCTGACCTTCTCGTGCGCCGAGTTCCCCTCCGGCAATACCCGTATCGACAACCGTTGCAAGGCGATTCTCGACGATGTCGCACTGCAGCTTCGTCAGAACCCACGCGCCACGGCGGTGGTCACCGGTCACAGCGACTCGGCGGGGTCGGACGAGGTCAACAACAGGATGTCGCTGGAGCGCGCCGACAACGCAAAAACCTATCTGGTCGACACGCATGGGATCAACGGCAGCCGCATCGACACGGCGGCGGCCGGTTCGAGCTCGCCGATCGCCGACAACTCGACGGCCGAGGGTCGTTTACAAAACCGCCGTATCGTCGTTGTCGTAACCATCCCGGCGCAGTAGACCGCCCATGAGCTTGCGGCCACTCCGGAGGCTTCCGGTGGTGACGGCCGCGGTGCTGATCCTCGGCGCCGCGGCTATCCCGCCACCGGCTGGCGGCCAACAATCGGACCAGCGCAACCTCCGCAACCTCGATATAGCGCGGGACATTCTCGCCTCCAAGGTGGGCACCAGTCTGGGCCCACCAGGAGGCGAAGTGCGCTCGCTGGTGCTGGCGCCCGGGAACGACACACGTCTGTATCTCGGCACCGTCGACGGCCACCTTTACTACACCACCGACGGTGCCACATCGTGGAATCTCTCCCACGCCAACCTGCCGCACGACGCCGTGGTCGACAACCTGGTGGTGCATCCGCAAAACGACGACATCGTCTTCGCCGCCTACTACAGTGGTACCGGCAGCGGCGGCCTCATTCGCTCCGACGACGGCGGCCGCAGGTGGCGCACGCTGTCGGTTCCTGGTGCCCCGTCGCTGCGTGCCATGGCCATCTCGTCCTCCCACCCGAACGTGGTCTACGTGGGCGGACTCGGCGGCATCTGGCGTAGCAACGACGGCGGCGATTCATGGATCGATGTGGGCGACAACCGCAAGCCGTTCGAATTCGTCGAATCGCTAGCAATCGATCCGCGCGACCCGGACCGCGTCTACGCGGGCACCTGGCGCCAGGCCTATAGAACCACCGACGGCGGCGACAGTTGGCATCGCATCCACAACGGTATGGCAATCGACCGCGATGTGTTCTCGGTGACGATCGACCCACGTAACCCCGACTCCCTGCTGGCAGGCACCTGCAACTTCATCTACGTGTCGGACACGGGGGGCGACGACTGGAGGGAGCTGCGCAAAGGGCTCGCAGCCGACCACAACCGCGTTCATCTGGTAGCCCACGACCCCGCCAACCCCTCGGTGCTGTACGCCGGAACGCGCGGCGCCCTGTACCGTTCGGATGACGGCGGCAAGAGCTTCAGCATTGCCCTGGCAGGGGTGTCGGTGACCTCGATCCAGGTAGCGCCCGATGGCTTGCCGGTGTACGTCGGGACCGAGGAACGTGGCGTCATGGTGAGCCACGATGGAATGATCTTCGAGGAGCGTAACCAAGGTCTCGACGCCAGCCGCGTGGTGGCGTTCGATGCCCTGCCGGGCGCCCCGCGCATCCTGTTCGCGGCGCGCTCGGAAGGACCGACGGCAGCCACCGTCTACTACTCCACGGACATCGGGTCTTCGTGGAAAGAGCTCGGCTTCGGCCCACCGCTCGGCCGTGTCGACATGATCCGTGCGCAGCTCGCCCCGGTGAACCGCGTGCTCATCATTGCCGAGCGCGGCTGGTGGAGCGTCACGCCGGGCGGCAGGTGGGCGCCGGTCGATCCGGCCCCAGGAGTGGTTCACGACATCCAGATCGCCCACGACGCGGGGGGCGAAGTGATCGCCGCCACTTCGAGCGGCCTCTACGTAGCCGCCGCGGAGAGTCTGGGGATCAGCGATCGTGCGTCGCTGCCCTTCGGCGACAGCACGCCGCGCACCTGGACACCTTTGTGGGAAGGTGGAAAATTGACCTCTCTTGCCGTGGAGGGCACACGCTGGCTCGCTGTCGGGCCGGGCCGCGCCGTCACCGGTGAGCTGCACCCGGCAGACGACGCCGGCGGCGTCACCGTCAGCACGGCGCGGGGGCTTCCCGACAACATCGCCGCGGTGGCAATCGATCCGGTCCGTTCGCAGCGTGCCTACGCCGTCGGTGGACACAGCGTGTACCGCACGGATGACAATGCCGCGAGCTGGAAGCACCTGGAGCTACCGTGGGCGGCCGCGGACCTGCGCGCCGTTGCGATCGACCCGGCAAATCCGGAGCAAATACTGGCCTTGGATTTCGGCGGCGCTCTCTATCGTGGCCACGATGGCGGCCGCCACTGGCTGATTCTGGACTCCGACCCAGGCCTCGCGAAGGCATGGAAAATGAGGGTCAGCGCCCAGGCCCCCGGCTTGGCGCTTATCGCCACCCAGGGACAGGGGCTCCGGGTCGTTGCCTTGGACCCGCTGGAAACAGGCTACAGTAGTAACCATAGGAGGAAGCAATGAAAGCTCGTTCGTTTCTCGCCGTCTTGCTGGTGGTCGTCTGCGGCGCGATGTTCGCCGCCGAAGCGCTGGCACAGCAGGAAGTAAGCGTTCAGAACCGCAGCTTCGCCTGGAGCGGCAAGTCGGGTCAGAACGCCAACTATCGCTGGTCCGCGACCATCGCCAATCCCAGCAGCCGGGAGCTCAACGTGCGCGTCACCATTGAGCTGCTCAACACAGCCGGCGACGTCGTCGGACAGGACAGCGCCGACGTGATGCTGCCGCCGATGGACCGCACGTCCGTCGAGCAGACCAGCAGCATCACAGTAGCAAGCGCTGAGACGCTAGCGCAGTATCGCGTCGTCTTGATGGAGCTCGAGTAGCCCGCGGCGGGGCTGGTCGAGGGGGGAGCGATTTGCGGATGCGTGACCGAGCGTGGGTGTTGTCGATTGCACTCGCCGTGCTGGTGGCCGACCAAGTCACCAAGCTCCTGGTGATCGCGTCGATACCCGAATATACCAGCATCCAGGTGATCGACGGCTTTCTGGCGCTGACCCACGTGCGCAACTCAGGCGCAGCCTTCGGGCTTTTCGCCAACGCTCCGGCCGGTCCGGTGCGGGCGGGCCTGGTTATCGTGTCCGTTCTCGCCGTGGTATTGATCTGGGGCTATGCACGTGAAGGGTGGCACGAGCCACGCATCGTCGCGGCATTCGGCCTGATTCTCGGCGGTGCACTCGGCAATCTGGTAGATCGCTTACGCCTGTACGAGGTGGTTGACTTCGTCGACGTGTACTGGGGGCAGTATCATTGGCCCTCGTTCAACGTCGCTGACATGGCGATTACTGTAGGCGCGCTGACCTTGTTTGTCGCCATGGCACGACACAGCGAAACCGAAGAGGCGTCGCCGGCGCCTACCGAAACGGACGGCGACACCGTTGACCAGGTGCCGGCTCCCGAGCCGTCCGCCAAGAAGCGGCCCGTCGAAGATGCTGCGGGAATGAGCTGAACGGTCTCCACCGAGGGCGAATCGATGTTTCCAACCCTGTTCGAACTACCTCTACCCATCGTCGGGCCCATCACCATCCACACCTACGGCGTGCTGCTGGTGGCTTCGTTCCTGGCGGCCATCCTCGTCGCCCGGCGCCTGGCTGCCCAGGCTGACATCGACCCCGACATAGTGGTCGACATTGGGGTGTACATCATCCTCGCGGCGCTGGTGGGTGCCAAGGTCCTGTTGTTGGTGGTCGACTGGGAGATCTATTCGCGCCAATTCCGCACGCTGGCCGGCGAGGGCGGCGGCGCGGTCGGTCAGGCGCTGGGGTTTCTCGGTACTTCCGGCGCCTACGTCGGGGCCGTTGCCCAGATGGGGATGAGCCTGCTGCAAGCGGGTGGCGTCTTTTACGGCGGCTTCATGGGAGCCGTGCTGGCAACCATCTGGTACGCTCGCCGCCACCAGCTCGACCTATGGCGGGTGGCCGACATTGCCGCCCCCGCGGCCGCCATCGGCCACGGCATCGGCCGCCTGGGATGCTTCGCTGCCGGGTGCTGTTACGGCATCGCCACCAGCCTCCCCTGGGGGGTCACCTACACCGACACCTACAGCGGCACGCTGGTCGGAGTGCCGCTGAACATCCCGTTGCACCCGACGCAGCTGTACGAGGCCGCTACCAACCTGCTGCTCGGTGCTTTCCTCATCTGGTTCTACCGCCGCCGGCAGTTCGACGGGCAGGTTTTCTGGTCCTATGTCCTCGCCTACGCAGTAATGCGCTTCTTCCATGAGTTCCTGCGCGCCGATCCGCGCGGTTTCTTGTTCGACAACGCGCTATCTACGTCACAGCTCATCGCCATCATCGGCGCCACCATCGCGCTCGGCATGCTGGCACGCATGAAAGCCAAGCGGGGGCCGGCCGAACCCGCCGAGAGCACTTCCTGACATGCCCCGCAATATAGCGCTCATCGTTACCGACATGCTGAACGACTTCGTCCACGGCGCCCTCACCGATGCCACCAACGCGTTCACCGCCGAAGACCGGGCGCACGGCCTCGACTACATCGAAAAAATTTACGGCGCCGAGTTGGTCACCAGCGAGCAGCTACTCGCCGGATGGGAAGAGGCGAGCGAATAGCCTTGCGACAGGAGCCTCGGTCCCCCGGCCGGCTCGCCGTCACCGTGCCCGAAGAGCTCGCCGGCATGCGCCTAGAC
>SMVA01052396.1_pt1 | contig 11033 bp, 8 predicted proteins | sample 2456451 | NCBI WGS metagenome assembly SMVA01 (sample SAMN11095933, study PRJNA526329) | marine sediment metagenome | biome: Marine sediment; feature: Surficial sediment; material: Deep marine sediment; isolation source: Hadal surficial sediment | place: Pacific Ocean | collected 2014-05 | depth 0-1...
CGATGTTCAGGCGTACGCCCCGCTGCCCCCATTTTTCGGCGCGTCTCCGACACGCTTGGGCCAATGCGCGCTTGGCGTTCACGTAGGCGGTGTTGCCGTCCTTTCCGTCCATGATCTGCTGGGCGAGCGACTCGTCACCCGAGTGGCAGGCGTCCAGGAATTCCGGAATGGCGAGCGCCTGCACGGCGCCGCCGACCGACGAGATCGCGACGGCAGCGGGCGCCTCGCCCTTCGCCAGCGCGTCGAGCAGGCCGTCGAGCATCTCGATTGCGCCAAAATAGTTGACCCGCGTGATGTCTTTGGCCTCACCGTAGGGGCCGACACCGGCGCAGGACACGACACCGTCGAGCCTGCCAGCGCTGGCCTCGAGGCTGGCGGAGATGGCGTGCTCGCGACCTTTGGGCGTGCCCAGGTCGGCCTCGATCTCCGCCCCATGGATGTCGATTCCGATGATTCGAACGCCTTCCTTCTCGAGCCGACGCCCGATGGCGGCGCCAAGTCCCGAACCACTTCCCGTGACGACGATGCTGCGCATGGTCGGCTATTCTAGCCGACCGAGGAGCGCCCCATGTCAAAGCTTCGAGCCGACGAAGCGGCCGAGCTGAGCTTTCCCGGCCCCGAGATGCACGCGTGGCTTCATGGACTGCGCGAAAAGGGTCCTGTCGTCGAGGTGCCCTTCGCGGGCGAGACGGCTTGGTTGATCCTGAGTCAAACCGCACTGGCGACCGCCTTCAAGGACGAAAGGATGTTCCCGGCCGGCGAGCACTACAAACGCGTGCTCGAACCCAGCCAGGGTCCGACCTTCCAGGGCCGTGAGGGTCGCGAACACCATCTGCTCCGCAGCCTGGCGACGCCGGCCTTTCGACCTCGCGCTCTGCGCAGCTGGCAGGACGAGCTCAGCCCCCTCGCACACGAGATGGTGGATCGCTTCGTCGGCGAGGGCCGCGTTGATCTCGTCGAACGCTTCACGAAAATCTATCCCTTCCTGGTGATCTCCCGGATGCTGGGTATTCCGCCCGAACAGGAAGACCAGTTCCACGGGTGGGCAACGGCCATGCTGCGCTTCGATCCCGAGGCGAACCGGGAATTCAGCGAGTACATGCTGCCGGTGATGGCCGAGCGGCGTCGGCAGCCGGGCGACGACGTGATGTCCGGCCTGCTCCACGCGGAGGTCGACGGACGGCGATTCAGCGACGAGGAGGTGCTGGCCCACGTGCGGCTGCTCTTCTCCGCCGGCGCGACCACGACCTTCGACGCCCTGGGGACCCTGCTGTTCGCGTTGCTCACGCACCCGGACGTTCTCGAGCGCGTTCACAGCGAGGAGGACGCGCTCGAGAAGGCGGTGGAAGAGCTGTTTCGCTGGGAGACGCCGGTGGCGAACCTGCCGCGATGGACGCTCAGCGGGGGAGAGCTGGCCGGCGTCGAGATCCCGCCGCGGTCGATGCTGCTCTTCAGCATCACGGGCGCCAACCACGATCCGGAATTCTTCACGGAGCCAGAGGTCTTCGACATCGACCGCGATACCCGCGCGAAGCTCACCTTCGGGCTGGGCAGCCACTCGTGTCCAGGGTTCCACCTGGCCCGGAACGAGCTGCTCGAGGCGACGCGTGTCCTGCTCGAGCGCTTGCCCGAGCTGCAGCTCGAGGACGAAGAAGTCGCCCAGCCTCGAGGCTTCGCCCTGCGCGGAAGCCAGTCGCTGCCGGTGAGCTTCCGTCCAGGATCGTGAGCCCCGCACTCCAGCTCGTCGTCGACGATCCGGCGACCCTCGAAGCTTGCCGTGACGTGTGTCGGCGGGTCCGCGCTGCCGGCGGACGCGCGTTTGCCGTTGGGGGATGCGTTCGTGACAGTGCGCTCGGTCGATCGAGTCGCGAACTGGACATCGAGGTCTTCGGGATCGCTGCGGACCTGCTGCGGCAGCTATTGGGTGAGCGTTTCGGCCTGAGCGAGGTCGGACGTTTCTTCGAAGTCATGAAGCTCCACCGACACCCCATCGATGTCGCGCTGCCGCGCGAGGGAGACGCGAGCCCCGAGCAAGCGGCGTCGCGGCGCGACTTCACCGTCAATTCCATCTATCTCGACCCGCTGACCGACGAGGTCGTCGACCCTTTTGATGGCCGGGGCGATCTCGAGCGGGGCATCCTGCGTCACACCTCGGAGCGTTTCGCCGAGGATCCATTGCGCGTGTTGCGCGGCATGCAGCTCACTGCCCGCTTCGAGCTCGAGGTTGCGCCGGAGACGGTCGCGCTCTGCCGGGGCCTTTCGCCCGATGGAGTTGCCCGCGAACGTGTCTTTGAAGAGTGGCGCAAGCTGGTCTGCGACGGCATCCGACCCTCGATCGGGCTCGCATTCCTCCGGGACTGCGGCTGGTTGCAGTACACGCCCGAGCTCGAAGCGCTCATCGATTGCGAGCAGGACCCCCGCTGGCACCCGGAAGGCGACGTCTGGATCCATACCCTCCACTGCATGGACGCGTTTGCGGAGGAACGGATCGGCGATGCCGAAGAAGACCTGATCGTGGGTCTGGCGGTTCTTTGTCACGACCTGGGGAAGCCCGCCACCACGGCTCACGAGCAGGGGCGCGTCACGTCCAAGGGGCACGAGCCGCTGGGCGCCGAGTTGACCGTCGAATTCTTGAAGCGCATGACCGACGACCGCGAGCTGATCGACGACGTCCCCCCACTCGTTGCCGATCATCTGGCGCCGAGCCATCTCTACAAGCAGAAGTCGAGCCATGCCGCGGTCCGGCGCCTGGCGCGCCGCGTGCGCAGAATCGACCGTCTGGTGCGTGTTGCCCGGGCTGACCATCGTGGGCGCCCGCCCAAGCCCTTCGACGGCTTTCCCGCCGGCGACTGGCTGCTCGCGCAGGCGCGAGAGCTCGAAGTCGCCGACTCCGTCCCGCGCCCCATCATCCTGGGCCGCCACCTGATCGAGCTGGGCCTGTCCCCCGGCGCCGGCTTCCGCCCGATTCTCGATGCCTGTTACACGGCCCAGATCGAGGGCGAGTTTGCCACGGTCGAAGGCGGGCTCGACTTTGCCCGCGCCGTCATCCGGCGCAGCCGTGACTAGCGCCTAGGGGCGCGGCGAGTAGCTGCGGGGACCGGTCAGCAGCCGGAGCTGGGGCTCGACGGCGTCGAGCCAGTCGCACAGGCGCGGGCGTGTGTCGCGCGGGTCGATCAAGTCGTGGACGCCGAAATCCTCGGCGCGCGGGAAGACGGACTGGGCGGCCGCGATCTGGTCTTCGAGCTCGCGGCGCCTTGCAGCCGGGTCATCGGCGGCCTCGATCTCCTTGCGATAGGCGAGCGCGACGCCGCTCTCCACGGGGAGTGCGCCGGCTTCGGCGGACGGCCAGGCGAGCACGGTCGCCTGGGGACCCAGGTGGATGCCGGCGGCGACGCCGAACGCCTTGCGGATCAGGACCGCCATCCACGGCACCTGGGTCTGGAGCACGGCGAACATGGCTTCCATGCCGTAACGGATCGTGGCGGCTTTCTCGGCATCGGGTCCGATCATGAAGCCGGGCTCGTCGACCAGACTCACGATCGGGAGATGGAAGCTGTCGCAGAACTCGGCGAAGCGCCGGATCTTCTGGGCGCCCTCGGCCGTCATGGAGCCACCAGCCTGGAAGCAGTCGTTGGCCAGGATACCGATGCTGCGTCCGTCGAGCCGCGCGAGTCCCGTCACTTGGGAGCGCCCGAACATGGGCGTCATCTCGAAGAACGAACCCTCGTCGACGATCCGCTCGATCACGCGTCGGATCTTGTACACTCGGCGTCGGTTGCGCGGCACGATCGAGAGCAGCTCTTCCGCGCGCCGTCCACGCGGATCGCTGCACTCGGTCACGGGCGCGCGCTCCCAGACATTGGCCGGCAGATAGCTCAGAAATGCCCGGATTTGCTGCCAGGCGTCTTCCTCGTCATTCGCCAGGTTGTTGACAACGCCGCTGCGCATATGGACCTGGGCGCCGCCGAGCTCTTCCTTGGTGATCTTGATGCCCAGGGCGCGCTCGACGAGCGCGGGCCCACCGGTCAAGACCTGGGCCGTGTCCCGGGTCATGATCGAGAGGTGCGACGCAACCAATCTCGCCGCCGGGAAGCCGGCGACCGGACCGAGCGCGGCACAGACCACGGGAACCGTCGCCAACGCTTCCATGCAGAGCAGGTTGAGCGGCGACGAGGCCGTCAAGTCATAGCCCGAACGGCCGCTGACGCCCGACGCTCCCGTCACGCTGGCGCCGCCGCCTTCGAGCATGCGGATCAGGGGAACCCGCATGTTCACGGCGAGCTGGTCGGTATAGATGCCCTTGCGCAGCGATCCTTGCGAGTAGGCGCCGCCTCGAATCGTGAAGTCGTCGCTCCCGATCACGACCGGGTGACCCTCGATCGAGGCCATGCCCATCACTACGTTGGTGGGCGTGAAGTCGAGCGTATTGCCCTGCTCGTCGCGCTCGGAGGCGCCGGAAATGCCGCCGATCTCACGGAAGCTGTCCTTGTCGACCAGGCCTGCGACGCGCTCGCGTGCGGTGAGCCGGCCGCGTCCGTGTTGCTTGGCCACCGCCTCGGCACCGCCCTGTTCCAGGGCACGCGCGCGGCGACGTTCGATCTCTTCGACCTCGTCCTTCCAGCTCATGCCGCGAGGATAACCAATGCATCCGTCACCCCGGCGGCTATCTTGGGCCTCCTACCGCTCAGAGGATGTCCAGCATGCCGCTCGATTTCGTCGAGCTCGTTGCCCCTTCGCACACGGCGCTTATCACACAGGAGGTGCAGCGCGGTGTCTGCGGCGACCTCTCCCAGCTGCCTGAGCTGGCCGCAGCGGCCGACAAAGTGATTCCGAACATCGCACGCCTGGTCGACGCGGCGCGCGCCGCGGAGATTCCCGTAATCCACTGCACCGCAGTGCGGCGCAAAGATGGCCGGGGCGCCAACTCGAACGCTCGCATCTTCAAGTATATGGCCAGGGCGCCGCTCCAGCTGATCCCCGGCTCTCCAGCCGCCGAGATCGTTCCGGAGATCGCAGTCAAGGACGCGGACATCGTGATGGAACGCATTCACGGCGTGTCACCCTTCCAAGGCACCGAGCTCGACTTCATCCTGCGCAACCTGGGCGTCACGACGATCGTGGGCGTCGGCGTCTCCGTGAACGTGGCCATGCAGAATCTGGCCTTCGACGGCGTCAACTCCAGCTACCAGGTCGTGATCCCGCGCGACGGCGTCGCCGGCACGCCCCAGGAATACGTCGAGATGATCTTCGAACACACGCTCTCGATCGTGGCGACGCTTACCACCACCGACACCCTGATCGCCGCCTGGAGCTGACGGAACCGGACGGGGACGTTCTTGAATATTCAACTCCCCGACCCCGGGAAACGATCATGAACGGGACGGAGTTGAATATTCAAGAACGTCCCCGTCCGGTTCCGTCCAGTTTCTAGAAGGTGATGGGGAAGGTCGCGTAGCCCTGCACGAAGTCCGTGACGAGGCGCTCGGCCTTGTCGAGGTGGATCTCGTAGTCGGGCGCCCGCTTGAGCACTTCCTCGATCAGCACCCGTCCTTCGAGCTTCGCAGCATGGATGCCGATGCACATATGGGTGCCGGCGCCGAACGAGAGTACGCGCGCCGCGCCGCGGTTGATGTCGAACACGTCCGGGTTCTCGAACTCCTCCTCATCGCGGTTACCCGACGGGTAGAGAAACAGCACGGGCTGGCCGGGCTTGAGCTTCTGGCCGCGGATCTCGATCTCGTTCGTGACGACCCGGCACAGGAACTGCGTCGGCATGTCGTAGCGCAGGGCCTCGATGTAGGCCCCCGGGATCTTGCTCGAGTCGGCCGTCAGCTGGGCCCGCTGCTCTGGGTGTTCGCCCAGTCTTCGGATCGTGGTCGCGAACGTCTTCGGAAAGGTCTCGGAGCCGCCGATGATGAAGAGCGACAGGTGCGACGCGATCGTCATGTCGTCGAACTTCTTTCCGTCGATCTCCCAGTGGTTGAAGATGTCGATGATGTCGCCGTCCTTGGCGCCGGCCTTTTTGCGCGACTGCGAGAGCTGCACGAAGTAGCCGAACATCTCCTCCATGGCGGCCAGTCCGTCGGCCGTCATCCCCTCGACGCCTTCCTCTCGGCCGAAGAAGCGCCAGACGAGATCGTTCATCAGCGGGGCGTCTTCGAGCGGGATACCGATCAGGCTGCAGGCCACCGTCACCGACACGAGTGAGGCGAATTCGCTCATCACGTCGAGGCCGCCCTTCTCCTTGCCGTCATCCAGCGCCTTCGAGGCGAGCTCGCGGATCATGGGCTCGAACCGGGCAACGTTGGAAGGCTGCAGATGGCTGCGGATCTCGGCGCGAAGCCGCGTGTGTTCCGGCGGGTCCATCAGGTTCAGCATCGGCGTGACGGGCTGGACCTTTGTCAGCAGGTGGGCCGACGTGGTTCCCTTCGAAGCCGTGAAGTGCTTCGTGTCCATCGAGCAGTTCCAGATGTCGTCGAACTTGGAGATCGCCCAGGCATCGTACTCTTCGATGTAGTGAACGGGTGATTCGGCGCGAAGCCGCTTGTAGACCGGGTGTGGGTCCTGCATGACTTCGTCGGAGAAGGGGTGGTATTCGGCCATGGGGCAATGGGCTCCGTCGATTGGGGGTCGAATGATTATATTACAGAAGACTGTACGAGCGTCGCTGGGCCGGTAGAATCCCGACGAGGCCCGCCGTGAGCAATGAACCCAAGCCCTCCGCCACCGTCGTCGTGATCCGTGACGGCGCGCAAGACCTGGAAGTCCTGCTGCTGGAGCGCAACCGGGACAAGAGCCCTTGGGTGTTTCCGGGTGGCAAGGTCGATGCGAAGGACGGGGTCGAAGCCGCCGACCCGGTCGAAGTCGCCGACCCGGTCGAAGTCGTCGCCCGTGCTGCGGCCGTGCGTGAATCCCACGAGGAAGCGGGGCTCGAGCTCGACCCCGCGGCATTGATCCCCATCTCGCGTTGGATCACGCCCGAAATCTCCCCGAAGCGCTTCGACACCTGGTTCTTCCTCGCCCACGTTTCGTCCGATGCCGCTGTCAAGGTCGATGGCGGCGAGATTCGCAGTCATCGCTGGTTTGCGCCGCAGCAGGCGCTGGCCGCCCATCACGCCCGTGAGATCCGCCTCGCTCCGCCGACCTTTGTCAGCGTGACGTGGCTCGCCGACCACGCGAACGCCCGCGATGCCATGCGCGGCCTGGCCGAGACCGAGTTCGTCACTTTCCGACCCCACATTTGTCCGCTGCCTGAAGGTGCCTGCATGCTGTATCCAGGTGACGCGGGCTACGACGATCACGAGCCCGACCGCACGGGCGCCCGTCACCGTCTCTATGCGACCCAGGAAGACTGGCGCTACGTGCGCGACTGAGTCCGGCCCGCTACGCCTCCGGCGTGTACTTGACCTTCATCACCGTGCAGGTGCGAACGATCGCCGACGGACGCAACTCCGGCCCGCCCTCGGTGAACTCCATGTCCGGCAGCCGACGCAGCAGCTCCTGGAAGGTCACCCGCATTTCCATGCGCGCCAGGTTGGCGCCGAGGCAGAAGTGGCTGCCGACGCCGAAGCCGACATGGGCCGGGTTGCGGTCGATTCGGAACTCGTCCGGATCCTCGAAGACCGCCGCGTCCCGATTGGCTGACGGATAGATCATCAGGATCTGCTGATTCTTCAGGATCTTCTTTCCGTCGAGTTCGGTGTCTTCGAGGCAGGTGCGAGAGAACGAGTTCACCGGTGACACCATTCGCAACATCTCCTCGACGGCCATCGGGATCAGGCTCGGATCGTCGATCAGCTTTTGTCGCTCGCCCGGATTGCGAATCAAGAGCTCCATGCCGCCCGAGATGCCGTTGCGTGTCGTCTCGTTGCCGGCGACGAGCAGGATCACCATCAATTTGATGAGCTCGTCGTTGTGCAGGTTCGTATCGCGCTCGAACTCCGTCGCCTCGTTCAGGGCCTCGATGGTTTCGGTCTGTTCAAACGTCTTGAGCAGGCCGGCGTCCTTGGCGCCCGTGAGGATGCTCATCAGATCATCCTGGGGATTCTTGCGGCGATCTTCGATGATGGGCGTGATGTAGGCCGCGTATTCCGCGAAGGCCTTGCCCGCCTTTGCCAAGATTTCGAGATCACCCATGTTTCCATCGGCTGCGATCATGCTGTCCGACCAGTGATGGAACTTGCCGTAGTCCTCTTCCGGAATGCCCAGCATGGCGGCGATGATCCAGAGCGGGAGCGGAACCGAAATACTCTCGACGAAGTCGCACTGGCCATCCTTTGCGATGGCATCGATGGCCCGGGTCGTAAGCTCGCGAAACGTGATCTCGAGCTTCTTGACCATTCGGGGTGTGAAGCCCTTGTTGATCAGCTTGCGCAGCTCGCCGTGGCGCGGCTCGTCCTCGTCGATCAGGCCGATCATCACCGGGTTGCCGGGGCGAACGCCCTTGGCCGAGGTGAAGAGATCCTGGCGCTTCGAGGCGTTGCTGACGTGCTCATAGCTGGAGATGACCCAAAGATCGTCCTTCTCCGACCAATAGACCGGTTCGTTTTCTCTCAACCACTTGAGACGGGCCGGCATTTCGGTATCCCAATTTCTCGAGTCGGTGTAGGCGATGTCGAGATCCATGGACATGGGTCTTGCTCCTTGCTCAGGGCGCTTTTGAAAAGAGGGCATCGGCCACCTGGGCCACGAAGCGCGTCTGGAGCGCTCGTGCCTCGGGGGTCATCAGGTCGACGCCGTTCAGATTCTGGTAAAGGGGTGCGATGGCGAAATAGCCGGCCACGATGTGATACATGGCCAGCACCAGCAGCGGAATCTGTTCGGGCTCCCAGCGGCCCGTGTCTTCGCGCGCCGCCACGACTTCGCTGGCCTTGGTGAAGATCGGTGCGAAGGCGGTGCGCAGCATCGGTGTAAGTCGTTGGCCACCGGTCAATGTCTCGTGCTGCAACAGGCGCGGCAGCGTCGGACGCTTCGAAAGGAGATCCATGATCTGCTCGATCACCCGGTGGGTGTCGCGGTCGTCGGCGCCGCGGCCGGGTGCAACCAGGCCGCTCAGCAGCTCGACCACCGGTCCGGTGACACGCTCGAGCACGGCGGCGTAGAGCGAGTCCTTGCTGGTGAAGTGGTTGTAGAGGCTCGGGATGCGGATGCCGACCGACGCGGCAACATCGCGCAGCGTGGTGCCCGCATAGCCTCTCTCGGAAAAGAGCACTTCGGCCGCATCGAGGATGCGCTCGGCCGTCAGCTCGCCCTTGCGGCCCGGCGGTCGGCCGGGCGGGCGGCTGGTGGCGGCAGAGACCGTGTAAGGGCTGGGAGGCATCCGGGCTCCAAAAAACTAACGATCGTTAGTTTGTTTCACGAGACCCGTGATGTCAATGAGGAAATGGAGTGGAAGGGCATTCCACCCCATTCCGCTCCGCAGCACCCCGCAGCGCTCAGGCTTCGGCGGATTCCCCGCGGAACCGTGCCAGCAGCTCGGCCTGGCGGGGCCGGGCCTGCTCGAGTTGCTGCTCCTTCACGATGCCGAAGCCGCGCACGATCTCGGGGATGCTGGCGATCTCGACCGCCAGCGCCCGGTTCTCGACAGTGAGGCCGGTGAGTAGTTCTTCGACCGTCTGCTCGTACTCGGTGATCAGCCGCCGCTCGAGCTTCCGATGCTCGGCCACCCCGAAGAAGTCGAAGGGCGTGCCGCGCAGGAACTTGAGCTTCGCCAGCCACCTGAGACCCGTGAACGCCCAAGCACCGACAGTCATCTTCTTCGTGCGCCCCGTCGCGGGATCGATCCGGTTGATGAAGCGGTCGATCAGAGGGATGTGGGGCGGCGCCAGGTGCCACTCGATCCGGTAGTCGCCCTCGAACTGGGACTCGAGCTGGGCCTGAAAACGGCCGTCGCTGAACAGCCGTGCGACTTCATACTCATCCTTGTACGCCATCAGCTTGAAGTAGTTGCGGGCGACTGCGCGGGTCAGCGCGTCGTCGGTCTCGCCGATGGCGCGTTCCTTCTCGGCCACGCGATCCACCCGCTCGCGATAGCGTTGCGCGTAGCGTCGACTCTGATAGTCGGTGAGGAATTCCTCGCGAACGGCCAGGATGTCTTCCAGGGTTTCGGCCCGCGGCTTCGACTCCGAGCTGCGCAGCCCCGGCGCCGCCGCCTGCTCGACGGCCGCCAGATCGTGTGCGGCCAGTCGTCCCCAGGCAAAGGCGCGCTGGTTCTGATCGACTGCGCGCCCGTTGAGCTCGAAGGCGCGGTGGAGGGCGCCCCGCGAGACCGGCAGCCGGCCGAGCTGGAAGCCGAAGCCCAGCAGGAAGGCATTCGTGAAGATGGCGTCGCCCATCAGCGCCGTGGCGAGCTCGGTGGCGCGCGGGAAGTGGGCGTGGTCGTCGCCCACGGCCGCGCGCACGGCCGTCTCCATCGCCGCGAAGCCCAGATCGAGATCCGGATTCGTGGCGAAGTCGGCCGTCGGCGTCACGTGGGCGTTCATCAAGACCGTCGACCGGTCCTTGGCCATCTTCGAGAGCGAATCGAGACTGGTTCCGACGACCGGGTCGCACCCGATCACAAGATCGGCCGAGCCGTCGCCGATCCGCGTGGCATGAAGATCTTCCGGCCGCTCGCAGATTCGGACGTGGCTCGTCACCGGTCCGTTCTTCTGAGCGAGCCCGGTCACGTCGAGCTCCGAGCTGCCCTTGCCTTCGAGGTGGGCGGCCATGCTGAGGATGGCGCCCACGGTGACGACACCGGACCCGCCGATACCCGTGATGAAGACGTTGAAGGGGACGTCGCAGTCGGGCGTCTCGGGTTCGGGCAGGTCAGCGAAGAGCGCCTCCTCCCCTGCGACGGCATCGGGCGCGGTCCTTCGAGGGCGGCCACCGTAGACGCTGACGAAGCTCGGGCAGAAGCCGTTTACACACGTGTAGTCTTTGTTGCAGCTCGACTGGTTGATCTTGCGCTTGCGGCCGAACTCGGTCTCCACGGGCTCGATCGAGATGCAGTTGCTCTGGACCGAGCAGTCGCCGCAGCCTTCACAGACCGC
>SMVA01318609.1_pt1 | contig 11030 bp, 12 predicted proteins | sample 2456451 | NCBI WGS metagenome assembly SMVA01 (sample SAMN11095933, study PRJNA526329) | marine sediment metagenome | biome: Marine sediment; feature: Surficial sediment; material: Deep marine sediment; isolation source: Hadal surficial sediment | place: Pacific Ocean | collected 2014-05 | depth...
CACCTTCCGCCGTTACGGTGATGAAGGCGTTCAGTCGATCCTGATGCTCCTCGATCCGGGCGAGCAGGGCCTCGGTCAGTTCCCGCGACGAAAACTCGCCATCCGCCAGCCCGCGGGCGAGTTCGGCGAGCGAATGCGTGTAGAGTTCTCCGCTACCCGATTCCATGACTATTCGAGTACCTTGGGAACCAGGTAGTAGCCGTCTTCTACCTTTGGCGCATTTTTCTGGATGTCGTCGCGCTCATTCACTTCGGTGACTTCGTCGGCGCGCAACCGCTGCGACATGTTCAGTGGATGCGCCATCGGCAGAACATCGTCTGTCGCCGCAGCCTGCAATTGATCGACAAAATCGACGATTCTGGACAATTTGTCCACGACATCATCGATCTCGGCGTCCGCGAGCTGCAGTCGCGCGAGCGTTGCGATCTTCAGGACCTGATCTCTGGTTAGTGACACGACATTCCGGATTTTCTTGCGCGCCTGCAGGTCAGGCGGAACGGGGCCAGCAATGATACACACTGCCTTGTGCATTGTCGTGTCCATTGCTACATTGCCAATTTGACTGGCTTCGCGGGACTCTACCCCCACATGTTCAAGAACATTCTAGGTTATTTCTCGAACGACCTGTCGATCGATCTGGGGACAGCGAACACACTAATCTATTCGAAGGGCCATGGCATCGTCCTGGACGAACCCTCGGTGGTGGCGATTCGCGAAGACTCCAGCCGCGGCGGTCGTGTCATCGAGGCTGTGGGCACCAAAGCCAAGAATATGCTCGGCAGAACGCCCGGCAATATTACGGCCATCCGTCCGTTGAAGGATGGTGTGATCGCCGACTTCACCGTAACGGAAAAGATGCTGCAACACTTTATTCGCAAGGCGCATGGGACGCGTTATTTCCGCCCCAGCCCGCGGGTGCTGATCTGCGTCCCTTACGGCTCAACCCAGGTCGAACGACGAGCGATCCGCGAGTCCGCCGAAGGTGCCGGTGCGCGCAAGGTCCACCTGATTCCGGAGCCGATGGCCGCGGCCATTGGCGCCGGCTTGCCGGTCCACGAAGCCCGCGGCTCGATGGTGCTCGATATCGGTGGCGGCACCTCGGAAGTTGCCGTCATATCACTGAACGGAATTGTCTACGCGGCGTCAGTGAGAATCGGCGGAGACCGCTTTGACGAAGCAATCACCAACTATGTGCGCCGCAACTACGGCATCCTGATCGGTGAGGCAACGGCGGAACGCATCTGTCACGAAATCGGCTCCGCATTTCCCGGCCAGGAAGTCAGGGAAATTTCGGTCAAGGGACGCAACCTTTCTGAGGGCGTGCCACGTGCCTTTACCCTCAACAGCAATGAGATTCTCGAGGCGTTGCAGGAGCCGCTTCAGGGCATCGTGGGCGTTGTGAAGGAAGCGCTGGAGCAGACGCCGCCCGAACTCGGCGCCGATGTCGCGGACAGGGGCATCGTCCTGACCGGCGGTGGCGCACTGTTGAGGGATATCGACAAGTTGTTGATGGAAGAAACCGGATTGCCGGTCGTCATCGCAGATGATCCGCTGACCTGCGTGGCCCGCGGCGGCGGCAGGGTCATCGAGCTCATCGACGAGCACGGGCCGGCTGTATTTTGTTTGGAATAGCAGGCACGGACGAACCCGGAACCATTATGCGAAGAGACGACGCTGATGGCCGCCGCAATCGCTGATAGTCAGCACCGAGCAGCAACTACGTCGGCGCTCGGCCTGCGATTCCTGCTGCTTGCCACGCTAAGCATCTTTCTCCTGGTCATCGACCACCGCGACAATCACCTCGACGCCGCGCGCAAAGCCATTGGCGCAGCCGTTTACCCGTTACGCATCATTGTCGATGCACCAGTATCGCTCTGGCGCTGGGTGGGCGACACCACGACGAGCAGAAAAGACCTGCGACTCGAGAACAGCCGGCTGCAGGTCGAACGATTGTTGACGCAGGCCCGCTTGCTACGATATGCGGCGCTCGAGGCGGAGAACTCGCGGCTGCGCACCATACTCGAGGCGACCTCACGGGTGCGGGACCGGGTTCGTATCGCCGAGATCATGTCAGTCAGTTCAGATCCCTATCGTCACGTGCTGGTCGTTGACAAGGGAACCAATGATGGTGTCTTCGATGGCCAGGCCATGATCGATGCTGCAGGCGTTGTCGGCCAGATTATCGAGACCGGCGTGCTGTCATCGCAGGGACTGCTGATCAGCGATCCCGGTCACGCACTGCAGGTCGCGGTCAACCGCAACGGCTTGCGTACGATCGCACGCGGCACTGGCACATTCAGTCGTCTGGACCTGCCGGCTTTGCCGAATAATGCGGACATCCAGGAAGGCGATCTATTGGTCACGACAGGCCTTGGCGGCGTGTTTCCGCCGGGCTATCCGGTCGCGGTCGTCGATTCGGTGGTGCGACTCCCGCTGGAATCCTACGCCGCGGTATCGGCCACGCCTACCGCGGCGCTTAACCAGGTACGGGAAATCATGCTGATCTGGTCCGCCGAACCGCCGGATCATCCGTCATCAGCCGCCCGCGAGGCGCCGCCCGATGAGTAGTGATCGAGGATCCCGCACACCGGCCGTGATCATCAGCATCATTGCGGCGCTCATGCTGACCATCGCGCCCCTGCCTGACTGGGCCGCAGCCTTTCGGCCCGACTGGGTTGCGCTGACACTGATATACTGGTCCATGAATTTGCCGCAAAAATACAGCGTGGGCTGGGCCTGGGCAACCGGGCTGATCCTGGACGTCGCACAGGGTAGTTTGCTCGGGCAGCACGCCCTCGCCCTGTCGCTTGTCATTTACATTACCGTCAAGTTTCATTTACAGATGCGCCAGTTTCCGATGTTACAGTTGTCGGTGACGGTGTTCGCGCAGCTCGCGCTGTATCAATTTATTCTGTTCTGGATCAATGGCGTTGCCGGTGTCAGCGCGCCCCCGGTCAACTATTGGGGACCGGTCATTGCCGGTTCACTGCTGTGGCCGGCGGCGACAACGGTATTCGCCGGTTCCCGCTTCGGCGCTCGCAGCCAATGAACTGCCTGGCGAATCAATGGACCTGATCGACCCCATCAAAGACCACCATTCCGAACAGCGCCTGTTCACCTCGCGCATCATTCTGTCGGTCGTGATCGGCATCTTGCTGCTCGGCAGCGTGGTGACGCGGCTGGTACAACTGCAGATTCGCGACCATGAGCTTTTCGCGGCGAAATCTCGGGGCAACCGGGTCCGAATTGAAGCGGTGCCGCCCACTCGCGGTCTGATTTTCGATCGGCGAGGCAGGATTCTGGCTGAGAATCTCCCCGCCTTTCAGCTCGAACTCATTCCCGAACAAGTACCGGACTTGCAGGACACGCTCGCACGGCTGGCTGAACTGGGCCTGATCAAGAACGAAGATATTCCAAGGTTCAACGAGCTCAGCCAGGCCGGTCCCAGGTTCAAGCCGGTAACGCTCCGATTTCGCCTGAACGACAATGAGATCGCCCGTTTCGCGGTGCAACGGCCACGTTTTCCGGGGGTCGATTTTCAGCCACGCCTGGTCCGCCATTACCCGAACGGGGAACTGACTTCCCATGTCATCGGTTATGTGGGTGCCCTGAGCACAGCGGACCTCAGGCGGCTCGATGCGGCCGCCTATGCAGGCACGGCGCATACCGGCAAAACGGCGGTCGAACAGTTCAATGAGGAAATGCTGCACGGCAAGGTCGGGTTTCGCCAGGTCGTTACCAACGCGCGCGGTCGCCAGGTGCCTGGCGGGTCGCGGCTCGAGGGCGCATCGCCGACACCCGGGCACAATCTGTACCTCAGCCTCGATCTCGATCTGCAGAGAGTCGCGACCGAGGCACTCGCTGGCAGGCGCGGCGCTATCGTTGCCATCGATCCAAACAACGGCGAAATCCTGGCTCTGGTCAGCGCACCATCGTTCGATCCCAATGCGTTTGCGACCGGTATGTCTCGAAGCGAATTCAATGCGCTGCAAAGCGATGAGGACCAGCCGCTGTTCAATCGCGCGGTCACGGGCAGCTACCCGCCGGGATCGACAATCAAGCCGATGCTTTCACTGGCAGCGCTGGAGACTGGCGCGACCAATCTCACGCGGCGCACTGTCTGCATTGGATACTACAGCTTGCCCGGCAGCACCCACCGCTATCGCGACTGGAAGCCGCAAGGCCACGGCGAGGTCGATCTGCACGATGCCATCACGCAATCCTGCGACGTGTACTTCTACGAAATCAGCCGGGATATCGGCATTGACACGATGCATGTCTACCTGAACCAGTTCGGGCTCGGCACGCGGACCGGCCTCGATATGACTGGCGAAACCGATGGCCTGGTACCTTCCAGGGCATGGAAAAAGCAGGCCTTTCGGGATCGCGCCGACCAGGTGTGGTTCCCCGGTGAAACGGTGATCGCATCCATTGGCCAGGGCTACATGCTGGCCTCGCCGTTGCAACTTGCAAGCGCCACCGCAACGCTGGCGATGCGCGGCAAACGCTTCCGGCCGCACCTGGTTGCTGCATTTGAAGATTCATTGACCGGCAGGCGGACCCTGATCGCGCCGGAGCGATTGCCCGATGTGAATATCAAGAACGAAGAATTCTGGGACAGCGTCCTTACCGGTATGCACGACGTCATGCAAAGCAACACCGGTACTGCACGGGCGGCGGGACTCGGCGCACCGTATCAAATGGCCGGCAAGAGTGGCACGGTACAGGTCATTTCCATCTCGCAGGACGAGAAGTACGACGAAGAGGAGATCGACGAGCGCCTCAGGGACCACGCGCTCTTTATTTCCTTTGCGCCCTTCGATGAACCGCAAATCGCGGTTGCAGTGGTCATCGAGAATGGTTCCAGCGGCAGCCGGGTGGCTGCACCCATCGCCCGCGCCATGATGGACCAGTATCTGCAGGTCGATACCGATGCGCTTTAGCGAAACGTCACGGATATTTGAACGAAAATCGGCGCCGCTGAGCGACCTCGGACGAGTCATGCGTCGACTCAACATCGACGGCCCGCTGCTCGGCGGGCTGCTGCTGACCAGCGGTCTGGGTCTCGCGGTGCTCTACAGCGCTGTCGGCGAAAACATGGACCTGTGGTTACAACAGTGTGTACGCCTGTTCATCGCTCTGGCAGTCATGTTGTTCGTCGCGCAATTGCCGCCAGACCTGATGCGGCGCTGGTCTTTGTGGGTATATCTCGCCGGCCTGGTGTTGCTGGCACTCGTGCTGGCTGCCGGCGAGGTCGGTCAGGGTGCGCAGCGCTGGCTGGACCTGGGAATCCGCTTCCAGCCATCGGAACTCATGAAACTCGCCGTACCGATGGTTGCGGCCTGGTACCTGCATGATCGGCAACTGCCACCGCGATTCCTCGATATCATGGTCATCGGCACATTGATCATCGTGCCGACGACCATGATCGCCATGCAGCCGGACCTCGGGACATCGCTGCTGATCGCCGCGGCAGGAGTACTGGTGATCGTGCTGGCCGGTTTGTCGATGCGCATAATGATCGGCTTGAGTGTTGCCTCGATTCCCGGCGCAATGGTGCTGTGGAATTTCATGCAGGACTATCAGAAACAACGCGTCCTGACCCTGCTGAACCCGGACTCGGACCCGCTCGGTGCGGGCTACAATATTATTCAATCCAAGATCGCGATTGGCTCTGGCGGGCTGTTCGGCAAGGGCTGGACCAACGGCAGCCAGGCGCAACTCGAATTCCTGCCCGAGCGGGACACGGACTTCATATTTGCGGTGATGGCCGAGGAACTCGGTCTGCTCGGCGTCCTGAGCCTTCTTGGTCTCTATGTTTTTATCATCGGCCGCGGCCTCTTCATCGCCATGCAGGCGCAAAATACGTTTTCCAGGCTGCTGGCCGGGAGTATTAGCCTGACATTTTTTGTCTATGTATTCGTCAATACGGCAATGGTGACCGGGCTGGTTCCAGTGGTCGGGATTCCGCTGCCGCTGGTCAGCTTTGGCGGCACCTCGATGGTGACCCTCATGGCCGGATTCGGTATTCTCATGTCAATTCACGGTCACCGGAAACTTCTGTCACATTGAACCTAGTGGTCCAACAAGGTTGCATTGATAGATTAAGGCTCGTATTCCTGCTGCTTGTTTTTGGCGGTCCCGCCGCGCAGGCGATTGACGTCGTCAATCCCGAGGTCGAAAGTTTCATCGACATGATGGTCGGCGATCACTCATTCGATCGCGGCACGCTCGAGAAAATTCTGCGGCAGGCAGAAACCCAGGAATCGATACTGGAGGCCATCGCCCGACCGGCAGAACGCACCAAGGAATGGCATGAATACCGGGATATATTCCTGACGGCCGCGCGCGTCCGGGCCGGCGCCGTTTTTTGGCGCGAGCATAGCGAGGACCTGCAGCGCATCAGCGGGGAAACCGGTGTCGCTATCGAAATCCTGGTCGGGATAATCGGGGTGGAAACCTACTTCGGACGAAACACCGGCAACTACAGGGTTCTCGATGCATTGGCGACGCTCGCTTTCGAGTACCCGCCACGCGCGAGTTTCTTCCGCCGGGAACTCGAACAGTTCCTGCTGTTGGTGCGCGAAGAGGGCATGGACGCTGCGGACGCAACCGGCTCGTATGCCGGCGCGATGGGTCGACCACAATTCATGCCGTCAAGTTACCGGGAATATGCCGTCGACTCGAGTACGGACGGCAGGCGCGATATCTGGAGCAATTGGGCAGACGTCATCGGGAGCATCGCGAATTATTTTGTGCGGCATGGATGGAAGACGGAAATGCAGGTGGTTGCACAGGCAGACTTAGGCCGTCAATGGCGCGGAGATCTGCCCGAAAACACCTTGAAGCCCGCAGAGACAGTCACTTCGCTCAGTCACCAGGGCGTTTTGTTTGTAACGGATTTGCCGGGCGACCACCCGAGCCAGCTTCTCACTCTGGAGGGCGATGACGGCGCAGAGTACTGGGTCGGGTTCCACAATTTCTTCGTTATTACGCGTTACAACCGCAGCGTGATGTACGCGCTTGCCGTGCACCAACTGGGGCAGGAAATCGCGCGGGAGGTAAATCGTGGTGACTCCTGACGTCCGGCGGTCGCTGCTGGTTTTCGCCATGCTGACTTTGCTGCAGGCATGTGCTTCGCGTCCTGCGCATGATGGCGAACCGCCGCGCAGCGGCTCCAATGTTCCGTTGCACCTGCCGGGCGACGCCATTCCGCGAGACGAACCGCGCAGCCGCTATGGCAATGGCCCGTATTACCAGGTCTATGGGGAAACGTACAAAGTCCTCGACACCAATTACGGCTATCGTGAACGCGGCGTAGCGTCCTGGTATGGCAGTAAATTTCATGGCCGGCCGACATCCAGCCAGGAACCGTACGATATGTACGCAATGACGGCGGCACACAGGTCGCTGCCGCTGCCCAGTTATGTGCGGGTCCGGAATCTGCACAATGGCAAAAGCGTCATCGTCCGGGTCAACGATCGCGGTCCATTCGCCGAGAATCGCCTCATCGATCTTTCGTACGTCGCCGCGATAAAACTGGACATGGTCACCACCGGCACCAGCCTCGTCGAAGTCACCGCCATCAGTTTCGACGAGCCTCCGGCGCCGCGTGAACCAGAAATTGCCGACAACACGCCGCAAAATGACGGGGCCCCATCCGTATTTGTTCAGGTTGGCGCATTTGGCGAAGCAGAAAACGCACGCCGCCGCTTCGTCATGCTGCGCGATATCGGCATCGAGAAGGCATTTGTCCACAAGGACGGCAACGCCTCACCCGCTCTCTATCGAGTGCGGATAGGTCCCATCGCCAGCGTCACGCAGTACGATTCCATCGTCGAGCAACTGCAGGATCTTGGAATCTCCGAATCGCATCTCGTAACGGAGTAGGCGGACCCCTTTTTCCGTCGGCAGGCGCTACAATACGCGCCTTTGTTCCCGACCAGTTCCCGCTTATGCCACCTCGAATTCGACCGTTCGCTTTGTCCCTGATCCTGGTGCTGACGTCCGTCGTCGCCAACAGCGCCATCACGATCCCGATACCGTCACCCCCGATCATTGGCGCCAAAAGCTATCTGCTCGTTGACGGCAGTACCGGCACCGAACTGGCTTCGCTGGAACCCGACATGCGGCTTGCGCCGGCGAGTCTCACCAAGCTGATGACTGCGTACACGATTTTTCGCGCCCTGGCCGAGGGCCGGGTCAGTCTCGAAGAAGAGATCGTTGTCAGCGAAAAAGCCTGGCGCACCGAGGGTTCGCGCATGTTCATCGAAGTCGGGTCGCGCGTGTCGCTCGAGGACCTGTTGCTCGGCATGATCGTGCAGTCTGGCAACGACGCAAGTGTAGCGCTTGCCGAACATGTCGCTGGCACGGAATCCGTGTTCGTGGAAGTCATGAATCACTACGCTGCACAGCTCGGCATGCATGGCACGAACTTCAGGAATGCGACCGGATTGCCGAACGAAGAGCACTATTCGACGGCGCGCGACCTCGCCGTTCTGGCGCAAACCATTATCACGGAATTCCCCGAATACTATAAATGGTATTCAGTGCGTGAATTCGAATACAACCACATCAAACAACCGAATCGAAACAACCTGCTGTGGCGCGATGACAGCGTCGATGGCATGAAGACGGGGCGCACGGACGATGCGGGATACTGTCTCGTATCGTCGGCCAAAAGAGACGGCATGCGGATCATTGCCGTCGTACTCGGTACGGCCAGCGCGAAGGCGCGCACCGATGGCAGCCAGGCGCTGATCAACTACGGTTTTCGGTTTTTCGAAACCCGTATGTTGTATCGCGCCGGAGAAACCGTCGCGCAAGCAAGAATCTGGAAAGCGGCAAGAGAGTTTACGCCGCTGGGGCTGGCCGACGACCTGCTCGTCACGATTCCACGCGGCACCTTCGACGATTTGGTGTCTGTCCTCAACATACCGGCCGTACTGCTGGCGCCGGTAGCGCAAGGCCAGCCATTGGCGGAGCTACAGGTCAGTCTGAATGGTGACAGCCTGGTCCGCGCACCATTGCGGGCGCTGCATGAAAATCCCAACGGCTCGCTCTGGCAAAGCACGCGCGACGGGGTCAAGCTCTGGTTCGAATAGATGAACTCACGCGAGACATTGCTGCAGTTCCCGTGCAGTTTCCCCATCAAGCTGATGGGCCGTGCTGACGCCGGGTTCAGTGATGTTGCGGTACGCCTGATCGGACGACACGTTGGCGAAATCTCGAAAAATCAAATACAGACGATCACCAGCAGAAACGGAAATTTTCTGTCTTTGACCATCACCATCGATGCGCAGAGCCAGGAGCAGCTCGACAACATTTATAATGACCTCAGCAATCAGGAGGACGTTCTTGTCGCCTTATGAGTTTGCCGGTCCGACAAATGGCGACGACCGCCTCAATCGTAGTGCGTCCACTGGGACTGCGCGACTACGAACCGCTGTGGCGGGATATGCAACGATTCACCGAAACCCGTTCTGTGGATTCACTGGACGAAATCTGGTTCACCGAGCATCCGCCGATTTTCACGCTTGGCTTGAATGCCAGCCGCGAACACCTGCTGACGCCCGGAGATATTCCGGTATTGCAGGTAGACCGGGGGGGACAGGTGACCTATCACGGCCCGGGTCAGCTCATGATTTATCCACTGATCGATCTGCCGCGCGCGGGTCTGGGCGTTCGCGACCTGGTGACGGCACTGGAGCAAATGGCGGTCGAACTGCTGGCAGAATTCGACATCGATGCGATCAGTCGCAAGGACGCGCCAGGCGTCTATGCCGGGGGGCACAAGGTCGCCAGTGTCGGTCTCAGAGTGCGCCGCGGCGCCAGCTATCACGGAATGGCATTGAACGTCGATGTCGACCTGGAGCCATTCTCCCGCATCAACCCGTGCGGCTTCAGCGACCTGGAAGTCACCAATCTCGCCACACTCGGCGTCGACGAAACACGGCCTGAAATCGAGGCCCGTGTGCAACGGCTGCTGCTGCATCATCTACGCATGGCCGACCGGCGGGTCGTCAATAAATAGCAGTCGAAACGGTTCAGTCCTGCAACGCCGCGAGCCGCTGCGGCGTGCCAACGTCATGCCATATTCCGTTGTACACGCTGCCTGCAACCTGGCCGCGATCCGCGGCAGCTCGTAGCAATGGCACCACGGAGAATCGACTATCGCTCGAATTCTCGAACATCTCGGGTCGGTAAAATGCAACGCCGCTGTACGTGAGGTCCTGATTTTCGGAATTTCGGACTTTGCCATCCCGCAATTCGAAATCGCCGGCGGCCTTGTGGTCCGGCGTCGGCACGAGCACCAGATGCGCGAGGCTTTCTGCTGCGAGTTCGATGTCCGGCAGCGCCATGTCCGTGAAGACGTCCGCATTGATCACCCAGAAGGGGGCACGTCCCATGAGCGGCAACGTCCGCCTGATGCCGCCACCCGTGTCGAGGTTGTTGCCGTATTCCGGACTGTAAACGACCTGCAAGCCAAAGCGCTTCCCGGAGCCCGCCCTTGCCGCGATTTGAGCGCCCATCCAGCCGAGGTTGACTACGACAGTCTTGATCCCCGCATCTGCAAGCCTGCGCAAATGCTGCTCCAACAGGCTGGTTCCTCCGATTTCGACCAGCGCTTTTGGCGTGGTGTCGGTGATCGGGCGCATTCGCTCGCCGCGGCCCGCAGCCAGAATCATCGCAACCACTATTCCGGCGCCTGCAGTGCAGGCAGGATTCGATCGTCGATCAGACCGGACAAGAAGCCCAGATCGGAATTTTTCGCCGCCGTTTCGCTGACATAGCCAAGAGTCCGGGGAATATCATCGAGATATCCCGCCTTGCCATCGCGATGGAAAAGGCGTGCGAAAATACCGGCCACCTTCAGGTGCCGCTGCACGCCCATCAACTCGAAATATTGCAGAAACCGTTCCGCGCTCAGTTCGTCCCTGGTAGCGGGCGCCAGTCGCCCATGGAATTGCAACGCCCACTTCTCGATTCCCTCGCCCGGCCATTTGATATAGCAATCCTTCAACAGCGAA
>SMVA01032612.1_pt1 | contig 11028 bp, 11 predicted proteins | sample 2456451 | NCBI WGS metagenome assembly SMVA01 (sample SAMN11095933, study PRJNA526329) | marine sediment metagenome | biome: Marine sediment; feature: Surficial sediment; material: Deep marine sediment; isolation source: Hadal surficial sediment | place: Pacific Ocean | collected 2014-05 | depth...
ATGCCGAAAAGTTGGCACCAGCATCTTCAATAACGATCGCGTATTTCATTGGAGAATCACTCATTCTTCAGGCCAGCTTGTTTAAGGATACTGCTGAGGGTTCCAGGTGCCAAGTCGTCAGAAGGCTTTCCAGGAACAGTTACACGGTCAGCCTTACTGTAGAATCTGGTCAATCTCTTATTCTCATTAACGGGGAAGAGGTATGGCCTCAGTCTGGGGGGAGTTAAAACGACGCAATGTCGTCCGCGTAGCGGTCGCCTATGCGATCGTGGCGTGGTTGCTACTTCAGGTTGCTGACGTCGTTCTTAACAATACCGAAGCCCCGAACTGGGTGTTTCAGGCTATCTTGCTACTGCTTGTTATCGGCTTTCCATTGGCACTTATTTTGGCGTGGGCTTTTGAACTGACGCCTGAAGGATTGAAGAAAGAGAAGGAAGTTGATCGTGCTGTGTCGATTACTCAACACACTGGCCGCAAACTCGACTTCATTATCATTGGCGTGCTAACGGTGGCCGTGGCTATATTTGCCCTGGACAAATTCGTGTGGACGGAATCGGTTGCTCCGAAGACGATTGCGGTATTGCCTTTCGTCAATATGAGCGATGATTCAGAGCAAGAATATTTTTCCGATGGTCTTTCCGAAGAACTTCTAAACCTGCTCGCGCAAATTCCCGAACTTCGCGTCACATCGAGAACCTCTGCATTCTCGTTTAAGGGAAAAGACGCAACAATTGCCGAAGTAGGGCGCACGTTGGATGTCGAGCATGTCCTGGAAGGCAGCGTGCGACGTTCTGGAGACACAATTCGTATTACCGCACAGCTCATTAACGTGTCCACGGACACGCACGTATGGTCGGATTCCTGGGATCGGGATTTTCAAGACGTATTTGTCATCCAGGATGAAATAGCAGAATTTGTCGTTGGTGCACTCAAAATCCAATTGCTTGGAGAGGCGCCGCGCACAGACACGACGTCACCCGAGGCGTATACGCTGTACTTGCAAAGCAAAGCCCTGGCAGATCAACGCACTGCCACCGGCCACTTGCAGGCTGAAGCGGTAGTGCTACGGGCACTGGAGATCGACAGTACGTATGTGCCGGCCTGGGTGCAGCTTGCCCGTATCTGCGCCGTTGGCTCAGGTACCGGTGCCTGGCACCCGCACGAGGCGTTTCCAAAGTCCCGTGAGGCCGTGATGGAAGCACTGCGTTTGGACCCCGGTAACGCGCAGGCACATGCGACACTGTCGATGATTGCCAGAGACTACGACTATGATTTGGAGGCCGCCCGAAAAGAACAAGAATTAGCTTCAACGCTTGCGCCGCATGATCCTGTTGTCCTAGCGGGTGCGGCCAGGTTGGCGCTGGTCGATGGCGATTTTGCCGAGGCGATTCGGCTTCTCAAAGAGGTGGAAATTCTTGATCCGGTATCTCCGGTACCCAAGTTAAATCTCGGAAATAGTTATTTTCGCCTGGGTCGCCTCGCCGAGGCGAAATCTGCGTATGCCGAAGCTCTTGAGTTGCGTCCTTTAGGGAACGCGGTCAATTTCCGTCTCGGTTCTGTAATGCTCGTCCGTGGCGATCTTGACGATGCGCTTTTGCAGATGAACAAAGAGACACGAGAAGGTTTTCGACTGGCCGGTCGGGCATTGGTGTTACACGCGATGGGCGATACCGGGAGTGCGGCTACAGAGCTGGAGAAATTGATCGCAATCGGGGATAGGTGGACCTACGAGATCGCGCAGGTGCAGGCCTATCTCGGCAACCTGGATGAATCGTTCAGGTGGCTGCATCGCGCAATCGACAGGCGTGATCAATCGCTAATTCAATTGACGGGTGATCCGTTTCTGGATAATCTCCGCGACGATCCGCGCTTCGATGACGTGCTGGAACGATTGGGTCGCAAGGTTCATTAGCAATGGCGCAACTCTTGGCGTCGGACAAGACCGCAGTCGGCCAAAGTTTGATGCAATGTCAATATGGATCGACGGTCAGTCGTCGCGAACGACCGCTTTCGGGAAAAGAAGACGTTCTGATTTTAGTTTCGCAAAAGTCACTGCAAAACGACCGCAATACATGGCTCCACTCAAATTGTGGCCGAGAGTCGACCTGTGGGACTGTTCAATTCGGTGGCTCGCTCAACGCAGCGAGCTGATCGGCCTGGTATTCATTGATCAATGGATCGATTATCTGGCCGAGCTCGCCTTCAAGGATCTCCGCAAGCTTATATAAGGTGAGATTGATGCGGTGATCCGTAACCCGGCCTTGTGGATAGTTGTAGGTACGAATGCGTTCCGACCGATCACCGGATCCTACGAGTAATTTTCTTTGTTGTGCCCGTTCCATTTCGCGTTGCGCGATTTCCGCGTCCAGGAGTTTTGCCTGGAGTAGCGACATCGCCCGGGCGCGGTTCTTGTGTTGCGATCTTTCGTCCTGGCATTCGACGACGATGCCGCTTGGTAAATGCGTTACTCGAACGGCGGAATCCGTCTTGTTGACATGCTGGCCGCCGGCGCCCGAAGCGCGATAGGTATCGATCCGCAAATCATTCGTGTTGATTTCTATCTCTTCAACTTCCTCCGGCTCGGCTAATACGGCGACGGTACAGGCAGAGGTGTGAATCCGTCCCTGTGACTCGGTCGCCGGGACACGCTGAACGCGATGTGCGCCGGATTCGAATTTCAGCTTCGCATAAATACCGCTGCCGGTTACCCGGCTGACAATTTCCTTGTAGCCGCCGTGCTCGCCTTCACGTGCGCTGATGATTTCCATCGGCCACCTCATAGCCTCCGCGTATTTTGAATACATGCGAAAGAGATCGCCGGCGAAGATGGCGGCTTCGTCGCCGCCGGTGCCGGCGCGAATTTCGAGATACACGTTGCTGTCGTCATGCGGATCGGGCGGAATCAGCGCCTTTTGCAGCTCCAGCTCCAGTGATTTGCGATTCTTTTCGAGCGCGGCCAGTTCTTCTTCGCCCATCAGGCGAACTTCCTCATCACTGTCGTTGACCATTTCCGTGGCGGCCGTCAAATCATTGCTTAGTGTTTCGTACTGCTGGAACAGGCCGATGATCGGTTCGAGCCGCGCATACTCTTTTCTCAGGTCACGAAACCGATCCTGATCTTTGATGACATCAGGATCGGACATGAGCCCTTCAAGCTCTTCAAACCGCTCCCGTGTGGTCTCCAACTTGTTTCTGATCGAGTCTTTCACGGTTTAATCTTTATGCTCGAGGCCGAAGAGTTCGCGGATGGTGTCGATGAAGGCCTGATCCGATTGTTCACCGGCTTCGCGCAGGCGGACACTTGGCTGGTGTAGAAGTTTTTTGAGGAGTGAGGCGGTGACAAACTCCAGCACTTCGTCCTGATCGGCGCCTTTTGCCAGCCTGCGCCGCGCCTGTTCCAGCACCTCGTGGCGGAGTGTGTCCCCGTGATCACGCAATGCGGTAATGATCGGCGCCACTTCCTTGCTGCGCTCAATGCTTAAATATCGCTGCGTTTCCTCGATGAGAATACGATCGGCATCGACGGCGGCTGCTTCCCGATTGCTCTGGCCCTCGACGATGACTTTGTCGAGATCATCAATGGTATAAAGATAGACGTCATCGAGTTCGCCGATACCCGCTTCGAGATCTCTTGGCACCGCAATGTCGACTGCGAAAATCGGCCTGCGTTTTCTCGCCCGAATGGCGCTTTGCATCTGTTCGGTGGTGACGATTGGTTCTGTACTGGCGGTCGAGCTGATCAGAATGTCGGCATCGGGCAAAGTGCCTTCGATCTCGGACAGCGGCAGTGCGAAGCCGCCGAATTGCGAGGCGATCTTCTGCGCGCGGTCGAAATCACGGTTGGCCACGAACATGCGGCCGATGCCTTTGCTGGACAGGTGCCTTGCCACGAGTTCAATGGTCATACCGGCACCGATCAACAACGCGGTATGTTTTGAAAACCCGGCGAAAAACTGGTTGGCGAGATTGACCGCGGCGTAGGCGACCGAGACCGGGCTTGAGCCGATTTCCGTGTCGGTGCGAACCTTCTTCGCAACCGAAAACGTGTGCTGGAAGAGTCTGCTTAGTTGCGAGCCGACCGTGGCGGATTGTTTGGCCTGTCGAAAGGCGTCTTTTAATTGTCCCAGGATCTGTGGTTCGCCGAGCACCATGGAATCGAGACCGCAAGCCACGCGAAACAGGTGCCGGATGGCCTCCTCATTATTAAGGGTAAACAGGGCGGCCTCTGCATCCTTGCTCAGCGACTGGTCACCCTTGAGCCAGGACGCCAGCGCCGTCACTCCGCCGTCATCACTGTCCAGGTAAAATTCGGTGCGATTACAGGTCGAAAGAATCACTGCCTCATCAATGCCTTGCAGCTGCACAAGCTCCGCCAGCGCCCGGGCGATATCGTCGCCCGAGTAGATCACCTGCTCGCGAATTTCGACAGGTGCCGTGGTATGGTTCAGCCCGAGTATGTGGAGCGGCATCTTGGTTAGTGGGATTCAGGGTGCAAAACAGTGCGTATGATAAGCGAACTGATGACGTAGTTCCTTGTCTGTGTCCACCACCACTGGAAAATTGCCGTACGGCGATATAAGCAGGATCACACTATTGAATCGCACTAGAGCAACATTGCAGCGCCTCGCATTTGGAATGGCCTGGGTGCTCCTGACCGCTACACCACACGTTTTTGCCGACGATGCAGAGGAACTCTCCGAGCACCTGATGCAGGCCGAGCTGGCACTGCGCAATAGCCAGTATCAGGAGGCGGCAATCGAGTACCGGCGCGCTGCCGAGCTAAGCGATGATCCGGAGATTGCCCAGCAGGCGACCCGGATTGCGTACAGCTATGGATTCAATGAGGAAGCACTCAAGTCCGCCAAACGCTGGGCCAAACTGGATGCCGAAGATGACGAGGCCTTGCTGTACGTCTCCCAGCTTTATCTGCGCACCGGCCAAATCAGGAGATCTCAGCGCAGTTTCGAAAAACTGCTGAAACGGGGCCATCAACCTGCAGACAAGCGCTTACTTGCGCTGATTCCGTTCCTTTCCCAGGAGGACGCAAGCCTGGCGTACGAGTTGATGCTGAAGCTTGCAAAGCCTTACCGGGACTCAGCCGAGGCTAACTATGCGATCGCCGTCATGGCCTTGCGGGCCGGTGAGGCAGAAACGGCTGGCGAACGCGCTAAAAAGGCCTCCGAGATCGAACCGGACTGGTTGAAGCCACACCTTTTATACGCGCGCGCAATGTTGCTCAGTGGTGACGAGGAGGGAGCCATTGACTATACGTCGAGGCTGGTCGGCGACGACCCCGATCCGGATCCGGAGGCGCGGCTCGAGCTTGCGATCATGCTTTTGTCGGCCGGACGCGATGATGATGCGTTGAGCCAGGTCAACCAGATATTGCTGGAGCAGCCCTCGCGCACCGATGCACTGCGGCTCATGGCGATCATCAACTTCCGGCTCGATCGTCTCGATGCGGCCCGCGACGACTTTCAGGATCTACTGGAAAGCGGCCACTTTACGATGGATGCCCTGTATTACCTGGGCCGGATCGCCGACAGGAGTTCAGAGCCCGAGCGAGCGCTTCATTACTACGCACAGGTAACCCGCGGCAGCAACGCCATCATCTCGCAACGTCGGGCGGCCGGCATCATGGCACAGATGGGTGATGAAGAGGAAGCGCTCGAGCACTTGTCGCAATTCGCTAAAATCAACCCGAATTACGCCGTGGACATGTTGCAGTCCAAGGCACAGTTACTTTCGTCACTGGAAAGATACCCGGAAGCGCTAGAATACTACGACAAGGTTGTTGCCTATCGTCCGGATAGCGAAGGGGCATATCTCGGTAAAGCCGAATTATTGCTGCGTATGGATCGTCTCGATGATGCCATTGATCTTTACCGGAAATCTGCAAAGCGCTGGCCCGATAGCGCCATGACCCTGAATGCGCTGGGCTACACGCTGGCCGATCGTACGGATCGCTACGATGAAGCGGCGAAGTTCATCCACAAAGCGCTTGAGCTCGATCCCGAAAGTGCGGCGATCATCGATAGCTGGGGTTGGGTGCTTTACCGGCAGGGGCGAAACGATGAAGCGCTGATTCAACTGGAACGCGCGTATGAACGCTTCCGTGATCCGGAGGTTGCGTCACATATCATCGAAGTGCTTTGGGCGCTCGAGCGGCACGCTGATGCCGAAACCACGCTTGAAAGTGCCGAGCTCAGGTTTCCAGACAATGATCTCCTGAAGAGTGTTCGCGAGCGACTTCTTCCGGATACGCCCTGAGGCCGGACCGGCCTTGCGACGACCATCCCCGAAACTGGTACCACTGTTTCTGACCGTGCTGATATCCGCCTGCGTTACTCCCAAGAGCCTTGAATTACCTGATTTATCCGATTGGGAATCTCGCCAAAAAATCCTTGTCGGCGTGGATGAATGGGAGTTCGCCGGACGCATTGGCGTCAGTGCCGGCGACGAAGGCTTTAACGGCCAGCTGCGATGGCGGCAAGACGGGGTCATCTTTCGGGCAAGGATCAACGGACCATTAGGTGTTGGCACGGTGTTCATCAACGGCGATCGCCGGGAAATCACCGTGACCGACCGGGATGGCGTCGTTACCGAGCTGCATGACGCGGAGGTCGAACTTCGTCAGATGTACGGCTGGACCATTCCGGTCGCCAGTCTGCGTTTCTGGGCGCTGGGTATTCCAGATCCGGCCAGTCCCGCGGAAACAGAGTTTGGCGAGGACGGCCTGCTCACGAAGCTGCGCCAGCAAAACTGGGAGGTCGACATTACACAATACGCACAGGGCGGCGGACAGCTCATGCCGCGCCGCCTCACGGCGGTTAATGACGACGTCAAAATCCGTCTTGTGATTGACAGCTGGACCTTCAGATAGTCGCTTTTCCCCCGTTGACAGCATTGGGTGCGCACCTCACAATTGCGCGCATTACACGCTCATGAGTAGAACGCGTGTTTGGGGAAAGTGGTGCGGAAGGCGCATGCAGACGCTGGTTCGCCTGGGAGCAAATGGGGTGTAGCCAAGTGGTAAGGCAGCGGGTTTTGATCCCGTCATGCGCAGGTTCGAATCCTGCCACCCCAACCAAACCCCGTTCGAGGGGCCGACCGATTAAACAGCATCAGGCGAGGTGAAGCGGTGGATCCGGCGACAATGGCAATTTTCTCGGGCAACGCGAATCCCAAACTCGCGCACGACATTGCCCGGATTCTTCATATGCCGCTCGCCAAAATCCAGGTCGGCCGCTTCAGCGACGGCGAAATACTGGTCGAAATACTGGAGAACATCCGTGGCAGGGAGACGTTTATCATCCAGTCCACCTGCCCCCCGACTGCCGAGAACCTGATGGAATTGCTGGTCATGGCGGACGCGGCGCGGCGAGCATCCGCTGCCAGAATTACCGCCGTTATTCCTTACTTTGGGTTCGCGCGCCAGGATCGGCGTCCGCGGGCAGCGCGAGTCCCCATTACCGCCAAGCTTGTCGCCAAGATGATTGGTGTGGCTGGCGTCGACCGGGTGTTGACCGTGGACCTGCACGCCGACCAGATCCAGGGCTTTTTCGATATCTCGGTGGACAATGTCTACGCGTCCCCGTTGCTGCTTGGAGATGTTTGGAAACAGAAATACGAAAACATGGTCGTTGTTTCACCGGATGTTGGCGGCGTAATCCGTGCACGCGCCCTGGCAAAACGGCTGGACGATGCGGATCTGGTCATCATCGATAAACGACGCTCAAAAGCGAATCAGTCAGAAGTCATGAACATCATCGGTGAGGTTGACGGTAAAAACTGCGTGATGATCGACGACATGGTAGATACCGCCGGCACGCTTTGCCACGCAGCGAGCGCACTCAAAACCAATGGAGCGGCAACGGTTGCTGCATACATCACTCACCCGGTGTTGTCAGGCCCGGCGGTCTCCCGTATTTCGGAATCCGAGCTCGACGAGATCGTCGTCACCGATACGATTCCACTGAGCGAGGCTGCTCAAGCCTGTAGCAAGATCCGGCAATTATCGACTGCGGAGCTGCTTGCCGAGACGATGCGGCGTATTTCCGACGAAGAATCAGTGAGTTCGCTGTACGTCGACTAGAAAGGCTCATACCTGAGAGTGGATACGGTCGGAGTCGGCGGCGGTCACGCGGTATTCCCCGCTCGCTCGAAAGCGCTTCAACTCGCTCGGCGGAAAAACGCTGCGGACGAGGATTGCGAGTCGATCGGTCATGGCGGCGGCCACGCGGTATTCCCCACTCGCTCGAAAGCGTTTCAACTCGCTCGATGTGAAACACCACGCGACCGCCGCCAACAATTGATTCGATTCGCTGACTCCTCTCTGCGGGAGATTTTAAAGGTGGGGCGTAAGGAGTCAGTCCCGATTTCGGAGAAATCGCGACCGACCCTTTAATTGGTGGGATCGCCAATCTTTGAGTTATGTATAAAAACATGAATCGTAATCGTGGTCATGAGTGTTCTACTGCGTCCGGGGGTTGTCCGCATTGTTGTTATCATTATAATGACATTATCATATTTGAGGTGATCCTATGGTCGTCAAATCCGAACGAATTACTATCCTGGGATCGCCAGATTTCAAATCGTTCCTGAACAAAGAGGCTGCGAAGGAACGCATCAGTGTTTCCGAACTGGTACGCCGCCGCTGTGAACAGCGACCACAAAATGAGGGCGACGAGCAATTGTTCGCCGAGCTCATTGCCGAGCTTCGCTCGTCAGTGACCGCAGCGAAGAAGAATCTCAATAAAGGCATTCGCGACGCTGAGGCTGTGCTCAAAGAGCTTCGCGCTCGCGACACCGACCGTCACTTGAAGGCAACGACGCGATGAGTACATTAAAAGACGCGATCTCGGCGATCAGGGAAGTGCTGTTATTGACTGAAAAAGTCAACAGCACAGGAATGCTCCTAAGCGAACTGGCGAAGGAATTGCGTGGCCACGATCGTCGACTCGTACGCATCGAGACCATGATCGAGATTGCACAGACGCAACGATTGTTGCCACCCGATGAAGGTTAGAGGCGCGTTTAGGCTGACACTTTGACAACAATGGGCTATGATGCGCGCCCAGTCCCGATTGGTCGCGATCGGGATTTTTTATCGATGCCGGAAACGGCAATATTATCAATCAGTTATCGTTTATCTCTGGAGAGCTTTAATGGCTAAGGAATTCGACCTGGTTGCAGAACTACGAACAGACCAGGGGAAAGGTGCGAGCCGCCGCCTGCGTCGTGAAGGCAAAGTTCCTGCAATCATCTATGGTGCCGGCCGTCCGTCGCGCTCACTGTCATTTGACCATAACAAGGTCATTCGCCAGCTCGAAAACGAGTCGTTCTACTCGAGTATTCTGAATATTCAGGTCAATGAGAAGAGCCAGGCGGCCATCGTCAAGGATATCCAGCGTCATCCGGCGAAACCGCTGATCATGCACATGGATTTTCAGCGTATCGTCGAAGACGAGATAATCAGGATGAACGTGCCGATTCACTACCTGCATGCTGAAGAGGCCCGCGGCGTGAAAGAGGAAGGTGGATCCGTTTCACAATTGATTACGGATATCGAAATCACCTGCCTGCCGAAAGACCTGCCAGAGTATTTCGAGGTTGATATCGCGAATCTGGGCCTCAACGAGATGTTGTATCTCGCAGACATTAAAATGCCGGAGGGTGTTGAGATTCCGGCGCTTGCCCAGGGCCCGGATGAGAATCGCCCGATTGTGTCCATTCAGTTCATCAAGGAAGTGGTCATCGAAGAGGAAGTCGAAGAGATCGAAGGCGAACTGGTCGAAGGCGAGGAAGCCGAAGCCGAAGAGGGCGCTGCAGAGGAAGGTGGCGCAGCCGAAGAGGGCGGCGAGAAACCGGCGGAAGAAAAGTAATTTTCATGTGTACTGCAACGAGGCCGCCACATCTGGCGGCCTTTTTGCTTTAAGCCCATATTGGCGTCTACACTGCCCCGCGCTTTATTGATACAGAATCCATGGCTTCACACCTCAGCATCATTGCAGGACTGGGTAATCCGGATGACCGTTATGCGAATACGCTGCATAACGCGGGATTCTGGTTTGCCGACGAACTCGCACGGCGGGACGGCGCCCAATTCAAATATGAAAAGCGTTTCGATGCGGACGTCTGCAAGATCAAGCTTGCAGCAAGTGATGTCTGGTTGATCAAACCACAGGCTTACATGAATCAGAGCGGCGGACCGATTCGGGGTATCCTGGATTATTACCGTCAAACGACTGCTCAACTGCTCATCGCGCACGATGAGATTGATCTGCCACCGGGTACGGTTCGACTCAAGCTTGGCGGCGGTCATGGCGGACACAATGGTTTGCGCGATGTCATACGGCACTGCGGTGCCGATTTCATGCGACTGCGACTCGGTGTGGGCCACCCCGGGCACAAGGATGATGTGACGGATTACGTCTTGAAGAACGCGTCGCGAGAAGTCGAGGCTGAGATTCTCAAAAAAGTCGATGAAGCGGGCGAGGTCATGCCGTTGCTGGCTGACGTAGGTCTCAATGCGGCAATGAAAAAACTACACACTACTGAATAGATAAGTATGGCGATCACCTGTGGCATCGTTGGGCTGCCTAATGTAGGCAAGTCCACACTCTTCAACGCAATGACGGCGGCCGAGATTGCGGCTGAGAATTATCCGTTCTGCACCATTGATCCGAATGTCGGCGTCGTGCCGGTGCCCGACCCACGGCTCGACGTGATCAGCAAAATCGTGCAGCCGCAGAAGACCATTCCGACTACGATGGAGTTCGTGGACATCGCCGGGCTTGTCGCCGGTGCATCCCAGGGCGAAGGGCTTGGCAACAAGTTTCTCGCGAATATCCGCGATACCCACGCAATCGTGCATGTGGTGCGCTGTTTTGAAAACGACGATGTTACGCACGTTTCCGGATCCATTAATCCGGTCGATGACATCGAAACCATCAATACCGAATTGGCGCTCGCCGATCTCGAATCTGTCGAAAAGCAGCTTTACAAGGCCGAGCGCAACGCGAAGAC
>SMVA01037885.1_pt1 | contig 11028 bp, 10 predicted proteins | sample 2456451 | NCBI WGS metagenome assembly SMVA01 (sample SAMN11095933, study PRJNA526329) | marine sediment metagenome | biome: Marine sediment; feature: Surficial sediment; material: Deep marine sediment; isolation source: Hadal surficial sediment | place: Pacific Ocean | collected 2014-05 | depth...
GCCAGCTGTTCGGTTGCAGGCGCCTGGACCCAAAGCCAGATATCGGCCATGGTCAGGATGCTTTCTGCGTCATCCAGTAGCACGCAATCCGAATATTGCTGATCTGCGAAACCCGCGGCATCGCCGGCACCTTTTTCGATCAGAACCCGGAAGCCCTTATTGGCCAGTTTGTTGGCACTGACTGGATCCAGTGCCACGCGGCGTTCGCCTTCGGCTTGTTCCTTCAGCACCACTACGGTTAAAGACATCAGCAGGTCTCCCTCAAAAGAGATGGTGGTTGCCGGTTGAAGACCGGTATTTCAGATGGCGGTATTATGACCCGAAACCGCACAGTGTAGCCAGCCGTTCTTTTGTGCCGACGTCATGCCAGTTGCCGCGAAATACTTCGCCGGTTATTTTGTTTTCCCTTGCGGCGGAAATCAGCATCGGCACGACTGAAAAACGACCGGCCCGGCAGGTTTTAAAAAAACGTGGGTGATACACACTAATGCCACTAAACGTGAAACGTGGTTGACCATCAGGGTCGATTCGTCCGGCTTGTAATGCAAAGTCGCCTGTCTTGTTGTGCTCCGGGTTAGGAATCATCACCAGGTGCGCGTGGTCGCATTTAATCGCTCTCAGTCTTGCCAGAGGGAAGTCGGTAAACACATCACCGTTAATCACCGCGAACGGAACCTCGCCAAGTTTTGACAGGGCCTGATGAATTCCTCCACCGGTATCGAGCGCACCGGGGGGCTCCCTGGAATAGTGGATGTTCAGGCTCCAGGCTGAACCATCCCCTAGTTGGTCGCGGATCTGGTCACCCAGGTGATCCAGATTAATCACGATTTCGCGAAAACCGGCCTGTGCCAGGTTTTCCAGGTGATATTCGATCAGGGGTTTGCCATTTATGTTGAACAAAGGTTTTGGCACGGTATCGGTCAGTGGCCGCAGACGCTCGCCGCGACCTGCGGCCAGGATCAGGGCACGCATGAATCTTGCTCCATGATATCCAGTAACCCGGCAAATTCCGGGTAACGGCGCAGCGTGCCGGTAATGTAGTCGTAGAAACGGGGGATCATCTCGATATAACCGTCTTTACCATCACGATAATACAGCCGGGCAAAAATGCCGACGATCTTGAGATTGCGCTGCAGACCCATCAGGTCACAGTAGCGTTGCCATTCAAGCGGTTCAATATTCTGCCCGATGGCTGGCACCAGCATTTGCCTGGTGTCTTCCATCCAGTCTTCAATCTGCTGCCGCGGCCAACTGATGTATCGATCCCAGATCAATGAGATAAAATCATAACTAACCGGCCCTCTGACCGCATCTTGAAAATCTATGATGCCAACACCATCAGCGGGGGTTCTGAGCAGGTTGGAGGAATGAAAGTCGTGATGCACAAAGCAAGCGGGTTGATCCAGCGCCGAATCGATGATGAGACTACAAAAATCACCCCATAGCGCATCAAATGAGCGGCGTGACACCGCGCTGCGGTGCTGATCGAGGTACCAATCCGGGAACAGGTCGATTTCGGTTTTTAGCATGGCGGCTGAGTATTGCGGCAGATCGTCGGTATTGACGTCCAGGGCCATGGTTTTCAGTATTTCGAACAGCCCGTTGGGAAGGGTATCGACCGCAGGGCCGTTCAGCACGTCACGGTACAGGTCATCGCCGAGATCCTCCAGCAACAGGAAGCCATTGCCGGGGTCAGAGTAAAAAATCTCCGGTGCGTGCAGATTCGCTGAGTGCAAACGCCGGGCGATATCGATAAATGGCCTGACATTTTCCCCCGGATGTGGCGCGTCCATCAAAATTCGTGACTGGCCATCGATCTTTAACCTGAAATAACGCCGGAAACTGGCGTCGCCGGCAACACCACACAGGTCGGATTGCTGTTCAATATCAAGTGATTGTAACCAGGATTTAGCCAATTCGAGGCGATGATCTGTTGCTGCAAGCGTTACTTCAGAAGTTTCCATGCCATGGATTTTGCCGTAATCGTGCGCCGGTTGGAACACCGGTGTGAAATAGTGGCAATAAATTTAACGTTTTAAAGAGTACCGATATGGTACTATATACAAGTCAATACAGGATTAAACGACGTTTGAGCGGGATTCAGAAGATGTTACGTATCAGCAAAATGACCGATTACGCCATCATGGTAATGGTAGAACTACAAGCGGCTCCACAGGAAGTCCTCAGTGCAGTGGCGCTGGCTGAACGATCCCACCTGGAGCTGCCGACCGTTAGTAAGGTTATGAAATTATTGGTAAAAACAGAGCTGGTAGAATCTTACCGGGGTGCCAGCGGCGGCTATTGCATGCAGCGGGATGCAGCCGACATCAGTGTCGCTGAGATCATTGCGGCCATTGAAGGCCCGATTGCGATGACCGAATGCAGTGTCCAGCAAGGATTATGTGCGCAGGAGGCAATTTGTGGTCTGCGTGGAAACTGGCAACGCATCAGTATTGCGATTGCCAAAGCGATGGCCGGCGTATCGCTGGCTGAAATGGCGCAGCCGATGAAGCCGATCATTCCACCCTTACACATTAATACATTGAATGTTTGAACAGAGAGCGATAGATGAATAGTGAACCCTCCACCATCGATAAACTGGTTGCACAGAAATACCAGCACGGCTTTGTCACCGATATTGAATCCGACACCCTGCCGCCGGGTTTGTCTGAGGATGTTATTCGTTCCATTTCGGCACGTAAGAATGAACCGGAATGGTTGCTGGATTGGCGGTTGGAAGCGTACGGGCACTGGCTTGAAATGCAACAGCCGAATTGGGCGCACCTGAACATTGATCCGATCGATTTCCAGGCAATCTCATATTTTTCCGCTCCCAAATCAGACAAGGACCGACCGCAAAGCCTCGATGATGTCGATCCCAAACTACTCGAAACCTATGAAAAACTGGGTGTGCCATTGCACGAGCGCGCCCGCCTGGCCGGCGTGGCGGTTGATGCAGTGTTTGATTCGGTCTCTGTCGGCACCACCTTCAAGAAAGAACTGGCCAGGGCCGGCGTAATTTTTTGTTCGTTCTCTGAAGCCGTGCAGGACCACCCGGAACTGGTGCAAAAACACCTCGGCACCGTGGTACCGCAACGTGATAATTTTTTTGCGACATTAAATTGCGCCGTGTTTACTGACGGCAGCTTTGTATTTATTCCCAAGGGGGTCCGTTGCCCGATGGAATTGTCCACCTACTTCCGTATCAACGCTGCAGAAACCGGGCAGTTTGAGCGTACATTGATCATCGCTGAAGAGGGCGCCCAGGTCAGTTATCTCGAGGGCTGTACTGCGCCGATGCGCGATGAAAACCAGTTGCACGCGGCCGTGGTGGAACTGATTGCGCTGGATGATGCAAGTATCAAGTATTCAACGGTCCAGAACTGGTATCCGGGTGATGAAAACGGCGTCGGCGGGATCTACAATTTTGTCACCAAACGTGGCGATTGCCGCGGTGCGCGGTCGCACATATCGTGGACCCAGGTGGAAACCGGTTCTGCGATCACCTGGAAATACCCCAGTTGTATCCTGCGCGGAGACGACTCGCGTGGTGAGTTTTATTCGGTCGCATTAACCAATAATTACCAGCAAGCGGATACCGGCACCAAGATGATCCATATCGGTCGCAATACAACCAGCAAGATCATCTCCAAGGGGATTTCCGCCGGTCATGCACAAAATACCTACCGCGGGCTGGTACGCATGACGCCACGGGCTGAGAACGCACGCAACTACACCCAATGTGACTCGATGCTGATCGGCAAGAACTGTGGTGCGCATACCTTTCCTTATATCGAGGTGCGCAATCCCACCGCCAAGGTCGAGCACGAAGCGACCACTTCGAGGATCGGGGAAGACCAATTATTTTACTGTCTGCAACGCGGTATATCAGAAGAGGACGCCGTATCGATGATCGTCGATGGTTTCTGCAAACAGGTATTTAAACAGTTACCGATGGAATTTGCCGTCGAGGCCAAGGCTTTATTGGAAGTCAGCCTCGAAGGTGCCGTCGGTTAAAAAAATAAAACCAGTGAGCACATCAATAATGTTAAAGATTACAAACCTGCACGCCGAAGTCGCGGGCAAGGAAATTCTCAAAGGCCTGGATCTCGAAGTCAAGGCTGGCGAGATACATGCCATCATGGGTCCCAATGGGGCCGGAAAAAGCACCCTCGGCAATGTACTGGCAGGCCGCGAAGGCTATGTGGTCACACAGGGTGAGGTGTTCTTCAATGGTAAAAATCTGCTGGAACTGGAGCCGGAGGAGCGTGCCTGTGAAGGTGTGTTCCTGGCCTTTCAGTACCCGGTCGAAATCCCGGGTGTCAACAATACTTATTTTCTGCGTGCTGCACTGAACGCACAGCGAAAATACCGCGGAGAACCTGAACTGGATTCGGTCGGTTTTCTGCGCCTGGTACGCGAAAAACTGAAAATCCTGAATATCGGTGACGAGTTGCTGCATCGTGGCGTAAACGAGGGGTTTTCCGGCGGAGAAAAGAAACGCAACGAAATTTTCCAGATGGCAGTGCTGGAACCGCAGCTTGCGATCCTGGATGAAACCGATTCCGGTCTGGATATCGATGCATTGAAAATCGTCGCGGAAGGCGTCAACCGTTTGCGTTCCCCTGACCGCGCGATAATCCTTATCACGCATTACCAGCGTATGCTGGATCACATTGTGCCGGATAAGGTACATGTGTTGGCGGACGGCAAGCTGGTGGCCACCGGTGGTGCTGAACTGGCACTGAAACTGGAAGAACAGGGTTATGCCTGGCTTGCGGATGGTGGTATCGAGTCGCTGGCAAATAACGCCAGGCAGGTGGCTAATTAATGATTCAGCCGGGTATGACTGATCTGGCGGCACAACTGGCTGCTGATTTACCCCAGGGCGATGGTCGCTTCCCGGGCTGGTTCGAAGCTTTGCGTCAATCCGCTGCAGAGCAATTCCGCGAACATGGCTTGCCGACGCGTAAGGATGAGACCTGGAAGTACACCGGGCTTGCGCGGCTTGAGCAACATGCGCAGCGGCTGACACTGGTCGCTGAAGCAGGGCACTCAGCTGTCGTATCCCCGCTGATTGAAGTTGAGCAGCGGATTGATGTTATCGATGGGATCATGCAGGAAATGGCGGCAGAATTACCGGCAGGATTAACTATACTGTCGCTGGAAGACGCCGCCACAAGCAATATCACCGGTTTGCGAGCGCTGCTCGAGTCATTGCCACAACAGAAACAAACATCGGCGGATGGATTCAGTGCATTAAACACAGCCGCGATGGAAAACGGTATCGTTATTCTGGTCGCTGCGGGTCAGGATGGTGGTCGTTTGTTACTGAACTGGTCCACAACGGCGGGTGGCGCAGTTCGATTGTTCAATTTCCGTGTCTGCCTGCTACTGGAAACGGGGGCCAGGTTTGAATTGCTGGAGCAGTTTGAATCGACGCAAGACAATTCCAATACCAGCAATATCGTTATCCAGGTTGAACTTGCAGCAGGCGCCAAGCTGCAGCATGTGCGTTTGCAACAGGAATCCGATCAAGCCCATCTGATTACACGCACCGAAGTTGCACAACAGGCAGACAGCGAATACGCCTATTTTGGCTTTGACCTCGGTGGCGGCCTGGTCCGTCATGATCTGCATAGCAGCCTGCTGGGTCGTGCTGCAAGAGCCAGTCTGAACGGGGCCTATCTGCTGGATGGTAACCGTCATGTAGACAACCATGTGAAAGTGGATCACCGGGCACTGGATGGCTATAGCGAGCAGTATTTCCGTGGTGTAGCGGGTGGTAGCGGCAAGGCGGTGTTCAACACGGCTGTATATGTCCATCCCGGCGCCGATGGAACCGACGCAAAACAATCCAACGCCAATATTCTGTTGTCAAGACGGGCCGAGATCGATACCAAGCCGGAACTCGAAATATATGCCGATGATGTCATCGCCAGTCATGGCGCCACGGTCGGGAAATTGGATGAACAGGCGATTTTCTATTTACGCAGTCGCGGTCTGGACGAAGAACAGGCAAGACAGTTGATGACGACCGCTTTTTGCCGCTCGGTGAGTGACAAATTGACAGATACCAGGCTGGCTGAAGCCATTTCGCAACGCATGATGGATGTCATGCCACAGGCCAGCTGAGAAGATGAGTTCCTCTGCTCCTATGGCTGTCAAACCCGGCCTGGACCTGCAGAAGGTTCGTGCGGATTTTCCCATTTTGCAACGCAGTGTACACGGCAAGCCATTGATTTACTTTGATACTGCGGCATCTGCGCAGAGACCTCAGCAGGTCATCGACGCTGTCAGTGATTTTTATTGCCAGCACAATGCCAACATTCATCGGGGTGTGCATACCCTGAGCCAGGAGGCTACCGAGGCTTATGAGCAAGCCCGTATCCGGCTTGCGGCGTTTATCAATGCACCTTCGGCCCAGGAAGTCGTATTTACCCGGGGTACGACCGAGTCCATCAACCTGGTCGCGCATAGTTTTGCCCGACCTCGATTGAAGCCCGGTGATGAGATCCTGATCAGCCACATGGAGCACCATTCCAATATAGTGCCGTGGCAGATGGTGTGTCAGGAAACGGGGGCATTATTGAAAGTGGTACCAATAAACCAGCGTGGTGAACTGCAAATGGATGCCCTCGCCGATATGCTCAACGAGCGGGTCAAGTTGTTAGGCATCGTGCATATCTCCAATGCATTGGGAACGATTAACCCGGTGGGCGAAATTTGTGCGCTGGCAAAACAGCACGGAATTCCGGTACTGGTGGATGGCGCCCAGGCTATGCCGCACCAGGCGGTCGACGTACAGGCGCTGGGTTGTGATTTTTATTGTTTGTCCGGCCACAAGATGTATGGCCCGACCGGCATCGGTGCACTCTGGGCGCGACAGGAGCACCTGGCCGCCATGCCGCCTTACCAGGGTGGCGGGGAAATGATTCGTCATGTGACCTTTGAGAAATCGGAATACAACGATGCCCCCGGAAAATTTGAAGCCGGCACACCCAATATTGCCGGTGCCATTGGCCTCGGTGCAGCGGTGGATTATTTAAACAGCCTGGGTATGGAAAACGTAGCAGCCTCGGAAGCGGGCCTGCTGGCTTATGGTACAGAAAAGTTGTCGCAGATTGATGGTTTCAGAATGATTGGCACTGCGGCCCGCAAGGCGGGCGTCATGTCATTTGTTCTGGGCGATATTCATGCCAATGATGTCGGCACCATTATCGACCTTCATGGGGTTGCGATCCGCACCGGGCACCATTGTGCGATGCCGGTGTTGGAGTTTTTCGGCTTGCCGGCGACGGCGCGTGCGTCGCTGGGTGTATATAACAGCTTTGAAGATATTGATATCCTGGCTGACTCGCTGGAAAAAACCATTGAGATGTTTGCCTGAAAACAATCGTGGTTTGTTATTTTTGTGCTTGCTGTAGTTTCGGGTAAACACCGGAGTCCTGAAAATGTCATCAGAAATCGTCAAAATCGAAACCCAGATCCTTGAACTGACAAAACAACTGGCCGATCTTCGGGCTGAAAACCCGGGTATCGACGTAAAGAACTATACATTTGACACGCTCAATGGCCAGGTGACCTTGCTGGAATTGTTTGCAGATAAGGACAAGTTGCTGGTGATTCACAATATGGGGCAGGGTTGTCGTTACTGCACTTTATGGGGTGACGGATTGAACGGTTTCGTGCCACACATCGAGTCGACCATGGCGCTTGCGCTGGTTTCAAAAGATGAGCCGGATCTGCAAAGACGATTTGCCAATTCACGTGGCTGGCGTTTTCCTCTGGCTTCTCATGGCGGCGGTGAATATATCAAGCAACAAACCGTCATGGAGGGCGCTGACAATATGCCTGGCGCGGTCGTCTATGAACGACACGGCGAACGTATTTTGCGTAAAAATTCCTGTATTTTCGGCCCCGGTGACCTGTATTGCTCAATCTGGCCCTTACTGGCAATGGCGGGTCTGAGCGATGCTGACTGGACACCGCAATTCAAGTACTGGAGCCGTCCCCGGAACATGGATGATGGTGGTGAAAACCTGCTTGATTAAAATACGACCACCATCGAGTTGCCTGTCCTAGGATGCATTTCTTGGGCGGTAGGCCTTGACCAATTCCTGCTGAACCTGTGATGGTACCGGGTCGTAATGGCTGAATTCCATGGTATAGGTGCCCTGGCCCTGGGTCAGGCTCTTCAGTTCGGTGTGGTAGTCCGCTAGCGAGCTAAGCGGGATATCGGCACTGATGGTTACCAGGCCGCCGCGCAGGGATTCGGTGCCGGAGATTCGTGCCCTCCGGCCCGCCAGGTTGCCGGTGATATCACCCATGTCGCCATCGGGAACGGTTACATCGACACTGACGATGGGTTCGAGGATTTGCGGTCCGGCATTGTTGATTGCATCCAGGAACGCATGCCGCCCGGCGATCACAAAAGCGATTTCCTTTGAATCTACAGGGTGGAATTTGCCGTCATAAACGGTGACCTCGAGGTCTTGCATGGCATAGCCTGCAACCGCACCTTCCGACAGCATTTGCCTGATGCCTTTTTCAACGGCTGGAATCAGGTTGTAAGGGATCGCGCCACCGACGACCTTGTTGATGAATTCAAAACCCTCACCGCGGGCTTTGGGCTGTATACGCAGGAACACTTCACCGAATTGACCTGCACCACCGGTCTGTTTCTTATGCCGGTAATGACCTTCTGCGGGACGGGTAACGGTTTCCCGGTACGCGATCCGTGGCGGACGTGTCGTGACTTCGACTTTGTAGCGTTCCAGGATGCGTTCAAGAATGACACGCATATGCAACTCACCGAGTCCACGCATGACTGTTTCGTTCAGCTCCTGGTTGTGTTCAACGGTAAAACACTGGTCCTCTTCCTGCAGGCGATGCAGCGCGGTAGATAATTTCTGTTCCTGGCCGCGACTCTTGGTATTGACCGCCAGTCCATACATGGGTTTTGGGAAATCCAGTGGTTTCAGGTGATAATTGTCTTCGTCGTGTGAATCATGCAGTACTGCATCAAAGTGGATGTCATCCACCTTGGCGACAGCACAGATATCGCCGGGAATTCCGGCGTCAATTTCGACATGCTTGCCACCTTGTATGCTAAACAGGTGACCGACCTTGAACGGCTTGCGGGCATCGCCGATCAGCAAATGTGAATCGGGCCGTATGGTTCCCTGGTAAACGCGGAAAACACTTAACTTGCCGACAAACGGGTCATTGGTGATTTTGAAAACGTGTGCGATGACATGGTCGCTGGCGGTGCCGGTGGCCGTGACCTCGACGGCATCGTCGCCATCGCCTTTCATGAATGGCGGCGGGTTGCCTTCCTTCGGACTGGGTAGCAGCTTATTGAAAAAATCCAGTAGCTCGGTGATACCGGCACCGGTTTTAGCCGAGGTAAAACAGATCGGGACCAGGTGACCTTCACGCAGTGCCTGTGCAAACGCAGAATGCAGTTCCTCACGTGACAATTCCTCGCCTTCGAGGTATTTTTCCATCAGCTCTTCATTGACTTCAACGACCTGATCGATGATGGCCTCGTGTGCTTCGGAAAGTGAAAAGATGTCCGTTTCACCATCGGTGTGGAAGAAACAATCGCGTACATTGCTGAGATTGTCCGTGGGCAGGTTGATCGGCAGACACTCGGGTCCGAACTCACTGCGCAGATCTTTGACCACCTGGGTCAGGTTGACGTCATCGACATCGATGCGATTGACGATAATCATGCGGCATAAACGCCGACGCTTGGCTCTGCGCATCAAGCGGCGGGTGGAGAGTTCAACACCGTTATGGGCATTGATCACGATCGCGGTGGTTTCGACGGCGACCATGCTGGCCAGTGTCGGGCCGCGGAAATCGGGGAAGCCGGCGGTATCGATCAGGTTCAGGTGCATACCGGAATAATCGAGACTGGCAATGCTTGAATCCAGTGAATGCTGGTATTTCTTTTCCAGCGGGTCATGGTCCATGGTGGTCGTTCCGCGTTCCACCGTGCCTGCCTCACCTTTCTTTCCTGAGCTGACCAGTAGCGCTTCGGCCAGCGTGGTCTTGCCTGATCCGGTATGGCCCACCAGGGCTATGTTGCGGATATCCTTGGTTCGATAATTGGGCATGTGGCAGTCCTTCTGTGGATGGGCTAAATGACAATTCGGACGATAATCCTAGTACGTTTATCGCGGACCGGCAAATGGCACGAATTATTCAGCTGTTCAGTTCCGATTCATCAGGATGCTTGTAAGCTGATTTTGAAGCCAAGGAGACCGCATGACCATGTACACAAAAAGCCAGAAATTAAGCGCCACCGCCAAAGTAATATTTGCTTTCATAGTGACGCCGGCTTTTGCCGATTACGACTATGCAAAAGTTGTGGATGTCCAACCAATTACCGAAACCGTACAAATACCCACAAGGCAACAGGTCTGCCAGCAGGAAACGGTTCGCCGCCGTGTGCCTGAACATCGCTCGGCCGCGCCGGCCATCTTTGGATCAATCCTGGGGGGTATTATAGGTCACCAGTTTGGCGGTGGTCATGGCAAGACGGCTGCGACAATTGCAGGTGCTGCCATCGGTGGGGCGGTCGCCACGCATGAGCAGAACCGCCGTTACCCGCCAAGGTATTACACCATTAATGAACAACGCTGTCATACCGAAACCACCTGGCAAAGCGAGGAACGTGTGGTCGCCTGGGATGTCAGCTTCAAGTATCGCGGCAGGGTTTATCACAGCACCATGGATGAACCACCGGGTGATCACATTCCAGTCAGGGTGAGCGTTGAGCCTATTTATCCCTAGACATTATGTCTAGGCGTAGGGTGGGCAACTTGTTGCCCACCAATCTTATAGAACGGTGGGCATATTGCCCACCCTACCCGGGGTCCATCAAAAAACCCCGCAGATCTGAAAGCGCTGCCCCTATCGGTAGCGCTTTTTTTTGCGAATTTGAAGCATGGTGCCTGTACAGCCCAGCGCGCTTGGGGTAACGTTTCGGCACAAATAAACCAGGGTGTGTTGTGACCA
>SMVA01231904.1_pt1 | contig 11027 bp, 9 predicted proteins | sample 2456451 | NCBI WGS metagenome assembly SMVA01 (sample SAMN11095933, study PRJNA526329) | marine sediment metagenome | biome: Marine sediment; feature: Surficial sediment; material: Deep marine sediment; isolation source: Hadal surficial sediment | place: Pacific Ocean | collected 2014-05 | depth 0-1...
CACCGGGTACCGATCTTCATGGGGGAAACAAGACGGAAAGGGAAGCTTTTGCGGTGTATACCCAGGGTGTCTGGGACATAAATGAACTCTTTACCCTGACCATGGGCGTGAGATATGCCTACGACGATATCGACGGCGAGGAGAATTATGTTCAATACGCCGAGACCATGGGTGTACTTGACGCATTTGGCATACCGCTCGGAGTTGCCAACCAGTTGCGCGGCGCCCTTGACGTAAACTTTCAACCCACCGGCGTTGTGGAACCCTGGTTATCCGGGACGCCAATTACCTTTGGCTTGCATCGTAGCCTCCAACGTAAAGACGAAAAGGTCACCTGGCGAGTGAACGTTGACTACAACATAACCGATGATTCGTTGATCTACCTGAACGTGACCACGGGTTATCGTTCTGGCGGATTTAACCTGACGTTCTTTAGCCTGACCCCTCAATTTGATCCCGAGGAGTTGATCGCCTACGAATTAGGTTACAAGGCGCAGTTCCTGGATAACACGCTGCAATTGAACGCAGCTATTTATCGCTACGATTACGACTCCATTCATACTTTTACTGAAGAAGCTTGCCCGAACCCTCCAACCGTACAAAGTGGGCAGAGTGGATGTGCCTTCGGCGACACCACAGCTTCCGTTCAGGCAGCGCCTGGTGCTGAGGTATTGGGGTTTGAGATTGAAGTATTGTGGCTTGCCACTGATGCCTTGACGCTAGGAGGCAACTTCAGCTGGACCGATACTGAATATACCGAGTCGTTTATTATCGTCGATGGCGCCGATCCTACGATTCCCGGAGTGCTCTACGACTCAGCATCGGAAGGTGATCGTGCCAGAGACGTCAAAGGGAACAGCCTACAACAAGTGCCCGAAACCAAGGCCAACGCATACGCCAGTTACAAGTTTTTACTGGGTGATTCCGGTGAAATAGACGTATTGGCAAGCTGGAGTTTCATCGATGATGTTTACTTCGCGGCCTTTCAATCTGATCTGGATCTCGCGCCCGCGTATGATCGCCTCGATCTACGGGCAACCTGGACCAATGCAAATCAAAACTGGATTGTTGCCGGATTTGTAAACAACATCTTTGACGACATTGGCATTCGCCAGATTCTTCGTCACGGCGCGACGGATGGTTACCGTCGAACGGCCCAGGTCACTGAGCCACGAGTATATGGCATCGAGATTACTTACCACATGCTGTAAACCATTGGCTGTAGTAGTAAAACGGCGACCCCTTGGGTCGCCGTTTTTTTATCTCGAACATACGTTCGAAGGGATAGTGCTTCAGTGGTCTGCGGGTGTGGGTGGGAACCCGTCCGGCGAACTCAAGGCCGATTGAAGCAGCGCCATTTTGCCTAGAATGATATCAGCCTGTTGTTGCGTTAAGCCGTATTGCGCACTGTTCTTCAGCTCCGTAAAATCTTCCAGAAGCCCACTTTTATATTCACTGACACAAGAGCGCCAGCGTTTTTGCTGGCGTTCAAATCTGCCTATCTGATAGGAATCGACGCCATCGTACCTTCTGGTGACTCCTGCTTCATCGATGATGCCTGTCCCAACGCCCCGGATTTTTGGCTCCTTACAGTCGTTCCGGGGCAGTTGCCAATCGAGGGCTGCCTGCACTTTTTTATGAACATTTGGTTCTTGCGCAGAAGCCGATCCGACGACGGTAATCAGAAGAGTAAAACAAAACAATTTGAACTTGGTCACGACAACTTCCTTTGGCCATTGATCGGATCTTCTCGGCGAGGGGAGAATAAACCACATCTCAGTACAAGTGGCAGGCCACCTGTCGTGACTCCAGGTCGGTCAACGCGATGAGTTGCGGTGTTTCGTGTTTGCACACATCCATCACCTTCGGACAACGGCTTGCGAACCGGCACCCGGGGGGTACGTTGATGGGCGACGGAATCTCTCCGGTAATCGTTGTGGAAGCGCGCTTGCGTTCGCTGCGGGGATCGGGCTCGGGGTTGGAGCCGATGAGAATTTCCGTATAGGGGTGTTTCGGATCGAAGAACACGTCGTTTGCGGGGCCTATCTCGACCAGCGAGCCGAGGTACATGACCGCCATCCGATCGCTGACGTAACGCACCATGGAAAGGTCGTGGGCGATGAAGAGCAACGTTAACCCCAAAGTGTCTTTCAGTTCATCCAGAAGATTCACCACCTGGGCTTGTACGGAAACGTCCAGCGCGGAGATGGGTTCGTCGCAAACGACGAATTCGGGTTCCAGAATCAACGCCCTGGCGATGCCAATGCGCTGGCGCTGGCCACCGGAGAATTCGTGAGGGTAACGGGACATGTGATCGGCCTGCAGACCCACCCGCTCGAGCCACTGAGCCACCGAGTCGCGCACCTGTTGCGCACCCAGTTCGGAGTGGAGTCGCAACCCTTCGCCCACGATCTCGCCGATGGTCATGCGGGGATTGAGCGAAGAGTAGGGATCCTGAAAGATCATCTGCATCTGCCGGGCGTAACGCTGGAAATCCTTTGCCTGGTATTTTTGCGGTAACAGATTGCCTCGATAGGTCACCGAACCGCCGGTTTTATCGTGCAACCCGACGAGCGTTTTCCCGAAGGTGGATTTACCGGAGCCACTTTCTCCCACCAGACCGACGATTTCCCGTTCGTCGATCGACAGAGACATATTGTCCACGGCATGCACCCGCTGGCCGCGCCCCATGTGGAAATGTTTGGTCAGATCCTCGACTTTCAGTAACGGGTTCATAGGGGTGTGTCTCGGTAAAACAAACCTGGAACGCGTTCGGAAACCTGCTCGTGATGTTTCCAGCACCGGGCGTGGTGGCCATCGTCGAGTTCGAACGCCTCGGGGTCTTGGGTTTCACAGAGCCGCATGGCATGCGGACAGCGTGCGCTGTAACCGCACCCCGTCGGTGGATGAAACAGGTCCGGTGGGCTGCCGTCGATTGGCGTCAACGTGTCCGACCCCTCGGGGTCGTTGGTCGGCATCGCGGCGCGCAGACCCAGGGTATAAGGATGCGCAGAGCGGTAAAATATGTCGTCCACACTACCCTGCTCCACCACCTGACCGGCATACATCACCACCACGTCATCGGCCATACGTGCCACCACGCCGAGATCGTGAGTGATGAGAACGATGGCCATACCGCGCTCGCGCTGCAGATCGCCCAGAAGATCCAGAATCTGGGCCTGGATGGTGACATCCAGCGCGGTGGTGGGTTCATCGGCGATCAACAGAGACGGTTCGCAGGCGATGGCCATGGCGATCATTGCCCGCTGCAGCATGCCGCCTGAGAATTCGAAGGGGTATTGTCTGGCTCGTTTGGCAGCCTCCGGTATGCGCGTCATCTCCAGAAGCTCGATGGCGCGATTGAAAGCCCGTTTTTTCGAGTAACCCCGGTGAACTTCGAGGGTTTCACCAATCTGCGAGCCGATGTTCATGGTCGGGTTCAACGAGGTCATCGGATCCTGGAAGATCATGCCGATCTGTGAGCCACGAATGTCATGACCGTCGATCTCCTTGCGCCCGAGGATGTCTGTCCCTCGAAACATTGCACGGCCGTTAGTGATACGCCCGGGAGGCATGGGGATGAGACCGAGGATGCTTTGTACCGAAACCGATTTGCCGCAGCCGGATTCACCGACGATGGCGAGGGTTTTACCGCGTTCGACGGAAAAGTCGATGCCGCGTACGGCCTGGATCGTCCCGCCGTAAGTGTCGAATTCTACGTGCAGGTCCTCGACGACCAGCAACGCTTCGGGCCTCTCGATGGCGCTCACTCGGTTGACCTCATGCGTGCATCCAGTGCGTCTCGCAGGCCATCCCCGAGCAGGTTGAAGGCGAGCACCGTTATGCTGATGAGCAGTGCCGGAAAAATCAGCTCATGAGGGTGAGTCAGCATGGTTTTGATGCCTTCATTACACATGCTGCCCCAGGAGGGTGTCGGTGGCGCTACGCCCATGCCGATAAACGACAGGAATGCTTCGGTGAAAATTGCGCTCGGCACCGCAAAGGTGAGCGTGACGAGAATGACCCCCATCGTGTTGGGAATCATGTGCCGGAGTACCAGGTAGTTTGTTTTGGCCCCGAGAAGTTGGGATGCGCTGATGTAGGCTTCCTGGCGTATCTGCAGGATCTGCCCGCGTACCAGCCGGGCGGTTGCGGGCCACAACAGTATCACCATCGCGAGCAACATCGGCGCGATGCCGCTTTCTCCAGGGCCGATGCCGAAGACGATCTTGAAAAGAATCATGAACAGCAGAAACGGCAGGGCGACGACAAAGTCCGCAAATCGCATCATGCCCTGATCGAATCGGCCGCCGACGAATCCGGCAGCGCTACCGTAGATCACGCCGAACGCAACGAAGAGAAAAGGTGCGCAGATACCGATAAAGAGAGACACCCGCGCTCCCGACATCAGCCGTGCCAGCAGATCACGGCCCAGATAGTCCGTACCGAGCGGGTGTAGCCCCAAGGTCAAGGTATCACCCTCTTTAAGATCTGCCGTCTCGTCAAGCAGACCGCGTGACAGGGCTTCGTCGAAAGTGATCACTCGTGCGACGTTTACCACCAACGTTTCCAGGTAACCCGACTCGTCACCGGATTCGTTTATTCCAAGCACCGAGTAGTAATAACGGCCCGGTCTCAAGTCGAGGCGATCCTCGAAAGCGACATCACGGCTCGAGAAATTTTCGGCTAACGGTAGTCCCAAGGCGCGCTCCGGTCCCACGGGAAACAGATTGCGGAAGATGCGGTAACCGCTCAAGCCATCTATTGGATCCCATAACAATCGGACGGACTGTGTTGTTGCGGGTTCCGCTAAACGGAGCCCTGGTGATGCTGCAATTAACGTGGTGCCGTCCCAGGGAATATAGGGTCGAACGAGGCTCGCCTCGCGATCGGCTCCGGGCGGGATGCTGATCTGATCGAGATCCTGCAGCGAAGGATCGATGCTCCAGACAATCGGTCCGAGTATCGTAAACGCCATGAGGCCGATGACGATATACAGCGATACGAGCGCGCGCGTATTCGCTTTGAGGCGGATCCACGCATCCTGCCAGTAGGACAATGAAGGCCGCGAGATGCTCTGCACTTCACGGGTGTGAACGATCGGTTCGAAGTCCTTAGGGTCGAATGTGGCTTCGGTCATGGCCTATTCCAACCTGACTCGCGGATCTACCAGGCCATACAGGAGATCGACGACGATCACCATGAACACCAGAAACGCGCCGTAGAACACGGTGGTTCCCATGATGACGGTGTAGTCGAGTTGTTGTACGGCCTGTACGAAGTAGCGACCGAGCCCCGGGATGGCAAACACGAATTCGACCACGAAGCCGCCGGTCGTGATGGCGGCAATGGAAGGCCCGAGCACGGTAATGACAGGCAGAATCGCATTTCTGAGCTGGTGGTTGGTGAAGATGCGGGTTGCCGGCAAACCTTTGGATTTGGCGGTTCGTACGAAGTCGGCGTTGACGATCTCGAGCATCGAGGAGCGCATGAGCCGGGTCAGATACGCCATGGTGCCGAGCCCCAACACCAGCGATGGCACCAGCATGTGCCAGACCGTGCCCCATCCGGCGACGGGTAAGAGCGACATATCGAACAACGCGTTGAGGTTGACGATGCTCAACTGGCTGATGGCGGCAACCACGAAGCTCGGCACCGAGATGCCGAGGATGACCAGAAACATGATCACGATGTCGGGCAGACGATTGCGATACAACGCGGTCAGTGCACCCCAGAGTACACCACCCAGACCCGCGAATACGATGGCAAGAATGCCGAGCGTGGCGGATACGGGAAAGTGTTCACGGATGATGTCGTTCACTTCACGATTTTGCTGAGTGAACGAGATACCGAAATCTCCCCTCGCAAGGTTGCCCATGTAGATGAGATATTGTTCGAACGGAGGCTTGTCGAGGCCGTATTTCGCCTCGAGGTTGGCGCGAATTTCGGCGGTGACGGCTTTTTCGTTGGCCAGCGGATTGCCCGGCACGCTGTGCATGGCAATAAAGGTCGCGGTGGCGATAAACCACACCGTGATCACACCCTGTACCAGCCGTTTCAGCGTATAACGGAGCATTTAGCGTCCTGTCTGGCCGGTGCGATGTTCAAAAAAGAAACAGGACACTAGTTTGCGATGTCGACGATGTAGGCGTTGGTGAAATCCGGATCGGCCCCCGCCTGGCGCCGGACCACTCCCTTCAGGCGCGGATCGGTCACGTAAACGACGCCGCGCTCGTAACTGAGCAGAACGACAACGTCTTCGATGATGATGCGTTGAATCTCGGCAAAGGCTTCCATCCGGGTTCTTGGATCGATCTCGGTTTGCGCAATGAGTACCTGTCGGTCGAGTTCGGGATTGTTGTATCGACCGCGATTGTTCAGGTTCCAGCTGGCAAAGAGGTCGCCGAAGGTAAGCGGATCGTCGTAGTCGGGTCCCCAGCCTGCGAGCACCATGTCGAATTCGCCTGAAGTCATTTTCGCCAGGCGTTGTTTGAAGATCTGCTTGTCGATTTTGATATCGATGCCTAAGTGTTTCTTGAATGCCCCCTGGTAATACTCGGACTGGATGTTGGAAACGGGATTATCTCCGGTCAGCAGGACCAGCGGGGGTATTTCGGTAATCCCCAGCTCCCGCTTGGCTATTGCCAGGTGTCTTTTGGCCGCCTCGATATCCACCGTTACTTTCGGGGCCGGATATTCCTCCCGGAAGAAATTGTCGACGCCCCGTAACCAGACGGGAAATATGGATTCGGCCGGCAGGTATCCGGGGATTTTGGTGACTTTATAGACGAGCTCCGCGGGGTCGATGGCCAACTGCATGGCCTTGCGCAGGTGATAGTTGTGGGTCAGCCGATGCGAACGGAAGTTGAACTCGATGTAGAACACCGAGCCATCCATGAATCGATTGAGGTGCCAGCGCTTCTCGAGCGCGGTTTCCAGACTTTCGGCGCCGAGGGTCGTGTAAGCAATCTTTTTATCGGTGAATAGATTGACCAGCGCATTCTGATCGGAAGTGATGTACGCGAACTCAATGACGTCCAGCCTGATTCGGTCGGCGTCCCAGTAATTCAGGTTTTTCTCCATGCGCAGGTTCGCGCCATGGACCCAGCGTGAGAGTACAAAGGGACCGTTGTACAGAAGCTCATCTGCATCCGCGCCGTAACGTCCGTTGGTCTGATTGTAGAAGTCTTCGCGAATGGGGTAGTAAGTCGAAAACGCCATCAGCTTATCGAAGTAGGCCGTCGGCCGTGCGAGTTGAACTTTCAGGGTATAGTCGTCGATCGCCGTCACACCGAGGGCTTCGAGGGGCATTTCGCCATTGTTTATCTCTTCGGCATTCTGGACGGGAAAAAGGATAAACGCATATTCGGACGCGTTCGCCGGGTCGACGACCGTTCTCCAGGCGAAGACAAAATCGTGAGCCGTCACCGGTACGCCATCGCTCCACAGAGCATCTTTACGCAGCCAGAACGTCGCCGTCGTGCCGGTATTTTCCCAGCGCCGAGCAACGCCGGGGGCAAGATCGTTGTTGTGATCGTAGCGAAGCAGACCTTCCATCAGATGGCCGATAACCATGCCGCTGACGGTGTCGGTTTGAAGGGTGCTGTTGAGCTGGGGCGGCTCCTCGGTAAGGGTCAGGGTGATCATGTTCAGGCTCGGATCCACAGCGACTTGGGATCCGGCGGAGGCGCCGGTGAGGCTCGATGCCCAGGACAGCGCAACCATTAACAAACCAACACCAGCGATGCTCATGAGTGCGTAAATCAGCAACTGCCGTCCAGCGGATTTCGAGAACGAGTCCTGGGCGACAGGCGTGCCGGAGGTGTCAGTAATGGTGTTCATGTCTATTCGTCCCTTCCAGTCGACGCGCGGACAGTTAACGCGCGAGCCGCTAAACAGTGCGCAGCAGGTTGCCGACGATTCGTTCCAGATGCATGAGGCTGTTGCATACTTCTGTCTGATGACAATAAGCCGAATATTTACGCATCTCGGCATCGCCCACGTACCAGGAATTGCGCGGCTCCGGATTCAGCCAGATAATGCGCTTGGCACGATCGTACATCTCTTTGAGGATTTCCGCGCGCGGATCCCCATAATTGTTGCGGGCATCACCCAGAATAATGATAGTCGTTCTATTATCCACGTCGTCTAGACAAAGCTTCTTGAAATCCTGAAATGCCTGACCGTAGTCTGTCGAGCCGCCCCCATAGTCGCGCATCGTCTTGGCGATGGCATCTTCGATCTTGTTGCGCTCGAAAAGTTCTGTCACCTCGGCCAGATCCGACGAAAACGCGAAGGAGCGCACCTTGGGCATCACCGCTTCGAGGCTATAGAGAAACATCAGCATGAAGCGGGCGTAGTTGGCCACCGACCCCGACACGTCGCAGATGGCGAAGACCTTCGGGCGATCGATTTTCACCGACTTCCAGTGCAGGTCGAAGATTACCCCATCGTAAGCCATGTTGTGCCGGAGTGTGCGGGGAATGTTGATCTGCCCGCGCTTGTGGGTCTTCCTACGGCGCGAATGTAGTGCGGCCAGTTTTTTGGCCATGCGGAAGACGATTTCCTGGATGAGGCGAAAGCTCCGGTGTTCGACGTTGGAGAGCTTCACCTTGCGCAGAAGTTCTTCACGCAAACGTTTGCCGGTGACATCGGCATGGAGCAGAAACTGTTTTTCGACGTAGTCGCGCACCTGCTCGCGCAGCCAGTCGCGGCGTCGGCGCAACTCCTGACCGAGACGGCGCGCGGGAACCTGGCCTTGCTCACGAAGATCGGAGATTTCCCGATTGAGATCGGCAAGCCCCATCTCTTCCATGATCTTGCGGGTGTAGAGGCCTTTTTGAGTGAACACCTGAATATCGCGAACGTCTATCTTTTCCCCTGCGAGTGACATGGCGACGGAGAGCTCCACCTTGGAGTCGTTCATGAGGAGTTGACCGAGTGCCGATTGAGCGTTGGAGGTCTCTCCGGGTCCAAGGTCTTCTTCCTCGTCTTCAACAGCCGTGAATTGAGGTTTCTTTTTCTTCGCCCCTGCGCCGGTACCGCCGCCTTCGCCGCGATCGGAGGATTCGCCCTCCGCGCCGCTTTCGCCACCCTCGGAACCTTCGAGAGCAGCGGATGCGTCACCATCCGGATCGTTTGCGGCTTTCGATTCCCGGGCGCCGTGAATGTCGTCAAAGGAGAAGAACTGATCGAAGCAGTTATCGAAGGTTTGCTTTTCGTCCTCGGTTTTGGATAACACCAGCGACAGCGAACGCTTCAGGAACCCCCGGTCCTTGTAGCCGACGAGTTCCACCGTGTTGAACGCATCGAGCGTTTCTGCCGTGGAAATTCGTACCTCGGAGTTACGCAATGCCCGGATGAAATTGGCCAGTGTCCGGTCCATCGGCCGTTACTTCAACACCTTGCTCGTGAGGGTGGTGATTTCAGCGTCCACGTTCTCGATGTCCTCCTGAAACTTGAGGATCACGTTGAGCGTATCGCGCACGAGTTGGGGATCCAGAGAGTCCGTGTGCAACAGTAGCAGAGTTCGCGCCCAGTCGATGGTCTCGCTGATGGCGGGAGCCTTCTTGAGATCGATATCCCGAAGTTCGTGGATGAAGCTCACCAGTTGTTTACGCAGCTTCGGTAGAATTTCGGGAACCCGTGCCTTGATGATGCGCTGTTCGAGTTCAATGTCAGGGAACGGTATGTACAGATGCAGGCAGCGGCGTTTGAGCGCATCGGAGATTTCTCGGGTGTTGTTGCTGGTGAGGAATACCATCGGGGGTTCCCTGGTCGCCTTCACAGTGCCAATTTCGGGAATCGAGACCTGATAGTCGGACAACATCTCAAGGAGAAGCGATTCGAACTCGTGGTCGGACTTGTCCACTTCGTCGATGAGCAGCACGCAACCGTTCTCTTCTTTCAGCGCCTTCAACAGCGGTCTCGGCTCTAGAAACTCCTCTGAAAAGAAGATGTCACCGAACTCGTGCAGGCGCTCGATGGACTGGGCGAAACCTCGAGCCCCCTGCAGTACTTCATCCAGCGTTTCTTTCAGGACCTGGGTGTAGAGCAGTTGTTTGCCGTATTTCCATTCGTAGATGGCTTTGGCCTCGTCGAGGCCCTCGTAACACTGCAGTCGAATCAACGGCAGCTCGAACATTTCAGAGGTGGTTTTGGCAAGTTCGGTTTTGCCCACACCCGGTGGGCCTTCAATGAGAATGGGCTTGCGCAGGTGGAAGGCGAGGTATACGGCGGTCGCGATCTGGTCGTTGCATATGTAGTTGTGTTTCTCGAATGCGTCTCTGATCGAGTCGACCGAAGCCGTTAACTGTTCTATTTTTTTTGGCGTTTCTGCCACTACCTACCCCCAATTTCGAAACTTGTCGACTTCAAGGCTCCTTCGGACCAGGTGTCCGTCGATTCCCTTGAACAAAACCCGCTATTATCCCGACCACGCTGCGGGTTGTATAGCCGGGGTTTGTGGGTGCCAAAGCCGCACGATGCGGTCGAGGCAGGGATTGAGACCAAGTTACAAGCTGGTTGTCGTAGTGGGCATTCGGGCGAGGAAGGGATGAAATCAGCGATTTTCTCAAGTTACGTTCTGCTCGGGGTGACGTTGACCGCGCTGGCGCAGAGCGACGTTTTCGAGGGGAAATTCATCACCGAGGAGAACGGAGAATTTGCCATTCTTACTCTGTTGGTCGAGGGCTCCGGTTACACAGGCTCTATCCTGCTGGATGGTTATGCCTCCAAGATCACGGCAAAGCGGCGAAGTAAGGAGTTGCGGGGCGAGTTGCACGAACGTGACGGGAGTGTCTATCGGTTTGTCGTACGATTCTCTGGCGGCTACCTGATCATGGAATTCGATGATGGTGCGATGATCGTCTTCGATCGCGATAAGGACGAAGAGAGCGAGCCTTAAGGGTCTTCGGTTCTATCCGTCATCGCTGCTTCGTACTATGGTAGCTGGCTTCTTGTGAGCCAGACGGGTCGACTATGTTGAAATGGGTTCTGCTGTTACTGATACCGGTTGGCGTGATCGC
>SMVA01343507.1_pt1 | contig 11025 bp, 9 predicted proteins | sample 2456451 | NCBI WGS metagenome assembly SMVA01 (sample SAMN11095933, study PRJNA526329) | marine sediment metagenome | biome: Marine sediment; feature: Surficial sediment; material: Deep marine sediment; isolation source: Hadal surficial sediment | place: Pacific Ocean | collected 2014-05 | depth 0-1...
GCGCTCGACGTGCTGCCGCGCGGGGCGTCGGTGGTGGTGGTCGAGTTCTTCGAGACGATCGTTGACTGGAATCGTAAGTTCGGTTTTCAGTCGGCGATCGATCGACTCGCCGATCCGCGGGTGGTCGTGGAGGTCATGGACGTGGTCGACTACCTGCGCGACGTGAAGCGACCCTTTGATGCGATCCTGCTCGACGTGGATAACGGCCCGGACGCCTGGTGTCTGGCATCCAATTGCCGGCTCTACGATCGCCCCGGGCTGATGCGAATCCAGCACGCATTGAAACCGGGTGGCCTACTCGCCGTCTGGTCGGCGGTGAGTTCGTCGGTCTTCGAGACCCGGCTCGCCGACGTCGGTTTCACTGCACGCAGCGAGACCGTGCGTTCGCGCGGGCACAAGGGCGAACGACACACCATCTTCCTGGCGCGGATGTAGGCTCGGGCGTGTGCATGCAGACGACCCCGTCTGAAGAGCCGCAGGTACAGAAAGACGGCCCCCGGGAGTGCGCCTTCCGGAGGCCGTCGGCTGGTGCCGGGTGCTCAGGCCGGTTTGACGTTCTCGGCTGCCGGTCCCTTGGGGCCCTGGACAACATCAAACTCGACTTTCTGGCCCTCGCTCAGCGTCTTGAAACCTTCCATGGCGATGGAATTATGGTGGACGAAGACATCCTTGGAGTCGTCATCCGGAGTGATGAATCCAAAACCCTTGCTGTCGTTGAACCACTTCACTGTACCCTGTGTCATCTGTATACCAACCATCCTTTGCTTGCTGGGCATCGTCGCCCGAGGCCCCGCTCCTACTTTGGGGAGCGGCACAAACCCCTTGAAGCAACCTGCGCAACTCATCGGCCTGCGTTGGGAAATCAACGGAGGGCCACTGGGAGGTTTGCAGGGTTCCTAAGAGAATACTGCAACCGGTGGTGGGAGATCCATTGCGCCGCAGCCGGAGGGTGCGGCTCCAGGGTGAGATCGGCCATCTGGGCTCCCATATCGCCCCTGTGGAGGGAAACTGACCGCCGCTGGTGGCTGGGCAAAATAGTTGCAGTCTTCCCTCGGATCCAGGTAGTATGATCCCGACCAGGGCGCGCTTCGCATCCGCCCCTATTCCCCCAATAAAGGAAGCGAAGGAGGTACACCATGCACCGGAGAGCCAAAGTACTCTGGATCGGCTTGCTCTGTCTTTGCCTGGCCGGCGTGGCCGGCTCGGCGGGGAAGGCCACTACGTCCTCGGAATGGTCCTTCAATGCGACCATCATCGAGGCTTGCAGCTGCCCCATGTTCTGTCCGTGCTACTTCAACTCCCAGCCGGCGGGACACGTCGGCCATGAGGGCCATGGAGGCATGAAACATTTCTGCAAGTTCAACATGGCGTACAAAGTGAACAAGGGACATCACGGCGACGTCAAGCTGAACGGTGTGAAGTTCTGGGTGACCGGCGACCTGGGTTCAGAGTTCGACGACGGTCAGATGGACTGGGCTCACGTCACGTTCGACAAGTCCATGACCCAGGAGCAGCGCGACGCGGTGGCGGAGATCCTGGGCAAGATCTATCCGGTGAAATGGGATTCCTTCACCATCGGCGAGGGGACCATCGACCAGTGGGAGGCCAGCAACAACGCTGCCCACGCGACCCTGGATGGTGGAAAGACCGCCGAGATCAAGCTCACCCGTGTCCTCGGAATGACCGACGATCCCGTGGTGATCGGCAACCTCAAGTACTGGGGCGTCCCACGGAATGACGGCTTTGTCCTCATGCCCAGCGAGGTGCAAGCCTACCACACGGGGGACAAGGCGTTCGAGTTCAAGGGCACGAACGGTTTCATGATCACCCTGGATTTCAATTCGAACGATGTAGGAGAGTAGGGTGCCGGAAACTGCACACGAGGAGGCCGTGGAACAAGGCGTGGCGAAAAACGACACGTCGAAGACGTGGAGAAAGCCCGTGCTTGGGTTGCCGTGGAGCGTACGATTCCTATGTTCACTAAGGTCGCTGGGGGAACGTAGGAAAAGTGGCGCAACTGATCTGGTGAGACAACAACAAGCATGGAAAAACAAGCGACTAGGATCCTGGTGGTCGATGATGAGGACTGCATCAGAGAACTGCTGGGAGAGTTCCTGACTCGGAATGGTTTCCAGGTGGCGTTTGCGAAGAACGGCATGGAAGCCATTGAAAAGATAGAGCAGCAAACTTTCGAGATTGTCATCACGGACATGAAAATGCCCGGGATGGGCGGTCTTGACGTGATCCGCCGCGTCCGGACCACGGATGAGGCTTGCTGTGTCATTGTCATCACGGGATGCGCATCCGATGAGTTGGCGTTGGAGGTCATGCGGCTGGGAGCATACGACTACATTCCCAAACCCTTCCATCTGGAGAGCATCAGGGTCGTCATCGAGCGCGCCGCGGAAAGACAGTTCCTTCTGAAGCAGGCAGGCGAGAGAGACCGATTCGAAAGAATGGCTTTCCTCGACCCGTTGACAGAGCTGTTCAACCGACGATATTTCGATGAGGCGCTGGAACGGGAAATCAGCAGAGCCGAACGACATCACCTGGAGTTCGGTCTTCTGATGATCGATATCGACAACTTCAAGTACATCAACGACCGCCTCGGACATCCGCAAGGGGACAAGACCCTACAAGGTCTAGCGGGGGTTCTCTCGGACGGGACGCGCCGGTCGGATATCTGCGCCCGATTCGGAGGGGACGAGTTTATCATCCTCCTGCCTCACAAGAACAAAGCCCAGACTTTCGCGTTGGCCCAGCGAATCTGCCAGTCTGTCGAGAGCGCCAATCTGCTCTCCGGTGACCGGTTGGTGACCATCAGCGTTGGTGCCGCAAACTTCCCGGATGACGCAAGGGACAAGAAGACTTTGCTCCAGGCGGCGGATGACCTGCTCTACCGAGCCAAGAAGGCCGGCAAGAACCAGGCCTGCGGGAGCGCTGCTGCTGCTGCGAAAATGGCAAGAGGTCAGTAAGGAACGCCCACCGAGCGCTGCATGAAGCGCCACATGATGTCCATGGGCTTGTTGCCGCCGGTGCCGGTCCATTCGAAACCTGCACGTGCGTGCGGGTCATTGAGGTCATCGCCGGGAGGACCACTGTCCCACAGGCAGATCGCCAGTTTCTCGCAGTTTGCCCCGCTCGCGTCCTTTGTGAAGCAGTGGAACTTGTTCTGGCCGTCACCCTCGAGAGAGCCAGGACCATCGAGTTTACGGTAGCCGCCCGGAACAACACCACCGACAGCCAAGGCTCCGTGCCGATCACCGACATCGGTCTCGCCGAAATCGCACTCCGAATAGGCGGGATTCCTCTGAAACTCCGCAAAGATCTGAAGGACCGGTGGATAGATCCACACCGGGTTCCAGGGGGCATCGACGTCGGTGTAGGGCCTGCCGTCGTAGGGCTCGAAGTTATCAAAGATCTCGTTGACGTGAAGCACCCACGGTGAATGCCCATCGTTGGGAGCGTTGATCCATTTCAAGTGGTCTTCCTTGCCGGCTTGGTTCACACCATCCACTGCAACAAAGGCCTTGAAGAGGTTGGACGTGGCAGGATTCATGGCGAGTTCGTGAGTCCACAGGGCGCCGTTGGAGTATCCGGTTGCGAAGAGTTGTCCCGGATCGACGCAATGATTGTCCATGGTCCATTTGAGGATGGCAAGCGTGAAGTCGATCTCTCTCTGTGTACTGACAGCGTTGTCTTCGTTCAAGGTGCCGCACCAGTCACAGGAAGTTCCCGACTTGTTTCCCAGGCAGCCATCGTCCGGATCCTGGCACGACGGGACGGCCCAGTCGGGTGACGAGCCGGACGGGTCGAACGTGGTCGGCGTCCTGTCTCCTGTCGGGTATAGACTGATGAAGCCCACCGCCCGACCCTTGGGTTCCAGACGCGACTTCCAGCTGCTCCCATCCTGACCATGCCCATGGAACCCCACCACGATCGGGCACGGGGTGCAATCCGTCCCGTCGCACTCACATTCTCTGGGTACAGTCAGCTCGAGAACACGGTCGCCGTAGTCGTTTTCGTCGCCGACGTCGAAGGGAACCGGAGGGGCTTGCCCTGAGTCACCCGCTACACAACCGAGCGACACCTGGTCGCACGGAAACACCGACAGGTCCGACTCGCAGCCCGTGCCTGGATCAAGATCGCAGTCACCGAACCCTGCGTTGCACTGACGGACCAGACACGCGCCGCTGGCGCACAGGGCCGTGGCGTTGTCGAGGTCGCACGAGTTCTCAGAGCCGGCCTCATCGATGTCGCCGTCGCAGTCGTTGTCGATGCCGTCACACACCTCCAGCGGGCTGACGACGCAGGGGCTGGTGACCAGGTAGAACAGGAGGTCGCCGGCGGGAGGAGGATCGAGCCACTCTCGATCTGATGTCTCGACCAGCAGGTTACCGGGATCGGTGACATCGTCCGGCTCGACGGAGCGATAGACACTGAATACCGGTTGTCCGCCGGTCCACTCCAGAACCGTTTCGCCGGTGCCGGAGTCGAGCGTGACGGCAAGGTTGACGCCGTCCGCAGGCGCCGCGATGAGCGCAGAGGAGACAAACAGACAAACGACGAGACATACCCGTGCTCGACTCATTGGTCTTGCCTCTCTTGCGATGAGACGCGTTCGCAAGCCAGCCGGAAGAATACCCCGACTGCGCGCTTTGTCAACTCCACCAGAACATGTAGTATTGTTGCCGAAACGCCCGGACAGTTTCTTGTGCTACCGGCACACTCGGAGGTTCTGACCCATGTGCATCACCCGATTCCGGTTCGCCGCATTTCTCTTGACGATCCTCCTGCTGGCCGGCCATGCAGCGCTGGCGGATGAAATCCGTCTCTACGAGGGGCTGGGCACCTACCATCGCAAGGTGAGCACCACGTCGGACCTGGCGCAGGACTACTTCGACCAGGGGATGAACCTGGGTTACGCGTTCGGCCGACCCGAGGCGGCGGACTCGTTCAAGGTGGCGACAGAGAAGGATCCCGAGTGCGCCATCTGTTACTGGGGGGAGGCCTGGACTCGGGGGCCGTACCAGAACGCGAAGATGAGCGCCGAGAACGCACCGAAGGCGTACGCCGCCATCCAGAGGGCTGTGGAGAATATCGACTCCGCCAGCGAGCTGGAGGTGGCGCTGATCCAGGCGATGGCGACGCGCTACGCCGAGAATCCGGAGGAGACCGACCGAGAGGGGCTGGACCGGGCCTACTCCGAGGCGATGCGCGAAGTGGCGGCGAGGTTTCCCGATGACCAGGACGTGATCGCGTTGTTCGCGGAGTCTCTGATGGTCCTGCATCCCTGGGACCTGTACCCCGATGGGCAGCTTCGGCCCGAGGGCGCCGAGGCCATCGAGCTGCTGGAGGGTGTGCTGGAGAAGAATCTGCGCCATGCCGGCGCCTGTCATCTCTACATCCACGCCGTGGAGCCGTCGGATGAGCCGGGGCGCGCCGAGGCCTGCGCCGACGTGCTGGCGCAGGAGATCCCTCTGGGCAGCCACATCCAGCACATGCCGTCGCACATTTACATGCGGATCGGCCGTTACGCCGATGGTGTCCGCGCCAACCAGCAGGCGCACATCGTCGACCTGATGGCGCAACAGGACAAGGCGGTCGCCATCTACCCAGGACACAACCTGAGGATGCTCTGGTACGCCGCCTGGATGGACGGCCAGAGCGCCATCGCCATACAGGCCGGGTACGATGCGGCCAGAGAGGGAGACTGGGCCACCGGCCACCTACACCAGGCGCTGGCGCGGTTCGGTCGCTGGGATGAGCTGAAGCAGATGAACAAAGCGCCCGCGGGGAAGAATCCGCAGGCGATCTGGCTGTTCGCACGGGGCATGGCGTTCCTGCGGGAGGGGCCGCGGGCCAAGGCCGAGAAGTCCCTGCGGCGGCTCACGAAGATCATGAACACCACCGATCCAGAGGAGAAGTTCAAGGAGGGCCGCAAGGACGGGCCGATCCATCTGATGCGCATCGCCCACGGCATCCTCGCCGGCGAAATGGCCGCGGCAGACGGCGACTTCGATGCAGCCATGGAGCATCTCGAGCTCGCGGTGAAGGCAGTGGACCATCTGGAGTACTCGGAGCCCGAGCCCTGGGCGATCCCGCCGCGACAGGTGCTTGGCGCCCTGTTGCTGCAGGCCGGCCGGCCCGCCGAGGCCCAGAAGCGCTTCGAGGAGGAGCTGGCCAAGCACCCGGAGAACGGCTGGTCGCTCCATGGCCTCGCCGAGAGCCTGCGCGCCCAGGCACGGGAGGAGGAGGCCGCCGAGGTGGACAAACGATTCCGGCAGGCCTGGGCGCGGTCGGACGTCTTCCTGACCTCGTCGAGGTTCTAGCAGCTCGATGAAAAACCAGCGCTGTCGCCAGGGTTCCTCACCGGACTGCTAGCGCCGACGCGGTTGAAACGGGTCGGGGGCAAAGCCACTGTCGTTGAATCCCCGGGCTCTCTCCCGCCGGGCGAGAGGATCCTCAACCTGGGCGTAGTCCTGCGGCAGGACGCCCAGACGAACCAGAGCGTCGTGATACTCGTAACGGATGTTCAACACGGCCGCCGGCCTGCTCTCGCCCTGGAAGCGCACGCGGCGGACGCGATGGTCCATCTGTCTACCGATCCCGGTGGCGGCCAGGTCGTCCGAGAGCTCCTCGCGGGCTGCAAGCCGCGACTCCGGCGCATCCGCCGAGCTTGCGGACCCGCTCTGGCGCTCGCTCTCCTGCCGGGCGGCGGGCCGCGGCGCTTCGCCGGAGCGATCTCTGCCGAAGCGTCGCTCACTCTTGTTGACGCTCGGCCGGTAGACCGGAGACGGTCTGCGTGCCTTCTCGCGGAACACAGCTGCGGAGATGACCCCGAGATTGCTTGTCTTCCCCAGCCAGGCGCCATAGGACTCCTGCTCGGTGGTGAAGTAGAAGCGGCGCGCTGAGGAATTGCTGGTCTGCCAACCGTCCAGCGTGATGGTCTGGTACGGCCCGAGGATCCATTTGGACCCATCCCGGGCGGTGGTGGTCTTGGCGTCGATGCTGTTCAGGCCGTCCACGGACAGGGCGATGGCGATTCTGCTCGCGGTCCGGTTGGTCAACCGGATGGAGTACTCGCAACCCTCGCGGGCCTCGATGTATCTGGTGCTGCGAGCGACGTGCTCCGGCAGGGGAATTCCATCGACCAGTACCTCCATGGAATAGGGCTCGGGCTGCCGCACGGTGGCAAGAGCCGGTGCTGCACAGAGGAGGAGCGCCAGCAGGAACAGCCCGCCGACAATCCGTGTTGAAGTTCTCGGGTCTCTCGGGTTCATGATGCCTCCTGGTCGGCCTGGATGGGTCCGGCCTGATGGAGGGTTGGACCGGGCCACAGGCCCCGAGTTCCCGGGAGGCGATGCATAATGATGCTTTGCTCAGAATTCGGACACAATCGCGCCGGACGGGAAGCGCTTCGTGATCGTCGGCCGCGGGCCGGAGAGCTCAACCAGGGGATATCCCGCGCGTGTCCGGCGACAGCGCGGGGATTACGAGCTGTGCTCGTCGATGAGCCGCCCAGTGGCGCACAAGCTGCCCATCGGTAGCCGCTCGTCCGTCGGGGATGTCCGCGCAGCCGGCTTCGAACCACCTCCCGGAGAATACGGGATCACGATGGATTTTCTCGTGGTCGACGGGGAGTACTTCCGCACCGTGGGAATCCCGCTGATGCACGGACGCGGCCTCGAACCGACCGACACGCGGGTTGCGGTGATCAACGAGACCATGGCCCAGCGGTTGTGGCCGGGCCAGGACGCGGTGGGCCGCCGCTTCTCCATGGGCCCCGATGAGCCGGGCTACGGGTTCACGGTGGTCGGCGTTGCCGAGGACGCGCGCTACCACGGGCTGGTCCAGAACGAGACGCCGAGCTTCGGCTACCTGTCGCTGGGGCCGGGCTACCTCACGGCACGGTCGGACATGCACGTGCTCTGGCGGCACGAGGCTGGACACGCGACGAGCAACGAGAGGTTCCGTGCCATCGTGCGCGAGCTGGATCCGGCCGTGCCCATCCTGTTGTTCCAGCCGCTGATGACCGTCGTCGAGAGAAGCTACTTCGCGCAGCGGATCGCGGCGTGGGTCACCGGCGTGCTCGGGTTCGTCGGCCTGGTGCTGGGCGCGGTGGGGATCTATGGTGTTGCGTCGTACTCGGTCAGCCAGCGCCGGCACGAGATCGGCGTGCGCATCGCGCTGGGAGCGGGCGCCGCCGACGTGCGCCGCTTGGTGGTGCGTCAGGGCATGCTGGCGCCGCTGATCGGCATGGCGTGCGGGTTGGCCGCCGCGTTCGCGCTGACGCGGTTCCTGGCGCACATGCTGGTCGGCGTGAGTCCGCACGACCCGTGGGCGTTTGTCGCCGTGCTCGGCGTGTTGACCATGGTCGCCTTCGGGGCGAACTACATCCCGGCATACCGGGCCTCGCGGCTCGACCCCAGCGCCACGCTACGGTCCGAGTAGGCGCCTCGCCGTGGCCAGACGGACCGCGTCGTCTCGAATCGATAGGGTCCGCCCGTGCCGCTCATGAGGCTCTGCCAGCTCCGAGAAGTCGTGTCGCCGTCGCGGTCCTACTCGCCCGCGATCTCCCACTGCAGCCCGGTCAGGGCCTCCACCGCAACCAGGTTCTCCTGGAGCAGATACCGCGAGATGAGCCACTCCAGCCGCCGGGCCAGGTCCCCGTCCAGCGGCAGGTAGCCCGCCGAGAACACACGCCACGGCGCCTGTTGCAGCTTCTCCACGCTCCGGTTTCCCGGCAACTGCTCGAACACCCACCCCAGGCGCTGGGTGTAAACGCGAACGCCCGAGCCGCAATCCGGTCGCATCACAGCTCCCTCTGAAGTATCAAGGCGATGCGGCGGTTCGCCGCTGGGCCCCACGGCAAGAAGCATCTCGGCCACCGCCGCGCCCTGCATCTGCTCGGCCCGCTGGAACTCACCGAACTGGAACGCGATCAGCCCGAGCTCATCGAGGGTCTCGGCGAAACGCCAGTCCCGGGGGCCGAACTGTCGCGCGGCGAAGAGCGCCCGGCACATCTCTCGCTCTGCGGTCGGGTAGTCGCCGGCCGCGATGGTGCGGAATCCTTCCTGATAGGAGGTGTTCCACGCTCGGTCCGCATTGTCGCCGGGGAGGGCCTCGGGCAAGGAGCCACCCTCGGCGCCCGGAACGTGAACCAGGCAGTGATCCGGAAACGGGCGCTGCGGCGGGTCGGCCATCGCCGGAGTAGCGAGCAGCAGTGCCAGGGCGGCGGTCAGGATTCCCATGGGATCAATATAGGTCGTGATCTCACGCCAAGCCCGCATCGCGCAGTGCGGGCTGTCTATCTCAATTTCTCCAGCTTCTTCATAAACCCCTTGCCCACAAGGTTTGTCATGACATGTTCTCCGTTGGGCACAATCTCGAACACCGAATCCACGCCGCCGGCCTTGAGCTTCTCATGTGCGCTGCGCCCGGATCGCTCCCAGTACGTGTCGTTTTCGCCCACGACGAACTGGACCTTCACCTCTTGCAGCGCCTGGATCTCTGCCTTCGATACGCCGCTCGGATTACCTGCCATGCCGGTGATGCTGTGAAATCGATCGGCATGATCCATCACCAGCCTGAAAATACCCGCGCTATTTGCACTCCAGCAGACAGCGTGGAATTTGCCTCCCTCGACCTTGAAGTCGGCCAGCACAGCGTCCAGCAAGGTTGCAAGGTTCTTCTTCGTGGCGGGTTCCCAGAGCTGTGCATCGACGATGATCCAACCGTGACTGTGGGGATCGGTTTTCCAGTAGAACCCGGCATCTTCGCCCTTGACCCCGTCGCCGGGGCCGATCAGGACTGGATAGGTGTTCTCGGAGTCGAATCCGTCGGGTAGATGCACCGCATAAGGGATTCCCTTGCCGTTCGGCACCGGGAGTTCCTTGTACAGGGTCTGACCATCGCCCGGGTCGGCTTGTAGAGCGGGAGCGACCGACGGCACGAAACGGTCGGCTGCGACGCCGTTCGGCTGCAGGCTTCGATAGCGGTAGGTGAAGGTTCGTTGCGGGCCTTCCGTCAGCTCGAAAAAGTGGAAGTAGCGGATCCCCTCGACTTCGCGCCAGTCATCGAAGCGGATGCGGATCGGTCCCTGCGCGCCGGGCGGGTTCACCTCCAGGGCGACCGGCATCCCGTCCGATTCGTCGATACAGAGGGATGCCGGGTGACCCGATTCGTCCTCCATCGCGATCCGGCGGCAAGCTCGGCCATCGATCTCGGTCGTTTCGGCCAGACGGGCGTGGACCGAAGCCACCGAAAGCAGAAGCAGGAATGGGGACAGAATTATTTGTTTTCTGAACAGCATCAACTTATATCCCTTATCGTTCTATCCTCATCTTGAACCTCTCGTGCCTCATTCCCGGAATCTGTGGTCAGTCGGAATCCTGCTTCCCGGCCACATCCTGGTACCAGTTGACCACGACGCGTATGGATTGCGGGGCATCGTCGACCGCCTGCTCCTGGAAGAACACGAAACGGGACCCGTCCGGGTGGATGTCGTATGACTGTGTCAAACCGGACAGCAAGTCCAGGGCCGCAAGATCCAACAGCACCTCCGGTGTGCCCAGGGTCGGTGCTCCGCCCTCATTCGATGGCGGCCGGAACGAGACCAGCATGAGACGTTCGCGGGCATCCTCGAAGAAGAGCTCCGCGCCGTCGGGAGACCACACGACGTCTTTGCCTCCACCCGTAGAGACGCGCCACCTGGCTCGTGGGCGTTCGTCACCACTGCGGTAGGGGCAGACGTAGAGCTCTCGCTTACCCGACTCGTCCGAATCAAAGGCGATCCAGCGACCGTCGGGGGAGAATATTGCATTCCGCTCGGACGATGGACCTGTGAGGAACTGCACCGGCTCCGCCCCCTCCTCTCCCGGCAACAGCCAGATATCCGGGCGGCGGTCGCTCCCGCTTCGCACCATGGCCAGCAACGAACCATCGGGCGACCAGCTCGTGGGGAGGAAGTTCTCGTTCGGACTCGGCTCGATGATCAACCGCGGCTCTCCCTGACCGTCCGCA
>SMVA01116475.1_pt1 | contig 11023 bp, 8 predicted proteins | sample 2456451 | NCBI WGS metagenome assembly SMVA01 (sample SAMN11095933, study PRJNA526329) | marine sediment metagenome | biome: Marine sediment; feature: Surficial sediment; material: Deep marine sediment; isolation source: Hadal surficial sediment | place: Pacific Ocean | collected 2014-05 | depth 0-1...
TCCCGAGGCACTCTCCAACACTTCGGAGACGTCCACGATCGTGATGTCCCCTTCGTGCCGATCGATCAAGAAGCCAGCAATTCCTTGATATTTCACCTCAATAACGGAAGACGGCTCACCCGGATTATCCATGGATATTGGCGCTCCCAGAGCGCAGCTACGTGCGCGCGTCGCACCGTCTGGCAGTCGTCCCTACCTGCCGTCCGACCCGCCTGCTTGCGCCAGCCGGCCCGCCCGTGGGATCTTGAGCAACTCGGATCGATTCTCGCACCACCAATGTGCCGTAGGTGCCATCCCTGTGGCACCTGAACGCAAGGAGCACCCGCATGTCACTTCGCATCAACGATACCGCGCCCGATTTCACCGCGGAGACCACGCAGGGCACCATCGATTTCCACGATTGGATCGGTGACGGCTGGGCACTGCTCTTTTCGCACCCCAAGGACTTCACCCCGGTCTGCACGACCGAGCTCGGCGCTGCCGCGGCGATGCAAGGCGACTTCGCCGCGCGCAACTGCAAGATCATCGGCATCAGCGTCGACGGAGTGAGCTCGCATGAAGCGTGGTCCAAGGATATCGAGTCGTCACAGGGTCACGCGGTGAACTTCCCGCTCATCGGCGACCCCACCCTGGCCATCGTGCAGGCATACGACATGCTGCCCGCCGACGCCGGCAATACTTCAGAGGGCCGCACGCCGGCAGACAACGCTACAGCACGCTCGGTGTTCGTCATCGGACCCGACAAGAAGATCAAAGCGACGCTCACCTACCCCATGAGCACCGGCCGGAACTTCGCTGAACTCTTGCGGCTCCTGGACTCCTGCCAGCTGACCGCCGAGAAGCAGCTCGCAACACCGGCGAACTGGCAGCCAGGTGACGACGTCATCATCTCTCCGTCCGTCTCCGACGAAGCAGCACGGGAGCGGTTCCCGGACGGTTGGGAGCAGCCCCTTCCGTACATCCGTCTCGTTCCACAGCCGAGTGACGACTAGTGGACCGGAGCGGCGTACCCGTGTCGGGGGGGCCAGCGTCGCGTCACCCACGCATACCCTTCCTGCTCGTCGCCGCGCTGCTGGCGCCTTCCGCCTGTACCGCCCAAGGCACCGGGCTGATCGAGTTCGATCACTACCACACTCTGGATGAGATCGGCAGCTATCTCGAGGCGCTAGCCGATCAGTATCCGCAGCTCGTAACGCTCGAGGTGATCGGCCGTAGTCGTGAGGGGCGGGCCATCTGGGCCGTGGACGTGAACAACCCGGCTACAGGATCCGCATCCGAAAAGCCGGGTTTCTACGTAGACGGCAACATCCACGGCGGCGAGGTGTTGGGCGGTGAGGGCGCACTCGCGTTCCTCGACCGAATCGTGGGCGGTCACGGCGCCGATCGGGCGATCACCCAGCTCGTAGACACGCGGGCCTTTTATGTCGTGCCCATAGTGAACCCGGACGGGCGCGCGATCTCGGTAGGCACGCCGGAGAACCACCGTTGGAACGTACGCCCGACCGATGAAGACGGGGACGGCCTCCTCGACGAGGACCCACCCGAGGACCTAGACGGCGATGGCCGCATACTCCAGATGCGCGTTTTAGACCCAGAGGGTGGATGGACGGTGCACGCGACCGACGCTCGGCGTATGGTCCGCGTGCGGGGGGACAACGCCGGAAGTCCACGCTATCAGCTCATGAGCGAGGGCATCGACAATGATCGCGACGGACGCTTCAATGAGGATCGCGTCGGCGGTGTCGACCTGAACCGGAATTTCCCCGCCAACTGGAGCGCGGCCCAATTCGCTTCGGGCCCGTTCCCTCTGTCCGAGCCAGAGACACACGCGCTGGTGACGTACATCACCGACCGCCCATCGATCGCCGCCATCCACACGTTCCATACGAGCGGCGGATTGATCCTGCGGTTCCCGACGCTCGCAGATCAGGACTGGAACTTTCCGAGCGCGGACATCGACGCGCACCGCGCCATCGCCGAAGACGGTATCGCGATCACCGGCTATGCGAACTTCGCCTACCAGAAGAAGGCGATCGTCGATCTGATGAGCCCCGGGCATGGCGTCTTCAACGACTGGGCGTCCAAGGAGTTCGGCGTGCTGGCGATCACTACGGAGATGTGGGCGCACGCGATGGGCGAGGGACAGGACGCGCTCTTTGCATGGAACGACGAGATGCTGGGCGGTGCCGGCTTCATCGACTGGTACCCGTTCGAGCACCCCGACCTGGGGACGGTCGAGATCGGCGGGTGGGATCGATGGTCGACCTCGAGCCCGCCGGAGCGCCTGATGGCTGCCGAGATCGACAGGAACGTGCGCTGGGTGCTCACATTTGCAGAGAAGACACCTCAGGTCGCGATCCAGGACGCCACCGTGGTGCCGTCGGCAGGCGGGCAGCGTATCGAAGCCAGTGTGGCCAACGTGGGATGGATGGCCACTGCAACGGACCAGGCCACGGAAGTGCTCGGCATCGCGGAGCCCGTGCGCGTGAGGCTCGAGCTGGTGAACGCCGAGTTGGTGGCAGGCGACGAGGTGGTCTCCTTGGGCGTGCTGCCGGGCGCTCGCGGAGGTGCCGCGGAGATTCGCACCATCGCTTGGACCGTGCGCGTCCGCGATGACGCCCAGGCTGCGCGCGCGACGATCGTTGTGGAGTCTCAGAAGGCCGGGACCGTGCGGCGGGTTTTGGAGCTGCCAAGAGGTGGGAATCAGCGGTAAGGCCCGAGGGAGAATCCACCCCGCAATGTCACCGAACGGCCTTCCCGCCAAACCAACAGCTCGTATTGCCGCACCTGTGTCCTCAGCTCACGCACGAGCCAGTGATGCAGCCCCACCAGGCCCCCTCGGTCGCGGAAGAAGGGCTCGCCTCCGAATCGGAGCAGAATGTCCCCCGACCGCAGACCGGCCCGAGCAGCATCACTCCCTTCGTTCACCAAGGTGATACGCATCGCTACCTGTTCCGGGGCGGTGGCCTGCGTCGGCATGGGCACCCCCGTCCCGCTGAAGCCCACGCTCTCGAATCGCTCTTCCAGCGCGCGCACCGCATACATTTCCCAGAAAGAGAGCGTGCCCTCGGCGTGCCTCGGCTCGAGCTCGTCAGAGAGCGCCACCGCCGCTGCACCGAGGCCGGCGTGCGCGGTACTTCCACGTCCAGCACGACCGGGTAGACCCGCCGTTCGTCGGCCAGTTCGCGCGCCCCTTCGAGCGCCGTCAGGATCGAGCGCTCAAGGATTCCCTCGAATACCGTCTGCCCGTTTACGCGGACTGTAATCGGCTGGTCCAGATCGACCAGTCGGTCGTTGAGGTGCAACCGGACCGCGCTGGTCCAACGGGCTACGACCCGGATCTCGGTTGGGCTGACAACCCGGGCGCGCACGACGCCTTGCCGGTCCCGTGATTCGACCCAGTGCACTCGGCGGCTGGTGCCTACGATGCCCCGATGCGGCACCCGCAGCACCTCCCGTGGGTCCACCGCGCGCGGTCGGCTATCCAGCCAACGCAGCACATCGGGATAGTGCTCCGCAAATCCCTCGTGGGCCCGGTCGCTGAACTCGCGGTACACCAAATCGTTGCCCAGCGCGGTAAGGATCTCGCTCAGCGCGCGTGGGCCGCCCACGCCTCTGATGTTTTGATCCTGTGAGCCCTCGAGCACGTAGACCGGTACCGAGGCGAGACTGCGCAGAAGGTGCTCGCGGGACTCGCCCTCCGTGGATACCGGCACGATGGCAGAGAACCAATCGGGATACGCGGCAGCGTACGCAATCGAGAAGTTCGAGCCCAGCGAGATCCCGGTGGAGACGATTCGATCCGGGTTGACGTTGAAGCGCGCGCGCACCGCCTGGATCACGGCACGTGCCTCCTCCGGCTGGAAGATTTCGTATGGGAGTCGCTCCTGCGTGCGACCGTCTCGCGAGACGACGTCGACCATCGCGGGCGACGCCACGATCCATCCCGCGCGCTCCGCCGCCTCTGCCCACACATCGATCATGCGAACAGCGCCGGCCACCGCACCTTCCACGCTGCCCGGCGGCCCACCGTGCATGGCGAAGATCAGCGGCCACTGCCGATCGCTCGAGTAGGTTCGGGGAAGGCGAACCCAGACGGGCACACTCCGTCCTCCAGGGGTCGAGACGACGAACTCGTTCGGTATGTCTCCGACGGCTCGCATGACGTCGGACGCGATGGGCGGCCCAGCTCGCATGACCTCCTCGAGCGTGTGCATGTCAGCTCGACTCGCCCCCACCGCCCAGGGCGCGGTACGAAGAGCGGCTGCAGCCGGCGCGAACTCTGCGTCGGACTGCGGCCACAGGTACGAACGTACGAGCTGCTCGTCGATCTGCGCTCGTAGGGCTGGGGGCGTGGCGAGTAGGAGCGTGACGAGCAGAAGTGCGTCACGGATCGATCGAGGTCTCATGACCGCAACATGCTGGTGGATATGGCAGCGCGCGAGTCGTGGAAGAAGGCGGCTCATGTGGAGCCGCTCTTCCTCAGGCCGAGAGCAGCCCCTCCAGCCGACCTCGAATGATGTCATCGGCCTCGGCCATGATCCGGTCGATCAGTTCCTTGCACGTGGGGATGTCGTGAATGAGGCCGGTGACCATGCCGCAACTGAAGACTCCGGCGTCCATCTGACCTTCATGCAGGACCGTACGACCCCCGGCTCCGGCCACCAGATGCCGGATGTCCTCAATGTCGAGGTCGCCTCCCTTCTCCCGCTCGATCTCGAGCACCCGCTCGGTCGCGGCATTGTTCAGGACCCGCTCCGTGTTACGCAGCGGCCGCATGATCAGCCGCGTCTGTAGTTCGTCGGCTTCGACGAGCGCCTGCTTCACGTTCTCGTGCACGGGCGCCTCCCGTGTAGCGATGAACCGAGTGCCCATGTTCATTCCCTCGGCGCCCATCGCCAACGAAGCCACGAGACTGCGCCCATCGGCCATGCCGCCTGACGAGACGAACGGGATCGTCAATTCGTCGGCAGCACGCGGTAGCAGGATCATGTTGGGGATGTCGTCCTCGCCCGGATGGCCGCCGCATTCGAATCCATCCACGCTCACCGCGTCGCAGCCGATACGCTCTGCCTTGAGCGAATGCCGCACGGAGGTGCACTTATGGATCACCTTGATCCCGGCCTCCTTGAACGCGGGCATGAAGGGCTCCGGGTTACGCCCCGCAGTCTCGACGATGGTCACGCCGCCTTCGATGACCGCCCGCAGGTACTCCGGATACGGAATCTCCCCGAAAGCGGGCAGCATGGTGATGTTGACCCCGAATGGCTTGTCGGTCATCTCCCGGCAGCGTGCGATTTCCTTCGCCAAATCCTCAGGAGTCGGTTGCGTCAGAGCGGTGATGATGCCGAGCCCGCCGGCGTTCGAGACCGCGGCGACGAGCTCGGCATAACCGACGTAGTGCATGCCACCCTGGATGATCGGGTGCTCGATGCCGAAGAGCTCGGTGATGCGTGTCTTCATGAGCGAGCTTAGCCGCGGTGGGCTCGGCTATCTCTCCTCGACTCTCGCCGCAAACGTCTGGCCATGGTGATCTAGAACGGACTCGGTGGACATCGCTTCTCCTTAGGAAAGTCTGTGACAGATAGGGCGTGTGGAGCCATCCACGAGGCGGTCCACGAGATCGGCCGCCAACCTCACTGCGTGACGGTGATCCTCACGTAGGCGTTGCTCCAGCAGCACTGATCGACGGAGGCGCTGTCCGTCGCACTGAAGTTGTCCACCTGCGCGAGCAAGATGTACTCGCCCGGCTCGGAGAACGTCACCATCACGCTGGCGGTGCCGAACCCCTCAGGAAGCCTGAGTACCTCGGCTCGCGGAGGGCGTGCCGGCGGCAGACCCTCAGCAGCCCGGGCAGCAGCACGAGCTACCGCGGCGGAGTCGGGCGGCGGCGGGTCCGGGGTGGAAGCATGCTTTGCGTACTCGACTTCGCCGGGGCCAGAATACTTGGACCACACGACGCGAAGCGGAACAGGTTCCCGGAAGCGAGCATCCTCAGGGTCCCTCTCCGAGATGTCTCTCGTGTTCACCGAGACACCGAGTGGGGTCCCTGCCGATACGGTGAGCGTCTGTGCCGCCATGATGCCCGGAGGTCCTCGGCCTTCCTCCCCGCCCGAGCCCACGGACACCCGAGGATGAAGGCTTCCATGGGGCCGAGGACGCCAATCCAACATGTACGCGTTGGATCGGGTACGGCCCGGCACCTTCGTGACCTCGCCGGTCATAGGGTTCTGAATGCTCCACCACACGTCGTCGCCGCTCATGGATGCGGGCACTGTTACGGCAAAGACTCCCCGGTGTCGGCCGGGCAGAAACGTCGTGGGCTGCCCACCGTCGAACTGGGCCGGCTCGATGAGATTGGCCTCTCCAAGAGGTATCTCCACCGCCTCATCGTTCATGTTGAAGTAGCCGAACGAGTAGCTGAACGTCCCGTCTTCGTTCTCGTACCACCCTTCCATGAACGGGGCGATAACTCGATCGAGGCCGGAACGCGGCTGTAGCGGCCAGCGTCCTTCGGCGTCCTGTGCCTCCAGCGCAACCGGACCGGCAGCAGCGGTTCCTAGGAGCAGCGCCACGGCCGTCCTAACCACGGTCGAACGAACCTTCATCAGGGACTCCTGCTCTCGAGCGGAGCGGCACATCGAGTCGCAGCGAACCTGTACGAGATGATCTTCGATCTACTCAAGAGATGATCTTCGCTTTTTCCTTTCGCTCCGCGGTGATCTGGTCGAATCCTTCCTCGTCGAGGTGGGTTACGGCGATCCAAGTGTGGGTCATCTCGTCCGCCGTCCGGCTCCCGTATTCGACCCATTGATCTGGATCCGGATTGTTCGGGTTTGCGGCCGTGTTGTCGTACCACTGCTTTATGATGAGGACCGCGCCGGCCGGGACGAGCGGCGCCACGTCGTCTTCGTAGAGGTGGCTCTGGTGCCAAGTCGCGCTCCAGTTGGAGATCATGCTGACGACCTCGGTCCGGTTCGTCGCCGGATAGAAGATCTCCAAGGAGGCGGACCGTAGCCGCAGATGCCCGTGCGGCTGGAAGCTGTCGATCCGGACCGGATGATCGAACGAGCGAAAGCCCTGAGTCATGATCGTGCCATGCGGGGGGATGAGCAGCTCGCCCTGGCGCAGCCCATAGAGTGCCAGATCCTGCTTGTACTCGTACTCGTAGTCCTCCGGCTGCAGCCAGATCCCCAGCTCCACCACGTTGCCCTCGATCACGTCGTTGGGCGCCGAGGCTCCGAGCCCCCCGGGGAACATGTGGATATCCCAACGCACATACGCGTCCTTGGGGATCACCCGGCACACGCCATCGGGAATGATCTCACCCAGCTTGCCCATGGCGTACTCGGATGCCCGGTCCCCCGAACTCTTGAAACTACCGTCTTCCTGTCGGAGCTCGAACGTGGTGTTGGCATGGTGGACCACGGCCTTGGCAGCCCCTCGCGGTTTCACCTGCATCGCCTTGATGCAGCGCTCCTCGGTATTGCCCGTGGGGACGAACGGACGGTGCCACAAGTCGAGCCCTGAGGCCGGTACGTCGATGGGGCTCGACGCGGCAATGAGGTCCGGCTGACCCAACGTACTGGCCAGCGACCAGTCTTCGGTGTCGAGCAGGTCGAGCACGGGAATCTCGGCTGGATCGCCCAGAGGCGTTCCCTGATCTACCCACTCGACGATCGTGTTGATGTCTTCATCGGAGAGCCGCCAGTCGTGCTTGAGTTCCTGGATGCCGATGTCGTTGTCGTAGTAGTACGGCGGCATGAGGCGGTTGGAGACCTGACGGCGGATGCGGCGAGCGTACCGGCGGGCGTCTTCATAGTCCACCAAGTCGATCGGCCCGATCCCACCTGGCCGGTGGCAGCCCGTGCAGTTCTTCTGGATAATGGCCGCCACATCCGCGGAGTACGTTACCTCCTCGTCGCTACCCTCAGCCGAGGCGAACGTGACCTGAGCGTTCAGGGAACTCTGGAATGCCAAACTCGCGACGAGCGCGAGCATTGTTGCTCCGACTCCGTGCATCGACGAGCGCGGCAGGCCATTCCGATTCTGCAGCTCCATGATGATCCTCTCCGCTGTGCCAACAGTGAACTACGCCTCGCACCGCAAGAGCCACCCCTAACCGCCTGCTCCTGCGGATCTGGTCCCGTACAGAAGGTACGGCTTGACCCGAGATCCCACTAGCTACCGCGTCACTGACACGCTCTGGGGTGGATCGGGCTCATCCACTCGCTGCGTCGGCCTTCGCGAGCGCCGCTCGAGAACACGACGCGCCGGCCGATTCGATCATGTGCCTGACCGTCCAGCGCCTCCCCTCGAAGCTCCGATAGCCCGCATCTTCGTTGGGCAAACAGCCCGCCAAGCGGCTGCTCCGGCGCACCCACGTGGCAGGACACTCGTCCTCCAGAGGGGGCGGCGGCTGGAGACGATTGCCGACGCGCACGCGTACGCTCGAAGAAAACTTGCCGGCCCTCTTCTCAATAGCGCCACCGTCTATACTCTTCTAGGCGCCTCATGACGATGGCAGCGGTATGGACGGGCACAAACGTTTTTGATCTGGGAGGACGGGCATGGCCCGTGTGAAGACCAAGCGACCTCTGACCCTGAAGGCCATGATGACGAGGGCCCCCGAGCTCGAGGGCGTGTGCCGTCGGTTGGCCGAGCTCGCACTCGCTGAATTGGAGCAGGATACCCCGCTCGGAGTCCGCCAAATCGAGCAGCTTCGGAGAGCGCTCGCGGCAGCCGGAGAGGGTCTGGACTGGACGGCGACAGCGGCGCATAGTGACGATTCGATCGCCGACGTCAGCAAAGATTTCATGACGATGGCCAAGGGGGGGTCGAGGGCCATCGGCCGCGATCTCGCGAAGGAACTGGCCTCGAAGAAGGTCGAGGTGAAGCAACTCGCGGACACGCTAGCCTCGACGACGAAGCTGGTTGAGGACCCTAAAGCCGAGTATCCCTCGGACATCACGTTCTCTTACACGGTGCGAGACGCTTTCACTGAGCTGGTCACTAAAACAGAGACCGTCACCGTGACTGAAACCGGAGAAGCGACGAGCGCTGCGGCCGCCCTCGAGAGGAGCATGCCGGCGCGAACGAAGCTGGCGGACCTCATGATCATCGAGCTGAAACGGAAGCAAAGCCAGCTGGAAGTCATGACCAAAGACCTCTCTGATTTCATCGAATCCTCGAGAGGACTTCTGCAAGAGGTGATCGCCAACCTGCAGTAGGCGACCCACACGGAACCGTCCGGATCCAACCTCCAGTAGGTGACGGATCGAAGCCCGCCCCTACTCCAGCAACCGGTCCACGTCCGCCTCGGCCTCCAACCTGAGCGTCTCGTGGTTGAGTTGCTCCAGCTCATCGTCCCGATCGTAGATGGTCTCGAGCCACTCGGAGACATCGTCCGTGGGCACGTCGTGCATGTCCGGCGGCCCGTCAATGAAGGCAGAGATACCTGCGAGGCCCCCTAGTGTCCGCCGAACGCTGACCCACTCGCGGATCCGGATAATCGTCACCGCGAGGCTGAAGATCGACGGCTCGAGTGCCCGCACGCTTCTATCGAATAGACCCTCATACCCGGGAATGCCATTCTTCCACCGCTTGTTCAGCGCCGAGCCGAGGCGCGTATGGCGGTATAGCTGCTGATCGATGTCCGCCAACTGGGCATCATTCAAACCTTCGTCCTCGAGCCGCATGACGACCGGAACCCACCCGTTCTGCCATCGCGCGGCCTCGATGGCCTTCAGCCGCTTCAGCCCTGGCTTCGCCTTGCGCGTGATGTGCGCCCGGCCCTTCTGCAGAGCCTCCTTTTGCCCAGGACTCATCTTGGGCTTGTGAAAGCCCGTGAGGTCACCCTCCAGCGCAACGAGCTTGTCCAACTCTTTACGGACACTGTCGATGGCGGACCAGGCCTCTCGCTCCGCCTGACGCAGGTTGGGGTGCTTGGGTGTGAGCCGCAGCAAGGTGAGGATGCGCCGCAGCAGGCCCATAGGTATGCCGCAGTTGGGACAGTGGTCCTTGTCCTCGGATACCTTGAAGCCGCATCGCCACATGCGGCACTTCCGGTGCTTCATCTCATCCTCTTCGGCCGACATCGCTAGGGACCGGACAGCACCACTACACCGGATACGGCACCGTGGCCCCGCCTGGAGGTCGCCCGCGGCAAGCTAACGAACAGCGATCCCGGCACATCTCTCCCTACGACACTCGCACTACGACACTCGCACATCTCCGACTACAGCATGGGTCACGATCTCGACCCCATCCACCACCTACGACCTACATGCGACCTTCGATATCGAGGCGGCAGATGCTGAGCCTCTCGGCAGGAGCCGCAGCGGGAGTGGCCCTGCCCGTCGTGGGTCTCTCAGCGTGTTCCGAGGACGCCGCTGCGCCCCTCGACCCGGGCAATTCCGATCCAGCCGTTCCGGACTCGAACTCCGCCCCTACCCCACTCCCGATCCCGGAACTGCTGATCGGCTCGACATTCGATCTCGAGATGCGGCCCGGGACTCGGGAATTCGTCTCGGACAAAACAACCGCGACGAAGGGATACAACGGAGACTACCTCGGCCCGACATTGGTCCTGCGAACTGGCTCCGATGTCTCGCTCAACGTGACCAACAACATCGGCGTGAATACAACGACGCATTGGCACGGGATGCACGTTCCAGCGATCATGGATGGCGGACCGCATCAGCGCATCGACCCGGGGGCCGTTTGGGCAGCTTCGTTCCCGGTTCTCAATCGCGCATCCACGTACTGGTACCATCCGCATCATCACGCCGCTGTCGGGCAGGGGGTGATCTTCGACCCGACGAGCACCGGCTATCAGGTGTACGAGGGACTGGCGGGCATGATCATCGTCGAGGACGATGTATCGGACACGCTGCCGCTCCCGCGAACCTACGGAGTGGATGACATCCCGCTCATCCTTCAGGACCGACGGTTCCACGACGACAGAGAGCTGCTTCACTTCCTCTACCAACTTCAACCCCACCTCGGATCCAGCGCTGCGCAA
>SMVA01156698.1_pt1 | contig 11022 bp, 8 predicted proteins | sample 2456451 | NCBI WGS metagenome assembly SMVA01 (sample SAMN11095933, study PRJNA526329) | marine sediment metagenome | biome: Marine sediment; feature: Surficial sediment; material: Deep marine sediment; isolation source: Hadal surficial sediment | place: Pacific Ocean | collected 2014-05 | depth 0-1...
CCACGGCCTGGGTCTTCAAGCCGATGATGCTCTCGCTCACCTCGTGAAGGCGCTGCGCGATGGAAGCGATGTTCTGGCTATCCGAGGCGAGGATGTCTTCGATCCGCGCCACCGACTTCCCCTGTACCGTCACCTCTTCGCGGCTGATGAAGATCACCACCGTCTCGCGGGGCTTGTCTTCCACCGATGAGGCAGGGAGCGTGATCTGCTTGGGCGTCTCCAGCACCTCGGTGGAACCCGAGTTCACCAGCAAGAAGAAGACCAGGATCGTAAAGATGTCCATCAGTGACGTCAGGTTCATCTTCACAGCCTTGTTCCGATTGCGTTCCATTCGCTTCATTCGTCGCGAGCTCTTCACGGCGCATCTCCTATGGAAATGTCGGAGAAGAGCGGCATTCGCTGGGGCTCCTCGCCATCGACGGCGGGCAGCTCAACGCTTCTCAGGACATCCATGACCTGGATCAGGTGGTCGTACTCGATGTCCGGTTCGAGAAGCACCGAGGCGTCGTTGTCATCGGGATGGCTTCGTTTCAGCGCCACCACGTGGTCGGACAGAGTCCGCAGGTCGTAGGCCTCCTCCACCTTCGGGATCTTGGCGATGATCCGACTTCCATCTCTCAACTCGAGGCCCGCATCGCGCACGATCACCTCGACGCGGTAGCTCGGTTCCACCGCCGCGGCTCCGCCTTCCGAGGTGGGAAGGCTCAGCTCGACGATGGTGATCCTCGAGAAGACGGCGGTAATCAAGAGGAAGGGAACCAGCACCACCATCAGATTGAGAAAGGTGGTCATGTCCAGCTCGAGAACTTCCTTCGAGCGGCGCCTGTAGTGAGTTCGCCTGGACATGGGGTCTACGCTTCCTGTCGCTTCGCTTTCGCGGAGATGACATTGAGAGCCTTCACCGACGCCATCTCGAGGCTGTCGATGATCTCGCCGGTCTTCGCCGTGAGAACCTGGCTGGTGACGAGCAGCGGAATCGCCACCATCAGGCCAAAGGCCGTGGTATTCATCGCCACCGAAATACTGGCTGAGAGCAGATCCGCCTTCTCCGCCGGGTTCGCATTGGCAACCGCGGTAAACGCCTCGATCAGGCCCATGATCGTGCCGAGCAGTCCGAGCAGCGTCGCAATGCTCGAGGTCAGGGCCACGTAGGGCGTCCGCTTCTCGAGTTGCGGAATGATCTCCATCATTCCCTCTTCCATTGCGATCTCGATCTCTTCGCGACGCTTGACCGCGCCCTGTCGGGCGAGGCCCATCCCCAAGAGACGCGAGATCATTGAGTCGTCATCGCTCGTCATGGCGCGCGCCTCGTTGAACTCACCGCTCTCGAGTGCCGGCTGGACCTTGTTCCAGGCACTCTGGTTCTTGGCGCGAACCAGCGTCAGCGTGATGTATCGCTCGACCGCAATGGCGGCGCCGAATGCGAATACGAAGAGGATCGGATACATGAAGGGTCCGCCCGTCACGAAGAATTCTACGATTGAGTAGATGAAATCCATGGCCAAGTTCTCCTAAACACAGAGCAGTTATTGGTTCTCGTGCTATTTCGATCGTGTCAAGGCGATCGCGTTAGTTCGAAGCGGGAGGCTGTACTGCCTGCGACCCCGCCATGATCTGGTAGTAGTCGAGCTGTCTCATGAAGACTTCCTTGTCCACCGGCTCGAGCCCCGCATTGAGAGCTCGCAGAAGGTTGAGGGTGTCTCCAAGCTCCGAAGCCTTCCACGCCACGATGGCAAGGGACTTCGGCGCCTCGTCGTTGCCGACGATCGACATGCCGCCCAGCACCTTCTCCTCCTCATCCGCCGCCCAGGCCAGGCCCGCGGCGAGGCAGAGCAAACTCACCAGAAAGAGTTTCTGCAGCACGCTTCTACTCCCCTGCCCGGTTGCGGAGGTCGGCAATCCACATCGAGGCCGTCTCGTCTTCGGGGACCGCCTCGCTGTACACCTCGTAGTGCTCGATCGCGCACTTCAGATCCGAGAGATAGAGGTCGCAGAGAATCGCCAGATTTCGCCGCGCGTAGTGAAAGCCGGGGTACAGGTCCAGCGCGCGCTGATAACTCTCCTTCGCTTCTTCGAAGCGGCCGCTGCGGCGGTGAATGATTCCCATCTCGTTGTGGGCCGCCGGATGTCGAGGATTCGATTCGATGGCTTTCATCATGCTGGCCTCGGCCTTTTCGAGTTCGTCGATTCGGCCGTAGGCGATGCCGAGATTGATGTGCACACTGGTCACCTGAGGTGCCGCCTCTGTCACGTTCTCGAAGAGAGCGATCGCCTTCTCGTACTCTTCCCTTTCCATCAGACGCAGGGCCTTCTTGAAGTCCGAGCGAAGAGCACCGCTCACTCCCACGTCCTGGGTGATGGTGAATCCGGTGTCGTCCTTCTTCTCGAAGCGCCCAGGGGTCGCAGGACCCGGAGTCGAACACGCAGACACGAGCAGCCCCAGCGTCAGGAGCGCACTGCCCCAGAGGAGATTCCTTCGACAAGGCGACTGTTGGAGAGGCTTCATCAGCTACCCGGCCGCCACGGCATCGCCTGTGCCGGCCGTCTCCGACTCTGAGACGACTTCGGGCTCTTCGGCCGCTTCGATCGGCTCTGCAGGATCCCCAGCCTCCGCCTCACCCGCGGCCTCGCTCGGCAGACTGGGGACCTGATAGGCGTAGCTGCCGATGGAGGGAATCGGACCGCTGCTCTCCTCGAACTTCGCGTACCGCCCCGGCATCATGTCAGCAAGCTTGTAGAGGCTCTTCTCGATCCAGGCGTTGTAGACCCCCATGGTCATGAGTTCGAGATTCTTCTCGTGGACGTCGATCGCCTGTTCCTCGAAGGGATAGGCTTCCTCCTCGAGCACCATCTCGTAGTCCAGGGTTTCGGCTTCGCTCAGATCCGTGGGCCGCACCGACTCCAGCAGCGCACGACTGAACTCGAAGTAGATCTCGGCGATGTAATAGGTCGCGCCCGCGGTGGCCTCTCCCACCTCGTAGTCGACCAGCGCATCGAATGCCGCCAGTGCCTCATCCATGCGCTTCTTCTTCCTCTTCAGGTGTTTCTCGAAGGGCAAGACGAGTTCGACGGCTCGAAAGCGTTCGTAGTAGTCCGCGGTCAGCGTGAGGGCCGAGCGAGCCGCAAGGTTTCGAATGCGATCGGTACGCTCCGAGCCCGCGCGCTCGTCGATCTCCACGATCTTCTGAAGCTGCTTCTTGTGCTGCTCCATCTCGTTGCTGGAGGCATAGAGCTCGGCAATCTTGAAGCGCGTCTCCACGACGGTCTCGAGTGGAGCGGGGAACTGCTCCACGTAGCCGAGGTAGACGGCCAAAGCGCGGTCGATCACCTTCGACTCTTCGTAGAGCTCGCCGGCGATCATCAGCGCCTCGCGCCGCAGCTCGGCCTCCTCGGCCTCTACCGCAACGCGTTCGTACTCTTCGGCGGCCCGGGCGAGTCTTCCCGCCGAGCGATGGATCGAGGCGATCTGCTTGGTCGCCTCGCGTTGCAACTCGTGCTTGGGATGGGCCTCCCGGAAGGCTTCCAGCACCGCCGCTGCCTGGTCCCAGCTTTCGAGTCGGATCAGGGCCGCACCCGCATCGTACTCGGCGGCCGGGCGAATCTTCGAGGTGGGAGCGAGTTCGCGAATCCGAAGGAAGTGATCGGCCGCGAGACGATGGTCTTCTGCCAGGTTGGCCTCTTCACCCTGCTTGTAGATGGCGGCCGCGAGGTTCTCGATCACCGCTGGGCGCGCCTCGTCCTCGACTTCGGTCATGGAGAGCACCTGCGAGTAGGCCTCTTCTGCGTTGACGTAGTCGGACGTATCGAAATTGGAGTGCGCCACGGATGCCCAGGCAGCCCGCAAGATGGCGACGTCGGCCTCGGGATATTCCCCGATCAGCTGCTGCCCGGTCTCGATGGCCCGTGCGAACTGCTTCATGTCGTAGAGGTCGTCCACAGCAGCCCCGAGCACCACCGCAGCGTGTTCGTGCCGAGGAAAGGTGTCGATGAAGCGCAGCGTGCTCGTGACCGCAGCGGAGCGCACAATTTCTCGTGCCGCGCCCTCGGCGCGTTTCTCGTCTTCGCGATGGGCGAAGATCGCCGCATAGCCGGCCGCCGCAGCCTGATCGTGCCCGGCATACGCGTAGGCGGTGTTCTGGTATTCCTGCGCCGCCCGTCCGAAGTCCTCGTTCTCGAGCAAGAGATCGGCCATCTGATAATGGATGTCAGGAGCCTTGGGGTCCTCGACGAAGGAGTTCAAATACTCGCGATACCAGTGCAACGCCTCGTCGAAGTTCTCGGGTCGCTCGTCACGCTGCTTTTTGTCCTGGAAGCCCGCGTGGTAGTGCGTCGCCAGGTCTTCCAGCGTGCCCTGCAAGTAGCTCACGACATCCGCCGACTCCCCCACCGGGAGGTGGCTCCAGTAGGCGGACTGGAGCGCGTAGGCTCCGGCGAACTCCTTCTTCGACTCGAGTATCAGCTTCCGAAATCCACCGGCCTCGTAGATCGACACCACCCGCATCCCGAAACGGGGGGAGCGCTCGTGGAGCGGATGCAGCCGGATGAACGCCTGGTAGGCGCCGGCCGCGTCGCTGTATCGCCTCTTCTCGAGGTAGAACTCGGCGAGGTGGCTGTAGATGCGGTCTTCGTAGCTGCGTGTGCCCTTGGCGAGGAAGAACTCCTCGACCGCGGTGTGACCCCCGAGGCTCGAGAAGCTCAGGCTGATGACCCGGAATGTGTCCGCCACGCGGCGACTGGAATTCTCGTCGCCGACCTGGTCGAGGTCGTATTCGGTGGAGAGCTTGTAGTCGAGTAGCGCTACGTAGTTGTCGAGAGCTTCGTCGTGAAGCTCTTGCTTGTAGAGCGCCCATCCCAACTTGTAGAGAGCGAGTTCGTAATACTGGGAGCTGGGGCCGAACTTCGTAGCTGCCGCGTAGGCTTCTTCCGCATCGAGATACCTGCGGCGCATGAAGAAGTACTCGCCGCGCCGGAACTGCACCTCGTCGATGTAGAGCGAATTTGGAAACTGGCGAATCAGGCCTTCCATGACGGCGATCGCTCTGTCGGTCTCGCCGAGCTCGTCATAGGCACGGGCCTTCTGGTAGAGAACCTGATCGTTGTGCTCGTAGTGGGGATAGGCTGCGAGGATGCGGTCATAGAGCTCGATGGCTTCTTTCGGTCCATCCCATTCCACCTGCTGCTCTTCGGGGAGGTCCAACTCGATGATTTCACCCGAAGCCCTCAGGCCCGCCTCGCTCGCGACCCGCTCCTCGAATTTGTCGACGGACTCGCTGGCCTTGGCCATGGCGACGGGGGGCAGCGCCTCCGAAGCTTCAACCCTCGCGAGACTCGGAGCCGCAATCGATTGGGACCCGGTCGATTCTCCGCCGCCGTGGATTCCGAACTCCTTCTCGAGCTTCAGGTCGGCGAGGCGGCGCATGGCCTCGGGGGTCAAGCTGGAGGTGGGGGCTTCGGCGAGAAATGTCCGGTAACCGATCATCGCCTGCTCGAGGCCATCCTCGATCTTCACCTCGCGCATGTCCGGCTCCACGCTGTGAAGCCTCGACAAGGTCTGCCGGTCGGGATTCCCCGCACAGGCAACAGCGACCGTCGAGGCGAAGAGCAAGGCTGTTCGAAAGGCGCGCATGGTCCGCGATTCCTCAGCGTGCCTGCGCTTTGGCGGCGCGGTCGTAACTGTCCGCGCTCGCAAAGCGTGCTTGATTCTGATAGGCCTCGAGCCGCGTCCGGCGAAGCTCGAGCTCCTCGATCGCGACCTTCTCGAGCGCCGCGCCCTGTTGCTTCATCAGGACCCCGACCGTCTTCAACGACGCGGCCACGCGGCTTCGGAGTCGGGCGATCTGCTCGTCGTACCCCACGTAGCTGTGGGTTGCGGCCTGTCGGGTGCGGACGAACGCGTCGTAGCGCGCAGTCAACGCGTCCACGTCGACGCTCAACTCGCGCAGATTCTGGTGCGTCTCAGTCAGACGCTCGTGATACTCCATCTGCACCTTCCAGCTGAGCACTCCCTTCAGGAGGTCGACTCGGGTCTGGAGCGCCGCCCCATCGGCGTCCGGAGCACGGCGCGCCAGGCTTTGGAGCCGGTCCAGATTCGCCATCATTTCGTGCTCCTGTGCCGTCACGAGATAGTCGGGTTGCGGCACGACCAGCATCTGCTGCAGACGTCGCTCCAGGTGCTCTCGCTGTTCGAGGCGCAGGCGCATCTGCGCGTCCAGCTTCCGGAACTGGCGGTCGATCCCTGGCAGAAGCGGCTCGTAGTAGGCCCTGCGGTAGCGGATCACGTCTTTGAAGGAGGAGAGACTTCGCTCCCAGGAGATCAGGCGCTTGCGCAGATCTTCGAGATCCAGGTAGTTCTGCAAGCCCGTCTGGAAATCGTGAGAGGCCATGAGGCCGATCAGGTAGAAGGTCTCCGGCGCGTCGGGAAGACTGCGAAGGCGAACCACCCAATCCTTGTCCTGGCGGATCTCCTCCCGCGCCAGCGCTTTCAGAAACTCGCCGCGACGGATGTTATCGATGGAAGCGTCGACTTTCGCCCGCTCGCTTCCGAAGGTCGCCACCGCTTCTCCATAGAGGAGTGCCGCGCGGCCGTGGATTTCGAGCTTCCCGTAGGCGTAGGGACGAGCGAGCAGGACTTCCTGCACCGCTGCATCGCTGCTTTCTCGCTGGGCGAGGATCCCCCACGGCACCAGTGCTCGTTCGAATCGATCCGCTGACGCATCGGCTCTACCTGCGCGCAGCAGCGCCTCGTTCGAGAAGGGACCCGACAGACGGACGCGATCGAGCGAACGCCGAGCAAGATCGAACTCGGCGGCCCCCAACGCCAGCGAAGCGAGCACCAGATTCGACTTGTCCCGAATCGCTAGCGTCGCGCGGTCGCCAGCCTTCAGCCGCCCAACCCTGTCGAGTTGATGAATGGCCTTCTTTACCCGGCCGGCCCGAAGCAGCGCGATCCCGAGGTTGTAGCCCGCGAATCCCCTCAGCTCGGTCGAGCCCTCGATCTCGCCGAGGACGTCGACGGCCTCGGCGGGTCGGCCCGTGGCAAGGTAGAGGTTGGCTCGCAGGAACTCGATGTCGGCCACGATGGCTTCCGGGATCTCGCCCCTGATCTGCTCGAGTACGTGGAGCGCGTCTCGCGACTGCCCCTTGTGAAAGTGGATCTTCGCGAGTCGATAGGCCGCCTCGTTTCGAATCGGCTCGGGAACATTGCCTTCGAGTACCGCCTTGATGGCTCGTCCGGCACGATGGTGCATCCGGTAGTGGAGCTCGAAGTCGCCCACCGAGAACTCTGCGTCGTCGATGTAAGGGCGAAGAGAATCCAGCTCCCGTTCATCGACCCGGTAGTGCTGCGCGATCTCGCTGTCGAGTCGCTGCAGCGCTTCGAACCAGTGTTCCTGGTGCGCGTGATAGAGCGCCTCTCCGAAGTAGAGATCCTTCGTCTCGCTGCTCGCAGAGGGCGCAGCGGTCACGAGCATCGCGACCATGAACGCGAAGCCGATGGGGGAGATGGGGGACACGGCTAGGGACTTCCGAGCTCGATCTTGGCCCCCGAAGATCCTCCGGTGAGCGATACTTCGACGAGCCCCGGCTCCACGGCCTTCTCGAAGCTCAGCTGAGCGACGTCGCTGAAGTCGCTTCCATTGGGAAGCCGCCCCGCGACGGAAACCTCGAGCCGATGCTCCCCTGTCGCGACGTTTCCCTGATACACCCGTTGCACCCCGCCCTTTGCGAGGGCGTCGAGCTCCTTGAAGCTGTAGATGTGGTGGGCGACGAGTTCCCCGTCCACCTGCAAACGCACCGAGTCCAATCGAAAGCCCTGGGCGGCAACGAGTGATACGAAAAAGGCGACCTGCGTGCTCGACGGATAGAGCAGCTTTTCTTCGAGACGGCTGAGTTCGGCCGCGATGCTCAATGCCTCCGACTTGATCTCCTGAACCTGCTCGTCGAGGCTCTGCATCTGACCCGCGGAGTTCGCGACCGAAACGCCTGCAAGACTGAGAAGCAATATCAGGGCGACACCGAGAGGCGCTCGACGGCACGAACCCAAGGCCGAGCGACGCGCGATCGCGCGTCCATTCGAGTTTCTCGCTACCGCGAGCTTCCGGCAGCGGATCGTCCAGGTCTTTTGAGCGGAGGTCATGATCTTCCTCGATTGGCCTGTGCCAGCCGCTTCGGTATTCCGCGAATAGTTCTCCGCCGAATGGTTCTCCGGCATTCCCGTAAGCTGTCTTCGGCATTGAGTGCCGACCAATGTGTGCGCTCGGTCACAGAAGAAGAGGGTCCGGAGACGGCCACCGGCCCTTGCTGCTCTCGTATTGCTCATCGATTCAGGCAGAGTGAGGCACTTGTGCGCATTGCGCATCGTCGGCACGTCACCTGCGCCTAACATTGATGGCCCGCAGCGGAGCCGCTGACGACCTGCCGCCTCACCAGGATGGGTCGTCACTCGACATCAGCGCTGCTGTGACGCTCATCACCAAGTTGCACTCGTCACCCACCGACAACCCCCTTGGTCGTGCGAATCTCCGCTATTGGCGATGCGGCGCGTCCAGCCGAGGAGGTTCGCATGTCACCGATCCATCGCGCTCCGGTTCGTATTTCTCCGATCACCCGATCCAGACCAATCGCGGGGCCGTTGGCGCTTCCAACGCTTCTCACGCTCTTCCTTGCGTCGGCCCTTGCGCTGGGCTGTGCGTCGCAGGCTCCCGCCCCCGGGTTGGACCCGCCGCCCGCGCAGCCGACTCCCGTCGCGGAGGCGAAGGACGCAGAGCGGGTCGCAGTCGACCAGGCGTCGGTGAGGCTCGAGCCCGTCTACTTCGACACGAACCGGGCGGTGCTTCGAATCGATGCGCGTGACTCGCTGAAGAGCCATGCCAAGGCGATCATCGATCATCCCGAATGGGGCGTGATCACGATCGACGGCCACTGCGACGAGCGAGGCAGCGACCAGTACAATCTTGCGCTCGGTCGAAGCCGCGCCATCGAGGTCGAGCGCAATCTAGTGAAGCTGGGCGTGCCTCCGGCGCGAGTCGCCATCCGCACCTTCGGCGCGGGCCGTCCCGCAGTCGCTGGTCACGACGAGAGCGCCTGGAGCTACAACCGAAGGTCGGAGTTCCAGGTCGACATGTTCGCTTCTACCACGCCCGCCGGTACGGGCAACTCCCTACGAAGCAAGTACGGGGGATAGGCGAAACAACAGCCCTTTTCAGTGATGCCTCCAGTGCTTGGTGGACGGAGGAGCGGGCTGGCTTCGGAAGGATCGTCTGCCTATCGCATGGTCTACGCACTGCGGCGGCTCAGGAGCCACTACACTCGAGCGCTGCGATTCGCAGCGGAGATCCGTTCCGAGGACGGAGCTTGAAACTCAGTTCGGTGTCACTCTGTACGGCGTCACGCTACCCGAAGGAGAGCAGAGGCTAGCCCCCTCCTTCGCGTGCGTGCGTGGGGGCAGCGAGGATTGGCGCGCGCCGCCGCCGGCTAACGAGCGCGGCTGCGGCGCAGGAGCTCCTCGGCGGCCGCGGCCTCTACGGGGTGGCTGTGGAGGAACCCCTGAACCAGGTGACACCCCTCTTCCCGAAGCGACTCCTCCTGGGCCGCCGTCTCCACGCCCTCGGCGATCACCGTCAGGCGGAGCCGGTTCGCCATGGCGATCACCGCGGCCACGACGGCGTTCGCTTGCGTATCCTCGCCCATCTGGGCCACGAAGGAGCCGTCGATCTTCAAGGTGTCGATGGGGAAGCGGGTGAGGTGACTCAGGGACGAGTAGCCGGTGCCGAAGTCGTCGAGCGCGACGCGGAGGCCCATGCTCCGCAGCTGCAGGAGAGTTTCGACTGCGTTGCGCTCGTCTCCGAGGAAGGCGCTCTCGGTGATTTCGAGCTCGAGCGTCGAGGGGTCGAGCCCTGTGTCCCGGAGAATCCGCTCGACGGTCTCGGCGAAGCCACCCTTCCGAATCTGGCGGCTCGAGACGTTGACCGCCATTCGCGTCTCGCCGAGCCCATCTGCCTGCCAAAGACGCTGCTGCGCACACGCCGTTCGCAGCGCCCACTCTCCCAGCGACAGGATCAGGTCCGACTCCTCCGCGAGCGGGATGAACTCCCCCGGCGCGACGAGCCCGAGATCCGGGGATTGCCAGCGCAGCAGCGCCTCGACCCCGAAGATCTTTCCGCTGCGGCTGTCGATCTGTGGCTGATAGTGGAGGGCGAGCTCGCCGTTCTCGAGGGCTCCTCGCAGGCCAGTCTCAAGGTTCAGGCTGCGAACCGCCCTGCGGTTCAGTGACTCGCTGTAGAACTGGAAGGTGTCGCCGCCCTTCTCCTTTGCCAAATACATCGCTGCATCGGCCTTCCTCAGCAGCGTGTCGGAATCCGATCCGTCTTCCGGGCAGAAGACGATGCCGATCGACGAGGTCACGCAGATCTCCCTACCTTCGAGCACCATGGGAGCACGCAACGCTTTGAGGATGCGGCGCGCTACGATGCCGGCTTCGGCGGACGACCGCAAGCCCGAAAGAACCATCGTGAATTCGTCCCCCCCGAACCTGGAAACCGCATCCTCCTCCTGGGGCCGGCCGACAGTATCCGTCGGTCGGACGCAGGTCATGAGACGTTCGCCCACAGTACGCAGGAGTGCGTCTCCCGCAGCGTGCCCCAGCGTGTCATTGATCCGCTTGAAGTGGTCGAGATCCAGAAAGAGGAGAGCGATCTTTTCGCCGGTGTCCTTCGCCCGGTCGAGGAGGCGCTTCAGATGGTCGGCCAGCATCCGGCGGTTGGGAAGCGCCGTCAAGCTGTCGTAGAAGGCGAGGTGGCGGATCTGGTCCTCGGCCTGACGCCTCTCGGTGATGTCGTGCATGGTTCCGGAGATCCGGTCGGGGGATCCGTTTTCTCCGCGGAGGACCTCCCCTTGCTGGTGCACGATGTGCTCCGTGCCCGACGGGAGCACGATGCGATGCTCCAGGCTCAACGGCCGGGATTCACTGAGCGCCTCGCACAGCGCCTTCTCCAGAGCGGCTCGGTCGTGCGGGTGCGCAGCCCG
>SMVA01224101.1_pt1 | contig 11021 bp, 11 predicted proteins | sample 2456451 | NCBI WGS metagenome assembly SMVA01 (sample SAMN11095933, study PRJNA526329) | marine sediment metagenome | biome: Marine sediment; feature: Surficial sediment; material: Deep marine sediment; isolation source: Hadal surficial sediment | place: Pacific Ocean | collected 2014-05 | depth...
AATAGATTTGGCTGCTAAAAGATTTGAAAATTCCGACAATTTTTTCCTTGAAATTTCTGAGAAAAGGAATGATAACTTTGGAGCAAAGGCGCAGTATTATTATGGGCTTTCACTTTACGAGCAAGAAAATATAACAGAAGCAATTTCCGCATTAGTTAGGGTTCGCACCATATTTTATGATTACGATGAATGGCTCTCTAAATCATATTTGCTTCTTGGTGATTGTTACGTTAAGCTAAATGATAAAAGAAAGGCGGAAGAAATGTATAGAACTGTTATAAGTAAACACCGAAGCGATGAACTCGGTAAAGAAGCAAGAGCAAAGTTGAAGGATCTGAAATGAGATATTTATTATTAATATTATTTTTACCGCTCTTGCAGATTTATTCTCAGGACGATAATCCATATGTTGAACTTCCTAATTTTGTTATAACCGGACAGGATGTGATCTCCATAAAAAGAACTGAGAAGATCAAACCGGATATTGTCTCAACTATAACAGAAAAATTTATCAAGCCCATTCATTTACCCGATGAGCTTGGTTTAAGAAAGTTATCCAATCCTGTAACCAAAGATCTGAATATTCTTGATTCTTCTCAATATTCTCATGGAAGTCTGGAAGTAAAAGCCGGAATATATGATCTGCCCGATGCTAAGCTTAGTTATTCTTATCCTTTTAAAAATGGGATATTCATGGCAAATATAGGAGGAATTTACCAACGTACTTATGTCGATAACAGCGATCGTTATTCTTTTTTTGGGGGTGCTGGAATAGATTACTCTTTGGGTATAATTGATGAAAGCTTACAGGGTACAAGTTTTTTCCTCGGAGGTGATTACTCTTCAATTTCATATAAATTATTTGCTTCAGATGATCCCGGTAAAAAGCGAACCAAAAATATTGGCAATTATTCTTTAGGAATAAAAAACGTTTCAGAAAAAAAATTCATTTTTGATGTTCATTTTGATGATTATTTTACCTCATTTGTTGAAGACAATTTTTCTGAAAATCTGATTAGCACAACGGGTTTTGGACTGCTTCAACTATCCAATTTGGGTATAGGATTGATAACAAATTATCAAAAGCAATTCCTGAACACTGATTCTCTGGAAAATGCAGGATCTGATTATTTCTTTTTCAGACCAACCGTTTCATTTGAACTTTTTAATTCCGTTAAAGCTAAAGTTGGATATTCATTTACGAATTCAGGCGGAGAAACTTTTAATAATATTTTTGCTTCTTTCGGATTAAGATTATCAAAAAACCTGGTATTAACCGGAGAGTTTGCTCCACAAGCTGAATTTGTTACGAGCGGAACTCTTTTAAGAAAAAACGATTATTTTAATTCAATACAATTTGATAGGGTGTTTTACAAAAAATCGAACTATTTTAATGCTGTTTTAAAATACGAATATGAAAACTATTACCAGATAGATGCCGGGTTGCGTTATTACAAATCAGGAAATTTTATTTACTATTCTGATTCCAATCTTTCCGGACAGTTTGATATTTCCACTGCCGATGCGAATGAATATAATGTATACATAAATGTTTTATTTCATACCGGCCCATTTGGCGTGCTTTATTTTAATTTTGATTATTTCAGAATCAGAGATAAAAGCGGTAGCAGACTTCCATATTATCCATCGCTTAAAAGTAATTTTACGTATGGTTATGAATTTAACGATGGGCTGATGGGTGAAGTGCTGGTTGATTATTTTTCCAGCCGATATACTGATATAACAAATACAAAAAAACTTAATTCCTTTTTTAATTTAGGAATTAAATTAACTTATAAACTTCAACAGACATTTATTCTCAAGCTTGAATTTGCAAACTTGTTAGACAGAGATATATTCTTATGGGAAGGTTATAAAGAAAAGCCATTTGATTTTTATTTGGGTTTCAATTTATTGTTTGATTGATTATAAATATTTTTTTTTATTACTTTTGTAAATAACTAACTCAGGATGACCGGCAAAATTTATAGTCAATAATAAACCGTTGAAACGGTTTAATAATTAAGTCGGTTACTATGAGACATTCTTAGTTTTTCAACTGTTTTAACAGATTTTAATAACAAGCGGTCAAGTTGAGTAACTAATAGTGCAGTAGTTAATGCTTCTTAATTATAATTTGATATGAGAACCAAAGCAGAACTTGTTAAAATAGTAGCTAAAAAAGCCTCTGTTGCCGATAATGATGCAAAAGAATTATTTGATTTCTTTTTGTCAAAAATTGCTGATACACTTCAAGTGGGAGATTCTGCAAAGTTAAGCAATATAGGGTACTTTCATTTGAGAAAAGGCAAAATAAAAAAGGCGAAACCAAATAGTGAAAACGAAAAAATTGAATATCTCGATCTGGTTATTTTTTCATCATTGCCACAGTTAGACATTGGCTCACTCGATAATCTTGTTTTTAGTATTCCTCAATCAACAACAACAGAACAGAATAAATTGGATTCCCATTTTAGTCTTAGTGTTGGCAAGCCGGTGTTACCTCAGTTGCAGGATAAAGATTCAGTATTTGCCAAACAGAATTTTACCAACGGTGTTAATAGAGTGTTAGAAACAAAAGTTAATAGCCTGCTTACAGATCTTAATACTGAAGAAAAGTTAAGATCCGATAGTGAAATTATTTTAGTAGATATGAAGCAAATTAGTAATGATGATGTTGATCTTAATTTGGATGAAGAAACAACGAAAAGGAATTCTGTTAAAACATCCGAAACTAATATCCATAGTTCGGATAAATTAAAGAATAAAGCCAGGGATTTCGGTAAAGATCTTTCCGAACAAATTGAAGAAGAAACAATTCCCGATATAGATAAAGAAAGATATATAGAAATAAAAGAAAATAATGTTACAGCATGGAATTTTGGTAAAAGATATTGGGGAAATAAACAAAATTCCATGATCAAAAATAAAATTGAGTTGGATGTAGTTAATCATGAGGAAGAATCGGATAAGGAAAGTATTTCCAAAGTTAAAAAAATGACCGGATTAACGGGTGAAGATAATACTTTTATTGAACAAAGAGTCCAGGAAGAACTGAAGAGCGATACCGATAATCTATCGATTCCGGATGATGAGAATATCGGAAATTATAAAAGGGTTCGATCTTTTAGTCAGGATTTAAGTAATGAATCTTCACCTAAAAAGATGAAAAGGATAAAAGGGCTCTTTAAGAGAATGCATGACTTGCCGGAAAAATTTTCTGAAAAAGATGAACCTGTTAAATTTATAAGAAAAACCGAGCTTATTGAGACTGAAGATGAGACTAAAATTAGTGATGAATTAGATGAACCGGTTATAAAAAATGATCAGGATGAGGAAATTAAGTTTAATAGGTCTGAAGTAAAAAAAAGAAAAAAAGAGATTAAGAATAATAATACTGGCAGAATATTTTTTATTTTTTTTATAGCAATAATAGTTATTAGCGCTGTTTTTTATTTTTTATATAAAAACGGCAGCGAACAAATTTCTGAAAATGAAATTAACCTGCAGAATGAAAGAACACAGAATACAACTTTTATAGAAAGGTCTTTTAAGATACCGGTTACCTATCCATACGAAAAACCAGCAGCAGAAATTCAGATAACCGGAATTGATGGATCTATATTAGTTAAAACTGAAGAGCAATCAAGAGAGATTCATAAAATTGAAAAAAAATCGTCCGAAATCTCAAAACAAGTTGCAACCAATATTTACAACTATGGCAATACATTCATTGTTCAGGTATCCTCCTATCGCTCAAAAAAAGATGCTGAAATTGAAGCTTCACGCTATACCGCTAATGGATATAATGCATTTACAGAAGACGCTATTGTAAAAGGTAAAACCTGGTTCAGAGTAAGGGTGGGAAATTTTAAAACATTAGAGGAAGCGATAAAATTCAGAAATTCAAATTAATAAAAAGGAAACAATATGGATCTTTTTGAAATATTCTTAAAAGGCGGGCTGATAATATGGTTTATACTCGCTACTTCTATACTTGGGATGGCTGTTGTTATCGATCGGGTTATTGTTATTAGAAGAGCCAAAATAAATGTTCCTGCCTTCATGATCAGGCTGCGGGGTTTAATAAAGAAGAATGATATTAGCGGAGCAGTATCTGTATGTATGCAAGAGAAATCCCCGATTGCAAATATTATAAGGAAAGGTTTAAAGAAATATAAATTTGGACATAACAGGGTAAAAGAATCCATCGAAAATGCTGGTAAGCAAGAAGTAAACAAGCTGGAAAAAGGATTATCTATATTAGCAACTATAGCGGGAGTTGCACCATTATTAGGTTTTCTGGGAACTGTGACAGGAATGATAAGTGCTTTTATGACGATTGAAGATCTTGCAGGCTCTGCAAATCCGAGCGATCTTGCAGGCGGAATATGGGAAGCTTTGCTAACCACTGCATTTGGTTTGATAGTTGGTATTCCGGCGTTTGCATTCTACAATTATTTTGTTAATGGAGTTAAGAAATTAGTTGGTGATATGGAAACTGTTGCAAATGATGTAGTAGATACATTACAAGATGCTTCGGGTGAAGTTGAATTAATTGAAGAAGAATTAGAAATAGATATTTAGGAAAGAAATGAATTTTAATGTATCAAATAAACCATTAAGTGTTTTTAGTTTTTCTTCGTTAACAGATATTGTAATGCTGCTGGTAATCTTTTTTCTGCTTACAAGTCAATTTGTTATTCATACCGGAGTGAAGGTAAAACTCCCGGGCTCCCGTATCAATGAAAAATCTGAAACAACCCGGCTGATTGTTACTGCTACTTCTGAAGGTGCAATTTATGTTGGTTCCGAACAAATTGGTATAGACCGCCTTTCTGAGAAACTTAGGGAATTAAATGAAGAAAGTAATGAGAATAATTTGATTATTCGTGCAGATAAAACAGTTCAGATTGACCTGGTAATAAAAATAATAGATGCAGGAAAATCTATTGGCATAGATAAGTTTACTATTGAAACTGAAAGGGAAAAATAATAGGAATAGCCAAATGAAAGTGAATAAAATTTCGAGTGCTTCATTCTTTTTATCTGTAGTACTTCATACTGTCATCATCTTAGTTCTCATGATTCTAAATTTATCTTTCGATTATGAAACCTCTGAATATGTGGAAGTATCATTTGGTGTTTCTACAGAAATGGGTTCATCGGGTTCGAAAGGAAGTGAAATTGAAAAAATAGAAGAGATTGCTAAACCTGAGGTAAAAAGTGTAACAGAAAGTAAAAATAAAGAAGTAAATGTTGTTGAGCTTCCAGTTACTAAAAATACGTCGGAAGAAAATATAATTAAACCTGCCGAAGAGGATGAAGAAGTTTCTATTGAAAATAAAACGAAAAATGATGAAGAAGATATTTCTAATCTATCTTCAACGGGGCAGGGAAATGAAGCCGAAGGAGAAGGCAGTTTTGGATTTGATATTGACTGGGGAGGCAAAGGAATTAGAAAAATTTATAGTTTTTCTCTACCTGGGTATCCAAAAGGTGTGAAGAAAGAAATTGATATCAAACTTCAATTCACAATATTACCGGATGGTACTATTGGTACCATTATACCTAAAATTAAAGCAGACACAAGATTAGAAAATGCCGCTATTAACTCATTAAGGCAATGGAGATTTGAGGCGCTTTCTGCATCTCAAAAACAAGTAGAACAAAAAGCTGTTAATGTGTTTCCTTATCGTCTTCAGTAGGCGAGGATTTGTAATAAAATCTATAAAAAAAAAATTCAATTATTGTAAGTAGAGTTAGCGAAAAAGTATCTCTGTCAAAATAAATTCCAAATCCTTCATTTTCCATTATAAGTTTGGCTATCATTCCTGTCATTGTCCAGCCAACCGTAAATAAAGTAACTATTAAACCAACATTCATGCATGCCTGGATGATTCCTTCCTTCTGCCATTTATTTGTAAAAATGATGAGAATAAATATAAAATGTGATGTGAAAATAGCTGCAGTTATCATCTTACAGCTGCGGGTGATTTCGTTTATTTAGGATCGCCATACCGATTAAACCGCCGATCATTCCAAATATGCTTAAAATAAAAAAGTTGCTTATTGAAATCATAACTATGTACAATGCTGAGAAACCATTTTGCTCAATATCATTAACCATTTCCTCCATTAAATTCATAGATGCATCCATCAATGTTCCCATATTTAATTGTCTCATCATATCTTCGGTTTGTGAGAGTCCTAGAACAAGATCATTTGAGTGAGTTATAAATGTAATTAACAAGTCGAACATAATTGTAAATAGCGCCGCCACTAAGCCGGTAGTTAATCCATAACTTAGAGCCCGGTTTAATTTTATAGGCGATTGGTCTCCCATGGATTTGTCATAAAGATAAATAGCTAAAAACGCTGCAACGGGTACTATTAAGCAGCAGCTTAAATCTTTTAATCCGGGAATAGTTGATAAAACAGCTGCCCCAAATCCAGTTACAATTGATGGGAAGTATTTTTTATAGTCCATATTTTTTATCTTCCGGTATGGGAAACGAATTTTTTAGTGTGCTTATTATATAAATTGCTGTAATTGCACCGAACATAAAACCGGTTGCAAATGTAAATGCTGCAGAATAATTATAGATGCCCATGCGAATTGCTATTGCATCTACAATTAACAGTGCAGAAAAAAAGAAGAATGGTTTCAACCCCCGATTAACCTTAAATGGTTTAACTATCGATAGTAAAATAAATATTAATGCGCCAAAGTAAAGTCCTGTACATCTTGTACAAACTAAAAGATGATTACTATCCATGTGTAATAAATCTGAATCAGTTTGATGGCAAACTAATGAATAAGCATAATTAAGTATTTCAGTAACTACCAACTTACCGGCAAATTTTGGACTAACTAGTGGGAATATGATTCCTGCACACCAAATAAGCAATAGAAAAAAAATTAATATTTTAACTGCCGTAAATTTATAGGTGACTTGCAGTTGTTTCCTTTCAATTAGAGTGTATGTTATTGAAGTGTTATTCACAAAAGTTACAAGGGAAAGAAAATTAGAATTGTATTAGGAGTGAGTACATATAGTTTTCTATTAAAAAAAAGTGACGAAACGATTTTAATATCTTCGTCATATCCTGTAAGGTTTGCTTTGATAAGCTTTTGCTCTTTTGAGTTTAAATTAGAAATGTATATTCTATCTTCAGAATTTACTGTAAGCCATTGGAATATTATCCTGATACTTAACATTTCTTCTGGTGTCTCAATTTCATTTAATCCGGTACCGTAATTATCATATATGTAAATATAATTTCCATCTATAACATAAATTTCGTTTTGCATAGAAACAGCCAATTGTTTAGGATTGGAAAGAGCAAAACTACCGTAATCGTACCCGCCAATTTGCTGAATAAAATTTCCAAACAGATCGAACTTTAATATTCTAATATTTTCAGAATCCAGTATATAAACATCACCCAAATTTGATGAAATTGCACTGAGCGGCAAGCCAAATCTCTCTTCTTCAATTTCACTATCCCTTGAGTAAAATTGGAATATGAAATTCAAATTTTTATCAAATCTCTGTATTCTATGATTGTTTTTATCAGTTACAAATACTCTTAGAGGATCAGCAAATATATCAATCGGATCATCGAACGCATTTATTTCCCATCCATAACCTCCTATAAAATTCCACAAGTTTCCTAATGTATCAAGCTGATATACTTCATCGGTAATATTATCTGTTATGAAAACAGCTCCTGTGGAATTTATATAAAAAGACGTTGCGTTTTTAAATATTCCAATCGAACGCTCATACTGAAATTGCTGCGGATAATTTTTAGAACCAAGAATAAGTAAAAGAAATAATACGATTTTCAGGTACATAATTAAATAATTTTATTTTGCATTTAATATTAAATAATATTGAATATAAAAGAAATAGAGTTAGTTCTTTATCATCTGCTTGGAGAAGATCCATGATATGAGCATTACAAATTTAAGTGGTATGATTTATGACGGAAGGATAAAATTGTATTTAAAAGAAACAAATAGTTACAATTATACTTGTAAAATTAAAAATTTGTTGCAAGATTCAATAACGTTTATTACATTGTTAATTAGGAGATGAGAGCCCTATAATCCTATGGCACAAATTGACAGTGAAATTAGGAGGACGCACCCGCCAAATGAAGGATATGAATATATAGATCAATCTTTCAAAAAGCTGCAAAATTATTTTAATTTACTTGGGAGCCCTGTGTGGAAAAACTTTCTTTAAGATTTATTGTATGGTGTTTATCCATTTCATTCTTATTTCTATTTACAGTGCCTGCTTTGGCACAAGAAGAAGAGGACGAAGAAGAAGAAGAGGTTTCATTGGGCGAAACTCCTGTATTGAGAGTGAACAAGCTTTCCGGTGATTTTATATTTGACGGTTCGAGTGGACCTGCCTGGTGGACTGCGACAGATTCAATTGCTAATCTCATTACAATTGAACCGGAAGAAGGAGGTGTTCCTGAGGGAGCAACAATTGTTAAAGTTTTTGCAAACGAGAATGACATTTTAATCGCCGTATGGTGTAAGGATAATGATACGGATGGAATCGTATCTTTTTCCAAAGCAAGAGATGCAGATCTAGAGGCTGAAGATCATATATTACTAATATTTGATACATTCCTGGATGGTCGTTCCGGTTATGTGTTTGCGGTAAATCCAGACGGGGCAAGGTTTGATGGACTTGTAATCGAACAAGGTGAAGATGTAAACGGCGATTGGGATACAATTTGGGAAGCTAAAACATCACGTGATAGTACCGGTTGGTATGCTGAGATTCGTATTCCAATTAAGAGCCTTGGTTACAAAGAGGGTCTTACCGATTGGGGATTTAATGTACAGCGACGAGTTCAGCGATTGCAGGAAACAAGTAGATGGGCCGGTGCTAAACGCGACTTTGAAATCTATAAAACCAGCCGTGCAGGACTTCTTACAGATTTACCGGACTTTGATTTTGGGGTCGGATTAAGTATCCGTCCTACTTTCGCAGGCGATGTAACTGAGCCGGTGCCGGGAGGTGCTTTCACAGGAGAGTTTAGCCTTGATGTAACCCAAAGAGTGGGTCCGAACTTTTTATCGGCGTTAACAATTAATACTGATTTTGCTGAGACCGAAGTGGATGTTAGACAGATCAATTTAACACGATTCCCTTTGTTCTTTCCTGAAAGAAGATCCTTCTTTTTGGAAGGATCGGATATTTTCGAATTTGGTCTGGGGTTGGACGAGGATAATCTGATTCCTTTTTTTAGCAGGCGTATCGGTCTTGTAGGTCTCGGCGAAGACAATCAATCGGAAGTTCCAATTAATGTTGGTGGTAAAATTAATGGTAGGATTGGCAATACAAATGTGGGTGCATTGATTGTAAATACCCGGAGGGTAGATAGCCTCCAAATTGGTGATGTGGATGAAGATATTAAGATTCATGTACCGGAAACAACAATGGGTGCTTTTAGAGTAAGTCAAAATATTTTTGAAGAATCTTCGGTGGGAGTACTCGGTACATTTGGTGATCAACTTGGTCGATCCGATTCCTGGGCGGCTGGTCTGGATTTTACGTACCGAACTTCAAATTTTATGGACGAAAAGAATTTTCTTATTGGCATTTGGGGATTGCTGAATGATCGGGAAGATTTACATGGTGAAAAATCTGCACTCGGGGTTAGGATTGATTATCCAAACGATTTATTCGACATTAATTTTACTACGATACGAATCGGTGATGGTTTCGATCCTTCTTTGGGTTTTGTACTACGAAATAGTATTCATCTTTGGACCTTTACCGGAGAATATAATCCCCGCCCTTCCGAACCATTAGGCATATTTGCAGAATTGTTACCACCACTATCAGTTCGACAGATGTTTTATGAATTATCCTTTACGTTATACAACAAACTTAATAATTCCGAATGGGAAAGTTACGAGGTAACGATAAAACCGCTCGACTGGCTTTTCGAGAGTGGTGACCAGATTCAGACCGGTCTTCAGCCGATGGGTGACAGGCCACCGGAAATATTTGAGATCTCAGGTGATGTAGACATTCCTGCCGGCTCATATGAGTGGACCCGATACTTTTTAGGATTTACCACAGCACAAAAACGTATTATAAACGGTGGAATTTTATGGGAGCTTGGCGATTACTATAATGGTACCCTGAACACCATCGAGGCAAATCTGGCATTTAAACCTTCAGCATTATTTACTGTAGAATTAACTGCAGAATTAAATAGTGGTACAGCAATGGCACTACCTGATGACTATGATGAAGAAGCAGAAATTGTATTGACAGAAAAATCATTCACTGAGAATTTGTGGGGCATCAGGTTGCTGTTGAATTTTTCACCTGATTTGCAATTGAGCAGTTTTACTCAGTATGATACTGAAAGCCGGGAGTTCGGTTCCAACAACAGGCTGCGTTGGACTTTTGATCCTTTAGGAGAGATTTTCATTGTATATAATTATAATGCAATTCGGAGGAGAGATACTAATCGGTGGGAATTCATTTCTCAGGAATTACCAATAAAAATCCAGTATACATGGCGTTTTTAGTCAGGGAAAAAAGTATAAAAAGACGAATATTGTAATATTTTATTAGCTATTCTGTTTTTTACTGACTCATTCTCAGAACGGGGTATTGAGGATCATAATTAATGTTATTTACTGCTTGCATGATAAAATAAATTATTTATCTTTATGCACTGATATATGCTTGAACACTGTATAATCATAATTTATTACTTTAAGGGTTAAAATAAATCTTGTTACAACAGTAGGTTAAATTGGTGTGTCACCGTATTTTTCCTTTAGTATGTGTTGGATAGAGAAATACATTTCTTTTTGCTGTAACCCTGTTAATGAAGAATGGCATAATTAATATACTTCTGGGATAAATAATGTGATCTCAGTTTATAATTACAAGGGTTGTTTAAATTATTAGAGAGGAGGCTTGCAGATGATTCGTTGTTTAATTTGCATAAGTCTGCGATAGCGGTGA
>SMVA01257339.1_pt1 | contig 11020 bp, 10 predicted proteins | sample 2456451 | NCBI WGS metagenome assembly SMVA01 (sample SAMN11095933, study PRJNA526329) | marine sediment metagenome | biome: Marine sediment; feature: Surficial sediment; material: Deep marine sediment; isolation source: Hadal surficial sediment | place: Pacific Ocean | collected 2014-05 | depth...
ATACACCTAAGGAAATAAATTAAAAACAGGGTTCTATCACGAATTTAATGGAAACATAAAATAAAGTCTTGAAAAATAATATATGGCAAAAGTAAAAAGGCAAAAGGCAAAAGTAAAAAGTTAAAAGTCTGATAAAAGGTCAAAACTCTTTGTGTCCTTTGTGGTTAATACAAATTTAAAGAGTTTAATGAAAAAATTGGAAGCATCAAGTATAGACCAGATACGGAACTTAGGATTAGCATTTTTTATAGATATTGAGAATATAATATAAAAAAATAACCATTAAAATAACAGTAGGACTAAAAATATTAAAATAAAATATTAATAAAATGAGCAAGATATTAATAATTGAAGATGAGGCTTCGATTCGTCGGGTTTTGACTAGGATCATACAGGAAGAAGATGAAGATTATCAGGTGGATGAAGCTGAGGATGGTCTTTTGGGAATTGAAATGATTGAAAAAAATGATTATGACTTGGTTCTTTGTGATATTAAAATGCCAAAGTTAGACGGCGTTGAGGTTTTACAAAAAACGCAAAAAATTAAACCGGAAATACCCTTTGTCATGATTTCCGGACACGGGGAGTTAGAAACGGCAGTAGAAACCATGCGATTGGGCGCTTTTGACTATATATCCAAACCACCGGATTTAAACAGATTGCTGAATGCCGTTAGAAATGCTCTTGACAAGAAGAAATTGGTGGTTGAAAATAAGCAATTAAAGAAAAAAGTTAATAAAAACTATGAAATGGTGGGCGAAAGTGAGGCTATTTCACGGATAAAACAATTAATAGAAAAAGTAGCCCCAACAGATGCCAGAGTTTTAATTACAGGTGATAATGGAACCGGTAAAGAGCTGGTAGCCCATTGGATACATGAAAAAAGTCATCGTTCAAAAGGCCCTATGATTGAAGTGAATTGTGCGGCAATTCCTTCAGAGCTGATCGAAAGTGAACTATTTGGTCATATTAAAGGATCTTTTACCGGGGCGAATAAAGACAGAGCCGGTAAATTTGAAGCTGCCAATGGCGGAGTTATATTTTTGGATGAGATTGGAGATATGAGTTTGTCAGCACAAGCAAAGGTGTTAAGGGCATTACAAGAAAATGAAATTAGCAGGGTAGGTAGTGACAAAAATATTAAAGTAGATGTTCGTGTTATTGCCGCGACAAATAAGAATTTAAAGAAAGAAATTGCTTCAGGAAAATTTAGAGAAGATTTATACCATCGATTGGCAGTGATTATAATCCATGTTCCATCTTTAAACGAAAGAATAGATGATATTCCAATTTTAATCAAATATTTTACAGATAAAATTAGTGGTGACCAGGGAAGTACACCAAAAACATTTAGCGAGGGTGCCATAAAACTTTTACAAGAATATGACTGGACAGGAAATATTAGAGAATTAAGAAATATTGTTGAAAGATTATTAATTTTAGGTGAAGATGAAATAAGTGTTAATGATATAAATTTGTTTGCAAGAAAATAGCATTTTATGTCTCGTCAATTCTTCGAAATCATGGTATCCTAATTTTTAAATTTAATTCAATTATTAATCGATATGAAAATCAATTCTTATCAAATTACTTCAAAAGTTGATTTGAGTAAAATGGACACTTTATATGTAGAAGATCATGCAAAAAACAAATTAAAAAAAACTCGAAAGAAAATCAGCGCAATCCAAGACATCATGTATGCCCAAGGTAAATATAGCGTTTTGATTTGCTTGCAAGGAATGGATACAGCAGGTAAAGACAGTTTGATCAGAGAGGTATTTAAAAGCTTTAATACGAGAGGTATCAACGTACATAGTTTCAAGCAACCTTCCTCATTAGAATTAGAACATGATTTTTTATGGAGGCATTACTTAGCCTTACCTCAAAGAGGGAAATTTGGCATTTTTAATCGTACACATTATGAAAATGTATTGATTACAAGGGTTCATCCAGAATATATATTGAATGAAAATATACCTTCCATTAATAATATAAATCAACTGGATGATGCATTTTATCAAAACAGAATGCAACATATAAATAATTTTGAACAACATTTGAATGATAACGGTACGATTATTTTAAAATTCTTTTTAAACATTTCCAAAGAAGAACAAAAGAAAAGGTTGTTGAGAAGAATTGAATTTGAAGAAAAAAATTGGAAATTTTCGGCTGCTGATATCAAAGAAAGAAAATTATGGAAAAAATATATGCTTTGTTTTGAAGATTTATTGGAAAGAACTTCTACCAAATATGCTCCATGGTTTGTTATTCCTTCAGACGACAAGGCTACATCGCGTCTATTAGTTGCCAAGACCATTTTAAAAACGCTACAACAATATTCAGATATTGACGAACCTGAGCTTGATACAGATTCTAAAGCTAAATTAGAAGAATATCGAAAAATGTTAGAGAATGACTAGAGGCAAGTCAAGTATAAATCAACAGCTTATACATCATTTTACAATGATTTGACAATTTATCAATTCATTTGTTTGTGCCTTTGTTTACGAAATTCAGATAGAACCCTTCTGTTAAACTCATTTTCAGTGTTGAACAATTTTAAAGTTTTTTTTGATGATAGCACATTCTTTAAATCATTATAGAACTCTTTTTTCAAGTTGATAAAATCTGCTTCGCTTTTTATAAGTCTTTTAACATATTGATTAGCTTCTTGATCACTGATGGAATCCATACCACCTCTTTCTGCTATTTGTTTTTTTATTTCTTTACGGTTTAATACTTTTAGTTTATAAACATTTTTTTCGTATGCATTGTAAATAGGCCAAAACTCTTCGGCTTCTTTTGGACTCAAATCCAATTGCTGAGTGATATAAGCTACTTTATGTGCTTTAAAATTTTCATGACTCTTATAATGCTGTGCTGTCACGGTATTCAAGCTGAATAGCAAAAGCATGACAACAAAAACTAACTTTTTCATCTCTTAATTTTTAATTATTATATCTTCAATATATACACCATCTAAATAATCTATAATTTCATCTTCTGAATAGGTGGTTTCACTTGTGAGATTGATATCGCCAAAGGTATCAGCAATATCAAAACTGCTAAAGGATATCAAATCATTATCTATCCAGCTTTCAATTTCAGTAATTTCTAATGTTTCAAAATTGATGAGTTCTTTTTTAATTTTATAATTATTTAATCCGATTAATATCAAAATAGAAGCTGCGATTGAAAACCCAACCATTTTAATATGTGATTGTTTTATGAATCTAATAACTTTTGATTCTTTATTTCCCGAAATCCGGTTCCGTATAAGGTTTTGAAAATTATTGACAGAGGTTTTAAATCCAGATTTTTTCACTTTATTCAAAATCGTATTTTCAACCGTTTCAAAATAATTTTTTGGAATATTGAACCCTGAATTCAAGCTATTATTTTTGGCTTTGAAATTATTTTCAAATTCAGAAAAATAGTTTTCAGGAAGCATAAAACCGGTATCCCTAATTTGATCATTTTTCAATATGTTTTTCTTATTACCCTGCACGATATAATTTATGATGTTAAGTGTTTTTCTATTTTCTTTCTCGCGTGATGATATGAAGCCTTTAAAGCACCAACAGAAGTTTCTAATATTTCGGACATATCATCGTATTTCATATTATCAAAATATCTCATATTAAACACCAAGCGTTGCTTTTGAGGTAAGGTGGCCAAAGCACCTTGTAGTTTTAATTGTATCTCATCTCCGTCAAAATAAGTATCTGCATACAAATTCTCCACCATTTGCTTCTGGAGTGTATCATTATCAATTTTATTCAACCTGGCGATTTTATGGAGATGTGAAATGGATTCATTAGTTGCTATACGGTACATCCATGAAAACAACTTACTTTCTCCTCTAAAAGTATGAATATTTTTAAAAACTTTTACGAATGTGTTTTGCAAAACATCATCTGCATCATCATGAGAAATCACTATCTTTCTTATATGCCAATACAAGCGCTCTTTATAAAGTGTTAACAGTTCTCGAAACGCCTTTTCTTGTGTTTCAATATTCTTTAACTGCTCAATAAAAGTTAATTCTTTTAGCACTAATTTTTAATTTATGACTATAAAATTAGTAAAAGGTTTAATAGAATGGATTTAATTATAAAAATAAATTATTTCTGGTTCAGATTTAGTTAGAATCTCATGGCTATTTTTATGTTTAACACTCTACCACTAAGATAATTAGGAACGGCAATATAATGTTTTGATGAAATGTCTCTTACCCAAGTATTGGTTATTGAATTTTGTACATCGAACATGTTAAAAAGTTCGATACCTGCTGAGAGCTCTTTGAATTTTTTTTGCCAGTTTTTTTTTGCAATATTCTTTTTGTCAACCAATACATAAGAAATGCCTATATCAGCTCTATGATAGTCTTTTAATCTATTTTGATATAAATATGGATCGGCATAGGAAGGAGATCCCCCGGGAACACCTGTGTTATATACCATATTTAAATACATTTTTAAGGCCGGAATTGACGGAACATAATCTTGAAACAAAATTGCAAATTTTAATCTTTGATCCGTAGGCCTGGAAATATAACCTCTGTCATCAATATTCTCTTCCGTTTTTAGATAACCAAAACTAAACCAGGATTCCGTTCCGGGAACGAATTCCCCATTTAGCCTTAAATCGAAACCCGCAGCATATGCAATGGCGTTATTTTTGGCTCTATATCTAATTTTTACATTATCTATTGTAAAGGGGTTGACTTCACTTAGTTTTTTATAATATATTTCTGAAACGAGTTTAAAAGGCCTATCCCATAATTTTAAGCTATAATCATTCGCCAAAACAAAATTAAAAGACTTTTGGGCATTCACATCGGGATGGACAATACCTAAAGAATCTCTTAATTCTCTATAAAATGGTGGTTGATGATAAATTCCTACAGAAACCCGAAACAACATGTCCTTATCCCAAGCGGGTTTTATCGTAAACTGTGCTCTTGGACTTACAGTAACATGATTTTCAGAAGTTAAACCCTCTCCACTTATTGTCCAATGTTGGCCTCTGATTCCAACATTAAACCAAACGGTATGTTCCTGAATTGAAGTTTTCTTGCTCCATTGAGCAAACCCTGTAATTCTGTTTATGTCAACATTGTTTTGAGCCCTTACATTTATAAATGGTTCAATGGGCCCGGTAAAAGGTGTGTAGGGTTCATCATTTTTCGGTAATAAATATGGAGGCCTAATAGAAAATCCTGCAGAATCGATTACCTGCCATTCAATAATTCTGTCTTTTATATTTTCATATTGATATTTGGCACCAATTTCAAAAAGATTGGAATTTTTTCTCAACGTTGCTTTCAGCGATATATTTGAAATTTGTGCTTCAAGACTATTTCTTGCATGATCTAGTTGTGAACCAATGGCTTCAACAAATTCAATATCACCAAAGCTTTCTGAACCGAAATCGGTATTTACATCTCCAAGTCCATAAAATGCCAGAATATCATAATATTCTTGTTCTTTGGTATTATATGTTGATGCTGTGAGATTTATATTAAAATCGTCATTGAATTTGTAAATTCCACTTAGTGATCCAAAAATAGTTTCATACTTATCTCTTTCTCTCCCTCTATAATTTACAACCAAAGCCTTAGGTTCCAATAGTGTACCAAAACTTGTTTCTTGAGATATTGGATTAAAATTGTAATTATTAAGAGCATAATTTCCCAAAAAATCCAAAGTAAATTTTTCATTGAATTCATAGGATAAATAGGCCTGAATGTCTGTAAAATTGGGATCATAATTTGAAATTACATTTTTGCTATTTACAAATAAACTGTTATTTCTATATCTTGCCCCAACAATTCCTTTCAGCTTTTTATTTTTAGAAATAGCCTCAACAGTAACCGAAGCCCCTAATAAACTAGCTTCAATTGCAATACCAAAATCTGTAGGTTTTCGATAAGTGATATCCAGAACCGAAGATAATTTATCACCATATTTGGCTTGGAACCCACCGGCTGAAAACTCAATTTTCTGTGTTAAATTTGGATTAACAAAACTAAGACCTTCCTGTTGCCCCGATCTAATCAAAAAAGGGCGATAAATTTCTATGCCGTTTACATAAACCAAATTTTCATCAAAACTTCCTCCTCGAACATTGTATTGAGTGCTCATTTCGTTATTAAAACTAACCCCGGGAAGTGTTTTTAAAACACTTTCAATTCCGTTATTTGCGCTTGGAATATTCTTTACTATTTCTGTTTTAATAACTATAACGCCCTCAATATCGGTTCTTTCATTTTTTAGAATAACTTCATCAATCTCCTCCATCCGAATTTTTAGTTTGGGAGAAAAACTCAATGTCTTTCCTTTCGGAATATTTACTCTTCTCAAATAATCAACATAGGAAAGATGGCTAAATTTAATTAGTATGGATTTTCCGGAAGGCACAGATAAATTATATTCACCCTTGAAGTTGGATGTAGTACCCATTTTATCATATGATATAGAAACATTTTCAATTGGATTGCCTTCATGATCAAATACTTTACCCTTAATGATTGCAGTTTGTGCCGTTATGAAATTTATACAAAATGCGAAGAAAAAAAGAAAAATCGAATTTGCTTTCAAGAATTTACTATTTAATCTTTTCTAATAAATGAGGTAGTAAATGTAGTCGAATTATTTACATTATCTGTAACAAGAACCTTTAAAATATGCGTTGTGCCAATTAATTTTTTATCTTTAAAATCATAGGTTAAAGTACCTGTTTTAGGATTGAATTCCATCAAAATCCATTGCCCATCAATTTCTCCTTTATAAGATTTAATACCAGAACCTTTGTCTGAAATTCTAACTTTTAAATACCTTTTTTTATTGAGATTTTGATTCGCCTTAAAGTTATAATGATATATTTTAGGTCTAGATGTATCAGAAGTTAAAGTAAATTTACCTAAAGTTTTACTTGAAGCATAAAATTTTCCGTCTTTATGTCTCGTTTTTAAATAATACAATTTTCCGTATTTATTCATACGTGCAATATACATTTGCTTAATTTCAACATCAGAATATGTTGAAACATCAAAATAAATTTTAAAATAGTTATGTACGGGCACTGTATTATTATGCAAGGAAGCAATACCATCTTTATAAGTATAATCAAAATATAAATCGGAATAAAATATATTTTTAGGAAAGGTAACTTGAACTACGCTATCACGAATTCTGTTCAATTCATCTGCTTTAAAAAAATAGGGAGTTTTTTTAATAGTTTTTGCAATCAATATGGTATCTTTTTTTCCTTTTATCGGAATGGTCAATTTAGCTTTATTGCCTTTAAAATCTTTCGCTGTAATTACGACATTATAGTCCAAGCTATCTTTCACTGTAAAATAACCCATATTACTCAATTTTTTATACAAACTAAGTTTTCTTTCCGGCAAATTGATAAAACACTTTTGTACGCGTTGTTTTAAGCTTGCATATCGCTCATAATCTATATAAGTGTTGATATATCTGGATTCGTCAAAGGAGAATTTATCTACAGTAAATTGAAATATTTTTTTCCCATTAACTTTCATTTCCAAATCGTATAATCCGTTTTGGTTTATGGCAGCATCCAAACGATCGAATGCATTAATTCCAATACCAATTTCACCATAGGCATAAATTGAATTTGCCAATAAATTCCCATCATTTTGCCGTTTTAAAAAAAGGCTTGTAATTTTATTAGAACGATTCACTTGCGATGTATCGTTTTTAGAATATGCAAAAGCCGATTGAATCGAAGGCCTTTTATGATCTGGAACCGTAATTCCAAATAGCATTGGGTTTAAAATATTTGCTTTAACATCCCTTATCTCATAATGTAAATGGGGCCCGCCGGAACTACCCGAATTTCCGCTTAATGCAATAACGTCTCCCTTTTTAACTTTTAATTCAGTCGATTTTGGATATAATCTTATGATGAAACTTTCTTTTTTATATTGAGCCTTTTTAACATAGGCATTTATTTCTGGAGAGAACTTTTTTAAATGCGCGTATACGGTCGTGTATCCATTGGGATGAGCAATATATAGAGCTTTGCCATAACCCCATTGAGAAACATTTATTCTGGAAACATATCCATCGGCGGATGCAAGAATGTTTAAACCTTCTCTCCCTTGTGTTTTGATATCAAGGCCCGCATGAAAATGATTGGAACGCAATTCTCCAAAGGTACCCGATAATATCAACGGGATTCCTAATGGATTTGAAAAATAGTCTGTAGGGTATTTGTTTTGAGAGAAAACAAATTGTATAAAGAACAAGAAGATAATGAAATGGAATTTTTTGCGCATAATTTTGCTAAAGTAATGATAATAACCGATACTAAAAAAATAGAATTTAACTGGTTATTTTTCAATTATTTGAACATAATTTAGCTTTAATTTTAAAAAATAGTTGTTTAATTGTAACAGGTGTGCTAAATTTGTTGAAATTGTTTGATTCTTTAAATTGATGAGTAATTTAATTCAGATAGTAGATTTACTAGGTAGTAATCTTACAAAGTTATTAAATAAATATAATAGTTTATTAAGTGAAAACAAGAAGTTATCGAATGATAACAATGCTTTGAAAGAACAATTAACAGTACATCATCAATTGATTAATGATTTAGAAAATAAGCAAGAATCATTAAGAATTGCAAATGCAATTGTAGGCAGCAAGGAAGATAAACATTTGACGAAACTCAAAATAAATACGTTAATTCGTGAAATTGACAAATGCATTGTTCAATTGAGCGATTAAAAGAAGGGATGAGCGAAAAAATTGGAATAAAAGTAACAATAGGAAATCGCGTTTATCCATTAACTATTAAAGGAGAAGGTGAAGAAGAAGGAATTAGAACGGCGGTTGATAAAATAAATAATCTTATTAGCAAATTTGAAATGAATTATGCGGTAAGAGACAAACAAGATGTTTTGGCCATGTGCGCGTTACATTTTGCATCTCAAAAGGAAGTACAGAATGTTTATAATGAGATGGATGCCGAAAAGATTGAAAGTAAATTAAGAGAGATTAATGAATTGTTAGATTCTCAATTAAAATAAGTTCTTTAAAAAGAAAACAATTACTGCCTACATTGGTTATTTGTTTAATAAACTCAACAATATTAATTTAAGAAGGATGAGTTATTATTGCTAAAGCGAGCCCATATAAACCTGGGATACTTGACCAATAGATTAGTCCTAAACCTGTTTCAGGGAGTTTGTAAAACCATAATCGATGTAGGCTTTTTTTATATTTTATTATGACAACAACAACAATAATAGTAGGAATCATTTCAATATTTATTGGTTTTATAATAGCCAAAATATTGGAGAAAAATAAAGCCTCATCTACCATCAAAAATGTTAATAAGCAAGCATTAACCATGTTGAAGGAAGCAAAAATTGAAGCTGAAGTACTTAAAAAAGATAAAATTTTACAAGCCAAAGAAAAGTTTATTGAACTTAAGGCCGAACATGAAAAGGTTATATTTTCGCGTGATAAAAAGGTCCTTGAATCAGAAAAAAGGATTCGGGACAAAGAATCTAGAGTTTCTCAAGAGCTGGATAAAAATAAAAAATTAAATCGCTCTTTAGAAAGCAAAGAAAAAGATTATAATTATCGTCTGGATTATATGGATAAAAAAAATACCGAAATTGATAAATTGCATCAGAGTCATGTCCAGCAATTGGAAGTAATATCAAGTCTTTCGGTAGAAGATGCAAAAAAGGAATTAGTTATTTCTTTAAAGGAAGAAGCCAAATCAGATGCGATGGCCTATGTTCAAAGCACATTGGAAGAAGCAAAATTAACGGCTCAGCAAGAAGCAAAAAAAATCATTCTAAATACAATTCAACGAATCGGTGTTGAGCAAACCATTGATAATTGCGTTTCGGTTTTTAATTTGGAAAATGACGATGTAAAAGGAAGAATCATTGGTAGAGAAGGTAGAAATATTCGAGCGATTGAATCAACAACAGGGGTTGAAATTATTGTTGATGACACTCCAGAAGCAATTATTTTATCCTGTTTTGATCCGGTTAGAAGAGAAATAGCAAGATTATCCTTACATAAATTAGTTACAGACGGAAGAATTCACCCCGCAAGAATTGAAGAGGTAGTCGCCAAAACAAAAAAAGAAATCAATCAGGAAATTATTGAGGTTGGAAAACGCACGGTTATTGATTTGGGTATCCATGGTTTACATCCTGAATTGATAAAAACAGTGGGTAGAATGAAATACCGTTCTTCATATGGGCAAAATTTATTGCAGCATTCACGGGAAGTAGCCAATTTATGTTCTGCTATGGCCGCTGAATTGGGGCTTAATCCTAAAATTGCAAAAAGAGCTGGATTATTACATGATATTGGTAAAGTTCCCGACACTGATGCGGAGCTGCCACATGCTATTTTAGGAATGAAATGGGCAGAAAAATATGGTGAAAAACCAGATGTTTGTAATGCTATAGGCGCTCACCATGACGAAATTGAAATGAAATCGTTATATGCTCCAATTATTCAAGTTTGCGATGCCATATCGGGTGCCCGTCCTGGAGCTAGGAGACAGGTAATGGATTCTTATATTCAGCGTTTAAAGGATTTGGAAGACCTTGCATTTGGATTTAGTGGCGTTCAAAAGGCTTACGCCATACAAGCGGGTAGAGAACTTCGAGTGATTGTAGAAAGTGATAAGGTAGACGATACGAAGGCAGCAGAATTATCGTTTAGTATTACGCAAAAAATACAAAACGATATGACCTATCCCGGTCAAGTTCGAGTAACTGTTATTCGGGAAACAAGGGTCGTAAATATAGCTAAATAATTAATCCTCCTTATCCGCCTCTGGCGGATCGGAAAATCAGGATGTTTGCATAGCAAACTCAATTTAATACCTCGTATGCCTACCTGCGGCAGGCAGGCTTGTGTGGAGGTAGTTTATTCTTTAATCGAAAAGAATTCCTCGAGGCTCTGCCTCGGGGTTTCCATTGAAATTGTCATTCCCGTGAAAACGGGAA
>SMVA01026807.1_pt1 | contig 11019 bp, 8 predicted proteins | sample 2456451 | NCBI WGS metagenome assembly SMVA01 (sample SAMN11095933, study PRJNA526329) | marine sediment metagenome | biome: Marine sediment; feature: Surficial sediment; material: Deep marine sediment; isolation source: Hadal surficial sediment | place: Pacific Ocean | collected 2014-05 | depth 0-1...
ATTGCCCAATGGCAGGGAGAATCCATTGTCCCTCGTCAGGATAAATCCTCATCTGTACAAGAGCCCCATCCTTGCCCTGATCTTCGACTTTTTTGACGCCTTTGATCGTCATAAATCGTTCATGGGCGATAGCAGGCTCCACACCCCTGATCGTCACCAAGACAGTATTATGCATAGGCGCTTGCGCTTCTAACTCTGCTGGAGTGCCATCAAAGACGACTTTGCCTTTGGCAATGATCATTGCACGAGAACAGACCGCATGGACTTCTTCCAAAATATGCGTCGACAGGATAATCGCTTTCTCTTGTGCCATAGCCCGAATAAGCATGCGGACTTCGTGCTTTTGGTTAGGATCCAATCCATCAGTCGGTTCGTCCAATATCAACACATCAGGATCATGTAAAATGGCTTGTGCCAAACCCACGCGCCGCTTAAAGCCCTTCGACAATGTATCAATCGGTTGATCTAAAACAGATTGCAGATTCACTTTTTCCACAGTCTCGGACACCGCGCGCTTCAGGGTCTCCCCACGATACCCACGCATTTCTCCCATGAATGTCAAAAAAGACGACGGCGTCATATCGTCATAGGCCGGGGCCCCTTCAGGTAGATAGCCGATACGTGTTTTGGCGGCAAGAGCCTCCTCCTGCACATCATGACCACAGACACGGATCGTGCCGCTCGTCGGCGTCAAAAACCCGGTAATCATTTTCATCGTTGTCGATTTACCAGCCCCGTTCGGCCCCAAAAACCCCAGCACTTCACCTTTGTTGACGGTGAACGAGACACCATCGACGGCAACAATCTGGCCAAATGTTTTGCGTAAATTTTGTATTTCAACCATGGTTCTCATATCGACCTCTTAATCTCAATCTTGGTTTGGTAATGAAAAATATTGCCTGATGTCTGACCCACCTATGGGTGAAAACTCAATACATCCTCACCACCCCAAATATCCAGCCTTTGAGCTAACAACCGCACATTCAATACGTATTGCCTTCTAACCCGGAGTCAGGCCAAGGATTATCACTCAATTGAGATACAACTCCGGCAAAGCGTCTTTTTTGTTTTTCATTTTCCGGGGTTTCGCGGTCATGGCTGGCTGGATGGTTTTCCAAAAACGTTGCCCATCCCATGCATGTTGTTCTGTTGTAGTATACAGGGTTCGATCTAAGTTCCAAATGGCTTCTTGTACACCTGCCTTATCTGGAACGGGGGCAGCCAACAATCGCCCCGCAATTCCTAAACTCAAGCAAGGTTTCCCTTTTTGCTTAATCGTCGCCCAACTCAATAGGGCACGGCGTGTGCTTGCGGGGGATTGCTCAAGACAAGCCGCTTTAACCGCCTTGATCGCCTCTCGCTCTGATTCTTGAGCCTGTTTGATAATGGAACCAGCATCTCCTTTGTTTGAATAGCTCCCGCGACGCCTATCCCACCACCAGCCGATTAACGTAAGGACCCACATGCCCATCAACGCTCCCGCGATCCAGGTCCATCTGTTCGACCCGGAAAATAGGGAGGGTTGGCCTGATGAATCACGGGAAATCTCGACAGGACGGGTTTCTACCACCTGACCGGCATCAGAGAATTGAGACAGTTGTTGTTGTGGGATTCTTGCCGATGACGTCGGATGATCTCCGAGTACCGTTAATGTCCTTGCTGGAAGTTCGGCTGTTTCCCATTGAGCCTTTTCAATATTCCACCAGGGAATACGAATGGCCGGAATGGTGATCGAACCAGGCTGCGTGGGGACCAAGGCATACTTTTCTTCACGGGTTCCCACAACCCAGGCTCCATCAAACTCCGTGGTGATTTGAGCTTTATCCGGGTACGTTTTGACTGATCCATAATCTGGCACCGGCAATTCCGGTAACTGTTCTCCACGCAATCCCTTCGCGAACATGACTATGGTTCTTGTGAGAGGTTCGCTCATTTGAATGTTGTCGGTATCCCCGGACCAATGTTCCGCGATCGTAAATTCTTTTGCGGGTAGCCATACGTTTCCCTTGACGTTTGGCGGCATATCTTTAACCGTAAGCGAGACTTTCGGGCTGCGAATATGAATCTGCCTCGTCGTTGGAAACAACTGCATAAAAGGACCACCGCCTTGGTTTCGCCGACGATTTCCAAAAAATTGTTCTAGCGTTGATCTCCGGGATCGATCATCTGGAATTGATCCGGAAAGCAAGACGGGGGGGATCATGTGAGACCCGGCTTTATGAGGGGTGATGACATAACGGCGCTCGGTCACCTGATACCGCCGCCCTTCGCGAATAGTTTCATAGGATGTGTCTTTCCCTACTTGTTTGACCATGCCCCACTCGATTTCAGGATCATCCAATTTCCCATCTTGAAGGGGAACCGCCGACACCAAACGAAGGGTCAAGAGCACCTGGCCCTGCACATAGGGAAAATGGGAATCGACTTCCGCTTCAAGGAAAATATCCCGCTGAGAATCAGCCCCTGTTATCTGACGAGAATCTTGCACGGTGATAGCGAGGGGACGACTTGAGACACTTCCTACCTGGATAGAAGGTATCATAAACATTCCGGGACGCTTGGGAGCCAGAGTGGTGACCCACCTCGTTACAGACGAGGTTCGGCCATTAATGAGACTCATCTGCTGACTATGACTAGTACCCAGAATCGCAAAATCCTCTTCCAGGTTTTGTAAGCTTAGCTCATCACTGAATGAGACTCCCTCTGCTTCAACCACCAGCCGAAAGGTTTCATCAGACATGACGGGATTCCTATCAACATAAGCCGTCACCGATTGCGCCCAGACTGCGGGCATTGCCACAAAACCACTCAAGACGAGAATCATCAAAACCATTCCCATGCTTCTCACCACAGCCTCCCTGAACTTTCCACTGCCGTGCCCGCCTCAAGACGCCGGCGATGTTCCAAGAGGAATTTGCGGCGCAACAATCCACCTGGATCATCAGGGATTCGACGGAGCCATTGCTGGAGAGCTTGCTCGGACTGCTGATCGTCACGCGCTTCCTGTGATCGGGAAGACGATACCAATTGTTCCCGGGAATCAGCATCTTCCTCGTTTTCTCCCGGAGATGATCGAGCGATGTCAGATTGATCAGGGTTGTCTTGTGGGTCTTGAGCAGAGTTCTGTGATTGCGATTCCTCTGATTGATTGGCGTTGTTTAAAGAATTTTGAGTTGGTTCGGATGAATTGTTCTCCGTTTCCTGTCCATCCTTGTTGGAAGCTACTTGACCGGGATTGTTCTCCTTACCGCTCTCTCCAGATTCCTGCTCCTGACTCTGTTGATCAGATGTTGCTCCGCCAGCCTTCTGCTCTTGATCCTCTGAGGACGAATCTGATGATTTGGATTCGCTTCCTTGAGAAGATTCTGACTGTTGATCCTTCAGCAATTCCTTGAGGAGATCCAAATTATGTCGGGCATCCCCATGATCAGGCTGTTGCGTTAACGCCGCTTGATAGGAGGCGATCGCTTCCGGATATTTCCCCAACTTCGCCAACGCATTACCTTGATTATACTGAGCATCCAGTGAGTCCATTTCTGAAAAAACTTGCTCCGCCTGTTCATAGTCACCGGCCTGATAATGTGCGATTCCCTTCCAATCAGGCTGTTCAAACAGGGTAGCCGCCTTCTTTGGATCTTTCTGTTCCAACGCCTTCATCGCTTGTTGATCCGGGCGCTCCCAAACATGGTCCCATGAAAATGCCTGGCTGACTTGAGGCAGAAATAGACAGGCCAACACCACACCCATCCATCCACGACGAAATGCCGGAAGCGCCACAGCCAACAAAGCCAGTACCAGCCAAGGACCTTCTTCTCTCCACAAATTCGTTGTACGTTGAGTCGGCATTGTGGCAGTAGCAATCGATGTGGCAGCAACTGAGGGCAGTACATAATTCAGATCTTCATCATCACGCGTCACCATCGCGAACCGGCCTCCACCCGCACGAGCCGCCGCTTGCAGCAAAGAGGGATCTAATTTCGGGACAACAATACCCCCCCTTGCATCTTTGACAAAACCACCATTGTCAGGAATAGGAGCTCCGTCTTCCGTCCCCACCCCCAGAACTGAAATCTTTCTCCCCTTGCTCGCCACCTGTTGAATGACGTCCAACGTCTCCGGCTCCACATCCCCATCCGTCACGAGCAAGAGATCGCCACCCGGAATTCCGGCGTGCTCCAATAATTCATTGCCCATTTTCAAGGCTAAGTCAGGACGACTCCCTTGCACCGGCATCAAATTCGTTTCCAAGCTTTGCACCAAGGCCTTCATCGTCCGTGCATCATTCGTCAAAGGAGACACCACAAACGATTCCCCGGCAAAAATCACCAAGGCCGTTTGCCCTTCCCGGCGTGCCTGAAGGATATCAAGAATTTTGTGTTTGGCACGGGTTAACCGCGAGGGAGCCACATCCTGAGCATCCATCGAACGCGAAACATCCAACACAATGACCAACGCAGATTCCGCACGAAAGACGGGCTGAGCCAATTGAGACCACACGGGACCTGCCAAGGCCACCAACGCCAAGAACCACCCAAGGCCTACAAGAATGACCGGTCCGCGTGATTTCGTACTTGTCATTCCGACCAACACATGCGGCAATAAATGCGAATCACAGACTGACTCCCAACCCTGAGAGGTCGCACCATGTTTGGCCAGGAACACAAGAAGCCCTACCAGAGGCAACAGACCCCATAGCCACTCAGGGCGAAGAAAATGAAACGTGGACATCTTACCGTCCCGCCACCATTCCGGAATCAACACCTTTTGTCATTCTTTTCCTACCGACTGAGAAGTTATTCGGAATGAATAGGAAAACAGCCATGAGAACAGACAAGCCCAGAGCCAGGCCCAACGGCCAGATGAAGAGTTCCCTTTTCGGACGAAAGAGTTCGGTATCCGTCGAAGCCGGCTCTAAAAGATCAAGCTCAGTATAGATATTGGTCAATGCCGCAGTATTTTTCGCACGAAGGTATATGCCTCCGGTTGATTGCGCCAAATGCCTCAGCATGTTTTCATCCAAATCGCGTGAGGGATTCACCGTCCGGGACCCGAACAACGAGTCCACTTTCATGCTATCCGCACCCACACCGATCGTGTAAATACGAAGGCCTAGTTCTTTCGCTAACTCACCGGCTTGCTTTGGAGACACTTCTCCAGCGGTGTTCGCACCATCCGTGAGCAGGATTAAAACACGGCTGCCGACAGGTTGTTCCTTCAACCGCTTAACGGCCAGACCAATCGCATCACCGATGGCGGTGTCTTTTCCTGCAAGTCCGATCTCTGTTTCTTGTAACATCGTGTTGACGGTCTCTCGATCAAACGTGAGGGGCGTTTGCACATAGGCTTGAGACCCGAACACAATAAGGCCAATTCGATCTCCGGTCCGTCGGGCAATAAATTCTCCTGCTGCATGTTTGACGACGGCCAAACGAGTCACTTCCTCTCCATTGATCGAGAAGTCCGGAATAGCCATGCTGCCGGAAATGTCCACGGCCAACATCAAATCCCGACCGCTCATGGGCAACCCCACCGGTTCGCCTATCCACTGAGGCCGAGCTGCGGCCAACACCAGCAACAGCCATAACATGAGACTGAACTTAAACCAGATTGAGGAACCCTTTTGAAGATTATCGACAGAACGAACAGACTGAAACTGGATCATATCTCGAAAGTGGGGGACACGGAGAGCGGCTGTTGCTTGAGTAGGAGCCGGTGGAGCCCAACGTCTGATAAGCCAGGGCAAGAGTCCTAAGGCCAACATCCATGGCCAGAGCAGAGACATCATCCCACAGGTTTCCTTGCAGGGGCTTGAACGTGCTGGATCCATCGTTCCGCCAACGGAAGAAGATCCGCCGCCGAAACGGACCCGCAAGACTGATAGGGGCCGGATCTCAACGATTGTCCCGGACCTTCTGAAAATTGATTCGTGCCACCAGTCTGATCCAAAAATTTCAGCCAGGATTGTCCCGACAAACCCGCGACGTGAGATCGGGAGAATACCGCTAATGCATAGCGGCGCAGGAGGCATGAGACCTCTGTCACAGCCCACTGATCGTCAGAATGTACTGCATACTGTTGCTTTACCTGTTCGAGTTGAGCCAACGCGACTCGCCGTGGCCGGGTCCGTTGGTGATGCGCCCTCGCCCAAAGAACCAGACTCACCAGAATAATCAACACCACAATGACCATCCACCATCCAAAGGCCGGCGGCCACCAGGAAATAGGACCCGGCATATGCACATCGCGCAACTCTTGTAACGGATCGGAACCGTTTACCATCAAACGACTCCCGCTACGCCCGCCGTACCTGAATGATTGGCGCTCCGGCCAATCCCTAAGACTTGGAGTCCCTTGGTCAGTTGGGTAGGAATGTCTTCATGGGTCGCCAACGGGACAAACCCGATTCCCCGCGAACGGCACAGGCGACGGACTTCTTCATACCGCGTATGAAAGGCCTGAGCATAGGCTTCAACAACCTGCAATGAGTGGGTCTGCAACATGCCGTGGGCTTGGCCATCGGTAATGGGGTAGGAGCCGGGAGGTGGGGCGACTTGTTCCACCTGATCATAAATGAACATGGCAACCACATCATGATGGGCCCCCAGTCGAAGCAACGCAGTCTTGGCCTGTTGATCCCACTCGCGGAAATCACTGAAGAGAAAAATGAGGCTTCCCGGTCGAGCCGCCCTGAGAATACGATTGAGCGCTAATCGAAAGGCCTTCGCCGCCATGCCCGGTTCAGGGTAGCTCATGGAAAATTCTCTGGATCGATTGGCTAGAACATTGAGCAATTGGAGTATGCCCCTGCGCCCACCCTTCGGCCGTAATTCCACATGATCGGATTCAGCAAACACGATCCCTCCCACTCGATCACCTCTGGCATGCGACGCCCAACCCAACAAGGCTGCCCCTTGTGCCGCCACAACCGATTTAAAGGCCACTTTGGTGCCGAAATGCATCCCTTGACGATCATCAACGACCATAAAGACCGGACGTTCGCGTTCCTCGCGAAAGACCTTCAGGTGAGGTTCGTTGGTTCGAGCGGTCACCCGCCAATCCATCAACCGTACATCGTCACCTGGCTGATAGCGCCGGGATTCTTCAAAATCGATGCCTCGACCTTTGAAGGGTGACCGCTCGCCTCCAACCAACAAGGCATGCGAACGGGTCTTGCCTCTGACTCCCAACGTCCGGATGTGATGCCGTGCTTGGATGAGATCGTTCAAATGTACCCGGACTCCACGGAATGGTGTGGACTCCTGGGGGACAGAAACTGAGGCCGTGGGTATCGCAGGTTTACGGAACGGCCACATAATTCAAGATGTCAGACACCACCTGATCGGAGGTGATGCCTTCGGCTTCGGCTTCAAACGTGAGCAGGATTCGATGGCGGAGCACATCATGCGCCACAGCTTGAATATCTTCGGGTGAAACATAATCGCGCCCTTCCAGCCAGGCATGAGCTCTGGCGCATCGTTCCAATCCGATGGTGGCGCGAGGACTCGCTCCAAAACGCACCCATCGTTTCAAGGTTGCACTGTAGGGAGCAGGGTCCCGCGTCGCCACAACAAGCTGAACGATATATTCTGCCAATGTCGGCGCGAGATGAACATTCCAAATATGCTTGCGTGCTGCCAACAAGACTTTTTGGGGAATAGGCGTAACCTGGTCAATGGAGTCTAAGGGTGTGGCCTTGGCTTGATTCCGTACCAATTCGGCAATTCGACGTTCACTTTCGACAGAAGGATATTGGACGCGGACATACAGCAGGAAGCGATCCAATTGGGCTTCAGGAAGCGGATAGGTCCCTTCCTGCTCAATAGGATTTTGTGTGGCCATAACCAAAAAAATTTCCGGCAGGGGATAACTGGTCCGGCCAATAGTGACCTGATGCTCGCCCATGGCTTCCAGCAAGGCTGCTTGGACTTTAGCCGGAGCACGGTTGATTTCATCCGCTAGAACCAAATTATGGAAAATGGGGCCAGGTTGAAAACGAAAGGATCCGTCTTGAGGGCGATAGATATCCGTCCCGGTGATATCCGCCGGCAAAAGATCAGGAGTGAATTGAATTCGGTGAAAATCGGCCTCCAACCCGGCAGCCAGGGTTTTGATAGCCCGGGTCTTCGCAAGTCCTGGCGCACCTTCTACCAGAAGATGGCCGTCCGCCAACAGGGCAATCAAAAGCCTGAGAGTTAAACCTTCTTGGCCTATGATCTGTCGGTTGAGGAAGGCTCGAAGCTGAGAGATCTGTTCGTGCTCAAATCCAGACATACATCTTGAAATGAACCAGATGGGTTATACAGGTCAAAAAGTAGTTAAAATTCCGTAGTAAGCAAACAGATTATTCTTCAGAGCTCTTGTCTATAAGGTATGCCGATTGGTATTGGAGTCGGCATCCATCCCTCCTACCTATCATAAAACACCAAATTAGAGAGTCAAGAGGGTAAGGGCAAAAGCGCGTTGTTAGATTAAAAGTCACTACTCAGGTGGTTTAGGCTGTAGTCTGTTAGGTAGGAAGCACAACTTCATCGGCCAAGACACATGCTATGAGCGTTGCATGACCTCGTATTGTCCCTCAACACCTACAGACTACCCACCTGAGTAATTACGGTTAAAATAACGTGTAGATGAAGGGCGCCACTGCGGAGCCTTCACTTAGAATAATGAGGCCGCCTAAGAGCAAGAGCATAATAATGATCGGCGCAAGCCAGAACTTTTTCCGTTCTCGCATAAACTCCCACAGTTCTCCTAAAAAACTGGTCACGGATCGGTCCTCCCTCAAAAAGGTTTTAAGACATGATCGGGCTTACGGGCTTCCTTGGGCACTCGATAGGTTTCAGCCTTGGGGTCAAGTTGTAGCTGAAGCGGGCGTTTGCCCAACAGCGCCATGACGAACGCCATGGGTGTCAGCATGCCATAAAACAACAGTCCTAAAAGAATGCGAGAGTTCAGCCAGCCCATTTTTTCACCAAAAAACATCCAGGCTCGATAGACAGGCTTCAAGCCATGAGGAAATACTGTGCCCAACAGGGCAAAGATGCCAGCAATGATACAGGCCCATATCCGTATCCCTTCACTACGAAACACCAAGGGCCAAAAGGAGATAATGCCAAAGACGCCACCCATCATCCAGCCAAATTGCCGGAGTGGCTTAAGAGGCGGTTCGGTCTGTGATGTCTGTACATTCATCATATGTGTCATCCGAGATTAATCTAATTCAAATTCCTTCATCCAACTCATATCTTTGTCTACCGGTTTCTGATGTTCCTTGAGTAAGACGCAATTTTCTAAAACCAGCACGTCCATTTCTGTGCGCATAAAACAGCGAAAGGCATCTTCCGGAGTACAGACAATGGGTTCGCCACGCACATTAAAAGAGGTATTGATCAACACCCCGCAGCCGGTTTTGGCCTGAAAGGCTCGTAACAACTGATAATATCGTGGATTAGTAGATGCGGTCACGGTTTGTACCCGTGCAGAATAATCCACGTGGGTCACGGCCGGAATATCCGACTTGGGCACATTCAGCAGCTCGATGCCCCACAGCTTTTTCTGATCAGACTGAAGTGCCACTCTCCGCTTTTCAACCACAGGAGCGACGAGAAGCATATAGGGGCTGTCAGTGTCCATCTCAAAATAGTCAGAGACACATTCCCGTAACACCGATGGGGCAAACGGCCGAAAGGATTCTCGATATTTGATTTTCAGATTCATGACCGATTGCATCTTCTCGCTACGTGGATCGCCCAAGATACTCCGTCCGCCCAATGCCCGCGGACCAAACTCCATCCGTCCCTGAAACCAGCCAATGACTTTTTCCTCCGACAGGTACGCCACCACCCGGTCACAGACCGTCTGATCGTCAAGACGTTCATAGTTAGCCTCAAGCTTCTGTAACGCGTCCTCGATCTCTTCATTGGTAAAGGAAGGGCCCAGGTAACTGCCTCGCATGGCATCCTCGGCCCCGTCACACTGTCGAGGTTGGTCAAGATAGTGATAATGGACATTCAATGCCGCTCCCAGCGCACTGCCGGCATCGCCGGCGGCGGGCTGGATCCATAATTTCTGAAACGGGCCTTCGCGCAAAAGACGTCCGTTGCCAACACAGTTGAGCGCCACTCCGCCAGAGAGGCAGAGATTTTGGATTCCCGTTTCTTTGTGAAGACTCTTTGCCAACCGAAGCATGACAATCTCTGTCACCTCTTGGATGGATCGTGCAAGATCCATTTCCCGTTGCGTGAGGGTACCTTCCGATTCACGGGGTGGACTGCCAAATAAGACATCGAACTTTTTGTTGGTCATCCGTAAACCCGTACAGTAATCGAAATAGTCCATATTAAGCCGGAATGTGCCATCAGCCTTCACATCAATCAAATTATCCATAATGGTGTTGACATATTTCGGTTGCCCGTAAGGGGCTAATCCCATGACTTTGTATTCACCGGAATTCACCTTAAACCCGGTATAGTAGGTAAATGCGGAATAGAGTAATCCGATAGAATGGGGAAACGGGATTTCCCACAAGGGAGTGAGCTTGTTATCTCGTCCCACCCAAGCTGAGGTGGTCGCCCATTCACCCACCCCATCCATACAGAGCACAACGGCTTCATGAAACGGTGAAGGGAAAAACGCCCCGGCCGCATGTGACTCATGGTGCTCACCAAACAGCAGAGGCGGGAGGGGATCATGTTTCCCCAGCCCCCCCACTTCTCGAAGAGACTTTTCCAGGAGGGTACGGAAGAACAGTTTTTCTTTGATCCACACCGGAATGGCCGTCAGAAACGAGGGCAGGCCTTTCGGAGCATAGGACAAATAGGTTTCCAGCAACCGTTCAAATTTGATCAAGGGTTTGTCATAAAATACGAGATACTCGATCTCATCTATTTTCAATCCTCCTTGCTGCAAACAAAACTCCACAGCGCGAGAAGGAAATCCGGCATCATGTTTCTTCCGCGTAAACCGCTCCTCCTGCGCCGCCGCCACGATGTGCCCATCCTGTACCAAGCAGGCCGCACTATC
>SMVA01032195.1_pt1 | contig 11019 bp, 7 predicted proteins | sample 2456451 | NCBI WGS metagenome assembly SMVA01 (sample SAMN11095933, study PRJNA526329) | marine sediment metagenome | biome: Marine sediment; feature: Surficial sediment; material: Deep marine sediment; isolation source: Hadal surficial sediment | place: Pacific Ocean | collected 2014-05 | depth 0-1...
GACGAATGCTCCAATGCTCGAATGCAACAATGATGTCGAGTGTCTTCTTGAAAATTTGCCGCCGTATTTTGAACCCTTCTCAGATCAATTTGCCGTGATTTATCGAAAGCCGGCGAATAGTGCGGAGGCGGAGGAATCGATTGAAGCGGCGATGGCGCTCTTTTATGCGACAGAAGGTGAATTACTTAACTTGTTCAACGCGACTTCGTGCCAATTCCAACATCTCGTGCCCGTGTTTTTCATGGTGTGGGAGGCTAACAAAGAACTAAACAAGTACTGGTACTGGCCAAACGCGTGGAACCCAAAATGTGCATCGGTCTGGTCGCACCCAAAATTCCCGGCGTTCGCCGAAGAAGTTGGCTACATCGAATACTGGCAGGAAGTGGGTTTCCCGCCGGGCTTCGGCATGACCGAGGATGGGGAGTTGCTGCGCTACATCGAACCGTAAGCCCTTCTACATTTTATTCGTTGCTGGCAACTACAGTGTCGAGAACATGCTCCAGACCCAGGGCTCGAGCATGCGCATACATGCGCGGGTCGTCCCTGAACTGTTCAAGCTGTGGGAACCATGTCACAAACCACGGGTACCAGGGTAGTCTGACGTCGCGCGCGACCTCGAGCCAGGCAAACGCTTCATCGACGTCGCCCAGCGTGGCGTGACTAATCATGAGTGGAACAACGAAGCGCGGTGACCTCTCGATATTCTCGAGAATAGTTCGCGCTGCGACCGTGTCGCCGGCGGCCGCCAGAGCCGTGCCGTGTATGAAACCCCACCTCGGGTGATTACTGATACGGGAGCTCGCGGCGAGAGCTGATTCAAACTCTTCCATTTCCACATAGGTCCGCGACTTGACCATCAGAGCGACGGCGTGGTTCGGCGCAATTTCGAGCGTCCTGTTGGCCATGTTGAGCGCATCTTCATAGCGGCCCGCATTGCGATACTGATCGGCGAGCCAGCCGAGGAAGAACGGGTCAAGCGGGTCGAGTTTCGCCGTGAGCTCGCCCGGCGGCAATGAGCGTTCGCTGTCACGGTAAAGTTCCATTAGCCATGCGTACTGATACTGCGCAATCGTGAGACTCGAATTAATTTCCAACGCGCGCAGCAGTGCGTTCTCGGCGGCTGGGAAATCCCACTCGTAATACATTTTCTGCATGCCGATGGCGACGTACACTTCGGCGATCGAGTTGTCCAGCGCGAGTGCCCGTTCAGCAGACAGTATCGACGACGGATACATTCCTTCAGGGAATGGGCTATGTCCGAGCAGCGCGTAACCGTAGGCCAGTCCCGCGTGCAGCAGCGCGTTGTCGGGATCGCTCTCGACGGCCTTTTTCAGAATTGCGATACCTTCGCGTCGAACGTCATTCGAGTCGTCGTGTATGCGATACATCGCCCGCAGGTAGGCGTCGTAAGTTGCTGAATCGACGACAGGCTGTTTCGCCAGTTCCGATTTTTCTTCGGTGGACAAGCGCACATCGATGGCCTCGGCAATTGAATTGGCGATATCGTTTTGCAGGCCCAGCACGCCGGTCATTTCGCGTTCAAACGTTCCGGCCCATATCTGAACATCTCTTGCGGCATCCACGAGTTGCACGAATATCCGCACTCGTGAACCCTGCCGAGTGACAGAGCCTTCGATGATATTGCGAACGCCGAGTTTTTTTCCGACGGCTTGCATCGACAAGGTCTTGTCGATATTCGAGGCAGACCTGCGCGACACGACCGAGAGGGCACTGATCTTCGAGAGGCTTGAGATTAACGCGTCGTGCATCCCGGTCGAAAAATACGCCTGATCTTCGGCATCGGACAGGTCCTCGAGCGGCAACACAGCGATGCCGTTCGGATCGTAGGCCAGGAATTCACCTTCGTACCTGGCGCGATCGAAAACGCCGGCGGCAACGATGCCCGCGACAATCGCGAGAGCGCCGATGATCAGGTAGTCGGGAATGCGAAGTGCGAGGGCTTCGGTCGTGGCGGAATCGCCGGGCGACGTGCGCCGGATGCCCGCCGCGCTCATTTCGTAGTACCAGCCGAATATCAGGGCAATTGGAAAGCCGATGAAAGCGGCGCCCCAAAAATAGCGCAGCAGGGCGTCAGGCAGCTCAAGAGCCTGCAATGCCAATGCTACGACCTGTAGCAGAATCCAGGCGCCCACTACGTAAAGGCCAGCGGTTCGGAATACGCGCCGTCGGCGTGCTTCCGATATCAAGCCTGTGAGTGATCCCATCGATCTGCCTCCCAAGGCATAAGTATAGCCGCCGTGCAGAAAACCGGGGTCGAACCGAGGTTTTTGTGCTGTAAAAACCTCGGTTCGACCCCGGTTTAGTAGCGGAAGGTATAGGAGGCCTTGAGTACCAATTCGGTGTTCGTGCTACGTGGACGGTTTTCAATGTCGATGTCGGCGCCGTGATTGAGTACAAGAATCACTTCCTTGCCGGCCTCAGGGATGTAGCGCACTCGGCTGTTGATGCCGACCCTGTCGGCCGTGTTGTCGTATTGCAGCAGGTTGCTCCAAGACCAGCGTGAGTTAAACGCAATATCCGTTCGCAGGCTTGCGAGATGTGCTGCAAAACTGCCGCTTGGCAAGTCGACATCATTTTCCTCGAAAATGACCGCCATGGAGAAGTGGGCGGATTGCCGCCACTGGAACTCGACAAATTTCTGCAAACGATCACCTCCAAAAAAGCCGCCGGCCTGCGCCGACAGTACGACGCTGACAGGTCGCTGTGCTCCCGTTGAGACCTCCGCCCTTATACGGTCAAATTCATAGTCACCGGTCGGGATATTTAGGCGGCCGAAAAGATCGAAGGATTCGGTGACGACTTCCCGGTTTCGTTCGATGTCAACGAACCAGAAATCGCCTTTATGCGAGTACAGGCCAAGCGGACGGATACGGGTTTTCTGTGACAAGACACTGCCGCGCATGTTTGTGACCTGGGAAAAATCGATGCGGTGGTTGATTGCGCGCCACATGCCGGTTTCGGGTCGCGTACGATAGCGAAATCCGGCCAGGTGACGACGAATTCCGTTGCGGTTGACGAAGCCAAGCGCCGGGTTGAAGTTTTCCTGAATTTCTTCACCGGCCAGGTAGGCTGAGATCCTGTCATTGGGCATCTCCAGGCGCGCGCCAAATGCTTGATCGTCTCCGCTCAGGTTCGAGGAATTAGTTTGCTGTACCCAGAAACTGCCGGTCACTATCTGGCCAAACGGACCGTCGCTGTTGCGATAGAGAAAGTCCGCGCCGACCAGTGAATTCGTGTCATTCGACGTCGGGTCGCCATGAGTCATGATGAATCCGACTGCAGATTCGTCGAGTACATTCATTGATGCCCTGGCAACGAACAGGTCTTTTGCGGTGAGATCGCCGAATTCCTCCTGACGGATGGCAAGCGCGCCGAGGTTGAAGTTGCTGACACGTCCGGTCAACTTCGCGCCTGCAACAATGCCAATGGGCTCGCCGTCATCCGACAGTCCGATCTTGCGCGAGAAAAACGGTCGTCCATTGGTATTGATGTTGCCGAATTCGAAAATGCCGGCGTCCTGCAAAAAGAAGTCGCGCTTCTCCGGGAAGAACAGGGAGAAGCGATCCAACGCTACCTGCTGATCGTCGATTTCGGCGGTCGAGAAATCGGTGTTTATGGTGAACGTTGCTGCCAGCGAGGGTGTGATGCGATAGCGAATGTCGAGCGAGGGCTCGAATGTGTTGTTGTTTTCGCCAAAGACGAGATCGCGGCTTTGGCCCAGTGACAACGAGGGCACTATGTCGAGCCCCAGGCCCTGTTCGATTCCGCTGATGCCGTTAACTTCGCCACTGTAGGCTGGCCAGTCCTGCCGGTCATGTGACGACCAGTATGCATACTCCTGTTTGCGAACAATACTGCGGCCGAAATTGATTCCCCAGGTATCCGAATCCGGGTTGAACGAGATGGATTTGAACGGGATCGCTATTTCAGTCACCCAACCGTCTTCGTGAATTGCCGATTCGACTTGCCAGATGGCGGACCACTCCTCGATGAAGCGGGAATTGTTCTCTCGCAGTGCATCGCGTCGAATGCCGTTCGCGTTGACCTGGAAAAAGTAGTCGTTGCGCTTGCTGTTGAAGCTGTCGAGCATGATCCAGAAACGGTCGTCTGAGTAAAAAGTCTTGCCCTGGATCATTTGTGTTGCACGAATACCGGATGGGTCGCTGTCTTTAAGCTCTGCGGCGATGTACAAAAAATCGTCGTCATAGGTCACGCGAACAATAGTCGCTTCACTTGGGACAGCCCCATCGATCGGTGAGGTCTGGTGGAAATCATCGACATAGGCTGCGGTCGACCACACAGCGTCGTCCAGTCGTCCATCGATTATGGGTGGTGTATCAGTGCGCGAGATCGTGAATGATTTGCGGCCACTATCGCCCGCCACCGCTAGCGACAAGCTCGGTAGCAGTAGTGCAAGGCTTAGCAGCAAGATCTGACGGCGTGCGCGAATGCTCATCGGTATTTCCAGGAGTCATGGTGTGGTGACCCTTAGAGGTGTGAGGAGACAGGATGGTTGCGCGTCTTGCGACGAGGTGTTCCAGGCGCGCGGTAAGCGGTGCGCATACCGCCCGGTGGGTCAGATTCGATCGGCCAGGCGCTTGAGGTTGGCCTTGTATTTGCGGCTCAACTTGAGCTCCTTGTGGTCACCCAGCGTCAGGAAGTACTCGCCGTTTCGGTGCGGGCGCATCGACGTAACGCGGCGTCGATTGACAATCGCCGAGCGATGCACGCGGACGAAGATGCTTGGGTCGAGTAGCTCCTCAAGCCGTTTCATCGTGCCGCGAAGAACATAGGTGTTGTTGTTGGCGTGCACGCACATGTAGTCACCGGCTGCGTCAATCCAGTCGATCGACTCGATGTCGACACAGGATGTTTTCGCCCCATCGCGAATTGCGAGACGCTCCGGCCACGTCTTGTTGGCGTCGATCGCCCCGGCAAGTGCGCCCTCGAGCGTCAGTTCCTTGCCGGTTATCTCACAGATGAACTTGAGCAATTTGCTGCGATGATCTTGCGCGAGCTTCTCATCGAGTGTCTTCCGTGCTCGTTCGATAGCCTCAGCCAGGCGTTCGTCGTTGATTGGTTTTAACAGATAATCCAACGCATTCGCATCGAAGGCCTGCAGTGCAAATTCATCGTAGGCCGTCACGAAAATCACCACAGGCATGTCATTCCCTGACAATCGTCGCAGTACCTCGAAACCGTCCATACCGGGCATCTGTATGTCGAGAAACATCAGGTCGGGCGAATGCTCTCGCGCGTCCTCGAGCGCTTCACGACCATTGCGGCTTTGTGCGCAGATCTGAATGTCGGGATATTTCTCGAGCCGGATTTCGAGACCGCGGCGGGCGAGCTCTTCATCATCAACAATCTGTGCCTTAAACATCGTGCGTCTCAAACGGGATATTGATTGTTACGACCAGGCCGCTGGGGTCGTTCGGCGCCAACGTGAACGCCTGTTGGTCGCCGTACAGCTGCTGCAACCGTTCACGGGTATTTTTCAGGCCCACCCCCGATGACTTGTGTTTCTGGCCGCCGTTACCCAGTCCAGGCCCGGTATCGGACAACTGCAGCACGAGCGTGGAATGCTGCACCTTCGCCGAAATTCGCAACGTGCCGCCGTCTTCCAGCGGTGTGATCGCGTATTTGATCGCGTTCTCAATTAACGGCTGCAGGATCAGGCTGGGCACCAGTGCCAGCAGCGCACGATCCTCAACACTTTTGCTGATTATAAGCCTGTCTCCGAATCGAACTTTCTCAATCTCCAGGTAGAGATCGATCGCGCCGAGTTCCGAGCCGAGCGTTACGCGCTTCATCGGGTCGTTATCCAGTGTGTAGCGCAGGAAATCGCTGAGGCGGCTGACAGCCAGGTTCGCGGTTTCGTTGGCGCCATCGAGAATCAGGGTGGAAATCGCGTTGAGCGTGTTAAACAGAAAATGTGGATTCAACTGATAACGCAACATCTTCAGCTGCGCCTGGTGGGCAGCGGCCGTCGCTTTGAGTGTTTGTTGGGTCTGTTCCTGGAGTTGCTGGTAATACTTGATGCCGAAATAGAGCCCGCTCCAGCACAGCAATATATAGAAGGAGCCCATGATGCCGCTCACGTAATCTACGAGCTCTTCGGGTCGCCAGCCGCCTTTGACCCAGTCCCAGTACCAGAGGTTGTGCAGCCAACGCCAGCCGAGCGCAACGACGTAGCTCGTCAACAGCATGCCGGCGCCCAGTGTGAGAACGGAGCCATTCCAAAGCCTGCGGTACAGGTAGCGCATGGGAATCGTTGCGACGAAAGCTGCAAGCGCAGTTGCAGCAACCAGGGCGAAGTAGGATTCGGGCTTCTCATGCGCCAGCGCGCCAAGCCACGCGGCCACCAGATAGCCGGCCCAGCCCGAGATGTTCAGGGCCCAGAACAGGCGATTGCGATTTTGAAATAACTCGTTGGCGTTCATGTATGGCTCAGGCACTGGCGGCATAAGCCGCCCAACGGTCGATTATAAGGCCCCCGGTAATCCTCTGAACACGGTTCATCGCGGCATCGGCACAACTCATCGTGTCAGGAGGACCGACAGGCTGCCTACCGACCAGCATAGGGGTTTATACCTAGTGGTTTATACCTAGTGGTTTATACCTAGTGGTTTTTACCTATTGCGAACAATTCAGTCTGGACTATTGTGTTGCGTAGTAGCTTACGTTGTCAAAGCTTAACCCTGCAGAACTCGCATTCAACACATTAAGGAAGACCTGAAGCGCAGGGAAATAGAGCCTTTCGAAGGCGCCGTACGCTACGCCACTTTTAATTTGACCTTGTAGTAGAAACGCAACAATTTATTATTTAAACCACTTTCAGCGATGCCGCTGGCGTGACTTACATAACAGCATAAGGGGAAAATCTAATGCGAACTTTCAAACTAGCTGGGCTCGCCTTTATGGCCAGCGCATTGGTTGCACCGTTAGCGGTAAATGCCCAGGCAATCGGCGATGAAGAAGTACTCGAGGAGATCATAACTACGGGGTCGCGGATCAGGGTGAACCCGAATCTCGCGGCCCCAATTCCCGTGCTGAGCGTGACCGGCGCCGAAGGGATTAAACGGGGCAATATCCGGGTCGAGGATTTCGTCAACACTCTGCCACAGGTAATGGCCGGCCAGGCTTCCGAGATGGCAAACGGCTCCTCAGGCACCGCAACCCTTAACCTGCGCGGTCTGGGTAGGAACCGGACGCTGGTGCTGATGGACGGACGGCGGCTTCCCTACGGCTCCTCGGCCATCAGCGCTGCCAACCTCGACATCATTCCGTTGCAGCTCGTTGAGCGCGTGGACATCCTGACCGGTGGCGCCTCGGCGGTATACGGCTCGGACGCCGTCGGCGGTGTCGCCAACTTCATCCTCAAGCATAATTTTGAAGGCGTCGAGGTCGGCGTTCAGTACGGCCAGTCCTATAACGACAACAGCAACGGCTTCTGGGAACAAGTACTTCTGGCGGGTGGTCAGCCGGTGCCCGGCAGCAGCACGGACGGGGAAGAGACGCTCATTTACATGATGTTAGGTGGAAATATTGCTGGTGGGCGTGGCAATGTGACCCTGTTCGGTTCTTACGAGAATCGCGAGGAAATCAGTCAGGCGAATCGTATTGAGTCCGGGTGTGCGCTCGGCCAGGACGACGGATCTCAAAGCTTCGGTGGCTTCGGGTGTGTCGGCTCGTCGAACTTCCGTGCATTTAAAGGCGCAGGCGGCATAGACGGCGGTCCATCGATCGGGACTCACTTCCAGCTAGCGGACGGGACCATGATTCCTTTTGTGGGCGGCCCCTCGACGACCTACAACTTCGGCCCGGAAAACTTCTTCCAGCGTCCCTCGCAGCGCTACACACTCTATGGCCTGGGTCATTTCGATGTGTCTGACAACCTTGAGGCATTCATAGATCTCTCGTACACCAACAATGTCAGCGATTCCCAGATTGCACCGACTGCCTCCTTCGGGAGCGTCTACACCATCAACTGCGACAATCCGTTTATCCAGAATAACCCCGGCGTACCAATGACCGAAATCTATGGCTGTAGCGATGCCGATATTTTAGCCGGCACGCTCAAATCCAGCAGTCGAATGGCGCACCGCAACGTCGAAGGCGGCCCGCGTAGTTCCCTCAGAGAGAACACTGCCATGCGCTTAGCCGCCGGACTTCGCGGCAGCTTCGCCCAGGATGTCTGGTCCTGGGATGTTTTCGCCCAGATCTCGGAAACCCGCGACCAGGATATATCCACGAACGACTTCGTCGTAGCAAATCTCAACCAGGCGCTCCTGGCGACCACCGATGCGGACGGCAATGTCGTCTGTCAGGATCAGTCGGGTGGCTGTGTCCCCTACAACATCTTCCAGCGCACAGCAGCTGGCGAGACCATGGTGACGCCGGAAATGACCGCCTTTCTCCACGGGATAGGAATCGTCAACGGCGCGACCTCGCAGTTCGGGTACGGTGGCACCATTCAGGCCGACCTCAGCGAGTATGGCTGGAAAATTCCGTCCGCCGACTACGGCGTCAGCGTGCTGTTTGGTTATGAGTTCCGCGAGGACAAACTCGAGTCGCGGCCCGACGAGATCAGCCAGGTGCCGGGCGGTGGTTTCACGGGCGTCGGCGGCGCGACCCTCGCGGTTTCCGGTGAAATGGAGGTGAACGAGTTCTTCACGGAGATTGAGGTGCCGCTCATATCTGGTAGGACAGGCATCGAGGAACTCACGTTTCGCGCTCAGGGCCGCACTTCGAGCTACGACGGGACGGGCAACAACACGACCAATTCATTCGATGTCGAAGCCTACGGCTTCTCGCTTTTGTATGCGCCCATTGACAGTCTCCGCTTCCGCGGCCAGTATCAGCGCGCCGTGCGGGCACCGAATGTGATCGAGCTGTACACCGGGCAGAACACCAACCTGCCAGACCTCAACCCGGCGGGTACCAACTCCCAGGGCGTTCAACTGTTCGACCCCTGTTCCACCGCTTTCCCGATCGCGACACTCGCGGCGTGCCAAAATACCGGCCTGACGGAGGCGCAGTACGGCTCGGGCTTGGTCGACGACGTGATTTCGGGCCAGACCCAATCTATAACTGGCGGTAACCCGTTTCTCGATCCGGAGACGGCAGATACGTACACCATCGGGTTCGTGTGGACGCCGGAGTTCGTTGAGGGTCTGTCCGTCAGCGTCGACTACTTCACCATTCTCGTCGAGGACGCCATCGAGGCCGGAATCGATGCGCAGGTCATCTTGGACAACTGTCTTGCCACCGGGGATCCCGCCTTCTGCAGCCTGATGCAACGGGCTCCGGACGGCACGCTGTCTTCCGGAACTCCTGGTGTCGGCTTCCAGAATGTCAACATCAACATCGGTGAGCTCGAAACCACAGGTGTGGACATCCAGATCGGGTACGCGTTCGATACTGGACGCCATACGCATATTTTTGACTATGCTACGACCATCATGGATCAGCTGGACACAGTTCCGTTCCCTGGCGCCGACCCAATAAAGTGTGCCGGCAAGTTCGCCAACCCATGTGCACCGCCCTCGCCTGAGTACCGGCACCGCGTTCTCTACACCTGGCAGACGCCTTGGTCGATTGACGTAACCACAACCTGGCGTCACTTCGGCTCAATCGACAATATTAACTCTAATGAGACACTCGAGGTGAAGTTGGATTCGGTCAATTACGTCGATCTGTCCGCCAACTGGTACCTTATGGACGACAGCATCACGATCCGGTTCAGTGTGCTGAACGTCTTAGGGGAGGATCTTCCGGTCTTCACGGGTGCCGGTACGGCCCCTGGCAACGGCAATAGCTATCCGAGCATGTACGACACCAGTACTACGTATTTCGCTGCCTTGAAGTACAACTTCTAGACTGTGTAATATAGTCTGGTCTCTGTAAGAAAAAATACCCGCAGTTCGCTGCGGGTATTTTTTTGCATGTACAGGGACAGAACCGGCACCAGGCGACACTGTTGCCGGAACGACTGGACGATCTGATCGGCGACGACAACTCGGTTCGGCTGATTGACGCGTTCGTCGACTCGCTGGATCTCAAGGCACCGGGCTTTGCCCGCATCGAGACCAAGGGCACGGGTCGTCCGCCGTACCATCCCTGAGATCTTCTGAAGCTGTACCTGTACGGCTACATGTACGGTATCCGGAGCTGCCGGCGGCTGGAACGCGAGTGCCACAAGAACACTGAGGTCTTGTGGCTGTTGAGTCGGCTGACACCGGACTTCAAGACCATCGCCAACCTCCGCGTGGACAACCGGGATGCCTTGCTGCGCGACCAGCTTGAGCAGGGTGGAATTTCAGTCTGAATGGGAACGCCGACGCTGACCAACTGACCGACAGTCCAGGGCCAGCCGTTGGTCCAAATGAAGCGCTTTTTGCGGAATTTGCGCAAATCGGCAAGATCAACGGTTAATACGCAAAAAACTTCGTTACCGGGTATATGACCATTGTTGCCCTGATTTTTGTTGTCGAGATGCAACACAATTGCTTCGATGGTGCCATCTGGGCCCCTTGTTGCATCTTCGCAACACTTTTCAGGCCAAGAAACGGTATTAGTTAACAAGAGCTTGGATAAATTTATAGTTTAAATAACAAAAAGTTATGGATATCACGCCCGTAGCCGTTATTCTTCCGGGCTGCTGGAAGCGGATTGCGTGTTGCGTTGGATGCGATTGTTGGGCCTATGGTACTTAATGCCCGAATAGTATATATTCTGCCCACTTGTCCATAGGTACTTACCGCTTGTCTATAGGTATAGACCAGTAGATCAATAGGTATAAACCAAAAGATCTATAGGTACTTACCACCAAGCTCAGCGCCTTGGACAGTTTCTGAAACCATAGGGGATTCTCATGGCACGAAATATCAATGTCAGAAATGCTGTCAAGCTCGCGCTTGCGGTAAACGCTGGCCTCCTAGGTTTGTCTGCAGCACCCGGCGCACTCGCGCAGGAAGGTGCAGGTGAACTCGAGGA
>SMVA01181418.1_pt1 | contig 11016 bp, 13 predicted proteins | sample 2456451 | NCBI WGS metagenome assembly SMVA01 (sample SAMN11095933, study PRJNA526329) | marine sediment metagenome | biome: Marine sediment; feature: Surficial sediment; material: Deep marine sediment; isolation source: Hadal surficial sediment | place: Pacific Ocean | collected 2014-05 | depth...
AATCCGCATGCCGCGGCCCCGACCGTGGGGCGCAACCGCTCCAAGGTGGCAAATCCCAGGGCCAGCCCGGCGCCCTCATCACTCAAACGGGCATCCACCGGCACCCGGCAATCGGTGAAGCGAAGATCGCCCAACGGATGTGGTGCACTCATGATCTGGGCGCCGGTGAACTCGAGCCCGGGCGTCCCGGCCGGAACGGCGAATGCGGTGATCCCCTTCTTCCCCATCGATGCGTCGATGGTGGCGAACACCACGTAGAGGTCCGCGATTCCCGCATTGGAGATGAACGTCTTCGATCCGTTGAGAACGTAGGCGTCTCCATCCAGGGTTGCGGTCGTCGCGAGTGCCGCAACGTCTGATCCGGCAACGCTCTCGGTCATGGCAAAGGCCGTCATGAGTTTTCCCTCGAGCGCCTGCGTAACCCAGGTGTCGGTTGCATGCGGATTGCCCGAAAGCATCAATGGAGTGGTGCCGAGCGCTTGGAGCGCGAACACCGCATCCGCCAACGGAGAGACGCATGCCAACTGCTCACGGACGATACAGCACGCGCGCCAATCCTGATCGGCGATGGCCCGATAACAGCCTCCTTCGGCAAGGAGCGGGACCATGCGTTGCGCGAGGTCGCGCGCGGCGTCATCGGTGTCGGGATTTCCGAGTGGGGCGATACGGTCCGTCGCAAACTCGAACACACGCGCGGCAAGCTCACGATGACCGGGCTCGAGAAACGCGTTGACCGTCGATGGCTCTAGCATCGATAGCTATTCAAATTTGGGATCGCGTTTCTCGACGAAAGCGTCATACGACTCGCGAAAATTCGGGTGGAGCATGAGGTCGGCCTGCGCTTCAGCTTCGAACTGCAGGGCTGCTTCGAGATCCATCGATGCCTCGCGAATGAGTGCGTCTTTGGTGATGGCGATCGCGTCGGTCGGTCCACGGGACAACTGCTCGGCGAGTTTTCGTGCCTCCGTCATGAGTACGTCTTGCTCAACGACGCGATTGTACAACCCGATCCGTGCTGCCTCTTCGGGTCCGATGAATTTGCCCGTCATCAAAAGGTGGGTCGCGTGGGTCAATCCCACGATCCGCGGCAGCAGCCACGACGCTCCCATGTCTGCGCCGGAGAGGCCAACGCGCGTGAACAAGTAGGCGATCTTGGCGGCCGGAGTTCCGATTCTGAAATCGCACGCGGTTGCGATCACAGCCCCGGCGCCGGCTACGGTACCGTTCAGGGCACCGATGATGGGGCGTGGGCAGCGTCGCATGGCGAGGATGAGGTCGCATGTCATTCGAGTGAACTCGACCAGTCCGTCGCGGTCTCGTTCGAACAGGCGCCCAATGATGTCCTCGACGTCGCCTCCGGAACAAAAGCCACGTCCTGCTCCTGTCAGGATAATGGCGCGCACCCCGTCTTCCGTACCGATAGATCGGAACGTGTCTCGGAGTTCCTCGTAAATCTCGAACGTGAGCGCGTTCAGCCGGTCGGGCCGATTCAGGGTGATAGTCGTGATGCCGGAACCGTCGTCTTCGCGCAAGAACCCCGTCACGTGAGCACCGCGGTGGCTTCGATTTCGATCATGGCATGCGCATCCACGAGCGCCGACACCTCGACGAGAGCCATGGCCGGATAGTGCTTGCCCAAGCGCTCGCGCCAGATGGCGCCAAGGGGTTTCAGATTGTCGAGGTATGCTTGGCGGTCGGTGACGTACACGGTCATGCGAGCGATATCGTCGGGTTTGCCTCCCGCAGCTCGAACAACGGCCAAGATCTTGTCGAGGATGCTCGCCCATTGTTCGACGAATCCGATCTCGGGAACAGATCCGGTTTCGTCACTAGCAGATTGCCCCGCGACGAACAACAAACGGCCGCCCGCAGGGGCAAGGAGGCCGTTGTTCCATCCCGATGGCGTTCCGAGTTCCGACGGATTGAAGATCTCCAGACTCATGTGCGTAGATGCCCTCCGTCGATGATGATGGCTTCTCCATTGATGCTACAGGCTTCTTCGTGACACAGTGATAAGACCATGTGTGCCACCTCAGAGGGGTGAATCAAGCGGTGCTGGGGTGTCGTGGCGAGGATCGCCTCGAGAGCATCGGCATTGCTTCGACCAGTCTTGGCCCGGATTCGGGCAATGGAGGCGTCAGTCATGGCCGTATCGACGTATCCAGGACAAATCGCGTTAACGGTAATCCCGTGTCGGACCACTTCGGCTGCGACGCTTCGGGTGAGCCCTAGTACGGCATGTTTCGACGCGCTATAGGCGCTCACGTACTGATCTCCCGTAACGCCCGCGACCGAGGCGATGTTGATGATGCGGCCCCACCCTCGTTCTACCATTTGGGAAACGAAGGCACGAGTGCACAGAAACGTCCCAGTGGCATTAACGGCAAATTGAAGATTCCAGTCCTGGAGTGACGTCTTGTGAACGGGGGCGGAAAGGGCGATGCCCGCATTATTGACCAGGATATCGATGGCGCCGAGGCGGTCGCGGGCCAACATCGCCAACCGCGCCACGCTGGTTTCGTCTGTGACGTCACACTCGAGCGCGTACGCCGATCCACCGTCCGAGACAATTCCTTCGGCAACCGCTGTGATTTCGCTGGAGGTACGTGCCGCAACGACCACACGGACCTTCTCATCAGCCAACGCCCGCGCGACGGCAGCGCCGATACCGCGCCCGCCGCCGGTAACGACCGCACCCAATCCCTCAAGTCCCATCGAAGGACTCCATTACTGCGTCAGCGAGAATCGCGCCCAGGGCCTCGACGCTGGTATGGCCTTCGGCAGCGGAGGCCTGCGCCGGGAAACCAAAGTAAGCGCGATCGCCGCCGATCTCCTCGAATCGCGTCGCGCCGTTCCCGATAGCCTTGCTCAACGATACGGGGTTCGACGCGAGGTCACGCCGTAATCCCTCGCGCACCAGGTCGGCCCGCTCCGCCTGTACGATCGATGTCTCGAACTGTCCTGCGTGACAGGCCCCCGTTTGGAACTCGTCGGTCAAACGTGCTGCGAAGGGTCGCCGTACGAGGTTGGGAAAGACCACTTTGAGTGGTAGTGAAGGGTCAGATGCAAACGCGTCGATTGCCGAGAGGTGATCAGGGTCGAGATGCACGTTGGCGATGGCCAAGGTTGTGAACCCATGTTCTGCCAGGCTCGCGGCAATGTCGCGTAACATGGCCTGGAGCGTTGCCGCGCCGATCGATATCGTCCCCGGGAAACCCGACGCGAATCCGGCGGGCGCGTACTGAATGGGAGGTGCGACCACCACTTCGTATCCTTTGTCGCCCAGCATCTCGCTGCCGGAGCGCGCCATGGCCTCGCTGATGATGACGTCGGTAGACAGCGGAAGGTGGGGTCCGTGGGCTTCGATGGCCCCGATCGGAAGAACGACAACAGCCGTCTTGCGGTCGAGATCGCGAACCTCCTCCCACGTCATGCTGGACAGTTGCCGCACCGACATGATATTTCACCTCCCATGACATTCGTACCGCCAGAGTCGTTCAATATCGCCGACTACTTCCTCGATGCACGAATCCAAGAGGGGAAAGCGGAGGACACGGCGATCATCACCGACAATGGGACCCAAAGCTACGGTGAGACTCGCGACGCCGCCAATCGGTTTGCGAACGTGCTGCTGGCGTCCGGCGTCCGGCCGGAAGAACGGATCATCATCGCTCTTCCTGACGGCGCAGAGTATGTCACGGCGTTCTTCGCGACCCTCAAGGTCGGCGCCGTGGTCGTCATGGTAAACCCGGATCTGCCCCCAGACGCCATCGAGTATTTCTGCAGGTATACCGGCGCGCGAACGGCTCTCGTAACGAGTGTGGTGGCGCCCACCTTTCGTGACCAAGAGGCATCGTCACGACTCGACCACGTTCTTGTGCTGGATGACGTTGGTTTTCGAAAGCGCCTGGCGGCCGCGCCTGTCGACTTCGACAATGTTGGTACGCATCGCGACGATGCAGCGATCTGGCTTTTTTCCGGCGGAACGACGGGGCGTCCCAAGGCTGTCGTGCAGACTCATTGGTCCTTTGCGAATACCACCGAGTGTTACGCTAAACAGGTGATCGGGTATTCAGCAGGGGACCGCACTCTATCCGTCCCGAAACTGTATTTCGGGTATGCAACCGGATCGAACTTGCTGTTCCCGTTTTCGGTCGGTGCTTCCACGATTCTGTTCCCGGAGCACTGCACCGCCGAGGTGCTCTTCGACAAGATTCGGAGACACCGCCCCACGATCTTGATCAATGTCCCGACGATGGTGAACAAGATGGTGAACTACGGAGACGCATCGCAGCAAGATATTTCGTCACTTCGGTTGAGCACCTCGGCGGGGGAAGCATTGCCCGAAGAGTTGTTTCATCGTTGGCAGGAAGCGTTCGGGGTAGAATTGTTGGATGGGCTAGGGACTGCCGAAATGTGGCACATCTTCATTTCGAATCCTCCGGGTGGGGCGAGAGCGGGCACGATCGGTACCGTCGTGCCGGGATTCGACGTTCAAGTGTGTGACGATGAGGGTCGGGTCGTGCCAGATGGACAGACTGGATGGCTGTGGGTTCGCGGCGATTCGCGTGCGATCGGGTATTGGCAGCAGATGGAAAAAACGAAACAGGCCTTCCGGGGCGATTGGTACGTGTCGGGAGATCTCGTGGAACGCGATTCCGACGGCTATTTTCGATACCGCGGAAGAGCTGACGATATGCTGAAGGTTGCTGGGAAGTGGCTCGCCCCCCAGGAGGTGGAAGGGTGTTTGCTGGAACATGATCGCGTAAGCGAGGTCGCGGTGGTCGGCGTTGTGGATGCCGATGGCTTGACCAAGCCGCATGCGTTTGTCGTTGCGGTTAATCCGGACGACGCGCTTGCCGAGGAACTGCAAGCCTACTGCCGCGAACGCCTCGAGCCGTACAAACATCCTCGCAAAGTGATTTTTCGGGACGCTCTCCCTCGTACCCATTTGGGGAAAGTCGATCGCGCCCAACTTCGGGTCTAGCCAGCCAAAACGAGCGACGGGGCAGCGCCTCTCGACACTGCCCCGTCTTCCTGCCTAGTACGGATATATCTACTTGTTGGAAAGGCTCCAGACGTAGGCAGCCACGGCGCGCAGCTGCTCATCGTTGATCTGGCTCCCGCCCTTGGGGGGCATCACCGTACCGCTGGAGGACTTGTCTGAACTCACACCCTCTGTGATGGTCTTGACTATCGCTTCGTACGAGCCATCACCCAGATTCCATTCCTCATCCGTGAGGTTGGCGCCGAGATTCGGCACGCCCTTGGCGTCCATACCATGGCACGCCATGCAAATGCCGGCACCGTTGAAAATGGTCTTGCCTTCATCGATCATCTGCTGTGTGACGCCTTCCGGCAGCTGCGCCTTTGCTGCCGGGACCACCAGCAGCGAAAGCCCGAGTGCCACCGTGACGCGCACGACGAGATTCCTCATGGTTACTCCTTTATGTTTCATTGCTATCAATGATCTGAATCCAAGCCAACAAGGTACGTAGGAAGGAGCGGTTACCGCCACTGTGGGTGATCCATCAGGTATGGGGCAGCTTGATGGTCACGGCGAGCCCACCCAAGGCGCTGCGCCCCGCCGTAATCGTACCATTGTGCGCGCGAATGATCGCGGCGGCAATCGAAAGTCCCATGCCGCCCCGCCTCCCCGTGTCCGAGCCTCGTCGGCTCGGTAGAAGCGGTCGAACATGTGAGGCAACGCCTCTTCTGATACTCCTTTTCCCGCGTCTTCGACAGTGATGACCGCTACCGTGTTGTCGCGAGTGCTGACCCTAAGTTGCGTGCCCGCCTTCCGTATGTGCGATGCCGTTGTCCAAGAGGTGGTCCAGAACCACTGTCAGCATGGCGGGATCGACGTTGGCGACGACCGAGTTGGGCATGTCGGTTTCGATGACATGGTCTCCCGCCCGCGTTCTAGCACGATCTACCGCCGCTGTAACCAAATTTGCCAGGTCGGTTGGAGTGCGGTGTGGAGAGAGTTCCCCCGCGTCCAGACGCGCCAGTAGGATCAGTGAATCGGAGATCGAAATGAGGTGGTCTACCTCCTCGAGTTGACTTCGCAGTACCGATTGGTATCGCTCAGGTTCGCGTACACTGCGGAGCACGACTTCGAGTTCCCCGCGCATGGCGGTGAGCGGTGTGCGCAGGTCGTGACCTGCATCGGCAATCAACCGACGTTGCGACTCGAATGCACTGTCAAGCCGCTCGAGCATCTCGTTCAAAACTCGTATCAACCCCTGAAGTTCGAGCACGTCCGCATGTACTGTGATGCGTTGGTTGCGTGTGGCGGGCATGATCGCTCGAGCCTCTGCTGTGATAGCATAGACTGGGGCGACGCTCGATCGCGCAAGCCAGTACGAACCGACGGCCGTTGCCAGGGTGCCAAGCAACACAGCGCCGAACATCAAGAACAACAACTCCCGACTGGCGGCGCGGTGGGGACCAAGCGATGCCGCCACCTGAATGACGATCTGTTCGCTCCCGTCCGGGCTGGAGACTGGCGTGTATAGCGCCCGTATCTTGTCGTCTCCCCACTGGTGGGTGACCCAGACTTGTGCCCCGGCGAATGCTCGCATGATTGCACCACGATGGACGGGAAGATCATTAGCGAGTGTCGTGTTGCTGGCGAGGATGGAATCGGGGAACGCCCGCACCGTTACGAACCGGTTGAGCCGTTCGATGAACTGTTCGCGCGTGAGAGTTTCTGGGTATGGAACGATCGGGAATCCGGTTCGCACAAATCCTAGCTCGAGCCCAGCTGCGGCAAGGAGACCGCGGTCGAGTTCCTCCCGAAGGAGACGTTGTGCCCCGCCGTATGCCAGTATTGCAATGAGAAGGAGCGCTACGAAAAGCGTGAGCGAGAACCGCACGGCCAGCGTGCGGCTAAGGGAATGCATCAGGCCGCTTCAGCAGGCCTCTTGAGGCAGAATCCGACTCCACGAACGGTCTGGATGTACCCTTCCTGGCCGGCCTCACGGAGCTTGCGGCGAAGGTTGCCGATATGTACGTCGACCACGTTGCTCTCGGGATCGAAGTGCATATCCCACACCTTCTCGAGTAACTCGGTGCGTCGAACGACATCCTCGGGGTGCAGCATGAAATGCTCAAGGAGTTGGAATTCTCGTGGGGTCAGGTCCAGTTGGGTTTCACCGGCCCAGGCCTTGTGCTTGAGCCGGTCGAGTTCGATCTGACCGTACGACAGCCGGTCGAGTCGGGCCGCACCGCCCCGGCGTACCAATGCGCGGAGCCTGGCGAGAAGTTCGTCGAAGCGGAATGGTTTTGTGAGGTAGTCATCAGCGCCGGCGTTGAGTCCGCGCACGACGTCTTCGGTCGCGTCTCGGGCCGTCAGCATCAGAATGGGTGTGCTGCGTCCCTCACGGCGAAGCTCGGATGCCACCTGAAGCCCATTCTTCTTGGGCAACATGAGGTCGAGCAGGATCGCGTCGTAGTCATTGATATGCGCGAGCGCCGTGGCCTCGTCGCCATCCTTGGCAACGTCTACCGCGTAGCCCTCCTCACGGAGGCCCATTTCGATGAAACCAGCGACCTTGCGGTCGTCCTCGACTACGAGTATTCGCACAAGGAACAGCCTATCATGTTTGGTCTGACCAGCATTACAAGCGTTTCTGAAGAAAACTTAATTATCCGGCGTCTCGAGCGGAACCAACAGCGTGAACTTGGCGCCATTGCCCGGTTGACTCTCCACGGTGAGGTCACCGCCCAGCAACCGCGCCAACTTTCTCGACACGGCGAGCCCAAGCCCAGTCCCACGTTCTACCTGTTTCCCGGCACGCTCAAACGCCTCGAAGATCACGGCCTGTTGCTCTACGGCGATGCCTTCGCCCCGATCCACGACCTCAAACGACATCCTGTCCCTCGCGACCGCTAGCACGACGTCAACGACGCTGTCGTCCGGAGAGTGGCGCACCGCGTTGGTCAGCATGTTGATGAGAATCTGGCGCAATCGCTGCGGGTCCGTTCGGCAGAGCACAGGACCGTCGGGACCTTTCTGCCTGATCACTAGGCCCTTGCGTTGGGCGGTCGGTACGACGGTCGAAATCGACTCGCGGATGACTTCCCAGGCGTTCGCTTCAGTGATCGCAATGTTGAGGTGGTCGGCGTCGAGGCGACTGATGTCGAGCAAGTCGTCGAGCAGTACCAACGTCCGCTCGGCAGATTCGTAGACCTCACGGGCAGCGCGCGGCGGGTTGTCCCTTTCCCGCCTGATCCAGAGGTCAGCCCATCCGTAGACCGCAGTCAGCGCGTTGCGGAGCTCGTGATTGATCATCGAGAAAAACCGCTCTCGCGAGACCTGCATGGACTTGAGCTCGTCCATCAGTCGTTTTTGCTCGATGTTGTACCGGGCGTTTTCGACGGCGACAGCGGCGTGCGCTGCGAGCATCACCGCATAGGACTCGTCCTCGACCGAAAACTCAGACGCGCCCTGTTTGTTGGTAAGGTAGAGATTCCCAATAGCACCGCTCCGACCAATGATCGGGACTCCCAGGAATGATGTCATCTTTGGATGATGGGCCGGGAAGCCGTGTGATGAAGGGTGGCTGCCAAGATCACCCAGCCGAACCGGTTTGGGGTCATCGATCAAAAGGCCCAGGATTCCCTTGCCCTGGGGTGGGTCGCCGATCTGTTCCCGCGTCGCCTCGTCGATGCCGGCGACGACGAATGAAACCACCTTCTTCCCAGATTCATCCAGAACCCCAAGGGCGGCGTATTGCGTCTCGATGACATGCTGGGCCGAATCGACGATCTCTTGGAGAACCCGGTCGAGATCGTGTTCGGCCGTGATGCGGATCGCGGCTTGGCACAGGCGTTGGACGCGATCCCACATTGCGGGTGAGGACGGAGGAAGTGGCGTCATCGCGACCGGAAGGTATGCGGAGCCCGGGCGTCGGGCTAGCCCGCGTGACGCGGAGGGGAAGGTCGTGGTATTCTGAAGACTCATGGATCCACAGATCATCGATTCCACCACGGTTACCCCGATTCTGACTGTGCTGGGTTATGCGGCCATCGCCGCCGGATTTGCCAGCTTCGGTGTGATCCCGCTGGTTTGGCGGCAGCCAGTTTCGACGAGGTTGCTCGGCCTGGCGAACTCCATGGCGGCGGGACTCATGCTGGGCGCGGCGTACGCGCTCATGGTGATCGACCCCGACGGATTCTCACCCGTGAGCGCATTCGCCGCGTTGTTGGGTATCGCGTACGTTCTCTTCACGCACTGGGTGATCGGCACGACGGACCTCGACCTCAACCGACTGGATGAAGAAGACCCGACCTACGGATACAAAGTGCTCTTGGTCAACACGCTGCATGGGGCGGCTGAGGGCGTGGCCATCGGGGTTGCCATGGCGGTGAGCATTCCCTTTGGGACGTTTGTTGCGCTTGCCATTGGGGTACACAATGTTCCCGAGGGCACTGTGCTGGCGGCAGTCCTCTCGAGTCGTGGTGCCCGAATCCGCGATGCCGCCGCCCTCACGATCGCGGCGAATATCGGGCAGGTGTTATTGGCCGTTGCCACCTTTGCCATCGTGACAGAAGTGCCGGTCATGTTGCCGTGGGCCGCCGGATTCGCGATCGGTGCGCTCATCTACCTCGTGCTCGCCGAGCTGCTCCCGGAGAGCTATCGCGAAGTCGGGCCGACCAGTGTTGCCCTGACCGCTATCGTCGCCATGGGGATGTTGGTCGTTCTCACGGAAATGAACCTGTGACCGACCTCGACCCCGCCGTTCTGGTTTTTCTCTATGCGCTCTTCACCGCGCTGGCAACGGGGTTGGGGGCGCTCCCGTTCCTGTTCGTGCGACAGGTGTCGGGAGCTGTGATGGCATATGCCAAGGCCATAGCCTCAGGGCTGATGTTGGGGGCGAGCTTTGGACTCGTGGCGGAAGGAACGCAATTCGGTGGGTGGCAGACGGTCATCGGTGGCGGAGTCGGGGTAGGGTTCATTCTTGCCACGCAGCGCGTACTCAGCCGGTACGATGTCTCTTTTGGCGTTGCCCGAGGTGCCGGTGCCCGGAAGGCGTTGCTGATGCTCGTCGTGATGACCGTACACTCGTTCAGCGAGGGAGTTGCGGTGGGGGTCGCCTTTGGTGGAGGGATGACGTTGGCCATCGCGATTACGCTTGCCATCGCCGTCCACAACATTCCTGAGGGGCTTGCCATCAGCGCCGTCCTCCGTTCGCGTGGTCAATCCGTGGCCAACTGCGCCATGTGGAGCATCATCTCGTCACTCCCACAGCCGCTCATGGCGGTGCCCGCCTTCCTGTTTGTCGGTGCTTTCCGTTCGGCCCTCCCCTATGGTGTTGGGTTTGCCGCTGGGGCTATGGTATTCATGGTACTGGTCGAGTTGTTACCGGAAGCTTACGAGGACGCACGCCGACCAGTCGTCGCGCTCCTAGTGAGCGCGACGCTGGTCGGTATGGTCTTGCTTCAGCAGTCTTTCTAGATCAGAAGACCGGAGCCCCACATCCAGACGCGTTCATAGAAGTCGACGGGCATGGATTACCTCGACACGACGCCGCGAGGAACGTACACGAGGAAGAAGAACGCCAGCCAACCGACCACCAAGATGACGGCAAAAAGCCCGACAACCGCCAGCGTACCACGCGGGTGATTACCGAGCTCGGGAGCGCGCTCAGCCATAGCGCGGTTTTCCTTGAGAAGTGTGTTCGGGACCTACTGCGTAGCAGTCGCCACTGCGCGAACGATGTCGCTTTGTAAATAACACCCTGCAACTCGCCGTCAACCTCCACGAAGAGCCGGTGCACTTCCAGGTACAACATCTGCTGCGCCGCCACCTTGAGATCTTTCTTCTGGGCCGATCGTCTTTGGGCGCGGCGTCATGAGGTCGCGCACGAGCGTTCGGGCAAAGAGTTCTTCTCGTTCTTCCGAGGTACGGGTCTCGGCGGTTGCCTCGAGCACATCGGTGGTCGACAGCACGCCGATGAGCTTTCCGTGCTTGTCTACCACGGGCGGGGACATCCGCCGCGTCACGTGGAC
>SMVA01020135.1_pt1 | contig 11015 bp, 9 predicted proteins | sample 2456451 | NCBI WGS metagenome assembly SMVA01 (sample SAMN11095933, study PRJNA526329) | marine sediment metagenome | biome: Marine sediment; feature: Surficial sediment; material: Deep marine sediment; isolation source: Hadal surficial sediment | place: Pacific Ocean | collected 2014-05 | depth 0-1...
GCCTTCGGCGGGGGAAGCGAGAGGCCAAGGAGGGGAAATACGGGTGTTCCGTTGGCTGCTTCAATCGATCGCGCTAACGCTTGTCTTGGTCGGCGGCCTGCTTGGACTGGTCACCGGGACCAGCGTCGCTCAGCCGATCCAGGCCGGCGGCATCATCGAGGAAGTTCGGGTCGAGGGCACCCAGCGCATCGAGCCTGAAACGGTGCGCTCCTATATGCGCATCGATCCGGGCGAGCGCTTCGATCCGATCAAAATCGACGCCTCGTTGAAGTCGATCTTCGCCACCGGGCTCTTCGCCGACGTCACTCTGCGCCGAGAAGGCGATACTCTGGTGGTCGTGGTGGTCGAGAACCCGATCATCAATCGGATCGCTTTCGAAGGCAACGTGAGCCTGGACAACGAAACCCTGGCGGCGGAAACCTCGCTGCGACCCCGGGTGGTCTTCACCCACACCAAGGTTCAGGTCGACGTCCAACGTCTGATTGAAATCTACCGCCTGACCGGGCGTTTCGCGGCCACGGTCGAACCCAAAGTCATCAAGCTCGATCAAAACCGCGTGGATCTGGTGTTCGAGATCAACGAAGGGCCGGTCACCCGGGTGAGAGCGATCAGTTTTATCGGCAACCGCGCTTTCTCCGACGGCCGGCTTAGGGAAGAGATCACGACCACGGAAGCCGCCTTCTGGCGCATATTCACCACCGCGGACACCTATGACCCGGATCGCTTGACCTTCGATCGGGATCTCCTGCGCCGCTTTTACCTGAGCCGGGGCTATGCCGATTTTCGGGTGATCTCCGCGGTGGCCGAGCTGACGCCGAACCGCGAGAGCTTCATCATCACCTTCACCTTGGACGAGGGCGAGCGCTACACCTTTGGCGAGATCCGGCTGACCACCACCTTGCGCAACCTGGATGCCGAACAGTTGCGCAGCGCGATCACGACGCTGGAGGGGGAGTGGTACGACGCCTCCTTGGTCGAGGATTCGATCGCCGACATGACCGAGGCTGCCGGCAACCTGGGCTTTGCCTTCATCGATATTCGCGCCCGGGTGGAGCGGGATCGGGAAAACCGGATTATTGACCTGACGTTCGACGTCCTGGAGGGTCCCAGGGTCTTCGTCGAGCGGATCGAAATCGAAGGCAACTTACGGACCCTAGACCACGTGATCCGCCGCGAATTTCGCTTGGTGGAAGGTGACGCCTTCAACTCCGCCAAGCTGCGCCGATCGCGCAGGCGCATCCGCAATCTGGGATTCTTCAAGAACGTCGAGATCAGCAATGACGAGGGCTCCACGCCCGACAAGACGGTGGTCACGACAGTCGTGGAGGAGCAGTCGACCGGCGACCTCACCTTCGGGGCCGGCATCTCCTCGACGGACGGCCTGGTCGGCAGCATCTCCTTGCGCGAGCGCAATCTCTTGGGACGGGGGCAGGATTTGCGCGCCGGTTTCACCTTGGCCGGTAGCAAGTCGCAGTTGGACCTGAGCTTCACCGAGCCCCATTTCCTGGACCGCAACTTAGCGGCGGGCTTCGATCTGTTCCGGGTGGTCCAGGACCAAAGCGAAAGCTCCTTCAAGTCGACCAGGATCGGCGCGGGCCTGCGTGCCGGTTATGATATCCAGGAGAACCTCCGGCAGGTCTGGCGCTATACCCTTCAGCAGCAGGATATCAGCGACGTCGACAATGACGCCTCGGACCTGGTGAAGAACGACGAAGGCACGGAGGTCGAATCGAGCATCAGCCAAACCCTCACTTACGACGTCCGGGACTCGCGCTTCGATCCGCGTGAGGGCTACACCATTAGCAACACCATCAAACTTGCCGGCTTTGGCGGCAGCGTGCGGAACCTACGCTCGACCTTGGGTGGCGGGTACTACATACCGGTCTTGGAAGACCTCACCCTGGCGCTTCGCGGCGAGATCGGTGGGGTCGTCGGCTTGGACCAGGATACCCGCGTGAGCGACCGCTTCTTCAAGGGTGGGGTCAATTCGATCCGCGGCTTCGAATTCGGCGGCGTCACTGCCCGCGACACCGACTCCGACGATGCGGTGGGCGGCAAGACCTTCTATAACGGAACGGCCGAACTGGCTTTTCCCATAGGTTTGCCGACTGAATTCAAGGTTCGCGGCCGGGTGTTCACGGATTTCGGCGCTGCCTGGAACGTAGATGGGCCCAAGGAGGGCATCAAAGATTCCAGCTCGCCACGCCTGTCGGTCGGAACCGGGATATCCTGGGGTTCGCCCTTCGGTCCCGTGGTCCTCGATTTCGGGTTTGCCTTGATCGAGGAGGACTTCGACAAGACGGAGACATTCTCGTTCAGCTTTGGCACCAGGTTCTAGAACATGGCTCTTGCATCGCCCCGCTTGATGGGCGCCATCATGATCGGGCTTCTGGGGGTGGCTGTCCAAGGGTGGAGCTACGGCGCCCTTGCGCAGGACGTCAAGTCGCCGGTCATCATCGTAATCGACAATCAGAAAATTCTGCGCGAGGCCAGCGCCGTTCGTCAGCTGCAGCGACAGATCAACGAGCAACGCTCGGTCTTTCAAAAGAAACTGAGCGAGCAAGAGCAGGAACTGCGCAAGAAGAATCAGGAGCTGGTGCGTCAGAGAGCCATTCTGTCGGCGGATGCCTTCGCCAAAAAACGAAGGGAGCTTGAGGTACAGGTGGCAAGCCTGCAGCGCGGGGTTCTGGACCGCAAAAAGGGCCTGGAGAAGCTTTTCAACAAGAGCATGGGCCAGATACACAAGGCCCTGCTCAGCGTGGCAGCGGAAATCGCCGAGGAGCTCGCCGCCGATCTGGTGCTCTCCAAGTCGGCCCTGGTATTGGTAAACCCCAGCTTCGACCTCACTGACGACGCGCTCAAGCGTTTGAATGAGCGCTTGCCGTCGATCGATTTGTCCGCACCGCAGAAGTAACCGGACCATGGCCGACCCGCGATTTTTCCAGGTTTCCGGTCCTATCCCGCTGCAGCGGATTGCCGAAATTGCGGAAGCGCAGCTGTCTGGAACGAACGATCCCGACGCCCTGTTCACCGATGTGGCGCCCTTGAACCGGGCCGGACCGTCGGAGGTCGGTTTCCTCGACAACAAACGCTATCGGCCGGATTTCGAGACCTCCCGGGCGGGCGCCTGCATCGTCGAGCCGCAGATGGTCGAGCGGGCCCCCACGGGCATGGCCCTGCTGGTGACGCCCAATCCCTACAAGGCCTATGCGCGCGTGGCACAGGCGTTCTACCCGGTCGCGCCGGCGTCGGCGGCGATCCATGGAAGCGTGATCGTCGATGAGACGGCCGAGCTTGGCCGGGACGTGAGTATCGGGGCCTATAGCGTGGTCGGGCCCGGGGTCAAGATCGGGCGAGACTGTCGCATCGGCGCGCAGGTGGTGATCGAAGCCGGGGTCCAGATCGGTGAGGCGACCCAAGTGGGGCACGGCTCGACGCTCAGCCACTGCCTGATCGGCCGGCGTTGCTCGATCCATCCCGGCGTGCGCATCGGCAACCGCGGCTTTGGCTTCACGCTCGACCCAGAAGGCTATGTGGAGGTGCCGCAGCTCGGCCGGGTCATCGTCGGCGACGATGTGGAGATCGGCGCCAACGCCACGATCGACCGGGGCGCCGGGCCGGACACCGTGGTGGGCGATGGGTCCAGGATTGATAATTTGGTCCAGATCGGGCACAACGTGCAGCTTGGTCGAGGCTGCGTCTTGGTGGCGCAGTCGGGGATTGCGGGTAGCACCAAACTCGAGGATCACGTCATGATTGCGGCTCAAGCGGGCGTCTCTGGACATTTGACGATGGGCGCGGGCTCCAGGCTCGCAGCTAAGAGCGGATTGATGCGCGACGTCGCCCCCGGCGAGACCGTTGGCGGCCTACCTGCCATGGCGATCAAGGACTACTTTCGTCTCGTCTCCCTCTGGCAGCGTCAGCTGAAGGCACAGAGGAAAAAGCAATGACCGAACAACAGCTGCGGCCGACCGTCGCCAAGTCGTTCGACATCCTGCAGATCATGAAGATGATCCCGCACCGATACCCCTTCTTGATGATCGACCGGGTGATCGACCTGCGGGTCGACGAAGGGGCGGTCGGGGTGAAGAACGTCTCGATCAACGAGCCGTACTTCCAAGGCCATTTTCCGCGTCAGCCGGTGATGCCGGGCGTGCTGATCATCGAGGCCATGGCGCAGACCGCCGCGGTCCTGGTGGTCGAGACCCTGGAAGGAGAGGCGGCCGGCAAACTGGTTTACTTCATGACCATCGAGGAAGGCCGCTTTCGCAGGCCGGTGTTCCCGGGCGACACCCTGATGGTCCATGTCACCAAACTGCGCAACCGCCGCAACGTGTGGAAGTTTCGCGGCGAGGCGCGGGTCGAGGGCACCCTGATGGCCGAGGCGACGTTCTCCGCCATGATCATGGACGACTGATGGTGGAGATCCATCCCACCGCCTGCGTGGACCCCGGCGCGACCCTGGGCGAGGGGGTCAAAGTCGGTCCGTTCTGCGTGGTCGACGGCCAGGTGACCTTGGGCGCCGGGACTGTGTTGCACAGTCACGTCGTGGTCACCGGTCGCACGCGGGTCGGCGCGCGCAACCAGATCTTTCCTTTCGCATCGATCGGCCATCAACCCCAGGACCTGAAATTCGGCGGCGAAGCGTCCGAACTGATCATCGGCGAGGACAACGTCATCCGCGAGTACGTCACCATGAATCCGGGCACCAGCGGCGGCGGCATGGTGACGCGGGTCGGCGACAAGTGCCTCTTTATGATGGGCGCGCACGTGGCCCACGACTGCCAGGTCGGCAACGGCGTGATCATGGCCAACAACGCCACCTTCGGTGGCCACGTCAAAGTCGGCGACCATGCGGTGATCGGCGGCCTTTCCGCGGTCCACCAGTTTGTCAGGATCGGCCCCTACGCCATGATCGGCGGCATGTCGGGCGTGGAGAACGACATCATCCCCTACGCCTTGGTGATGGGCAACCGGGCTCGGCTGAGTGGCCTCAATATCGTCGGATTGCGCCGCAACGGCTTCGCCCGCGAGGACATCCAGATGCTGAAACGGGTCTACGATGCGCTCTTCGCCGATCAACTGACCATGGCCGAACGGCTCGACAAGATCGAGACGGACTTCACCGCCAACGGCTTGGTCGGCGACGTGCTGTCCTTCGTTCGCGCCGAATCCAGCCGCTCCCTGTGCCAGCCGAAGGCTTTGCATGGCGGTTAAGCTCGGCATTATCGCTGGCTCCGGCGATCTGCCCGCCCGGGTCGCGCGGGTCTGTCGGGATGCCGGGCGCGAGGTCTTCATTCTCGCTTTCGAGGGACAGACCGACCCCGAGACGGTCCGGGGCATGGACCATTTCTGGACCCGCCTGGGCGCCGGAGCGACCGCCCTTGAGGTGCTCAAGGCCCAGGGCGTGGAGGAGCTTGTCATGGTGGGGCCGGTCAAGCGGCCCAGCCTGGCGGCCCTGCGCCCAGACCTGCGCACGGCGCGCTTTCTGGCCGAAGCGGGGGTCCGCGCGTTCGGCGACGACGGGCTCCTTTCGGCGATCATCGCGGACCTGGAAGGCGAGGGATTCCGGGTCTTGGGCATAGACCAGATTCTGAGCGAGCTCCTGGCCGAAGCCGGGTGCTACGGCGCGCTCGAGCCCGACGAGGCCGCGCGGCGGGATATCGAACGGGGTTTGGTGGTGGCCCAGGCGCTCGGCCTGCAGGACGTGGGTCAGGCGGTCGTGGTTCAACAGGGCGTGGTGTTGGGCGTCGAAGCGCTCGAAGGGACCGACGCGCTCCTGGCCCGCTGCGCCGGGCTCAAGGTCGAGGGCGCTGGCGGCGTCCTGGTGAAGGTCAAGAAGCCGAACCAGGAACGCCGCGCCGATCTTCCGACCATCGGCTGGCGCACGGTCGAGCAGGCGGCCCAGGCCGGACTGAGTGGCATCGCGGTCGAGGCCGGCGGCACCCTGGTGCTCGATCGGGATCGGGTGGCGCGGGCGGCCGACGAGGCCGGCCTCTTCGTGGTCGGTCTGGCTTTGGCTAAGCCGAGGAAACACTTATAGTCCAGGACCAAACTTCTGAGGAGGTGTTATGAGCGACGTGACCACCGAAACGGCGGCCGGCCAACAAGCGGCCGGCTACCGACTGCTTCACACCATGATCCGAGTCCGGGATATGGATAAGTCGATCGACTTTTATACCCGCTTGCTGGGCATGAAACTGCTGCGGCGCAAGGACTACCCCACCGGCGACTTCACTCTGGCGTTCGTCGGCTACGGCGACGAGGCCGATCAAGCGGTGATCGAGCTGACCCACAATTGGGGGCAGGAAGAGCCCTACGATCTGGGTTCCGGGTTCGGGCACCTGGCGATCGGCGTGCCGGACATCTACGGGACCTGCGAGCAACTGGCCGCCGAAGGCGTGCCGCTCCCTCGGCCGCCGGGACCCATGAAGCACGGCGGCAGCGTGATCGCCTTCATCGAGGATCCGGACGGCTACAAGATCGAGTTGATCGAGCGCAGCTGAACCCGGTCCGCCGGGCCAGCGTCAACCGCGCCTGGCCAGGGGAATGAAGGGGCGCTCTTTCTCGCCGGTGTAGAGCTGCCGGGGTCGGCCGATCTTCTGGTTGGGGTCCTCGATCATCTCTTTCCATTGGGAAATCCAGCCGACCGTACGGGCCATGGCGAAGAGCACCGTGAACATGGAGGTGGGAATGCCCATGGCCTTCAGGATGATGCCGGAATAGAAGTCGACGTTGGGGAACAGCTTTTTTTCCTTGAAATAGTCGTCCTCGAGCGCGATCCGCTCCAGCTCGAGCGCCAGCTCCAGGAGCGGATCGTCCCTCACGCCCAGCGTGTTGAGCACCTCGTGGGCCGACTTGCGCAGGACCGCGGCGCGCGGGTCGTAGTTCTTGTAGACCCGGTGGCCGAAACCCATCAGGCGGAACGGGTCGTTGCGGTCCTTGGCCCGCTCCAGGAACTCCGGAATTCGTTTCTTCGAGCCGATCTCGGTCAGCATGTTGAGCACCGCCTCGTTGGCGCCGCCATGGGCCGGACCCCACAGGGAGGCGACGCCCGCGGCGATACAGGCGAAGGGGTTCGCGCCACTCGAGCCGGCGATGCGCACGGTCGACGTCGAGGCGTTCTGTTCGTGGTCGGCATGGAGGATGAAGATGCGGTCCATGGCCCGGGCCAAGACCGGATCGACGATGTACTCCTCGGTCGGCACAGAGAAGGTCATGTGCAAGAAGTTGGCCGCATAGCTCAAGTCGTTGCGAGGGTAGACGAAGGGTTGGCCGACCGAAAACTTGTAGGCCATGGCCGCGATGGTCGGCATCTTGGCGATCAGGCGGAAGGTGGCGATCTCCCGCTGGCGCGGATCGTTGATGTCCGTGCTGTCGTGGTAGAAGGCGGATAGGCCGCCCACCGCGCCGCACAGCACCGCCATGGGGTGGGCATCTCTGCGGAACCCCCGGAAGAAGAAATGAAGCTGCTCATGGACCATGGTGTGATAGGTCACATGGTGCTCGAACCACTTCTTCTGGGCGGCCGTGGGCAGCTCGCCGTAGAGCAGCAGGTAGCAGACCTCCAGATAATCGCTGTTCTCCGCCAGCTCCTCGATGCGGTAGCCGCGGTGCAGCAGAACGCCGGTGTCGCCGTCAATGAAGGTGATCTTGGATTCGCAGCTGCCGGTCGAGGTATAGCCGGGGTCATAGGTGAACAGACCGGTCTGGGCGTAAAGGCTTCGGATATCGGCGACGCTGGGGCCCTCGGTTCCATGCAACACCGGAAACTCCCAAGACTCGCCCGTGGAATTTCTTGTCACGGTGATGGTATCCTTTACCTCCGTCTCGGTCATGCAATACCTCCTCGTTTGTAAGTCCTGCTGTACGCTCTGATCGGTTTTAGCTGCGCTGCAGCATAATACTTTTGGCGCCTGCGATCAATCAATCGGCCGGCCGCCGGAAATCTGGTCTTCGATCCGCGCCACGCACTCCTTGCGGCCGAGCACCCTCATGACCTCGAAAATGCCGGGAGAGGCCGTCGATCCGGTCAAGGCCGCGCGCAGGGGCTGAGCGATCTGTCCCAGCTTGACGGCCTCGCCCTCGGCGAAGTCGCGCACGGCCTGCTCGAGGCCGCTCTCGGTCCAGTCCCCGAGCGCCCGCAGAACCGATGCCAGCCCGGTCAACCGCGCCGCAGCCTCGGGCGACAGAAGCCGTCTTGCTTTCTCGCTCAGGGACTGGGGGCGCAGGTAGAAGGCCGCATTTTCGGCCAGCTCCTTGATGGTCGTCGCCCGCGCTTTGAGCCCGGCCATGCCGTCCAGCAGACGCTGGCGCGCGGCCTCCTCGATGACCGGTTCCCCTTCGGTTTCCAGCCGCGCCAGGACCAAGTCGCTCAGGCGCCGGTCGTCCGCCTCCCGGATGTAGTGCCCGTTCACGCTATCCAGCCTGGCAAAATCGAAGCGCGCCGCGCCGCGGTTGACGGCGTCCAGATCGAACCAGGCGATGGCCTGCTCGCTCGAGATGATCTCGTCGTCGCCGTGGGACCAGCCCAGGCGCAGAAGGGTGTTGCGCAACGCTTCCGGCAGATAGCCCATGTCCCGATAGGCCTCGACCCCCAGCGCCCCATGGCGCTTGGAGAGCTTGGCGCCGTCGGGCCCGTGGATCAGCGGAATGTGGGCGAAGGCCGGCGGCGTCCAGCCCAGCGAATGATAGAGCTGGGTCTGGCGAAACGCATTGGTCAGGTGGTCATCGCCGCGGATCACGTGGCTGATCTCCATGTCGTGATCGTCGACCACCACCGAAAGCATGTAGGTGGGCGTTCCGTCGGCGCGCAGCAGGACCATGTCGTCGAGCTGCTGGTTGGCGACCTTGACCTCGCCCTGCACCAGGTCGGCGATCCGGGTCTCGCCGTCGAGCGGCGACTTGAGCCGGATCACCGGGGCCACGCCGGCCGGCGCCTCGGCTGGGTCCCGGTCGCGCCAGCGGCCGTCGTAAAGCCTGGCCCGGCCCTCGGTACGCGCGCGGGTGCGCATTTCCGCCAGTTCCTCCGGCGAGCAATAACAGTGATAGGCCTTGCCGTCGGCCAGCAGCGATCGGGCCACCTCGCCATGGCGAGGTGCGCGCTGGGACTGAAACACCACATCCCCGTCCCAGGTCAACTCGAGCCATTTCAGGCCGTCCAGGATCGCGTCGATGGCCTCCGGGGTCGAGCGCTTGCGGTCGGTATCCTCGACGCGCAGGCTAAAGCGGCCCCGGTGATGGCGGGCATAGAGCCAATTGAACAGGGCGGTGCGGGCCCCGCCGATGTGCAAGAAGCCGGTCGGAGAGGGGGCGAAGCGGGTGGCGACGGTCATCGCGCCGGATTGATCCTATGAGAGAGGGATAAGCGTGCCGGCGCTCTTTAGCACAGCCCGACGGCCCGCGCCATGCCTCCGCCTGACGGCCATTGCGCCAAGAACAAAGTCCCCGTTTGGCCCGATCCTCAGCCCATCTCGCCGAAGACGTTGCCTTCGCCCAGGACCGCGAGACGCACGGCGCCGCTGGCCTCGTTCTTGAGAATTTCCACCCGCCCCGAGCGGATAACCTAGGCCTCTTCGCTGGGATCGCCTTCCAGGACAATGACTTGTCGCGCCACTAAACCCGTTCCCGAAGAGGGGGGCTTTTCCGCCCGCCGGCTCTGGGGTATCAGCGTGGCACGGCAATCTCCGGAGACCCCAGCCATGGCCCGCCAAAAATTCACGCCCCTAAGCTTTCTTCTGCGCTGGTTGGCAGCGCTCGTCCTGGTGTTCGCGACCTTCAACCCCCTGGGCCTGTCCTACTTCCACTGGATAATCAGTCCGGCGGAAGGCGAATTGCCGCTGAAGGTTTTGGCCGGAATTGCCTTGTTGATCTTCTACATCATCTATCTGCGTGCCACCTGGCGTTCGATCGGCGCCTTGGGCGTGGTCCTGGCGCTGGCGTTTTTCGGCGCGTGTGTCTGGGTGCTGGTATACTTGGATATTCTTGCTTGGAGCCAGACCACGGTCATGGCCTATGTGGCCTTGATCCTGATCGCCACGGTCATGGCGGTGGGCCTGTCCTGGTCCCACATCCGCCGCCGCCTCTCCGGCCAGGCCGACATCGACGACGTGGACGAATAGCGCCGCGTAACGCTCGGCCGACCTTAGCCGCGGCAAAGCGGTCGCCACCTATGGCTCCCTTGGGCTAAGCTGCCGGCGAAACCCCTTGGACCCGAACCTGGCGTTCGAGGGGCGGGGGCCGCCCATGGAAGCCGTTGCCGGCTGGCTGGTTCGAGAGCTGCACGCGGAGCGCGAGCGCTGGCCGTTGTGGCTTCCGGCCGGCCTCGGCCTGGGCATTGCGGTCTATTTCGCCCTGCCCGTGGAGCCGTCCCTGTGGGTCGGTGCCGTGGGATTGGGGGCGGCGCTGGTCGCCGCTTGGCTGGTGCGGCGGCGGGCGGCCTTGGCCCTGGCCGCCATTGCCCTGATCACAGTGTTCCTCGGGTTTACCGCGGCCGAGCTGCGCACGCTGCTGGTGGCGGCGCCGGTTCTGGAAAAGCGCCTGGGGCCGATCCACGTGACCGGCCAGGTTCTCACCGTCGAGCCACGTGCGGCCGGCGGGCGCGTGGTGCTTCGCCAGGTCGGCCTGCCGGGGCTCGCGCCGTCGGCTGTGCCGGCGCGGGTCCGGGTGCGCCTGGCGCGCTACGACGACCGGGAATTGAGCCCCGGCCAGTGGATCCGGGTGCGGGCGATCCTGCAGCCGCCGCCGGCGCCGTCGATCCCCCGGGCCTTCGATTTCGCGCGCCAGGCCTATTTCCAGCAGCTGGGCGCGGTGGGCTACGCGGTGGGCCGGGTGGGCCTTCTGAAGCCTCGGGGGCCGGAGGAAGCGGGCGCCGACCCGTCGCTAGCCAACGCATGGCAGCTCTGGTGGTCGAAGCAGCGCAACGTCGTTGCCCGCCGGGTGTTGGCCAGCCTGGACGGCGATGCCGGCGCGGTGGCGGCGGCGCTCATGACCGGCCAGCGTGGCGCCATCTCGGA
>SMVA01078574.1_pt1 | contig 11015 bp, 9 predicted proteins | sample 2456451 | NCBI WGS metagenome assembly SMVA01 (sample SAMN11095933, study PRJNA526329) | marine sediment metagenome | biome: Marine sediment; feature: Surficial sediment; material: Deep marine sediment; isolation source: Hadal surficial sediment | place: Pacific Ocean | collected 2014-05 | depth 0-1...
AAAGGCTTTCTTTTTCGAATTCATAGGGCGCGGTGGGCCAGTAGATCGTTTCCCCGTTGTATGCGTGACTCAGATCCACAGCCGTGTAGTACCCCTCGATCAGCGCTTCGTCGAAAGCCCGTGCGGACGCTGACACCGCAAGCATCATCAGCAACACCGCAAATCCGCGCGTGATCGTCATGACCTTAACTCGTCAGGTTCAGTTTCCGCGCGAGGGCCTGGAAACGAGGCTCATCACGGATGGGTTCGAGAAAGGGATCCATCAGCATCTGCATGACGCCGGGATCGCGCTCGCGTTCCGCCTGTTCCAGCCAGTCGAGACTCTTTTCCCTATCCCCGATCTGGCAGTACAGGACCCCCATCTGGTAACCCGCGCTTTCCCCCACGCTCTCGCGGTATGCGTCAGCCAGTTTGCGGGCCTCTTCATCGCTGGATTCGCGGATGCCAAGCAAGGCCTCCCCAAATTCCCGCATCCACGGGATGTGTTCTTTTTCGAATTCCGGTCTGGCACGGTCAGAATCGTTCTGCCTGAAATACAACTCGCCGAGGTTATAGTGCAAACCGCCCGCTTGAGGGTCCATGTCCATGGCCTTGTGCAACAGTTCCTCTGCTTCCCCGTAGCGCTCCATGCAGGCATAGGTATACGCCAGTTGACGCAAATTAATCGCCGATAGCGGATCGATCGACACGGCGGTTTCGAAGCACGACAAAGCTTCTTCGTGGCGTAAAAGCATTCTCAAGTGTGCACCCAAACGCCGATATGCATCGGCGAAGTTGGGGTTGAGTTCAATCGCGCGACGGAGGTGTTTTTCGGCACCCACCATGTCGTGCTCCCACCAGCCGAGGAAAAAGCCCTGGACCATCTGTGCTTCCGCGTAATCCGGATCGATCTCCAGCGCCTTGTCGATGAAGGCCTTGGCCCTGGGCCAGCCTTCGTCATAGGGCACGTCGCCGCCGGCCACCATGTGGATCCAGGCCTCCGCGCTGGAGGCCAGCGCAGGAACATAGTCCGGTGATTCCTCCAGCACTTCTGCGTACAAGGCAACGGCTTTTTTCAGCTCCTCAAATTTCATGCGTCGCTGGTGAAAACGACCCTCGAGATACGCGGCATAAACCGTTCCGTCTTCCGTGCGCCGCACGTCACTTTCTGATTCACCCAGGAGCTTTACACGAAGCATGTCGGTGACGGCCTTCGCGATCTCGTCCTGGATCACGAAGATGTCATCCAGTTCCCGGTCATAAGTTTCGGACCACAGGTGGTAGCCGTCCGCCGAACTGACGAGTTGGGCCGTGATGCGAATGTTGTTCCCCGACTTCCTGACACTGCCTTCGAGGATATATCCCACGCCCAACTTCTCTCCGATTTCCCTCAAGTCCTTGTTCTCACCCTTGAAAGCGAAACACGAGGTGCGCCCGGCCACACGCAATCCGTCTATGTGCGCCAGCACGTTGAGCAACTCTTCCGACAGGCCGTCGGCGAAATATTCGTTTTCCGGGTCGGTGGAGAGATTGGCAAAGGGGAGCACGGCAATGGACTTGCTTTCATCTTCTGCTTCGGGCGTTTTTTTGCGCCCGAAAACAGAGCCCGGCGTACGCTTGACCCCCTCCGGCGTAACTTCGAAAGCCCAGGCCAGGATCAATGCGATGGGAAAACCCAGGATCAGCAGCACCGTGAACATCTGCATGACCCAGTCGGGCGCGTTGAAGGTATCGGCCGCATAGTTGCCCACCTCGGCCAATATCCACCCGGTCACGGCGTAGGCGAAGGCTACCTTGATGACGCTGCGGCGCCTGAGTTCTTCAAAAAACGACATGATCAGGATTCTACGGCAAGCATGCTGGCCTTTGTGCAGGAGCGCCTTTCCAGGCGCGATTCCAGGCGCGGCCCTTGTTGTCGATTTCCGGGCCGCCCCTACTTACCTTCCAGTTCCTGCAGAAGCTGGCGGGCGTTGGGATCGCCGGGATTTTGACGGGCATATTCCTGAGCATAACGCAGGGCCTGGGCGTTCAGACCCACGTCCCGGCTGATGGTAATGATGGCGACCAGCAGGTCCGGGTTATCCGGAAAACGGATCAACGCCGTTTCCAGAACGCCCAAGGCCTCAGTGGCCCGGCCCGTGCTGTTGAGCGCCACGGCGTGCAGATATGAAGCACGGACCTGGTCAGGATAAGCCGCAGCCAGACCACGCAGAAGATCCACCGCTTCGTCGTTTTGACCCTGGCGCACGAGATTCATGGCCAGCGACTCCGTGAGCACCGGATCGCCCGGCACACGGTCCAGGCCCTCCCGCAACACGTTTTCCCCGTTGTGGTCCTGTTGCATGACCCGATACAGATCAGCCAGGTTCACCCGCGCAGGTATCCACATGGGTTCGATGTCCAGCGCCGCCAGATAGTAGCGCTCGGCATCGGCAAACAACCGGCGTGAAGCCGACAAGTTTCCCATGTTCGCCAGCGCTTCCGGCGTGTCGGCGTTCAGCTTCTGGGCATCCATGTATTCCTTCAGACCTTGATCGCGCTTCAGTGTCTGCTCGGGCCCAAGAACGTCGGCGGACACCGGCGCGAGCACTCGTGCTGCTTCCATGCGCACGGCCAGCACCGGGTCATCCAACAGGGGAAAAACGAACTCGCCGCGACGCTCTGCCGGCAACAGGCTGATGATGTCTACCGCCGTCAGGCGAACGATGGGGTCCTTATCACCCAGATTGGCGACCGCCGCTCGAAGGGATTCCTCCGTGGGCATGTTCCGCAACAGTTCGAGGGCAGTCGCACGCACGATCGCCGGTTGCGCCGCATCGACTGCAAGCGCGGAAAGCGCGCCCAGCGACCGGGGATCCATGGAGCGACCCGCCGCGATGGTCTCCGCGTAATGCGTGTTTGTGGCGCCCACCCATCGGCGGACCGCTTCGTCCGCCCATTGGGCGTCCTGGTCCACGTGACATTTGTTGCACGCGTTCGGCGTGCCCAGTTTCACCGACAGATCCGGTCGCGGGATACGCAGGCTGTGGTCCCGGCGCGGGTCCACGACCATGTAGGTGCTCTCCGGCATGTGACACTCAACGCATTGAGTGCCCGCACTCTCGCCGCCGTGATGGTGGTGGGATGCGGTGTCATATCTGTCCGGGGCATGACAGTTGGCGCACAGGGCGTTTCCGTCCGCGCGCACCCTCAGTGAATGCGGCTCATGACAATCGCTGCAGGTGACGCCCGCCTGATACATACGGCTCTGCACAAAGGAACCCCACACATAAACCTCATCCAGTATCTGCCCGTCGGCATGGTAGAGACCATTGCGAAGCGGCGCGGGCCGGTGGGCATCCAGCAACTCGGGCCCCGGCGATTGCTCGGCGATCTGACTGCGCCGGGAATGACACGGCGCACAGACGTTCAACTCAAGTCGTTCAGGCAAGGCCTGTGTGCGCGCGGCCACCGCGGCGCCGTCCTCCAGGACCCACTCCCCCGCGTTGCTCGCGGTGAAATTGATATCGAACGCAGTCGTCCCGCCGCTTTCCGCATGCGCTTGTCCCGGGCCGTGGCAGGCTTCGCAACCTACGTCAATTTCCGTGTAGGTAGTCGCGTAACTCTTTGTAGCCGGGTCGTAGTTCTTGCGCAGCCCGGTGGAATGACAGGCAGCGCACTGGTAATTCCAGTTCTGGCTGCGCCGGGTCCAGTGCAATATATCCGTGTGATCCACCGACTCGTCGGGATACAGGTGGAACCAGCGCTGCCCACCCTGCTCGGCCGGCCGACTGTCCCAGGCTATGCCCAGGGTCTGCAGGCGCCCACCCGGGAACCCGATGAGATACTGCTGCAAGGGATCGAACCCGAAGGTGTAAGCGATATCGTACTCTGTCAACTCACCGTCGGGCCCGTCTGTCTCTACAACAAAGTTGTCCCCACGGCGGAAAAACCGCGATGTGATACCGGCGTACTCAAAGCGGGTGTCATCAAAATCACCGAGAACGGTTTCGCCAGTCGCCATTCGCATGGCCAGATCATGGTGGGAGCCCCGCCAGGCGGAAAACTCCTCCGCATGGCATTTTCCGCAAACAACGGAGCCCGTGTAGCCACCCATCCATTGGAGGTGAGGATCATCGGCAACGGCCCACAGGGGCGCAAAGAGCAGGATCGTCAAAAAGAGTTTCTGGAAACGACGCATCGTGGCACCGGCAAGAAAAGTGTCGGCGCATTATAGACCCCAAAAAACGGGCCCAAAAACGGGACAGCTTCGTTTTCAACACCGTGACAGTCACGGTTCTGATCAGGCGGGCGCGGGTGTGGCGGCTTCGAGCATGGCCGCGGCGGTCGCAAGGAAATCGGACACCTGGGGCCGCGGTCCCGAGCCAAAGCTGACGTGTTCCACTTCATCGTTCCGGTCCAGTCGCCAGGCGCCCATGCGCGTCGAAGATGCCCCGCGCGGCGATACACCGTGCTCCAAAGTAAAATAGATCAGGGGATGCAGCGCCGCGTTGTCCGGGTCATCCCAATCCACTGTTGTCGGCCGCCGGCGCCAGATCAGTGCGCCCATGAACGCCTCCCCTCGCACCCAGGGCTTCGGGAAACTGAAAACGATGGCCAGGTGTTTCGTGTCGCCCGTATCCACCGTCGTCAGCACATGGTGGACTTCGGGAAAAGGGATGCGTTCCTGCTCCGGAACCAGGTTGCCTGCCTGCCGCCACAAAGAACGAATGGATCTTTCGGCCTCGGTGGGCTGGAACCTGGGCCAGACTTCCATGGGCTCGCGCGCGACGAGACCCCCCAGGATCGTGTGCTGAAACACATAATGCTGGCGACTGCGCATGGACACATGCAGATAATCGACCGGGTCCCGGACGCGAACAAGGAACTGGGTCACGATGAGACGGTTCCGGTTACGACCGCCGACACGGTTGTCAGGGCCCGGAACCGAATCCACGGGGATCGAATGAACCAACCGCAGCCGTAGGAGCGGCTTTGCAGGAGGAACAAATCGCGGCTGGAAAGCCGCTCCTACAAAACCGCGATTTATTCCAATCGCGCCCCCCCGGTGGGAACGGCCCGAAAAAAAACGCCGGCCGCGATTCCTGTGGGAGCGGCCCAATTAGAAAACGTGGGCCGCGATCCCTTTCGCTTTTTAGCGGAGTCCGAAGACTCGGACCGTTGCACGGCCGTCGAAGCCGACGGTGTCGTACCAGATACTGATGCGATCTATCTTGCGCAGCTTGCCCGCCAAGTCAAAAGCCGGCGACCGCGCTCCCTCATCTACGCGAAAGTTCTTGTTGATTTCCTGTTTGCTGCCGTTCTCGTAGTGGATAACAATCTTGCGGAAACGCACGTCATTTCCCTCGACCTTGAAGCCAATCTTTCGGAACGAACCTTCGTATCCGCCCACTTTGATCACGTCGTGATCCACGGTGTACGAAACGACCCGTTCACCGAGAAAATCCCAGTCCTTGGCGGCAACCACACTCGTCGCCAACGCCAGAGCGACGCATGCAAAAACGAGATACAAGACATTTTTCTTCATAACCCCCTCCGCGGATATTTCAGCCCGCCGGCTGACGGATGTCCGTCAGACGTTGGTACAGCAGGCCACCCAGATAAAAAGTGATGCCCAGAACCACAAGTATGCCGATGCGGATCAACGGACCGGCGTCGGACAAATCGTAAATCAGCACCTTGGCCCCCGAGGCGCCAAAAACCAGCAACGATGACTGGCCAAGCAGCCGGTCTTTCCAGGCCAAAGCCACGATGAGACAGAGAATGGCCAGTGCGCCCCATGCGACCGACACTTCAAGCCGACTGTCCAGTAAATGCACCGCCGCGGCCATGGACGCCACGTGACCCAGGTACAACAGGAAAACGCCCCAGGTCTCAGTCTCGTTGACACGATGAACCCAGTAGTACGCGATGTACAACTGAACCGGGACAAGGAACATCAGCGCCATGCTCGCCGGCACACCACTCAACCCTGTATCGGCGATCACCTGCACGTAGCTGAGCAGGTAAACCGTTCCTGCGGCAAACCACATCGGCGGATCAACTGAACGCCAATTGCCGCGCCACGCTGCGTACGCCACAAGCGCCGGGGCAACTGTCACACCGACCCAGGGGCGCCATTCCACAGGCAAAGTATCCAGGAAACCGGCATGAAAGAGCACCAGCGCCATGTAGGCGCTTACCAGCAAACGAGCGCCCTTGAGGGGGTCGTTCAAATAGGCGCGTGCCAATCCGAAACAGGCCATCATCACGATCCCGCTCAGCATCGGAATCCAGAAAACGGACCCCGGCGAGTACTCGTTGAGCAGGGAATACTGGATAAAGTAGAAAATCACCACAACCGGCGCGTGGGCCCAGGCCATATCCATGCCCATGGGTGAACGCCACTTCATGGAATAGGCGGCGGTTCCGCCAGCGAAGATAACGAGTTGCAGCGTCTGAAAGCCCAGCGCCAGAGTCCACTGACCGGAACCAAAAGCCCAGGCCCATTGCTCCGGGCTGCTGGCGCGCCAAATCACATCAAACCCGATCAGCGCCATATATGCGGCCAGCAGATAAATGATCCTTTGGCCAATCCAGATGGCATAAACGCAATACAGGACGCTCCACGCCGAAAAATAGATGACCAATCCGGTGATATCGGGGGTCAAGGAATCCAGAAGGAACGGCGCCGAATAGGAACCCACGACGGAAAACAAGGCGAACATCAGGTTTCCAAAAACGCGACACAGCCACAGCGCCAGGACGCAAATCAACATTACGGTCGCACCCGCAACCGGCGCGTCGATCAGCCCGAAATAGACATGCGCCGCGTAGGTGGCCAGAAACAGAATCACAATACCGCCCGCCGGCAGCAGGCTGGCGTATTCCCTGTCCGATCGGCGCAGAACGAGACCGGAAACGATTAACAACAGCCCGCCCAACTCGGCCAACGCGATCTGACGGATCGGCGTCAGCCAACCTGAATCGATGGCAAGCCGGATGAGATAGGCCGCGGCAGCCACCAGCGCCGTTGCTCCAGCCCAGCCAAGAATGGTGGTGACCCCGGATCGACTGTCGCTCTCGGCGACGGGAATAGAAGAAGTTGTTTTCTTTTTACCCTGGTCCCCGGCGGGAGGAGCCATGTCTCTTGCTTGCTCGAGCCTGGCCTGTTCAAGCCCGGCTTTTTCAGACCGCCCCGCGGTTTCGCGCGCCTGGTTTTGTTCGAGTCGCCGCAGGCGCTCCTCGATAGCCGCGAGTCGACGTTTGACGTCGAACATATGTTTACTCCCCTTTGTTCGAGCGGGATCCCGTCCCGTTTGAACCGGGTATGACACTTCCGCGGTGTCTACCCCCCGCTTATCAACCCATCCCAAAAATCCAGGAAACGAGAATGTTGAGCACGGTCAACAGCAAAGCACCCCAGAACGCGGGCCCGAAGCCCTCGACCTTGATCCCCGGAGATACCGCGGCAACGAGCCATAGCATCAGCGCGTTGACCACGAGCAAAAACAGTCCGAGCGTAACGACGGTGATCGGGATGGTCAGGAAAACCATCACCGGACGCACCACCCCATTGACCAGACCCAGCACCAGGGCGGCGATAAAAGCCGACCCCCAGCCGTCGATGTGAACGCCTTTTACCGCGTTCGCCACCAGCATGAGCAGCGCGGCGGTGATCGCGAGATGAATGAGAAATTCCAACATGATTGTGCAGCCCCCTGCCGGACTCCTATTTGGCGTCCATCAAAGCGATTGTGGTATCCAACATCCGGTTGGAGAACCCCCACTCATTGTCGTACCAGGACAGGACCTTTACAAACGTCCCGCCGATGACTTTCGTCAAACCGGCATCGAAGATGGAAGAGTGCGGGTTGGTGTTGAAATCAACGGACACCAGCGGCTCGTTGTTGTATTGAAGCACCCCTTTGAGGGCGCCCTGCGCGGCCTGGCTCATGATTTCGTTGACTTCGTCCACGCTCGTTTCCCGGGACGCGGTGAAACACAGGTCCACCAGGGAGACGTTGATCGTGGGAACGCGGATGGCGAAACCATCCAGCTTCCCGTTCAGTTCCGGCATCACCAATCCCACGGCTGATGCGGCGCCGGTCTTGGTGGGAATCATGGACATGGCGGCCGCCCGCCCGCGGCGCAGGTCCGTGTGATAGGTATCCGTCAGCACCTGGTCGTTGGTGTAGGCGTGAATCGTAGTCATCAGCCCGTGTTCCAGACCGATGACATCGTGGAGCGGCTTGACCAGGGGCGCCAGACAGTTCGTCGTACACGATGCGTTGGAGATGACGTCGTCCGCCGCCGTCAACGTATCGTGATTGACGCCATAAACGATAGTGGGGAGATCCTTGCCCGCCGGCGCGGAGATGATCACTTTCTTCGCGCCGCCCATCAGATGCAAGGCAGCTTTTGCCTTGCTGGCGAAGAACCCCGTGCACTCGTAGACCACATCCACGCCCAGATCACCCCAGGGCAGGTTTTCAGGTTCACGCTCGGCCAGTACTTTGATCTTGTCACCGTTGACGACCATGTTGTCTCCCGCCACATGAATATCTCCGGGAAACGGTCCATGGGTCGTGTCGTACTTGGTCAGATGAACATTGGTGTCTGCGTTGCCGAGATCATTGACGGCAACGATCTTGATCTGGTCCGTGCGTCCTGCCTGGTAAAGCGAACGCAAAATGTTTCGCCCGATCCGACCGTATCCGTTGATCCCTACCTTGATCGCCATTCCGATCTCCCTTGCGAATTGCCTAGTGCATTTCCTTCTTCGGTTTTTCCTTCTGACCCATGAGCACTGCCGGCACACAAAAGCGCTGTATCGTGCCGGTCGCCCCCGTGGGGGTCCCCACCGTCCTCATAACGCCGTTGACGTCGGAGCATTTCGCGTTGTCGACGTCATAACGGATGATGCGAATATCGCCGAAGTTCTCGACGATAATATCCGTGCCGTTGTACGTGCCAAGTTTTCCAAGCTTCGGCGCGTCTCTGCCTTTTGCCACGGCGGCTTCGAGGAGGTCGGCGTTAGTGAGTTCCTTTGCAGAAACACTCGCACTTGCGAACCCCAGAACCACGCACACAACCAACAAGACCAAACTTTTCATGACTCTTAGCTCTTGCAATTAATCGGCAAGCATGAAGACCACGTTGACTCTATCTTCGAATGTAACCATGTGGCCCACATAGCGTCCGGGCCGCAAAGCAGACGCAGCATCAGCAGCCATCATCGCCCGTTCGACGACCATTGGCTGTACCTGCGGTTGCTGGTAGTGGATGCTGTAGACAGGACCCAGGGTAGCGTCGTAAGCACTCGCCAGGGCTTCGGCTTTTTCCTTCGAATCAGCGATGGCCCGTTCCCGGGCTTTTGCGCGATGCGCCTCCTCATCGGAAGACTGGAATAAAATACTCGCGATCTCGTCCACCCTGGCGCCTAGCGCTGTATCCAGCAGCGTGTTGAGTCCGTCGAGGTCACGAAGCGTAACGGTGACTGCCCGGTTCGCGCGGAAACCCTTGAACAACCGTTCGTTCCGGCTGTATTCGTACTCGGGTTGCAGGCTGATACCGGAAGCCACGATGTCGTCCTGATCGATTCGCAGATCCGACAACAGGATATCCAGCAATTCGTTCACCCGGATGTCCACATCGCGTTTGGCATCCGCACTCCTGGGCTGCGTGCTCGTTGTCCGGAAGGTGACTTTCGCCTCGTCGGCTTCCGCGATGACCTTGCCGTAACCGGTGACCGCAATATGCCGGGAGTTGTCCGGCAGACCTTGCGCCAGAAGCGCCGGACTCAGTACCAAACACACTGCCCAAAACAGTTTTCGCATTACTTCACCAATGACTTGACTGCGTCTACTACGTTACTCGCGCGGAACCCGAAGTACTCAAAGACGTCCCGGGCCGGGGCGGAAGCACCGAAACGATCCAGACCGATCACTTTGCCATCGAGACCCACGTAACGCGACCAGCCCAGGGTAGCCCCCGCCTCCACAGCGACTCGGGCGCGAATGTCCGGCGGCAGGACGGCATCACGGTAGCTCTTGTCCTGCTGCTCGAAAACTTCGGCCGAGGGCATGGACACGACGTATACGCCAATGCTCTGCTCGTTCAGGGTTTTGGCGGCGCGAACTGCCAGATCCACTTCGGACCCGGTGGCGATGATTAGGGCCCGGGGTTCTTTTTCGGACACATAGAGTATGTACCCCCCACGGGCAATAAGGTTCCGTTGTTCCTCGGTACGTTCCTGTGGCGCCAGTCCCTGGCGCGTCAGCACCAGCGAGGTGGGCCCGTCCCTGCGTTCAATGGCCTGGCGCCAGGCAACGGCGGTTTCCACCAGATCACAGGGCCGCCATACGACCATGTTGGGCATCGCTCGTAGACTTGTCAGATGCTCTACCGGCTGGTGCGTGGGTCCGTCCTCCCCCAGACCGATGGAATCGTGCGTGTAAACAAAAATGGTACGGATGCCCATGAGCGCGGACATGCGCACCGCATTACGGGCGTAGTCGGAAAAAATCAGGAAGGTACCAGAATACGGGATGAATCCACCGTGCAGGCCGATGCCGTTGCAGATGGCGCTCATGCCGAACTCGCGCACCCCGAAAAAAATGTAGTTGCCATCGGGGTCTTTTGTGATGTCCTTGCTGCCGGACCAGAAGGTGTTATTGGAGCCGGTCAGATCCGCGCTACCACCGATGAATTCCGGCAAATGTGGGCCATAGGCATCCAGACAGACCTGCGACGCTTTTCGGGTCGCCATACGATCGGTCTTTTCCGCCGCGTCGGTCAGGAAGGTTTCGCAAACATCGGACCAGTCATCCGGTAACCGTTTGTCTATACGCCGTTCGAACTCCGCGCCCAGTTCCGGATGTTTCTCTTTATATGAGGAGAGCCGCTGGTTCCAATCGGATTCCATCTCTTTCCCGCGCGCCCGCGCATCCCACCCGGCGTAGATATCTTCCGGGATCTCGAAGGGCGGGTACTTCCAACCCAGTTCCTTGCGGGCGGCGGCCACCTCGTCTTCGCCCAACGCGGCGCCGTGTGTG
>SMVA01433220.1_pt1 | contig 11014 bp, 11 predicted proteins | sample 2456451 | NCBI WGS metagenome assembly SMVA01 (sample SAMN11095933, study PRJNA526329) | marine sediment metagenome | biome: Marine sediment; feature: Surficial sediment; material: Deep marine sediment; isolation source: Hadal surficial sediment | place: Pacific Ocean | collected 2014-05 | depth...
CCAAGTCTCGGGCACAATGCACTCGACGGTCTCCACGCCGTGCTGGCCGAGCTGATCGCCTATCGCGAAACCCTACAGCAACGTTGTCTACACCCCGCCTTCGATGTGGCCTATCCCACCCTCAACCTGGGTTGCGTTCACGGCGGCGACAACCCCAATCGCATCTGCGGCCAGGCTGAGGTGCATTTCGATGTTCGAGTGACCCCGGGGCTGAGCAATGCCGAGGTGCGCGCAGAGATCGGCGAGCGGATCAAGGCCCTCGCCAACCGCTACCCACTGCAAATCTCCATGGAGTCCCTGATACCCGGGGCGGAGTCCTATGAGCAGGACGCCGACAGCGAGCTCGTCAAACTGGCCGAAAAACTGACCGGGCACCGCGCCGAGGCGGTAGCTTTTGCCACCGAAGCCCCCTATTTCCAACAACTCGGCATGGACGCTATCGTGCTCGGCCCGGGCTCCATCAAGCGGGCACACCAGCCCGATGAATATATTGAGTTGGACCAGTTCCAGCCCTGCATCGACCTGTTGCGGCAATTTATCCGGCATTTTTGCCTCTGACCTGCCGACAGACTGTGAAATACTGCCATTGGGCATTTGCCACCTATGGGGTAATCTTGCCAACCCCAATTTTTCAATGAGTCGCCATGACCATGGAGAGCAGGCAACACGTGCGCTGGTTCCGCAATAGCGCACCCTATATCAACGCCCACCGCGGCCGGACGTTTGTCCTGGTGTTCGGCGGTGATGCAGCCCTGCACTCGAATTTTGCCAATATTATTCACGATATCGCCCTGCTCAACAGCCTCGGTGTACGGCTGATACTGATTCACGGCGCCCGCCCGCAGATAGCCCAGCGCCTGGAGCGGGCCGGATTGGAGTCGTTATTTCATGACGGCATAAGGATTACTGACAGCACCGCCCTGGAACATGTAAAAGATGCCTCTGGCGCCCTGCGCTCGGAGATCGAGGCGCTGCTATCCATGGGCTTGCCCAATTCGCCCATGCAGGGTGCCGGTATCCGCGTTTGCAGCGGCAATTTCATCACCGCCAGGCCCATGGGAATAGTGGACGGGGTGGACTACCACCACACCGGCCGTGTGCGCCGTGTCGATGAGCCGGGTATTAGCTCCAGCCTGGATGCCGGCTCCATTGTCCTGCTCTCACCCCTGGGTTACTCGCCCACGGGAGAGATTTTCAATCTCGCCCTGGAAGATATCGCCGTGCATACCGCCGCCAACCTGGGCGCCGACAAGCTGATACTCTTCGGTGAAAAACCGGGCATTATGGACGCTCAGGATCAGCTGGTTCGCCAGTGTGATCTCGATGAGGCACTGACGCTGATACGCACACTGGCGGACGCGGATCAGCAGCGCCTGTTGGGCACGGCGCGACAGGCCTGTACTGCAGGCATCAAGCGTTGTCAGATCATTTCCTACGCCGAAGACTGCGCTCTGCTCGAAGAGCTGTTCACCCACGATGGTAGCGGCACCCTGGTCGGCAATAACGATTTTGAGCAGGCGCGCCGGGCAACCATTGACGATGTGGGCGGAATCCTGGAGCTCATCGAACCACTGGAGCGAGAGGGGGTACTGGTCAAGCGCTCCCGGGAATTGCTGGAAACCGAAATAGGTCACTTCTGGGTGCTGGAGCGAGACGGTCGGATCATCGCCAGCGCCGCCCTGTACCCCTACGTTGATCACCACAGCGGCGAACTCGCCTGCATAGTCACCCACCCGGACTACCGGGGTGCCGATCGCGGCGAGCGCCTGCTGCGGGAATTGGAGCAGGACGCCCTGAGCTGTGGCCTGACCCGGGTATTTGTGCTAACCACCCAAACTGCCCACTGGTTCCTCGAGCAGGGCTTCGTCGAAGCCTCCCTGGATGACCTGCCAGAAGAACGGCAATCCCTGTACAACCTGCAGCGGAATTCCAAGGTGTTCATCAAAAACCTCAGTTAGTGTTCGTCCGGCGGGAATGGTGCTACGAAGCACCACCTCACCGGCTGCGCCAACCAGTTCCATCTGCTGTGCTTCGACACCCGATTTTTCTGTTACAGGGAAGACCAACGAATGCCCGAGTATCGCTCCAGAACCTCCACTCACGGCCGCAATATGGCGGGTGCCCGCGCGCTCTGGCGAGCGACTGGTATGAAAGATGACGACTTCCAGAAGCCGATCATCGCGATTTCCAACTCCTTCACCCAGTTCGTACCGGGTCATGTCCACCTCAAGGACCTGGGTCAGCTGGTGGCACGGGAGATTGAAGCGGCCGGCGGCGTCGCCAAAGAGTTCAATACCATCGCCGTTGACGATGGTATCGCCATGGGCCATGACGGCATGTTGTACAGCCTGCCCTCCAGAGACATCATCGCCGATTCTGTTGAATACATGGTCAACGCCCACTGTGCCGATGCCCTGGTCTGTATCTCCAATTGCGACAAGATCACCCCCGGCATGTTGAACGCCGCCATGCGCCTGAACATCCCCGCCATCTTTGTCTCCGGTGGCCCCATGGAGGCGGGCAAGACAAGCCTGTCTGAACACAAACTGGACCTGGTTGACGCCATGGTCATCGCTGTAGACGACAGCGCCAGCGATGAGCTGGTGGAGGAATACGAACGCTCTGCCTGCCCGACCTGCGGTTCCTGTTCTGGCATGTTCACCGCCAATTCGATGAACTGCCTTACCGAGGCACTGGGCCTGTCCCTGCCGGGTAACGGCTCAACCCTGGCCACCCATGCCGATCGTAAGCAACTGTTCCTCCGTGCCGGACGGCGGATTGTCAGCCTGGCCAAACGTTACTATGAGGAAGACGACAGTTCCGTGTTGCCGCGCAATATTGCTTCCCTGCAAGCCTTCGAAAATGCCATGAGCCTGGACATCGCCATGGGCGGGTCCACCAACACAATCCTTCACCTGCTGGCGGCGGCGCAGGAGGCTGAGCTGGATTTCACCCTGAAAGATATCGACCGCTTGTCGCGAAAGATACCCCAGCTGTGCAAGGTCGCGCCCAGTACCCCCAAATACCATATGGAAGATGTGCATCGTGCCGGTGGCGTCATGGGCATACTCGGTGAACTGGATCGCGCAGGCTTGCTGCACACTGATCTGCCGACGGTACACAGCGCCACAATGGCGGAGGCCCTGGATCTGTGGGATATCAAACGCAGTGACGACACCGAGGTACATCGCTTTTTCAGCGCCGGCCCGGCGGGCATCCCCACACAGATCGCCTTCAGCCAGGACACCCGCTGGTCAAGCCTGGATGACGACCGTGCAACAGGTTGTATCCGCTCGGCGGAGCACGCCTATTCGCAAGAGGGCGGTCTCGCCGTGCTGTATGGCAACATCGCCCTCGATGGCTGTGTGGTCAAAACTACCGGTGTTGATGAGAGCATCCTGGTGTTCCAGGGACCGGCCTACGTCTGTGAAAGCCAGGAGGCGGCAGTTGCCGCTATCCTGGCCGGGGAGGTCAAGGCCGGCGATGTCGTGATAGTGCGTTATGAAGGGCCCAAAGGTGGGCCCGGCATGCAGGAGATGCTGTATCCCACCAGTTATATCAAGTCCAAAGGGCTGGGCAAGGCCTGCGCCCTGTTGACCGACGGTCGCTTTTCCGGCGGCACATCCGGGCTCAGTATCGGCCACATATCGCCGGAAGCAGCCGCCGGCGGTGCCATCGGCCTGATTCAAAATGGCGACCTTATCAAGATCAACATTCCACAGCGCAGCATTGATGTCGATCTGTCGGACCAGGACCTGGCACAGCGTCGTGAGGCGCAGAATGCGGCCGGCTGGACACCGGTAGCACCGCGGCCACGCAAGGTCAGTGCAGCGCTGAAATTCTACGCGATGATGACGACCAGTGCTGATAAGGGTGCCGTGCGCGACCTCAGCCTGCTGGACTGAAATAACGGCCGTTCAATGGGCCTGGGCAACAAGGGTATTGAGGTCTTTGCGAAAACGCCCAAGTGCACGCTGCAGCCGCGCCGACTGCTTGTCACTGCGCAGGTTGAGAGCCCCGGCAAGTGCGCCGTTGATGATGCCCTGATTATAGAGATACTCCTCGCTATAGCGAGTATCGCGGGCCTGTGCCCTGGTCTTTATCGCGTCACGAATTGCCTGTTGCCACCCCGACTCCCGACCTAATAAAACCTGCAGTTCCTCCAGCCAGGCACGCCTCTCCTCAAGCCAGGCGTAATCAAAACGCCGCAGTGATTCGGCGGCGAGCTGCAACAACTGTTTTTGCTCCGGGGACAGGCGGCCGAGAAAGTCATGTATATTTTCTTCGAGTGCCTCGTAACCATCTTCTATGTACTCAGCGTCATCACGCTCCAGGTACTCCTCTTCAAACTCTTCCTGCTGCTCCCAGAGCTTATCGATAAAGCCTTGCATCTGTTGGTCGCTCAAACCAGCCCCCACCTCGAAGGCCAGCGGCAACATGCGCGCCTCGACACGCTCCCATGCAGCCAGCGCCAGGTCGGCCCAGGACTGCACCGTTGCGCCGGTCACGGGTTGCTGCAGATCCTGCTCAATCTGATCAAGAATACGTGCGTAGCTGGCCAGCTCTTCGGCCCGGTGCCAGCGGAGTAAAGACTTCAGCTCGGCCTTCAGATTCTTTTTCTGTGCCCGTGTCAGGTCGACATAGTCGCCGACATACCAGGGTATCACCCAATCCAGCTGGTTATAGATAAAAGTATTGCTGCATGCTGGCAGCAATAGCAGACAGATGACCAGGGAGACCGCTCTGCCAGTTTTCATGACTACCCTCGTGAATTTCTGTTTGCCCAATCCCCGGAAAAGGATCAAAGCTTCGCCTGCCAGGGTTTAGCCGGCACCCGGCGTGGCAATAACCACTCGGTTGCCGCCTTCGTTCTTGGCCTGAAAAAGCGCCCTGTCACACTGGTTAAACCAATGGTCGACGGTTCCTGCCTGGGTGACATCACAGATACCCATACTAACAGTGAGCGCTCGCGCTGGCACCAACTTCACCTGCTCAACGCAGCTTCGCAATTCCTCGGCAACATGGATTGCGCGCACTTCATCGGTCTCCCTCAGCAGGACGACAAACGCCTTGCCTCCGTAGCGAAATACCTGGTCGAGGCTACGCAGGCGATGCCTCAGCAGCTCTACAATCCGAGTCAGGACGAGATCGCCCGCCTCTTGACCGAGTTCGTCATTAACCTGCCTGAAATGGTCCACATCTAACAACAGCATCGTCGAGGGGTGGAGATCGCGGTTCCACGTCTGTAGTGCCTCTTTGGCAACCACTTGCAGGCACCTGCGGTTGAAGGCCCCGGTGAGGGGATCCGTCACGGTGAGCTCATTTAAGCGGCGAGACTGGTGCGTCAAGGCGTACATCAAGCCCCCGCTTATCAGCCAGGTATGCGCGATGCTGAAACTTACGACGGTCGCTGTACTGGTGTCAAAACGCATCCAGACAAAGGGTGTCACAATCAAACCCACCCCAATACCCAGCCAGACCGCCAGCTGTGTTTTCAGCAAAATCGGCAGTGACACCAGCAGCGGGTATATCCAATACAGCTTGTAGTTCTGACTGTAGACCAGGGAGAGCATTACCAGCCCAAGCGTAACCAGCAGCACGGCGGGCAGGGACACAAGTGGCTGACGATCACTACTTTGCAGGTAGCTGTTACTCAGAAACAGGAACAATACCAGCACGCCGGCGATCGCCAGTAGATAATGGCCGGAATAGTAATTGTAGGCATTGATGGGGGCCAGCAGCACCGCGATTGCCAACAGTGCATAGCCGTAGGCCGCTTTGCGCTGATGCTGGTCAAGATGGTCTCCATCATATGCCCGTCGCTGCAACGGCGTATCTTCCGAAAAAACGGCCACAAGAGAGCCCAGAATGCGCTTCTGCAAGGAGGTCTTTTGCTCTGTCTTGTTCATCTACGAGGAGAGTACCTCGATCAGCTTCAAGCTGGCCCCTACTAGTCCACCCAGCAATAACCCGAGCAGGGCCAGGCTGCCAATGGTAAAACCCGGGCCACGTTTGTCGGGGTGTTTCACATAGCCACGCGCATACAGAATACGGCCAAAAAGAAAAACCAGCCCGAGACCGGCAGCTATCGTCGTGGAGACATAGTAGGCAAATATCCACAATGCCGGGAAGAAAATAATCAGTTGCTCCAACGTGTTCTGTTGTACTCGAAAGACACGCTCAAATTTTTCGTCACCGATGATGGCCGGTGCAGCGATACCTCGCTCTCCCCTGCATTTACCCACCATGATGGCGAGATAGAAATACTCCAGTGCAACCAACAACGTCACTAATGCGACCAGTTCCATAGCCCTGCCCCCGTCAATTTTCCGGCCTATTATAAGCGCATCCGGGTACGCACTGCGCGCCCGCAATACAAGACCCTGTCAGGTCATTGTTCACGGGTAATCCAGCCCGTCCGTGGCGAACAGCATGTCGATGTTACGGAAGGCCTTGAACTCGAGATGGTTGCCGCTGGGATCACGCACAAACAAGGTTTTCTGCTCGCCGCGGCGCCCCTGAAATCGGCATGTCGGCTCGATAACAAAAGCTACCTCCGCTACCCGCAGGCGCTCAACCAGTGGTTCAAACTCATCCCAGGGCAATACCGGACCAAAGTGTGCCGCCGGAACCTGCTCGCCATCCACCGGGTTGCTAACTATGCCTGCCAGCTCACCCACCAGGTGCAATACCAGCTGGTGGCCCCAAAAATTGAGGTCAATCCAGCGATCCGAGCTGCGACCTCGCTCACAGCCCAGTACCTCGGTATAGAAGTTGGGCGTGTCCTGCAAATCGGTTACTGGCAAGGCCAGGTGGAAGCGGGGGTAGTGTTGCGCAGACATATCGTCACCAGGGCAAGTTGTTGAGGTCGACGTTGCCGCCGCTGATTACACAGACAACCCGGCGCCCGGAGAACCGCTCCGAGTGCTCGAGCACCGCAGCAAAACTGACCGCGCCGGAGGGTTCCACCACAGACTTCAGCCGGGTCCACTGCAGTTGCATCGCCTCCACAATGCTAGCTTCCGCCACCGGCAGGATGGTATCGACCCGCTCGCGAATGATGGCGTAATTCCGTTGCCCGAGACTGGTAAGCAAGCCGTCGGCTATGGTGTGGGGATCTTCCTGTGGCACCCAGTGACCGAGACCAAAGGAGCGAAAAGCATCATCGGCACCGGCGGGCTCGGCAGCAATCACTTCGATCCCGGGGCGCAGGGACTTTATCGCTGTCGCAACACCAGCCAGCAGTCCACCGCCTCCCACTGGCACCACAACCGCGTCAATTTCCTGCAGCTGATCAAGCACTTCAAGGCCGACCGTGCCCTGGCCCGCAATAATACGGTCATCATCGTAGGGGTGTATCACATGGGCGCCAGTTTCCACAATGACTTGTCGCAGGCTGGTTTCCCGGGCCGCCAGGGTAGGCTCACACTCAATAACAATGCCGCCGTAGCTTTTGACTGCCTCCTTCTTTACCACGCTGGCGTTTTCCGGCATCACAATATGGGCCGCGAGACCCCGCACACTGGCAGCCATTGCCAGCGCGGCCCCGTGATTGCCCGAGGAGTGCGTTGCCACTGCCGCAAATGTGTCCGGCGCCAATCCAAGCACGGCGTTGAGTGCACCCCGGGCCTTGAAAGCGCCCACTTTTTGCAGATTTTCGCATTTGAACCACAGTTGACAGGCGCTCAGCTGGTCCAGTTTGGTGCTACGAATAACCGGTGTGCGATGAATATGATCGACAATTCGCCGATGCGCCTGGCGGATATCTTCAACAGTTACGGTCGGGTTTGTGTCTGCCATGCCTCACCTTTTCACTTGTTGCTACAATGCTCAAGCCCGGGGACAAATACAACAACTATGGCCACACTTTTTATATCTCATGCCGATTGTGAAAAACACGTCATGCTGGAGCGCCACCCGGAGAGTCCGGCGCGACTGCAGCATATTCAGCAGGCAGTCGCAGAACTGGACTGGCAGGGGCGACTGCAGCCTGTACAAGCCCGAGAAATCAACCGGGAGCAGTTTGAGGGCATACATCCTGAGGAATACCTGACCATGCTGGACAGCCTGGATCCGCGGGAGGGCACGGCACGTGTCGATGCTGACACTTCCATCAACCGCCACAGTATGCGGGCTGCCAGGCTGGCCGCAGGCAGCGTGCTGCAAGCGGTGGATGCGGTGATGGCAGGCAGCGCAGACAACGCATTCTGCGCAATCCGGCCGCCGGGGCATCACGCGGAGTCGAGCTTGCCCATGGGCTTTTGTATCTTCAACAATGTGGCCCTCGCCGCTGAACACGCCCTGGCACTGGGGGCTGAACGTATCGCCATTTTCGATTTTGATGTTCATCACGGCAACGGTACGGTGGAGATATTTCGGCATCGACCAGAGGTGATGGTCTGTTCCAGCTTCCAGTATCCTTTCTATCCCGGGCGTTTTGACGACGTGCAGGCAGAGCATATTATTCTCACTCCATTGGCTGCAGGCACCGGCAGCGCCGCGTTTCGACAGGCGATAGAACGGGATTGGCTACCAGCGGTCAGCGCTCACCAGCCCGACCTGATACTTGTTTCCGCGGGCTTTGACGCCCATCGAGAGGACCCGCTGGGCGGTTTGCTGCTGGAGGACGATGACTATGGATGGATCACAGAATTGCTGGTAGATACAGCGCGAGGCCATTGCGAGGGCCGGCTGGTGTCGGCCCTGGAAGGTGGCTATAACCTGCAGGCTTTGGCCCGCAGCGCCGTCTGCCACCTTCAGGCTTTGAGCCACTAGTGCGCACTCAACTGGAAAGCTTCTCCGCCGCCTTTGCCGATTTTGTCTGGGGCACGCCCTTATTGGTACTGCTGGTCGGGGGCGGTCTGTACTTCGCCATCTATTCTCGATTTTTACCCTATCGACATCTGGTTCACGCCGTCGGCATTATGTTGGGTCGCTATGACACCCCCGGGGAGCCAGGCGAGCTTAGCCACGCACAAGCCCTGGCCGCGGCACTGTCGGGAACCCTGGGACTGGGCAATATAGCCGGCGTTGCACTGGCTATTGTCGCCGGTGGGCCGGGTGCGGTGTTCTGGATGTGGGTCAGCGCGCTGGTGGGTATCGCCACCAAATTTTTCACCTGCTCCCTGGGTATCATGTACCGGGGCTACGACAGCCTGGGGCGGCTCCAGGGTGGACCCCAGTACGTCATCCGCGAGGCATTGCCACGGCCTTTCTACCCCCTTGCCATTTTGTTCTCCGCCGCTGGCCTGATCGGCACACTGCCCATGTTCCAGGCCAACCAACTCACCGCCCTGGTGCGGGAAAGCATGGCTGCAGGCACCGATCCGCAATTATTCAATCTCCTTACCGGCTGCGTCATCGCCGCCATCGTGGCAGCGGTCGTCTTCGGCGGCTTGTCTCGTGTAGCCAAAGTCTCGGTAGCCGTGTTGCCCACCATGGCCTTGATTTACCTGGGAATGACACTATATGTATTGTTTCAGCACAGCAGTGAAATTCCCGGACTCTTCGCCCTCATTTTTCGTGAGGCATTCAACCCCCAGGCCTTCGGCGGTGGACTCATGGGCGTTATACTGATCGGCATCAGTCGGGGGACTTTTTCAAACGAAGCCGGAATAGGCACGGAAGTCATGGCCCATGGCGCCGCCAAAACCAGTGAACCTATCCGTGAGGGCCTGGTGGCTACCCTGGGTCCGATCATCGACACCCTGATCGTTTGTACCTGTACAGCGCTGGTTATTTTGGCATCCGGCCTCTGGCAGTCGGCCGGCGAGCTAAATGGTGTCGCCATGACCCTGTCAGCACTGCGGGCAGAGATGGGCATTGTCGCTGTATTCCTGCTCACAATCGTGGTGCTGATACTCAGTCTCACCACCATGTTTGCCGGTTGGTATTACGGTGCCAAGTGCTTCGGCTTCCTGGTGGGTGCGGAGTACCAACACTGGTTCCGCTACTTCTTTATCGGCACGATACTGTTTGGCTCCGTCGTCAGCATCGATGTGGTGTTCAACCTGATCGTCGGTGCCTATGGCCTGATGGCAATACCCACCATGGTGTCGACCCTGATGTTATCCGGCCGGGTTATGGCGGCTGCCAAAATTTACTTCAGCAAACCTCAATTGCCCACGCGACACCCGCTGGGAGACCTGCGTGACCTGCACCGGAGGGCGAAGGATGAAACTTGACCGCACTGACCGCCGCATTCTGGAACAGATGCAGCGCAACGGCCGCATCAGCAACCTGGAGCTGGCCGATGCGGTGGGCCTGTCAGCCACGCCCTGTTCACGCCGCGTCAAACGACTGGAAGAGTCCGGCCTGATCGAAAAACATGTCACCCTGCTCAACCAGTCCCGACTGGGCTTGAAACTGACCGCCTTCATCACCATCGCGATGGACCGGCATACGCCTGACCGGTTTGACAATTTTGAAGCCCAGGTGGCGACATTCCCCGAGGTGATTGAGTGCGCGGTGGTAACCGGGCAATCCGCTGATTACCTGGTGAAAGCCGTGGTCCCGGACATGGAGTACTACGAAGCCTTTCTGCTGGGAAAGCTGACTCGTATCGAGGGTGTCACTGGCGTGCAGTCGAGTTTTGTCCTGCGTCCGGTTATCCGCAAAACCGAACTCCCTCTGGACCACATTGAGAGCACCTAACAGTTGACAGGATCACACATGAAAAATGACATGCAGGGAAAAGTTGCGCTGGTCACCGGCGGCGCCAGTGGCATGGGCCGAATCTGCGCCTTGCGCCTGGCCAACCGGGGCGCCCGGGTCGCTATCTTCGACCTGAATGAGGCGGGCTTGCAGGCCACCGCCGCCGAACACACTAATATTCAACCATTCCGCTGCGATATATCCAGCCGCGACGATGTGGAAGCCCAGGTGCGCAATGTCGAGTCCTCGCTGGGCCCGGTTGACCACCTGGTACACGCCGCCGCCCTGATGCCTGCCCATGCGCTAGCGGATCACAGCGTGGAGAAAGTGGAGTTCCTCTTCCAGGTAAACTTTTTTGGCA
>SMVA01072343.1_pt1 | contig 11013 bp, 9 predicted proteins | sample 2456451 | NCBI WGS metagenome assembly SMVA01 (sample SAMN11095933, study PRJNA526329) | marine sediment metagenome | biome: Marine sediment; feature: Surficial sediment; material: Deep marine sediment; isolation source: Hadal surficial sediment | place: Pacific Ocean | collected 2014-05 | depth 0-1...
AACGCCCTCGGCTACCGCACGGTCATCGTGATCCCCGAGACCCAGAGCCAGGAAAAGAAGGACATGCTCAGGCTCTGTGGTGCCGATCTCCGCGAAGTCCCTGCGAAGCCCTACAAGGACCCGGAAAACTACGTTCATGTCTCGCGTCGCCTGGCGGAGGAACTCGCCGAGTCGACGCCGGAGGGGGCCATCTGGGCCAATCAATTCGACAATCTCGCGAATCGCGAGGGCCATCGCGAGACGACGGGGCGCGAGATCTGGGACCAGACCGAGGGTCGGGTCGATGGCTTCATCTGTTCGGTGGGGACCGGGGGGACGCTCGCTGGCGTGGGTCTCGCGCTCAAGGAGCGTAATCCGAATGTGGTGATCGGGCTGGCGGATCCGATGGGTGCGGCGCTCTACAACTACTACGAGCATGGCGAGCTCAAATCCGTGGGAAGCTCGATCACCGAGGGTATCGGGCAGGGCCGGATCACAGAGAATCTGGTCGGTGCGCCGATCGATGTCGCTTTCCAGATTCCGGATGAAGAATGGCTGCCGATCGTGTTTCGGCTGCTCAAGCAGGAAGGGCTCTGTCTGGGCGGATCCAGTGGCGTCAATCTCGCGGGTGCGCTTCGCCTGGCCGAGCGGCTCGGCCCGGGTCATACGATCGTGACCGTGCTGGCCGATTCCGGAACGCGCTACCAAAGCAAGATGTTCAACCCCGATTTCCTGAAGGAGAAGGGGCTACCGACTCCGGATTGGCTCTGATACCCCGGTCAGGCCAGGCTCCAGAGCCGCTGGTCCTGATCCGAATGGACGCGGCCGTCGCGCTCGAGCTTCTTGAGATGGGAGATGACGGATTGTTCAGCGGCCGCGTGGAGCGTTTCCGGGTAGCCGACGTAGATCCGCTTGACCATCGACATTGCGTCGCGATCGCCCGCCGCGAGTGCCTCGAGGACCTGCCGTTCGCGATCGCGTCGGTGACGGAGATAGACCTTGATCTTCTCCTCGCCCGCATGGATGACTGGCCCGTGTGCGGGATAGATCTCGGCGGGGTGCTCGGCGAGGATGCGCTCGAGCGAATCCATGTAATCCCCCAGATTTCCGCTCTGCGCGGGGATCACGGTCGTGCCGATGCCGAGGACGTTGTCTCCGCTGAATAGATTCTGTTCTTCTTCGATCATAAAACACAGATGGTCGGGTGCGTGGCCCGGGGTGAAGATCGCGCGGAGATGGGCACCTTCCGTTTCGACGACATCCCCGTGTTCGAGGACCTCGAAAGCGCCGTCTGCAAGCGCGTCGGGATTGGCATTGGATCCCTCGGAGTCCATGTCCGTCGGCCACGGCAATTTGTAGACCGGCACCGAGCCGAAATGCTCGCGGATCTGGTTGACACCACCGATGTGATCTGGATGCGCGTGGGTGAGAACGATGCCTTCGATTTCTCGGCAGCCGGCCCGCGCGATGGCCTCTTCGAGAATGGGCATGTACTCGGGATGACCGGAGCCGGTATCGAGCAGCAAGCGCTTGGCTCCGGTACCGACGAGATAGGTGTTGGTGCCGGGGCCCGTGAACACGCTCGGGTTCTGACCTAGCGCGACGGCGACTCGCGGCGAGAGAATGTCGATGTCGGGAAGCTTCGTGCCGTCCAGGATTTCCGGTGTGTCTCGACTCATACGGATACGCTCTATTCGCCCGCCACGGTCATTCGTGAGATCCGCAGGGGGGGCGCCGCGGTCCTGCCCCGCCAGACGAGTTCGCAGCCGACACGGTCGATCTGCTCGAGCATCGTACCCAGATTTCCGGCGATGGTGACCTCCTCGACCGGATGAACGATTTCGCCCCCTTCGATCCAGAGCCCGGCCGCGCCGCGCGAATAATCGCCCGTGGTTGGATTGAAGCCCATCCCGATCAACTCCGTGACCAGGAACCCGCGATCGATCTCGCCGATCAACTCTTCGAGGGTTCCCTCGCCGGGTTCGAGCCACAGGTTCGTGGTGCCGACATGCGGGGCTGCGCCCGCGCCGCGGCTGGCGCTGCCGGTCGATGCCAGGCCGAGCTTTTTTGCGGAGTAATGATCCAGCAGCCAGCTCTCGAGTCGACCGCCTTCGACGAGGACGTTGCGCCGTGTCGCCTGCCCTTCGCCGTCGAAGGGTTTGCTGCCGAGACCGCCGGGAAGGCGGCCATCATCGATGATGGTGACGAGTTTGCTGGCGATCGAGTCACCGAGACGGTCGGCCAGAAAGCTCGACTCCCGGTAGATCGAATAGCCACTGAGGCAGGAGACCAGCTGTCCGATCAGACTCGGTGCCGTGATTCCGTCGAAGAGGACCGGGACCTCACAGGTGGCCACGCGTTTCGCGCCCAGGCGTCGCAGTGCCCGGCCGGCGGCCTTTCGTCCCACCTCGGCGGGGTCTTCGAGATCCGACAGGCGTCGGCCGGTCGTCAGCCAATAGTCGCGTTGCATCGAATCGCCGTCGCGCGCGAGCGGTTCGGAAAAGAGGCCATGCGACGCCGATTCGTAATGGCCCATGAAGCCGCGGCTATTCCCGTAGACGACCCGCGCGAATGCCGAACTGGCCTGACTGCCCTCGGAGTTGTCGATGCGCGGGTCCAACCCGCGCGCGGCGGCTTCGGCGCATCGGGCATCTTCGATGCGGGATTCGAGCGATACGTTCCGATCGGCCGGATCCAGGAGTTCGAGATCCGGGATCTCGGTCACGAAGCCGTCTTCCGGAATTCCCGCGGCCGGGTCGGGCGCGGTGGCACGCGCCAATGCGACCGCCTCTTCGGCCATGCGATCGACCTCCGCCGCTGCCAGGTCGCTGGTTGACACGATCGCGGTCTGCAATCCCCCTTTGCCTTCGACCAACGCACGGATGCCGAGCGCCCGCTCCTGGGCCTGCTTGACGAATTCGATCTCCTCACCGCGCACCCGGACTTCGCGTTCGTCATGCTCGACGAGGAAGACATCCGCCTGGCTCGCGCCCGCTCGCTTCGCGGCCTCCAGTGCGCGCGAAACCACCGCTTCCATGGCGCTGACGGGATCCGCAAGCGTCATCCCTCGGTACCCCCGACCGTCAGCTCATCGATCCGGATCGTGGGCATCCCGACGCCGACTGGCACGCCCTGTCCGTCCTTGCCGCAGGTTCCGACGCCCTGGTCGAGGGCCAGGTCATGACCGATGCGACTGACTCGGGTCAACACGTCTGGACCATTGCCGATCAAGGTCGCGCCCCGGACGGGTGCGCCGATCTGGCCGTTCTCGATCCGATACGCCTCGCTGGCGCTGAAGACGAATTTCCCACTCGTGATATCGACCTGTCCGCCGGCAAAAGACACCGCGTAGAGCCCATGGCTCACGGATTTCAGGATCTCCTCCGGGTCATCCTGACCGGCCAGCATGAAGGTGTTGGTCATGCGCGGCAGCGGAACGTGTGCATAGCTCTCGCGGCGTCCATTCCCCGTCGGGGCGACGCCCATCAGACGCGCGTTCAATCGGTCCTGCATGTAGCCGACCAGGATGCCATTTTCGATCAAGACGTTGCGCTGGGTCGGGGTGCCCTCGTCGTCGACGTTGAGCGACCCGCGACGTCCGGGAAGTGTGCCGTCGTCGACGATCGTCACGCCTTCGGACGCCACGCGTTGGCCCATTTTGCCGGAGAAGGCCGAGGTCTTCTTTCGATTGAAATCGCCTTCGAGGCCGTGGCCAATGGCCTCGTGAAGCAGGATGCCGGGCCAGCCCGGCCCGAGCACGACGTCCATCGTGCCGGCGGGGCAGGGCTCGGCGTCGAGATTCAAGAGCGCGGTCCGAACGGCTTCGTCGACGAGCGCCTGCCAGCGGCTCGGGTCGCGTAGTTCTTTGAGTTCGAAGCGGCCGCCCGCGCCCTGGTAGCCGATTTCGCGCTTGCTGCCGTCCGAGGCCAACACCTGCACGTTGATGCGAACGAGGGGGAGCACGTCGGCGACCCGGGTGCCGTCGCTCGCGGCGATCAGGATATGTTTGTGTTGGCTGACGATGCTGGCCATCACCTGGGTGATCCGCGGGTCTTTGGCCCGAGCGTAACGATCGATCTCCCCCAGCCACTCGACCTTGGTTTCCACCGGCACATCCGTGGGCGCGATTTCGACCGGATAGAGATCATGCGTTGGGGCCCCGGTGGTGATGGCAACGGGTACGTGGGCGCGCGACTCGTTGGCGATCGCACGCGCGGTCGCGGCCGCGATCTTTGCGCCATCGAAACTGAGGTCATCGGAATGTGCGTAGCCCTGTCGCTCGCCCATCACGGCGCGTACACCGACGCCCTGTTCGAGATGGCGGCTACCCGATTTGACGATGCCTTCTTCCAGGGAGACGGAGTCGGTCGTCGTATATTCGAAATACAGGTCCGCATAGTCGATGTTGCGCTCGAGCGCCGTATCAAGCGCGGTCGCGAGACTGCGGTCATCCAGATCGAATCGATCCTGAAAGAACGCCAAGGCGCGCTCGCCGCTGGGCGGGTTGGGATTGCTTGCTTCAGTCATTTCGAACAGGGCCTTTCTCGGATGCCCGCGCCGGACGCGGGCGCTTCGATCGACGGGGCGAGCGGGAGGGTAGCGGCAGTCGAGACGAGTTCGGGGAAGGCTGCGAGGTCGGGGATGTCTCGGACGTCGAAGACGCGAAGTCCGTGATCTGCGATGGTGGCGAGGACGGGCTTGGCGTCGTCGCCGAGGTAGACGAGCGACTCGATGGGGACCCCGAAGGCCTTGCCGACGCGCTCGAAGACGGCTCGTTCGGGCTTCGCCGACCCGGTTTCTGAGGGAATGACGATGAGATCAAAAAACCATGAAATATCAAGTATCTCGAGCAATTCAGGAAGGCGATGGTCGAAGTTGCTGACGACCGCCATAGGCCATTCGCCGGCGTGAAGAGTGTCGAGCATCTCGCGGACTCCGACGCGCAGACGCCAGATCTCGGGTGCGCGGAAAGCCTCGAAGAGGGCGCTGGCGAAGACCGGAAAATCATTGAAACGGACGCTGCTGTCGGTCGCCTGGAAGGTCTCGCGGATGCGTTCGAACCACCAATCGATCCCCTCCTGACGGCGCGCAGCGACCGAGTCGCCGTGGACTGCGCGCGCGGGCGCATTTCGCAGGACACGGCGGGCGGCGTCTTCGAGACGCCAGGCCGGGAGGTCGATGCCATGCTCGAGGGCGATGCGGTGGTAGACCTCGCCGACGGCTTCGTTCAGCTCGATCAGGGTCCCCGTCGCGTCGAAGCAGATCGGGCAGGGCGTCACGAGTCGCGTCACGAGTCGGGAGACTCGGGCTTGCGCGCCGCCGCGACGAAGCTGGCCGGAAGATCGCGCTTCAGGTCCGGTGCGTGTTGATGGATGCGCACCGCGTCGAGGCCGGCCGCGTCGAGCCAGCAGGTCAGGGTCTCGGGTGCGAAGCCGAGCCAGACCAGGCCCAATTCCGATTTCATCCACTGATGTTCGTGGGGCGTGAAGTCCACCAGGATGACACGTCCACCCGGCCGTACGATCCGCGCCATCTCCTGGATCGCGCGTTCGGGATCTTCGAGGGAATGCAGGACCATATGCGCAAACGCAGCATCGACGCTGGCCGTTTCGAGGGGGAGTTCGTGGGCGTCGCCGGTGCGGAATTCGATACTGCCCGTCGCGCCGGGCGTGACGGCGGCCCATTTCTCACGAGCGGTTTCGAGCATCGCCTCGGAGCGATCGATGCCGATCACGTCGAGGCCAAGATCGGCCAATTCGAGCGCCAGAATTCCGGTGCCGGTCCCGATGTCCGCGACGCGTAGACCGGGGCTGACCAGCGCGGCCGTCGCGCGGGCGCGCAGCAGATCGTCCCCGAGCACGCTTCGCAGCGCATCCCACTCAGGCCCCACCACATCGAAGAAATTTCGGCCTCCAGTCGAGCTGCGCGCAGCCAGCGTGCGACGCAGCAAGGTGTCGTCGCGGCTGGCCGTTGGATCGGCGGCAAGGCTGGTCCTCGAAAGTGTCCAGGCATCGCGCCAGGGTCCCGATGTCGGCAGCCTCAACCGATACACCACGAAGGTTCCTTCCCTGCGATCGGCGAGAAGCCCGGCTTCTCGAAGCACGGCCAGATGGCGGGAGACGCGGGATTGGGCCATCCCGAGAATGTCCATCAATTCGCCGACGATCAATTCTTCCTGTTCGAGCAGTCGCAAGATTCGAACGCGCGTCGGGTCGGCGAGGGTCTTGAAGACCTTCTGCAGCTCTTCGGCCCCGGATAGACTCGGACCGGACGGGCTCGCGTCCAACGCTTTCGAAGCGGTCATGGTCTGCGCCGGCTTCGAGGTCTGGCTTTACGGGCGATGCCCCGGGGCAGGACTTCGATTTCGGGATGATCGAGTTTCCCACCGAGTCGCATCGAGATCTCTCCGTTCGGGGAAATCGAAAGGCCCGCAGCCTGGGCGAGCTGTCGAAGCGCGACATCGACGATTCGGAATTCGAGTTCGAGGTCGATGGGGGGTGCCTGACTATGGTGCGCCAGGCCGATCTCGCCGGACAGCTTGCCTTCGAGCAACTCGCCTTCGAACTCGACCGACTCGATTCGAGTCGCGCCGTTCTCGAGAATCACGATCACGCCTTCGGCCCGGGAGAACGGGATCGCCATCGGAATTTGATTCGATTCGATGACCAGCGAAGGAGTCGAAAACGCAACGCGTCCGCTGAGCGTTCCATTTGGGTCGAGCGCGACATCGACGTCGGCGTCGAGTCGACCTGAGATGCGCACGCCGCTGGCATCGAGACGAAGCGGCAACTGCGCCAATTCGACCCCACTGACCCGGCCGACGAAACTCGAGGTGTCGCCGAGGCCGAGTACGCCATCGGCCAATCCGAGTTCGGAGTCCGCCCAGATTCGCAGCCTCGGATTGCCGGAGAACCAGGAGGTCGACCAGCGAGGCGCGATTTCGAGTTCGAGCAGGCGAACCCGATCGACTGCGGGATGTTGGATCACGACCTCGCGCGCGCGCAGTACGGGGCCCCTTGGCGTCAGCGCCGGAGCCAGGTCGTCGATCGAGACGGAGATCCCACTGGCCGCGGAGATCTCCCAGGCGACCCGGCGAGCCAGGCTATCCCAGGGGAAGCCCAAGGCGATGAAGCCGAGAATCAACACCAGCACGAGCGGAACGCCGACCGCCTTGGGAAGCATCATCGGCCCAGAGCGAATCACGGAAGCATTCGGTTCGGTCACGCGGGGACTCTACCGGACCCGCGCTAGCGGGGCTTGAACGCGGAGACAGAGAAGGTCACGTCGATCAGATCCGCCGATTTCTCTTTCGAATTTCGAGCGCGACCCGGGCGGCGCTTGATCCGTAGGCTCTTCACGGAAAGGGGTTGCGCCGCGCTCTCGATGCTGGCGAGGTAGGTGACCGCTTGTTCGAGTGAAACACTCTTGAGACTGACCTCGACCTTGGTCTCTTCGTATTGTTCGCTCTCACCCGATTGTCGTTTTTCCATCGAGGTGGGTTTGACGCCCGCCTGAGTCGCGAGCGAGGAGAGCAGCGTCAGCAGATTCTGCTGGCCCTCGCGGCTGCCCTGAATCTTGGTTTCGACGGCGTCGAGTCGCAGGTGCAGAGTGTCCCAGTCGCGTCGCATGCGTTGCATCATCTGCAGCTGGCGCTCGGCGTTCTCCGCCTTCGCGATGGCATTCTCGGTGGCGGCCATCGCCGGCAACACGATGCCGAAGAGAAATACCAGGGTCGCCAGCGCAGCGCCCGCGATGGCGACCAGGACTCGCTCCCGGGGCGCGAGCCCATCCCACAAGACCTGAACACGTCCGAGCAGCTCGCTCATGCGTCGCCCTCGTTCGTGGTGAGTGGAATGCTGACGTTGAAGCTGACACCGCCCGTCCGACGATCCGTCTTGACCGAGCCGGCGATCTTGGCGCCCTCGAAGGGATGGGTTCGGGAGAGCACGGCGGTCAGGCGATCGGCCGCCTCGAATCCCTCGGCGTCGACGTCGAGGCGGATCCGATTCCGATCGATGTTGATCTCCGTGATGCGAACGGCGAGGTCGGTCGGAATCGCGCGCGACAGCTCGGCCAGGAGTTCGAGAGCCGAGCGATCCCCGCTGTAGAGGCCGAGGAAATCCGCGCGATCGTGGGCGTCGCGAAGCTCGCTGCCGAGGGCCGTGACGGGATCGGCGGGCTTCGGATTCCGATCCGGGAAGGCCTCGACATAGAGTTCCACGGCCGCCTTGTGGTGTCGGCTGGCCCGGCGATGTTGAAGGGTGATCGTCGCGATCGTGCTCACCATCAACAGCACGATCATCACGGTTGCGAGCGCGGCGGTCGGTCTGAATTCGCGGTTGAAGAGTTCGCTGAAATCTTGTCTGAACGCGAATTCGCCCTGGCGGAAATTCATCTGGGTGACGGATTCCCCGGAAAGCCGCAGGGCCAGGGCGAGGGCGGGACCGAATACGACGGGATCGATCCCGGCGACGAGATCGGCATGCTTGGCGTCGCCGGGCATGCGCAGTCTTTGGGTCGTCAACCCGGTTCGTTTGGCCAGGAATTCATCGATCCGTTCGAGCAGAGCGCCGCCCCCGACGAGGGTCAGGGTGGCCTCGCGGGCCGTCGGTCCATCGCCAGATCTCGATTCAGCGGCTTCCAAGGTTCGGATCGCCTCGCGCGCGATCCGGTCGAGGGTCGAAACGACGCCGGGCGATGCGCCCGCGGCGCCGCGTCCCAAGGCGCCACCCTCACATTTGCGTTGTTCGGCCGCCTCGAAACTGAGGCTCATTTCGGCGGCGATCGATTCGGTCATGGCGCGCCCGCCGACCGGGATGCTCCGGGCCAAGATCGGGCGTCCGTCTTGCATGGCACAGAATGTGGTCTTTTCATGCCCGACGTCCACGATCAGATGGCTGCCCTCGAGGCCGAAGATCGGTGCGAGGTTCGCGAGAACGAGTCCCTCGGCTTCGAGGATGTGTGGGTCACAGCCGGCCGCCTGGAGAACGCCGAGGGCTTCCGCGACATGGCTGCGTTTGGTGAGCGTGGCGGCGACCGAGCCTTGGGTTCGACTGCCGTGGAGCAGGTTCCAATCGACGATGATGTCCTCGAGATCGAAGGGCGTTTCGGCTTCGATCTCGAAGGGGATGGCCTGGGCGAGTCGTCGCGAGTCGCTGAAAGGAAAATCGAGCCGCCGCGTCGAGAGTTTGCTGGCGGGCAATGCGCAGGCGACCTGATTCATCGGCAGATGGTGCATTCCGATGAAGCGTTGGAGATGCTCGGTGAGCGGGGAACTGGTGTCGATCCGGGGATGCAGGCGAAATTGTCCTAGTGTCAGGCTGCGCGGCGAGACGCGCAGCTCGACGGCCTTCAAGCTCTGGCTTCCCACGTCCAGGCCGAGCACACTTCGTTCGAACATCGCCATCGCCCTGGATCGACTCCCCTCGCGGCGCTCGCCGCATGCAGGCTGTTCATTCCTTCGTCCCATGGACACCGCAGCCTGTGGTTTTCGTGGCCGCGTGGACTAGTCCGGTCCCCGCAGGCGCCGCCAAGATAGCAGTTGAGGACCTTCGGGTGGCCGCGTGTCGTAGATCGCTTCGATTCGCCGGGTCTGGCTGCCGACCCGAGCCTCGGCCACGACCCGGAAGACGCTCGGCGTCGCGGGCAGCGTCGCCGCTGGGTAGATCGTCCCCTCGCCCAGTTCTCCGGTTCCGACTTCGTCCGGAGTGACGCAGCGAAGCGGATCGGAGGCGGTCTCGGTGCAGATGATTTTCGACTTCTCGCGCAGCGCCCAGATGTCCCGGACGATCTGCTCGTCAACGAGTGCTCGGTTGTCGCTGAGCCCCGAATACACGATCGAAAGCACCCACGGCTGCGCTCGATTCAGGTTGATGCCCTGGTCGCCACCGATCGGATATACGGTCAGGTAGTCGCGCATTGCGTTCAAGAGCTGTGCGTCGACCCCCTCGACCAGGCCAATCTCTCCGAAGGACAAGAACGGGCCGTTGCGGGCGTGGTAGGGCGGGTCCTGATCCTGGTAGTCGTCGTCTTCGCTGCCGCCGGCTCGTGCCTCCTCATCCTCATCCATGTAGTCGAGCAGATTCTGGGAGATCGCCCGGACGTCGTAGCGCTTGTCCTGGGTCGGCACATCGATGCCCTTGATGATGTAGGTGATCACGTCGAAGAGATAGTCCTCCGCATCCTCCTGGTCGCTCGCGCTGCCTTCGTCACCCTGCGAAACCAGCGCGTTCAGGTTCAGCCGTGCGCCTTCGTCTTCGATCGTGACGCGAAGCATTCGGCCGCCCTCGAATTCGAGCGGGAAGTCACCGAGGCTGGCCCACGGCGCGTCCGAGTCCAGCGAATCCGACGCATCGGATGTCGAACCGCCGTTCGCTTCGGCTTCCGCCTTCAGCCGAGTCAGAAAGACGATCGCCTCACCGATTCGCAGGCCGCCGCGTGCCAGGGCTTCGGCTTCGGCGCTTTGGAGTCGATTGTTCGCGATCGAGGTGTCGATGATGGCTCTGCGCTGGAAGGCGTAGACGGCCGTGATCATGACGAAGATGAGGACCAACACGATCGCGAGTACGATGCCCGTCGATCTCTTCCGCACGGCGGCGCGGCGGGTCCGCTGATCTGCGCCAAGCGACCTCATGATCCGCAGCTTTCGGGCGCGCGGGCAGCAAGCGATGGATAGCCGCTCTTGATCTCGCTCCAGCAAGCTCGCGCCGGATCATCGAGCAGGGCGCAGAGGAAATCGTCGCCTCCGCAATCGTCTTCGAGTTCGGACTCGTACCAATCGTCGCCGCCCTGGTCCAGGCATTGACTGATCGTGAAGCAGTCATTGCCGGCGTCGTTCTGTCCGAGGGTCAGAAGCGCCGCGATGTCGAGTGGTCGCATCACCATCGAGACGCGCCGTACATGAAGCAGGCCAGGGACCTCGATCTCGCCGTCTGCGGATTCCCCTCGGCGCACCCCACGGAAGAGAGCGAGGGAGATTTCGGCGGCCTCCGGCAAGGCCTGATTGGGCGGCTGGTAGGTCGAGTCCCATTCGTC
>SMVA01409581.1_pt1 | contig 11009 bp, 8 predicted proteins | sample 2456451 | NCBI WGS metagenome assembly SMVA01 (sample SAMN11095933, study PRJNA526329) | marine sediment metagenome | biome: Marine sediment; feature: Surficial sediment; material: Deep marine sediment; isolation source: Hadal surficial sediment | place: Pacific Ocean | collected 2014-05 | depth 0-1...
CGATGATCTTGCCGCGTACCCGGCCGGCAACGGACAGGAAGCCCACGTCCACCTCGGCGTCCACCAGACCCTCCTTGCCCACCACCAGTTCCTTGGCGGTGAACACCTTGCCGCGCACCGTGCCGTCCACGCGCAGCAGATCGGGGAAGCGGAGGGTGCCCTCCACCTCCGCGGCGCGGCCGAGGTAGCCGTCCAGTGGTTCGCCGCCCTGTTTCTTGCCGTCAAAAATCGCCATGAATCTCTCTTTGCTCGCGCGCCCAGCTCAACGCACGATGAACTCGAAGAGGCGCTCCAGCTCCTCTTCGTTGTGGAACGCAATCTCCACGATGCCGCCCTCGCCCTTGCGATGGATCTTCACCCGCGTGGCCAGGGCATGGGTCAGGCGCTCCTCCGCGGCCAGGGTATTGGGGTCCACGACCACCGGTTTCGCGATTTTCGTCGTTGAGTCCTGCTTTTCGGACGTGGCGAGCTTCTCCGCCTGGCGTACCGAGAGAGTCTCCTTGAGGATCCGGCGGGCCATCTTGTCGCGTACTTCCGGCGGCATGGCGAGCAAGGCCCGGCCGTGTCCCGGCGTCAGGTTGCCGTGCCCGATCTCATCCTGGATGAATTGAGATAAACTCAATAGTCTCAATGAGTTAGCTACAGTCGAGCGATCCTTCCCGACGCGCTTGGCCACATCGGCCTGGGTGGCTTTCAGACGGTCCACCAGTTGCTTGTAGCCCTGGGCCTCCTCGATGGGGGTGAGGTTCTCGCGCTGCACGTTCTCCACCAGCACCAGCTCCACCATCTCATCTTCGGAGATCTCCTTCACCACGGCAGGGATGCGCATGAGAGCAGCGCGCTGGGCTGCCCGAACGCGGCGCTCGCCCACCACCAGCTGGAAGCGATCGCCCCGCGGCCTGACGAGGATCGGCTGCACCACGCCGTGCTGCAGGATGGAGGCGCTCAGCTCGGCCATCTCGGTCTCGGAGAAATACTGGCGCGGCTGGAACGGGTTGGGGTCGATGCGGTCCAGGTCGATCTCCATGGGCCTGGCCAGCACCGCCGGTTGAGCCGGCACCGGCATGGGCGCCATGGCCTGTCCTGCACCGTCCGGGATGAGACTGCTCAACCCCTTGCCCAGAGCTTTTCGCGTCATTTCTGTAGGTACTCCCGGGCCAGGTCCAGGTACGCCACGGCCCCCTTGGAATGTTCGTCGTACTTCATCACCGGCAGGCCGAAGCTGGGCGCCTCGCCCAGCCGGATGTTGCGCGGGATCACCGTCTGGAAGACCGCGTCGCCGAAGTGGCTGCGGATGTCCTCGGCCACCTGCCGGGTGAGGTTGGTGCGATCATCGTACATGGTCAGCAGGATGCCATCGATGCGTAGCTGCGGGTTGAAGCGCAGCTGCACGCGCTGCGTGGTATCGATGAGATCGGACAGCCCCTCCAGCGCCAGGTACTCACATTGCACCGGAACCAGGATCCCCTGGCTGGCCACCAGCGAGTTCAGCGTGAGCAGGCCGAGCGACGGCGGGCAATCCAGGAAGATGTGGTCGAAGTTGTCCTTGATGGGCTCGAGCGCATCGCGCAGCTTGAACTCGCGCTGCTCCACCCCCGCCAGCTCCACCTCCACGCCGGCCAGATCCCGGTTTGCCGGCGCCACCTTCAGGGTGGGCAGGTGGGCGGGGAGGAGGATCTCCTCCAGTCGCATGTTGCCGGTGAGGACGTCGTAGCAGGACCCCTTGAACGCCTGGGTGCTGAGGCCGAGACCCTTGGTGGAATGGCATTGGGGATCGAGGTCGATGAGCAGGACCCGCTGGTCGCAGGCGGCCAGGGAGGCGGCCAGGTTGATGGCGGTGGTGGTCTTACCGACTCCGCCCTTCTGGTTGGCAATGGCGATTACCCGGCCCATTTTCCCCTCAATCGAAATGGCAGCCTACAGTAGCACAGGTGTGAAACGGCGGCAAACTTGCCGCTGTAATCCGCAAAACCACTGCCCAGAGTGGATTTACGGAGCCCCAGGGAAACGTTTCACGTGAAACATGCGCCTCTCGCGGGTTTCAGGCGGTTGGGTGTTTCACGTGAAACAACTTCCGACACTCGCCCGCTACGCGGTGCGCTCCACCACGGCGATGAACGACCGGTTGCGTCCGAAGAGGGGGGCCTCCTTGACCAGCTCGAGCCCCGTGGGGCACTCGGCTCGCACGCTCTCCAGCGCCGACTGGCCCACGAACAACAGGGCCCGGCCGCCGGGGACCAACCCGACCGCAGCGCCTGCCAGGACGGTCTCGACGCCGGCCACCGCCCGCATGGTCAGGACGTCGAACGGTCCCAGCCCGGCCAGGTCCTCGGGGCGGTCCACCCGGTCGGGTAGGACCTGGACCCGTCCGGCGAGGCTGGTCTCACGAACCACTTCCTTGAGAAACGCCCGCTTGCGCGTGGCGGGCTCCAGCAGACGGCCCTCGAGGTTCGGCCGCAGCATCAGCAGCGGCAACGCCGGGAAACCATTGCCGCTTCCCACGTCCACCAGCACTCCCGGCTTCTCCTGCAGGAACTTCAATGCCTGCAGCGATTCGAGGAAATGCCGGTCCAGGATGGCGCCCTCATCCAGCACCGAGGTCAGGTGGACGGTCTGGTTCCAGCGCATCAGAATCTTGAAATGCTCCGCCAGGTCACGGATTTCATGGGGCTGCATGTAGATCCCGCGGCTCGCGGCGCGCTGCTGCAGGCTCTCGGGGAAGCTCATGGGTGGGCTCCTCTGGGGACCGGTCCGCGCTGCAGCAGGACCTCCAGCAGCGCCACCGCCGCCGGCGTGAGGCCGGGGATACGGGACGCCTGGCCCAGAGTACGCGGCCGGACCTGTTCCAGCTTTTCCACTACTTCGGCCGAAAGGCCTGGCTGCCCGCGGTACAGGAAGTCGTCGGGAATGCTGCGGTGCTCCGCCCGAGAGAGCCGCTTCACCTCGGACTCCTGGCGGCGCAAGTAGCCATCATAGGTGATCTGACATTCGATGTATCCCAGCCCCGGGCGCTTGATATGGGCCAGCGGCTGCTCGCCGGGGTACAACCGGTCGACCCCGGCCAGCCCCGCCGGCGCCTTCGCCAGGGCCCGGTCCAGGGTGATGGGCTGCGTGCCCAGGCGGACGCCCAGGGCTTCGTGCACCTGCTGCCTAACCTGGCGCGAGGGACGGAGCGGCTGCGAGCGCAGCCAGGCCAGCGCCGTATCCACGCGACGGCGCTGGTCCTGGAAGCGCGACCAGCGCTCGTCGTCCACCAGGCCGAGGCGCCGGCCGTGCGGGGTGAGCCGGCGGTCGGCGCTGTCCATGTCCAGCAGCAGACGGAACTCGGCGCGCGAGGTGAACATGCGGTACGGCTCCCGAGTGCCGCGGGTCACCAGGTCGTCCACCATCACGCCGAGGTACGCCTCGGACCGCTGCAGCGTCAAGGGCGGGCCGGCGCCCACCGCCGACGCCGCGTTGATGCCGGCGAGCAGACCCAGGCCGGCTGCCTCCTCGTAGCCGGTGGTGCCATCGATCTGCCCGGCGAGGAACAGGCCGGTGACGCTCCGCACCTGCAGGTCGGGACCGAGCTGGCGAGGGTCGACGAAGTCGTACTCCACCACGTATCCCGGCTGCAGGATCTCCGCCTCCTCCAGGCCGCGGATGGCTCGCACCAGCTCGTGCTGCACCGGCTCCGGCAGGCTGGTGGACAGGCCATTGATGTAGACGATCTCGGAGTCGTGGCCCTCCGGTTCCAGGATCAACGGATGCGCATCCCGCCCGGCGAAGCGTGTTACCTTGTCCTCCAGCGACGGGCAGTAGCGCGGCCCGGGCGAGGCGATGGAGCCGTCATACAGGGGAGAGTGGTGCAGGTTGGCCCGCACCAGGTCGTGCACGGCGGGGTTGGTGCGCGTCAGGTAGCACTGGATCTGCGGTCGCCGGATGCGTTCGGTGAGAAACGACAACGGAACCGGCTCTCGATCACCAGGCTGTGCTATAAGTCGTTTATAATCAATAGTTTGTGAAGATATCCTCGGCGAGGTGCCGGTCTTCAGCCGGTCCATGCGCAATCCCAGCCCGCGCAAGGAGCTCGACAGTCGCACCGCCGCTGTCTCGCCCACGCGGCCACCCTCGGTCTTGCGTTTTCCCACGTGCATCCGGCCGCGCAGGAACGTGCCCGTGGTCACCACCAGCGAGCGGCAAGCCACCTCGCGCCCGTCCTCCAGCCGCAATCCGACGACGGCACCACCCTCGACCAGGATCTCGCCGGCGAGACCCTCGACGATCTGCAGGCATTTCTGCGCCTCCACGGCCCTGCGCATGCGAGCCGCATACAGCTTACGATCCGCCTGAGCCCGGGGCCCGCGCACCGCCGGCCCGCGGCTGCGATTCAGCAGGCGGAACTGGATCCCGGTGTCATCAATGGCCCGGCCCATCTCGCCGCCCAGCGCGTCGATCTCGCGCACCAGATTGCCCTTGGCCAGGCCGCCGATGGCCGGGTTGCACGACATCCGCCCGATGGAGACCCGGTCCGGTGTCACCAGCGCCGTCCGGCACCCGAGGCGCGCCGCCGCCAGCGCCGCCTCGCAGCCCGCGTGGCCGCCGCCCACCACCACCACATCGAAGTCCAGCCTCATCTCTCCGGCTCCCGTCCGGAAAGCAGGCTACTTCAAAAAAAGGGGACAGGCTACTTTTCTGCGAAGAAAAATAGCCTGTCCCTTGTCTTGACCGCGGTACTACGAGAGCAGCGTCAGTTCTTGACCCTCACGGTGCCGGACGACGTATGCAGGCGAATTTCCGGTCCGCCGGAGCCCTGCTGCACCACCTCTTCTTCATAGGTGTAGCGGCCCTCGCGGTAGGTGCGCCGCGAAGTGGTCTTGAACGGGTTGACGATGCGGCCCTTGTCCTCTCGCGCGCTCATGATCAACGTGTAGTCGCGGCCGAACTTGCCGTCGAGCACCACGTCGCCGGAGGCGGACGAGGCGGACAGTCCGTCCCGGGGCATCTCGTCCAGATGAAGCAGGACATCGCCGGAGGCCGAGGAGAACTTGCCGAACCCGTCGATGCTGCTGTTCTTCACCACCACGTCGCCGCTGGCCGAGCTGAGCACCAGAGAGCCGCGGCAGTCGTTGCACCTCACGTCGCCGGAGGCGGTGGAGAACGAGACGTCCTCGCCGATCTCCACGTGGTTGAGATGGATGTCGCCGCTGGCGGTGCTGAAGCTGACGTCATCATCGATGCGCATGTCCTCGATGGTGTAGTCGCCGCTGGCCGTGCTCAGGCTCGAGTGACCCTCCAGCTCCACGTCGATGAGTTCAATATCGCCACTGGCCGTGCTGAGATCGATGCGCGCGCTGATCCCCTCGGCGCTCAGCGACCCGGAGGCGGTCTCGATGCTGATGCGCATCCCGCTGCCCGAGGGAACATAGATGGTCCATTCCACGTCGCCGCGCGAGCTCCTGCCGGTCCAGCTCTCGCGGATCCGCAGGGTGTCGCCATCCTGCTCCACGCTGGGCTTGAAGTTGCCGCGCGGCGATACGTTCGCCCGCAGCTCCACCGAGCCGCCGCCGCCACCGGCCGGCAGCAACTTGACGTTGCCCGACACTCCCTCCAGCTCGATGCGATCCACGCCGGAGAAATCCCACTCCTCGGCCAGTGCGACCCCGGACATGCACAGCACCAGCAGAGCGATCAGCCCCGCACGCCATACCAGATTGATGCTCATGGTTTCCTCCCTGATGGGGGCGAGTTCGCCCGCAGAATCCAGTCCGTATAACGCCGCCGCGGGGGGAGGGGTTGCAAGGCGTCTTGTCTTTTTCGGCTCCTGTTCGCCCAAGTGACCGGCCAACCACCCATGGGGTCGGAGCTTAACCTTGCACCTCTCATTCTGACCAGGTGACCAACATGGTGCAGTGTTCGCCGAAACCGTCCGCATGCGAACAACTGGGGGTCGGAGCTTAACTTTACACCCACCTTGTGTTCATTCAGTGTAATGCGCGCCCTTGATCCAGACCCATGGCGAGTCTAACCTACTTCCATGGCAAGAAAACTTCGCTTGGAGTATGCAGGCGCTTTGTACCACCTGACCGCCCGAGGCAACGAGCGCAAAGAGGTCTTCCGCGACGATATCGATCGCCAGCGATTTATTGCTCTCCTCGCCCACGAAGTAAAGCAACTGCGGTGGCGCCTTCACGCGTACTGCCTCATGGGCAATCACTATCATCTCCTTGTCGAGACTCCTGAACCCAATCTCGCGCGCGGCATGAGACGAATAAACTCAGCGTACTCGCAGCGCTTCAACCGTCGTCATGACCGTGTCGGTCACCTGTTCCAAGGGCGCTACCATTCTATCTTGGTCCATAAGGAGTCGTATCTGCTCGAATTGAGTCGATATATCGTGTTGAACCCGGTTCGCGCAGGCATGGTTGCAAGGGCCCATCACTGGCCTTGGAGCAGTTACCGGGCGACGGTGGGGCTCGTGCCGGCTCCAGGCTTTCTTGAAGTGCGCTGGCTGCTCGAGCAATTTCACTCCGACCTGGAGCGTGCGCGGGAAGCGTATCAGGGGTTTGTGAACCACGACGAAGTGCGCTGCCCATGGGACAATTTCCGCGGTAGCGCGTGGTTAGGCTCCGAGTCGTTCGGCGAGTTCGTGAAAGCCTTGCTCAAGGGCAAGAACCTTCGCGACGTTCCCAAAGCACAGCAGCAGTCCCCTCGACCAACGCAGGAGCAGGTTGTCAAATGTATCATCGACGCGTTTTCTCTCACAGAACAGCAGCTATGGACGCGGGACAACCAGGAGGCTTTCCAAGCAGCGGTGTATCTTCTTCGGCGGGTTGCCAATGTTCCGATTCGCGATGTCGCGCGGCTCGGAGGTGTATCGGCCGGGCGCGTTTCTACAATCCAACGTCGGGTTGAGGATGGACACCGCTCCAGGAGGCTCGACACTCTACTCGACAGTTATCGATTTCGGCTATCCGATTCCAATGGGCTGCAGCGATATAAGGTTAAGCTCCGACCCCAAGGTAATCTCCTAGTCCAAGGGGCAGCAGGGGTATAAGGTCAAGCTCCGACCCCAGGTTACTTGCCGATGCAGAATGAGGAGAAGATGGAGTCGTAGACGTCCTCCAGGTCCAGCGAGCCGGTGACGCGGCCGAGGAACGTGCGGGCCTCGTGGAGATCTACGAGGATCACCTCCTCGCCCCGGTCGGCTGCGGCGCTGTCGCGCGCGGCTTCCAGCCGCTCCACGCAATGAGCCAGCTCATCGCGCTGCCGCCGGCGGGTGAGGAGGACCTCGTCGCCACCGCCGCCGGGGGAGAGCAAACCGGCCAGCGCACCCTCCAGCTCCTCCATCCCGGCTCCGGTGAGGGCCGAGACCTCGAGCGGCGCGCGGCCGCCAAGCTCCAGCTGGTCGCGGCGCAGCTGCTCCGGGAGGTCGGACTTGTTGAGCAGCACCAGCGCATCCGGCGGCAAGCGGCGCAGCTCCTCGAGCTCGTCGGCGGCAGCGGCACGCGAGCGATCCAGAACCAGCAGCACCACATCGGCATCGCGGCTCTCGTCGTCGGCCCGGCGCACGCCTTCCGCGATGATGGGATCGTCGGACGCACCGAGCCCGGCGGTGTCCACCAGCCGCACCGGGATGCCGCCCAGCTCCACCGATTCCGTCAACACATCGCGGGTGGTGCCCGGACTGGCCGTGACGATGGCTCGCGCGCTCCTCAACAGCCGGTTGAACAGGCTGGACTTGCCCACGTTGGGCGCGCCGCGCAGCACCACCGTGGCGCCGCGGCGCAGCAGCCGCCCGCGCGCATAGGAATCCACCAGCCGCCGCAAGGGTTCGAGGACGCCATCGAGCCGCGGCAGGATCTGCTCCACCGGCAGCAGCGTGCCGTCCTCCTCCGGAAACTCCAGCGATGCCTCCAGGTGCGCCATGAGTCCCAGTAGCTCCTGCCGGGCAGGCTCCAGCTCGCGGGCCAGGCTGCCCTCCAGCTGCCGGTAGGCCACGCGCGCCTGGTGCGATGTCTGCGCGGCGATGAGATCGGCCACTGCCTCGGCCTGGGCCAGGTCGAGCTTGCCGTTGCGAAAGGCGCGGTAGGTGAACTCACCCGGCTCGGCGGCGCGGGCGCCGGCGGCCAGCGCCGCATCCAGCAGGCGCTGCAGAACCACAGGGGAGGCGTGGGTGGAGATCTCGGCGGTGGGCTCGCCGGTGTAGGAGCGCGGCGCGTGGAAGAAGGTCAGGTAGCCGCGGTCCACGGGCTCGCGGCTCTCGTCCAGGACGGAGCCGAACAGCGCCCGGGCGTGGGGGTGGGGCTCTCCCTCCGGAATCGGGGAAGCAGGCAGGAAGACGGCCCGTGCAATACGCGCCGCTTCCCCCCCGCTGATACGCACGATGCCGAGGCCACCGGCGCCCTGCGGCGTGGCGATGGCTGCGACGGTATCGTCGTGGACGATCAGTAGCGCTCCCGACGGCGCCGGGGCCGGCGCTCCGAGCCCTGCGACTCGTCGCCATCGCCGCCGTGCTTGGGCACGATCTCCATGCGCTTGAGGAATCCCTCGCCCTTGCTCACCGTGCGCACATCCTCGTCGTCGCGCAGTGCCATGTGCACCAGGCGGCGCTCGAACGGGTTCAGGCTGCCCAGCGACTGCGAGTTGCCGCCGTCGCGCACCTCATCCGCCACGGCATGGGCGCGCTCGACCAGCTCCTCCTGGCGCTCCTTGCGGTAGCCGTCGGCATCCACCAGGATGCGCGTGGGGCCGCCGCGGTAGGCCATCTTGTTCACCAGGAACTGCAGCGCATTGAGCCCCTCGGCGCGATGCTCCAGCAGGAACTTGCAGTCCTCGCCCTGCAGCGGCACGTAGATGTGATCCTCCTGGATCTCGACGTTCATCTCCAGGTCGAAACCCATCTGGCTCAGCAACTGCGGGATGATCTCCCGGGCCTTCTCCAGCCCGGATTCCAGATCGTCCGGGTCCAGCGCACCCTCGGGGCGGCGCGACTCGCGATGGCGCGACGGGCGCTCGCGGCGCGGCTCACGCCGTGGCTCGCGTGCCTCCACCTGCGGCTCGTCGCCTCCATCGGTCTCCTCGACTCGCTCATCCCGCGCCCGGGCAGAGCGCCGGCGGGGCCGTGGCTCGCGTCGCGGCCTGCGTGCCTCCACGGCCGGCTCGTCGTCCGCTGGTTCCTCATCCGCCGGCTGCTCGGCCTTGTCGCCATTGTCAGCCTCGTCGACTCGTTCTTCCCGGGCCTGCGCCGAGCGTCGCCGGGCCTCCCGAGCGATCTCGATGGGATCATCGTCCTCCAGCAGTGCGGAGCTGGCGGACGGCGGCTCATCCAGGTCCTCGTCGTCTACATCGGGTTCGTCCTCTATGGCCTCATCCGCTTCGTCGTCTACATCGGGTTCGTCCTCTGTGGCCTCATCCGATTCGGCGTCGCCGGCGTCGGCGACGATCTCGTCAGCTGCCTCGTCCCGGTCGTCATCGGCGGCCGTCTCCTCGGCAACCTCTTCCACCTCCTCCGCTTCGTCGTCCGCCTGCTCCTCCTCGCGACGGCTGCGGGAACGCTCGGGCCGGGACTCCCGGCGCGGCGGCCGCTCACGACTCGGCTCCTGGCGTGCAGGCGCGGCAGTGACCGCGGCCTCGGCCTCCTCCGCGGTGAGAATGCGGATGCGCGCCGGCGAGCCCGGGTCATCCCCGTGGCCACGCCGTCCCTTCTCCAGGATCTTGTAGCGCAGCTTCTCGATGGCGATCTCCAGCTCCTGCGACGCCTTCCAGACCGCCACATCCAGGTTCTTGCCTTCGAACTCGTTGCTTTCTGTGCTCATATGCTCCCTCTTCGAGGCCCGAGGCTGTGGGCCGAGAAAAACGCGACACCCTACGACGTCGCGCGTGCGCTCAGTTTCTTGCTCTTCTTACTGGAATTGCCCTTCTTTTTCTTCTGCTGCTGCTGTTCCTCGGCGGCGATCTGATCCGCCTTCTTGTTGACCAGGTATTGCTGGGCGATGCCGAGCAGGTTGCTACAGAACCAGTAGAGCACCAGGCCGCTGGGCAGGCTCAGGAACATGAAGGTGAACATGATGGGCATGAACATCATGATGCGCTGCTGTGCCGGATCGCCCATGGTCCCGGTGGTCATCTTCTGCTGCACCATCATGCTCACTCCCATCAGGATGGGTGTGACGTAATAGGGATCCGCCTGCGAGAGATCCTGGATCCAGCCGAAGAACGGCGCATTGCGCAGCTCGATGGTCACCCGCAGCACGTTGAAGAACCCGAACAGGAACGGCATCTGGATCAGCATGGGCAGGCAGCCGGCCAGCCCTCCCATGGGATTGACGCCCTCCTTGCGGTAGAGCTGCATGATCTCTTCGTTCATCTTCTGCCGGCCCTTGAAGTCCGCCTTGGCCTTGCGGTATTTCTCCTTGATGGCCTTCATCTTGGGCTGGATCTTCTTGGTCTTCGTCTGCATCTTCCGCATCTTGATCTGGCTGTGATACATGAGCGGAAAGAAGACGAAACGCAGCCCGATGGTCAGCACGATGATGGAGATGCCGTAGTTGCCGACATAACCGTTGATCCACGCCAGGGCCAGGTACAGCCCCTCGGCCAGGAAACGCACCATGATGAAGAACCAGCCGAACAGCAGCTGCAACCAGAGCGAGCCGGGGTTCCAGCCGAAGTTGATCACCGATTTCAGGTCGTTGCCCCGGGCCTTGAGGAGCTCGTAGTCCTTGGGCCCCACGTAGAGGCTGTAGCGCCCCGGCGCCAGCGGGTCGCCGGCCGGAGCCAGGGCCAGTCCCAGGTAAAGGTGCTTGTCGCCCTCACCCTCCAGGCCCGGCTGCGGCGGCTCCACGTACTCGGTGGGCTGGAGAACGGCCTGGCGAACGGGATTCTCGGGAATCATCAGGGCAGTGAAGTAGGTGGTCTCCATGCCGCCCCAGAGCAGCCCGGTGTCACCGCCCAGGCCGCGCTCGGCGGAATCCTTGCCTTTCTTGATGCGCTCCACCCGGCCGCCGCGGTCCACCACCACGCTGCCG
>SMVA01009840.1_pt1 | contig 11008 bp, 8 predicted proteins | sample 2456451 | NCBI WGS metagenome assembly SMVA01 (sample SAMN11095933, study PRJNA526329) | marine sediment metagenome | biome: Marine sediment; feature: Surficial sediment; material: Deep marine sediment; isolation source: Hadal surficial sediment | place: Pacific Ocean | collected 2014-05 | depth 0-1...
ACACCTTCAATTACCTCCATATGAACAAATAAAGTTAGTGCGGTGTGTTGTTGGTAAAGTTCTTGACGTAGTTGTTGACCTGAGAAAGGAATCAAATACTTTTGGGAAACACTTTGAAGTAATTCTTAGCGCCAAAAAAGGGAATATGTTATATATACCGGGAGGATTTGCGCATGGAATTGCCGTTTTGGAAGATTCGATTTTTGCATATAAGTGTTCATCTTATTATAACAAAGAATCGGAATCAGGGCTGCTTTACAGTGATGAAGATCTGAATATCAATTGGGGTATAGAGTCACCTATTGTTTCAGACAAGGATAAAATATTACCTGATTTTAAAGAATATTGTTTAGTACATGGGTTGGCGTAAGTTATTTTATTTATTAATTGGGATTTCATTATTAGGATCCTGTAAATCGTACAAACAGTATATTATGTTCAAGTACGACGAAAACTTCACATTTGCTGCACGGACTGAAGCAGAAAGGGTTGAACGTAATTACGTTATCAAACCCAATGACTATATTAAAATAGAAGTTTTTACCAAAAATGGAGAGCGAATCATTGATCCGGATCTGGAGTTAAACAAGGAACTTGGGACTAATCAGCGTAATACCGGAACAGAACCTGAATACCTCATAAAACAAGATTCAACTGTAAAGCTTCCAATGGTAGGAAATCTTATGCTTGCTGGGTATACAATTGATCAAGCAAGTAAAATTCTTGAAGATGCGTACAATGAATTCTTTAAAGACACATATGTTTTAGTTAATTTTACTAATAAACGCATTATTGTACTTGGTGGACCCGGTGGTTTGGTCATTCCGCTAAAAAACGAAAATATGTCAATCGTTGAAGTTGTTGCATTGGCAGGCGGAATAGATATCAACAGTAAAGCCCAGAACATCCGGTTAATACGGGGAGAAAAGGTCTTTTTGATAGATTTGAGCACATTGGAAAGTTATTATGAAACAAACCAGATAGTGCAGGCAGGAGACATAGTATATATTGAACCGATACCCAGAGTTGTAACTCAGAGTGCAGCGGAAATCTCGTTGATTATAAGTACTATAACGGCTTTTACAACATTGATGATCCTTATTCTTTCTCTAAGATGAATCAAAACGGTCACACGTCTGGAACATTACAAGGTTCGCAACAGGATCCAATTGAATCAATAGATTGGAATAAGCTGAAAAGTGTCTTGCGAAGAAAATGGGTTTGGCTTGTATTGATCATTGTGGCAAGTAATCTCAGTGGTTATCTTTTCATAAGGTACACAAAACCTCTCTTTGAATCTTATTCAGAACTTAAACTTGATATAAAACAGGAAGCAATATCCCTGGGATTCGCACAGAGTTCTGATGCTTATAATATAGATAATTTATCCGGAGAAATAGAAATTATTAATTCCCGTTTATTTTTAAACAGGGTGATAGAAATCATTGACATTGAGGTTCAGTACTTCACATACGGGCAAATACTTGATGATGAAAAGTACAAACATTCGCCTTTCATCGTTGAGTGGGAAATCAAGAATGGAAGTTTTTACAACATGCCTATTGATATCACACTGCTAAATGAAAACTCCTTTTCATTACAATACAAAATGAACGGAAAAGAGCATTCAAATGAGTATGCGTTCAATTCGAAAATCACAAATGAAAATTTTACCTTCAAAGTAAAAAAGACAAATTACTTTAACAGCGAAATTTTAGATGAACGATTTTATTTTATTATCAATAGTCAGGAAAAACTTGTTCGGTATCTTGAGAATAATATTACTGTAGAGCCACTCAATTTGAATGCCCAAACGATTAAAGTCACCTTTCAGGATTACAACAGGTTCAAGGCCCATGATTTAGTAAATGCCATTGACACACTTTATCTGAGATATACCTATAATCAAAAAAACAAGGCGAATGAAAATAAGATCTTATATCTAAATGAACAAATGGAAGAGACTGAAAAAATCCTTGGTCAATATGAAGAATATTTCGAACACTTCACAATAGAGAATAAAACAGTCGATCTTGATGAGGATGTTAAGAAAACCCTGTCTTTCATGAACAAGTTGGACTCCCAAAGATTAGAAATTCGATCACGTATCAAACATATTGAAGAGATCTCTGAAAGAATTATAACTGAAAATCTTGATGAGATTAATTTAAGACGAGGTTATCTTCCAAATTACATTTTACAAGAAGTAGAAGCATTCGATGAATTACGTTTTGAACAGCAACAACTTTTATTGTCTTACAAGGAGAATACTTTTACGTATGAAAAGAAAACCGCTGAGCTTGGATTGATTAAAAGTGGTCTGATCAATGACCTCAATCAATACAAACTGAACCTTTATGAAGAGCTTACAAAACTCACAAACAGGAAGTCAGAACTTGAAAGTAATTTGCTGAATTTGCCTTCCAAAGGAACTGAATATAACAAATCCAAAAGATTCTATTCTCTTTATGAAGAAATGTATCTATCTCTGATGAAAAGTAAAAATGAATTTGAGATTGCCCGCGCCGGAACAGTTCCCGATTTTAAGATACTAGCCCCGGCCACAATGCCTACCACCCCAATATCTCCTAAAAAATTTATTGTCTACGGCATCAGCATGATTTCAGGGTTTATTCTCAGCTTTTTCTTCGTTGGAATAGCGTACTTATCAAGTAATAAAATTACAGGTTTAAAAGAGATAGAAGGATTAACCAAAACGCCAATACTAGGTGTTCTGCCATATGATCACAGAGTAAATGAACAAACCAGGCTACTGGTTTTGAAAGAGCCTAAATCCGCAACGAGTGAAGCATTCAGATCAATCAGAACGAATGTTGAGTTCATGATACCTGGTCTTTCAAAAAAAGTTATTTCTGTATCATCTACTGTTAGCGGTGAAGGAAAAACATTTGTTGCTCTCAATCTGGCTGGGGTGATCGCCATGTCGGGTCAAAAGGTTATTGTAATTGATCTTGACCTGAGGCGACCTAAAATTCATAAGAATTTTAATCTTGAATCTCTTTCAAAAGGAGTTAGCACAATTTTGATTAACAAACACACTTTGGATGATTGTATAGAAAAAACGGAAAATGAGAATCTTGATTACGTACCTGCAGGCCCAATACCTCCAAATCCATCGGAATTATTACTTAACAGCAGCTTTGAACAATTAATAGATCAATTGAAAGAAAAATACAGTACGATAATTCTGGACACTCCCCCAATTGGGCTTGTGACTGATGCTATTATCGCAATGAAAAAAGCTGATCTTAAATTGTTTGTTGTTCGAACTGAGTACACCCATACCTCATTTCTGCGTACAATTAATAGATTAACAGAGGTAAATAAATTCCGTAATTTAGGCTTGCTTGTCAATGGTATGAAAAGCGGAAGCGACCTTGGCTATGGTTATGGTTATGGATATGGCTATAATGGACACTACTATGAAAATAAATCTGAGTCCTGGATAAGTTCTCTTAGGAAAAGAATAAGTATCTAAGGTGTTTCGCTTTTTTAAACGCAAACAATCGATTAAAAATCCGGTTCTTGTCGATATACATTCTCATTTGTTACCCGGATTAGATGACGGGGTTGAAATGCTCGAAGAATCTTTACAAATAATCAAAACTTTTGAGGCTCTTGGATATAAAAAAGTAATTACAACTCCACATATCCTGTCGGATTTCTACAAAAATTCACCCGAAACGATTCTGCCAGTTCTGAAAGAACTGCAAAAATACATACTGGGTAAAACTAATGTCATTGTGGAAGCCGCTGCCGAATACTACCTTGACGAAACATTCATTAATCTTATTAACGAAGGCAAGAAAAAATTGCTTACTCTGGGTAATGATTTTATACTTTTTGAAACTTCATTTATGTCAGAACCGGTCTATTTAAAAGAAGCAATTTTCAAAATTCAGTCGCTTGGATTAAAGCCGATTTTGGCTCATCCGGAAAGATATCAATACCTTCATAATGACTGGGCACTTGCAACTGATCTGTTTGAGAGAGGAACATATTTTCAGATAAATTTGAATAGCTTGTCAGGATATTATTCGATTCCTGTAAAAAAGATGGTGGCAAAATTAATAAAGTCAAAGATGGTTCATTTTTTTGGTAGTGATTGTCACAATCCAAAACAGATTGAAGTTTTTCAAGATTCTCTGAAAACACCTTTATTCTCCCAATTAGCAGGACTTAATCTTTTAAATAACCAATTGCTTTGATCCTGGTTACGGGTGCAACAGGTCTGGTTGGTTCTCAGATATGCCGGGAATTAAAACAAAAGGGTCTTCCTTATAGAGCATTGAGGCGCAAATCAAGTCAAATCCCAAATGATCTGTTGGAAGTAGATTGGGTCGAAGGTGATATCCTTGACTTTGAATCTATACTGGATGCCCTGAAGGATATTTCTACAGTTATTCATGCCGCCGCTGTGATTTCATTTTACAAGGGAGACTATGAACTCATGGAGACTACGAACGTTCATGGTACCAGGAATATTGTTGATGCATCTCTGACTGCTTCCGTGAAAAAAATTATTCATATTAGTTCCGTTGCAGCTCTTGGAAGGCCCATAGGTATAAATCACATTGATGAAAATACCCAATGGATGGAGTCCTCTCTCAATTCATATTATGGTGAAACTAAATACCTGGCAGAATTAGAAGTTTGGAGGGCAATGGAGGAAGGACTTCAAACCGTTATAGTAAACCCCTCTGTTATACTTGGGACAGGCGATTGGACCAAAGGAAGCACCAGGCTATTCAAGTATGCATGGGACGAACATCGGTATTTCCCGGGGGGGGCATTTAATTATGTAGATAACCGGGATATCTCTAATGTAGTTTGTCAGCTTGCCCAGTCTAATCACAATGGCGAGAGATTTATCCTAAATGCAGGTAGCACTACTTACGAATCATTTTTCAAGCTCGTAGGCGAAAGATTTGGAAAAAAGGCACCAACCAGAAAGGTTTCAGAGAGTCTGTATTTTTTAGCAATACTAATGGAGTCAGTAAAGTCATTCTTTACCCGGACCAAACCAATAATTACAAGAGAGTCTTTAATATCAACAAAAAAAGATTACCATTTTGATGCCTCAAAAATTAAAAAGTTACTGAACTTTGCATTTAAAGATTTGGAAGATACTGTAGAGTGGGTAATCGCGGGTTTACAGAAAGAATAGTAACATTTATTTTCATTCACTAATGTTTTTCCTAAATTGAGAAAACCACTTCAAGAATGTCAGAAAACTACAGGAGAAGAGAAAACAACGAAATAATCAAAAGCTTCGAGGAAGCGCTTAAAAATCAAACCTCAATATTTTTTAATGAAGAAACCTTTGAGGAAATCATTAACCATTATTTTGATAAAGGACGTTTTGCGAAAGCTTTAAAAGCGAGCAATATTGCTGCAGAGCTTTATCCATTTTCCGGAGAAATACATCTTTTGAAGGTGAATATTCTAATAGAAATTGAAGAATACGATAATGCACTTAACATCCTTGAACGTATTGAATCAATTCAACCTCTTGAATCTGAGATCTTTGTTTTAAGGGGGAATATTTATACAAGTCTTCAACGATATGATGAAGCTTTGGAAGCTTATCAAATTGCTATTCCACTGGTCGAGGATAAAGATGGGGTCTTTTATAGTATTGGGCTTGCATACCAATCCCAGGAAAAATATGAGGAAGCAATTGAAAATTACAAAAAAGCAATCGAGGAAAATATAAGCAATGAAAATGCATTGTATGACCTCGCCTATTGCCTGGATATAACCTGTAAACTGGAATCAAGTGTATCGTACTATGAAAAATTTATAGATTGCGATCCTTATTCTCAGTATGCCTGGTACAATCTTGGAACTGTATATTCAAAGCTGGAGAAGTTTGAAGAAGCTGCCAGGGCATACGAATACGCAACTATAATTGATGACAATTTTGCCTCTGCCTTTTTTAATCTTGGAAATGCATTTTTATCCCTGGAGAAATTTCAAAAAGCGCTGGAAGCCTACAAAGTTACATTCGATATTGAAGGTCCCAGCTCTGAAATATTTTTGTGTCTGGGTCAAACCTATGATCATTTACAACAGCACGATCTGGCCATGAAATATTTTATGAAATCAACAAAACTGGACATCATGAATGATGAGGCCTGGTTTGGTGGGGCGTCAAGTCTTGCCAGTCAGAACAAATGGTTTGAATCACTTCATTTTTTTAATAAAGCATTAAAGCTTGACGATGAAAATCCTGAATATTGGCACGCCGTAGCTAAAGCCGAACAAAAAGTTGGAAATATTGTTTCCAGTATCGAAGCCTATAAGCAAGCCAGTATACTACAGCCGAAACTAGTTGAACTATGGATAGAATGGTCTTTCATATATTATGAGCAGGGTGATTACGAACAAGCGATTGAAATTTCTGATAAAGGTCTGGACGAAATACCCGACAGCGCTGAACTATTTTATAGAATATGCGCATATCTTATTGCTGATGGTAAATACAAAGAAGCATTTAATTATTTAGAAAATGCACTATTTTTGGATTTTGAAAAACACACTGCCATTCTGGAGTTCTTTCCTAATCTAGAAATCCAGAAAGCCTTATTTAGGGTGATCGAGCAGTATCGAAACGATAATCAATAAATGAATTATACTTTAAAGGATATTCCTGAACGGACAACTAAACCACGTCAGTACGGTTATACTATGGCGATGGATAAAGGACTTAGTGTTCGTGAGGTAGAAGATTTTCTGAGCATCAGCGGAGATCATGTGGATATTGTCAAGCTCGGTTGGGCCACATCATATGTAACCCCTGTTCTCAGTGAGAAATTGAAAGTTTATAAAGACGCTGGAATCCCAACATATTTCGGAGGAACAATGTTCGAAGCGTTCATCATTCGTAACCAGTTTGAAGATTATCAAAGAATTTTGGACAAATATGAAATGACTTTTGCTGAAGTTTCGGATGGCTCAATAGAACTTGATCATGATATCAAATGTGAATACATCAGGAAACTTACCAATCAGGTAACTGTACTTTCAGAAGTTGGATCAAAGGATGAAGAAAAGATCATTCCTCCATATATCTGGATTAAACTAATGCAAGCCGAGCTTGATGCTGGAGCCTGGAAAGTTATTGGTGAGGCTCGTGAAGGAGGAAATGTAGGATTATTTCGATCTACTGGAGAAGTCAGGTCCGGATTGGTTGAAGAAATCCTGACTAAAATTCCGTTTGAAAAAATAATATGGGAAGCACCACAAAAATCTCAACAAGTTTGGTTCATCAAACTCCTGGGTCCAAACGTAAACCTTGGAAATATTGCGCCGCGTGAATTAATCCCTTTAGAAACTATTCGACTTGGCCTGCGTGGCGATACATTTAGCCAATTTCTGAGCCACAAAGAGTAGTATGAGATCAATTAAAGACTCTATCTTTCTCTTTCTAAAAGGAGTAGCTATGGGAAGTGCCGATATTGTCCCGGGTGTATCAGGAGGAACAATAGCTTTCATTTCAGGTATCTATGAAGAACTCCTTGATTCCATTAATTCAATTAATCTTAAAGCCGTAAAACTGCTGATCAACAGACAGTTCACTGAATTCTGGTCTCATATAAATGGGAAATTTTTACTAACTCTTTTTTATGGAATTTTAATCAGTCTTTTTTCGCTTGCCTCTGTCATTTCATATCTCATGGAAAATGAACCAATTGCTCTTTGGTCTTTTTTCTTTGGATTGATATTTATTTCCTCATTACTGGTTTTCAAGAGGATCCATCATTGGAATGCCGGCATCATATTGGGAGGAATTATTGGTACAGTTATAGGATATTATTTCACCCTGTTTTCTCCAATCGAAACAAACAATGGATTAATTTATGTTTTTTTCAGTGGAGTATTGGCTATATCGGCAATGATCCTGCCGGGGATTTCAGGATCTTATATTCTATTGATAATTGGGAAATATGAATTCATTATTAATTCTCTGAAAGAATTAAAAATAGATATCATTATCGTTTTTGGATTAGGTTGTGCTGTTGGACTGCTTTCTTTTTCGAGAGTGATTTCGTGGATACTGAAAAAATACCATAACATTACAATTTCAATCCTGGCTGGTTTTATGCTGGGTTCTTTGAACAAGATATGGCCATGGAAACAGGTGCTGGAATATCGAATTGATCGCCATGGGGATCAGACACCATTCATTGAAAAAAGCATGTTGCCACATAAATACTTCGAATTAACCGGAAACAATCCTCATTTTCTGGAGGCACTTCTTTTTGCACTTTTAGGTATTACTCTCATTCTGGGAATCGAAAGAATTGCGACCCTTACTTCAAAGGAAAAGACATGATTCGTCTTGGCCTTATTGGAAAAAAATTATCTCATAGTTTTTCTAAAAAGTTCTTTGAAGAGAAATGGAAAAATGAGAATATCTCAGGATATTCTTATGAACTTTTTGAGTTAGAATCAATAGACGAATTTCACACTATAATTGGGCCGGACTTGCTTGGGCTAAACATTACAGTTCCTTATAAAGAATCCATTTTACCTTTTTTAACTCACCAGGATGAAAGTGTTCAGAAAGTAGGAGCCGCTAACGTAATTAAATTCGAAAAAAACGGAAACATCACAGGATTCAATTCTGATTATTACGGGTTTAAGGAATCCCTGGAAAACTGGTTTCCCGGGCGAATAAAAAACAGCCTGATTTTGGGCACAGGAGGTGCATCAAAGGCTGTTAGTGCAGTGCTAAATGATCTTGGCATCCAGGTACAATTGGTCTCCAGGAATCCTAAAGGTCATGCAATCAGTTACGAAGAACTATCAACACTGGATTTAAATATGTTTCCACTAATCGTGAACACCTCCCCTTTGGGAATGTTTCCCGATACAGATAATTGTCCATTGATACCGTACTCTAAACTCACCGAAAGCCACTTCCTCTACGATCTTGTATATAATCCTGTAGAAACGAAATTTATTTCATTGGGAAGTAAACAAGGTGCTTCAATTAAAAATGGATTAGAAATGCTAAGTCTCCAGGCAGAAAAATCCTGGGAGATTTGGACATCCTGATTAATCCATATATTTGGCGTCATGGATTTTAAATTAACCAGTGAGTTCCAGCCAACAGGTGATCAACCAGATGCAATCGAACAATTAAAAGAAGGTATCTTATCAGGAGAATCACATCAAACACTCCTTGGAGTAACTGGGTCAGGTAAAACATTTACCATTGCCAACCTTATAGCTGAGGTAAATAGACCCACCCTGGTTTTGAGTCACAACAAAACACTGGCTGCCCAGCTTTATGGCGAATTCAAACAGTTTTTCCCCGAGAATGCGGTGGAATATTTTATTTCATATTACGACTATTACCAACCGGAAGCCTACTTACCAGCAAGCAATTTATACATCGAGAAGGATCTCAACATCAACGAGGAGATCGAAAAACTGCGACTGAGTACTTCATCATCTTTACTAACAGGACGCAGGGATATCATAGTGATTGCTTCGGTTTCCTGTATCTATGGCATCGGAAATCCCGAAGAGTTCAGCAAAAGTATTGTCCGTTTACAAACTGGAGATAAAATCTCAAGAAACAACCTGCTTTTTGGTCTTGTGGATATCTTGTATTCCCGAACTGAAGTACAGTTTAAAAGGGGCAATTTCAGGGTAAAGGGTGATACGGTAGATATTTTTATTGCTTACGGAGATTTTGCTTTTAGAATAATTTTCTGGGGCGATGAAATTGAAAGTATGCAGCGGATAGACCCGTACACAGGCAAAAAATTAAGCGATGAGGTAATGATAACAATATTCCCGGCTAATTTATTTGTGGCGGGAAAAGATCAGGTTGAACCAATTATCAGGAAAATTCAGGATGATTTGGTTCTCCAGATAGAGCAATTCGAAAGTGAACACAGGCATGTGGAGGCTAAAAGGATCAAAGAAAGAACAGAATTTGATATTGAGATGATTCGTGAGTTGGGATATTGTTCAGGCATTGAAAACTATTCAAGGTATTTCGATTTTCGGAAACCGGGTGCGCGGCCATTTTGTCTGCTGGATTATTTTCATGATGACTTTCTTATGGTGATCGACGAAAGCCATGTAACACTGCCACAGGTTCGGGCAATGTGGAGTGGAGACCGGGCAAGGAAAGTGAACCTGGTCGATTATGGATTTAGACTCCCTGCCGCTTTGGATAATCGCCCCTTAACTTTTAATGAATTTGAAGCTCTTCTCAATCAGACAATTTACGTGAGTGCAACCCCTGCCGAATATGAGCTTAGAAAATCCGAGGGTGTAATTGTTGAACAGCTGATAAGACCAACAGGCTTACTCGATCCTGAAATTGATGTCAGGCCGAGTATGAACCAAATTGATGACCTCCTGGACGAAATTGACGAACGTGCTAAAAAAGATGAGCGTGTTTTGGTCACTACCCTAACGAAACGAATGGCAGAGGAGTTAACTAAATATCTTCTCAAAGCCGACGTTAAGTGTAGATATATTCACAGCGAAGTAGACACATTAGAGAGGGTAGAAATTCTACGACAATTACGTCTGGGCGAGTTTGATGTTTTAGTTGGGGTAAACTTACTTCGTGAAGGCCTGGATCTACCCGAGGTATCGCTGGTTGCCATTTTAGATGCCGATAAAGAAGGATTTCTGAGAAACGTAAAATCACTCATTCAAACTATTGGCCGCGCGTCAAGAAATGTTGAAGGGAGAGTGATCATGTATGCAGATAAAATTACCGAATCGATGAAGATTGCAATTGATGAGACGAATAGAAGAAGAAAATACCAAAAAACTTATAATGATAAGCACGGTATTACCCCCAAAACGGTGGTAAAATCCAAGGAAGAAATACTAATACAAACCAAAGTTGCAGACAAGTCAAAATCCAAAAAGAAATATTTAGAACCTGATTCAACATCACTCGCTGCTGATCCGGTGGTCTCTTACATGAGCAAAGATGATATCAGGAAAA
>SMVA01274370.1_pt1 | contig 11006 bp, 11 predicted proteins | sample 2456451 | NCBI WGS metagenome assembly SMVA01 (sample SAMN11095933, study PRJNA526329) | marine sediment metagenome | biome: Marine sediment; feature: Surficial sediment; material: Deep marine sediment; isolation source: Hadal surficial sediment | place: Pacific Ocean | collected 2014-05 | depth...
GGCTTGTGGAAAAGCGACGGCACGGCAGGCGGCACGGAAATTGTCCGGGACTTGAAGCCCTTCCTGGGTGATCATTATCTGGCAGATTTGGAAGAATTCGAAGACGCCATTTTTATGATACTTCGAGGTAATGCCAATCAATATGAATTATGGCGTAGCGACGGTACAGCAACGGGTACGACAAAAATAATGCAATTCCCTGGTCAAATTAGCCAAATTAGAACAGTTGTCGCCAAAACTGAAACCCATTTTTACTTTTTGGTTAGTGTCCCGACCGGCTGGCAATTGTGGAAAAGTCGTGGCACAGCCGAAAGCACTATCCCCGTCAAAGATATAAATGTCTCGGTCTCGATCGCGAACCAGGTAGCCAGCGTAGGGAACCAGCTTTACTTCACGGCTACTGATGGCGCGTATGGCGAAGAATTGTGGATAACCGATGGTTCGGCAGAAAACACCCTGTTACTAAAAGACATAAATCCCGGTAGCAAAAGCTCTTCTCCAAATAATTTTACTGTCTTAAATGGGTCTGTCTTGTTTACAGCTAATGACGGACTGCATGGCGATGAGCTTTGGAAGAGCGACGGGACCACCGCCGGAACCATTATGATTAAAGACTTACAACCCGGGGATGGGGGCTCGTCACCGGGGATTCTGCGGGAAGTTGCGGGCACGGTCTTTTTTAGCGCGGATGAATGCAACTATGGCCGAGAATTATGGAAAACGGATGGAACTAGCTCAGGTACGCAATTAGTCAAAGACTTCAATACAAATCGGCGCTATTTATGGTTTTCAAATTTTACCGCTGCTGCAGGAAGACTCTTTTTTGTCACGGTGGGAAAATGTAACACAGGACTGTGGATTAGTAGCGGTAACTCAGAAAATACGAAGCTGGTTAAAGATATAAATTATCCCGGAAGTGTCGGCTCTTTTCCCGGCTCTCCTGCATATATAGATGATTTCTTGTATTTTCGGGCAAATGATTCTGAGTACGGCACAGAGTTATGGCGGAGCGATGGGACTGAAGAAGGGACAAGCCTCTTTAAAGATATCAACCCCGGGGCCGGAAGTTCAACGCCTGCTGAATTTACTCAGTTAAATGACAATTTTTTCTTTTTAGCCTCACTTTCTGGGTACGGAGCTGAGTTATGGCGAAGCGATGGCACAACCGAAAATACTGAATTAGTCAAAGACATTAACCCCGGCAGTCGAGGCTCCGACATTTCTTGGCTAACCAACATTGGCGGGATTCTTTACTTCACAGCAAACAATGGCTCAAGAGACAGGGAATTGTGGAAAACCGACGGAACGGCCGAGAATACCGTACTCGTTAGAGACATCTGGCCAGGGAGTGTGGGCTCCTGGCCTATTCACCTTACTGCCCTGGCAGGCCATTTATATTTTGTGGCGGATGATAGTGTGCACGGCAGGGAACTTTGGAAAAGCGATGGAACGTATGACGGCACGGTTTTGGTCAAGGACATTTGGCAAGGTAAGACAGGGTCACACCCCAACTATCTAATAGCCTTTAATAACCAACTTTTTTTTGCCGCCAATGACGATGTTCATGGCACCGAATTGTGGAAGACGGATGGTACGGCGGAAAATACAGAGATGGTGAAAGATATGTTTAGTGGTTCCTCGAGTTCGGGACCTGCATTTTCTATGATTTATGATGACAAGCTTTTCTTTGCGGCCAGTGATAACCGTGGTAGGCACCTCTGGAGTAGTGACGGAACATCTCAAAACACTTATTTATTCAAACAGATCGGGGAAATCTCGACAAATGCAAACCCTCAGAATTTTGTCATTTCGAATGAGATGCTCTTCTTCACGGCCCGTGATAACATTCATGGAATAGAATTATGGCAGAGCGATGGTACACCAGAGAATACAGTAGTGAAAGATATCTATTCAGGAGAGAATTCTTCCTTACCCCGTCAGCTAACAGATGTCGGCGGCACCCTCTTCTTCACGGCCAAGGATGCCGATGGGTACAAACTCTGGAGCCTCCAGCCCTTCACAACTTCAGTTGCTGATTTGGAAACAGTGCCCGAAACTATCATTTTGGAGCAGAATTATCCAAATCCATTTAATGCCGATACACAGCTGGTTTTTTGGCTACCCCGGAAAGATGAGGCTTCTTTGTCAATTTACAATCTGCGTGGTCAGCTTGTCAGATCCCTATTCTCTGGCATTGGAGCCGCAGGCAGACATGCCGTGACCTGGGATGGTACAGACGAAAACGAGTTAGCGGTCTCCAGTGGTCTTTATATTTATCGCTTTAAGTCAGGCAGTGAAGTTATAAGTAAAAAGCTCATGCTAATCAAATAGTTTCTATCCTTTCTTCATGATCCTCAAGACGATTTTCATGCCGCCGAAGAGCGTAGTTCGTTGTCGCATTTTCGGTTTGGGCATCATCAATTTTTTTGGCGATACCATCCACGATTTCAAGGATTAAATTACTTGTATCTTGAGCCACGCTTAACTGATTTTCAACTGAAGCCATTCTTTGAATCAAATTGGCGATTTGAGTTGCTAAAATTCCTACATCCTTTTTGGTGGTAAATTGTTCAAAATCTTCTTTACTCGCAAGCCGCCCCTAATAACTCTCGCTTAATCATCTCGATATTTTTTTGTTATAAACTTTTGCTCATTGGTTGAAGCCATGAAAGTTCCCCATTATGAGACCTTATACGACGACGCCTCAGATCTGACAATTGTTGAAAGCTTTATCCATTTTTTTGAGAATTAAAACGGCCACCTGCAGGCAGCCGTTATTTTCCGAGGTGATAGTTTATCCAGGCTGCTTAACCAGGCGTAAATAAGGCTTCACTGTTTTCCACCCTTCCGGAAACATTCCCTTCGCCTCATCATCTGATACCGACGGTACGATGATGACGTCATCGCCATTTTTCCAGTTAGCAGGCGTTGCTACTTTATGCTCGACGGTTAATTGCATGGAGTCGAGCACTCGCAAAATTTCGTCAAAATTCCGACCCGTGGTCATGGGATAGGTCAACATCAGTTTTATTTTTTTATCCGGACCAATGATAAAAACAGAACGCACCGTGGCATTCGTTGCAGCCGTACGTCCTTCGGATGTACCCTCCTCCTCTGCCGGTAGCATATTATAAAGCTTGGACACGGCCAGATCCGTGTCTCCGATCATGGGATAGTTGACCGCATGGCCCTGGGTTTCCTCGATATCTTTGGCCCAACCCTTGTGGCTTTCCACCGGATCAACGCTCAAGCCAATGACTTTGCAATTACGCTTTGCAAAGTCAGGGGCCAGACCGGCCATGTATCCCAATTCGGTGGTGCAGACCGGCGTGAAATCTTTTGGATGAGAAAATAGTACCGCCCAGCTATCGCCGATCCATTCATGAAAGTTAATCGTCCCCTCAGTTGTAGCAGCCGTAAAATCAGGCGCTTCATCATTAATTCGTAGTGACATGCCTTGTCCTCCTTAATTGATTAATCAATTACTCCAACTTCATACAAGTCAAATATATCTTTAAATATCTTCCCAATCAACACATAATATACAGTTTCTGGCCAATTTCTTTCTTGTTGTCCTTTGATACTGGTATAAGCTTGCATTTGACCGTTCTTGAACATTCTCAGCAGCATTCTATGAAGGATTTACAAGGAAGTTAAGTGTTGCTCCTTGAAATAAAGCTTGGCCTGTCCCATAATCAATAATCGCTGATTTTGACCAAGGATATCCGCCCCCAGGACTCCATCATTTTTCTACCTCCCTGAGCCTCAATGCCGGAGATTACATGGCCGAAACATCATATACATTGGAAAGGATTCCATCTGCAAGGACCCAATCCGGAACATTTTCAATACCGCCGAGCTCATGGCGGCCCGCGTTGTCCCGCTGCCTCCACCACCTTCAGCAGAATTCTCCAAGCGATTCCAAGCAACTCTGCCGTTTCCGTATGTAAAACGGTCTTCCCGGCACCCGTATCGACCAGGAGCAAAACGCTGCGATTCTCTCTACTTCGGCATCAATCTCGAAATGACCCGCAACACTTCTCTTCATCTGCACTTTGATATACCCTTCACTGGTGAGAAAATCCTGCAAGGATTCAGCTTTTTTCATATAAAGTTCCTTTCACAAAATTATTTGTTTAAGATTGTCACAGTCAAGTAAATTTTTACAGCGGCACAGTCATGGCCAACTTACGGTAGTCAGACTTTCAGAAAAAAAGCGAAAAATCTTATTGACTGTTTCGTAACATTTAGCTTATTTTTAGCGAGAGGCTTTCTCCGGCCGGGTGACATTGGCAGCCATTAAACAAGGCAGCCCCTGTTTGCAAAACATAGTTGACACCTAACAAAAAAAAGCATGCCGACCCCAGCGCTGCAACCATTACTTAGCTTGTGGAGGAAAAATGGACACACAGGCCCAGATACGTGAATACAATCGCCGTGAATTTCTGCGCTTCATTACCTACTCACCCCTGATTAGCTATTTTGGTATTTGGGGATGCACGGGTGAAAAGCGAGAAAGCGACCTATTGCTCTCGTCGCCTTCCGAAGCAAAAAATGTCTTTGATTTTGATACCCTGGCCCGACAAAAACTCAATCAGGATGCTTACAATTTTCTATCGGGTGGCGCTGATGACTTGAAGACGGTACAAGCCAATCGCGAGGCTTTTGATGAATTACAGATTCGTTCGAGAAGACTGGTAAATGTAAGCAATGTGGACACTTCGGTTGAACTATTTGGGCAAGTAATGGCAACCCCAATTATGCTGGCTCCCATTGGTTTCCAGCAACTATTGCATCCAGAAGGAGAATTGGCCGTGGCTCGCGCAAGTGCAGCCAAAAAACATGAGATGATCGTCTCAACAGTATCGAGTTACTCTGTCAAAGAAATCAATGAAGTGCGAGGCACACCAGCATGGTTTCAACTCTATCCAACACCCGATCGAAAAATCACTACACAATTAATAAGGAAAGCAGAAGAAGCTGGAAGCAAAGTATTGGTGTTAACCGTTGATTTACCAGTGCTAGGAAACCGAGAAAATCATCTCGGTTTTATCAGACAAATGATAACAGCTCAGAAAATCGCTTTGGGTAATTTCGAAGGACTTCCCTTTCCCAGCCAAGTGCATGACCCGAGTCTCGACTGGCAGATGATAGAGTGGCTTAGGGCAAACACAAACATGAAACTCGTGTTGAAGGGCATTGTAACTCGGGAAGATGCTAGACTCAGTGTTGCAAATGGGGTTGATGGTATCATTGTATCCAACCACGGGGGTCGGCAGGAGGAGAGTAATCTTGGAACTATCGAATGTTTACCAGAAATTGTAAATGAAGTGGCAGGCCGGATTCCTGTTCTGATCGATGGCGGCTTTCGCCGGGGTACTGATATTTTTAAGGCATTAGCGTTAGGTGCAAACGCCATATGCATTGGCCGGCCCTATGTCTGGGGTCTAGCCGCATTTGGTCAGACAGGTGTCGAAAAAGTATTGGATATTTTACGTGCGGAATTAGTGCGCATTATGCAGTTAGCAGGGACAACATCCAGGTCTCGAATAAACAGCGATTTTGTACAGAGAAACCTTTAAATTCCACTAAGATTTTTTGAGAGAAAGTATGAAAATCCCCATGTATCAAGTTGATGCTTTCGCAAACAAGCTATTCACTGGAAACCCTGCGGCTGTCTGTGTTCTCGAGTCCTGGCTTGATGACGAGGTGCTTCAAGCCATTGCCGCCGAAAACAACCTGGCTGAAACCGCTTTTTTTACAGCAAATAGCGATGGCAGCTACCACCTCCGGTGGTTTACACCCAGTTTTGAGATCCCCTTGTGTGGTCATGCCACCCTTGCAACTGCTTTCGTACTCTTGCATTATTGCGGTCACCGGGAAGCGACCATCCGTTTCCACACTAAAAGCGGTGAGCTTGTTGTACATCGAGACGGCGATCGTCTGCTGATGGACTTCCCTGCTTACGATACTGAAGCCGCCGTATTGACTGACGTCATAGTTGAAGCATTAGGCGGGCGCCCGCGTGAGTTTCTGCGTTCAGGTATTAACTACTACGCTATTTATGACCAAGGGCAGGTTCGTTCCCTCAAACCCAACTACACACTGATTTTAGATATCATGCGTGGGACAGACATCATTGGTTTTGTGCCGACTGCAAGGGCAAAAGACTATGACTTTGTGTCGAGGTACTTTGCACCTGAAGAGGGCACCAACGTCACCGAAGATCCCGTAACAGGTTCCACTCATTCGGTGCTTGTGCCGCTATGGGCTAAGCGGTTAGGAAAAAATAGATTGCATGCTTACCAGGCATCAGAGCGCGGTGGTGAACTTTTTTGTGAATACCGTGAAATGAATGGTTTAAAACGTACTTTCATCGGTGGCCATGTGCAACCTTATTTAAAAGGCTTTATTAAAGTGTAAATTAGCCAGCAAAAAGTCAATGACACCTTAACCCAATCAAGGAGAATCAGATGGAACACAAAAATTGGCAATGTCAAAACAAGGAATTTGAAGCAGGCCAATTTGCTGCAACCGGTGGAGGTCTGACAAAATTCTTTAATATTCAAAACAAAAGATTTACCACTGTTACTTGCACGAGTTGCCAGTACACCGAAATCTATAAAACCGATACAAGTACTCTGAGTAATGTTTTAGATTTCTTCGGGAATTGAAATAGAGCGATAACGAGTAAGGTCAGGCTGGAAAACAAGATGGCTGTTAAAAATGCCTATCTGTAGGAAACTGCACAATAAAACTTTGGATGAAGTGTAGTTAACTGTAACTTTTTAGGAAGGAAATGATTATGCAAACACGCATGCCTCCCCTTCATTTAGGTGATATATTTGACCGGCTTTTTAAGCTTATTGGCAAAACTGTTGTACGGAATATCATCTTATCCCTTATTATTCTTCTCCCAGCCTCGCTCATTTTGAGCTACGGGCTGGATCACTTTTTTTCTTCTATTTCAGGTCTTTCCGAGTTAGAGGAATCGGGTGATTTTGGACGGGAAGGCATTGGGGGTCTTTTTTCATCAATGGGTACTTTTTTTCTCACATTGTTTGTTTTTATGGTGGCAACCTTGGCGGCAACGCTTGGAGTCATTCGGGTGAGTTGCAGCCAAATGAGCGCGAAAGATTTGATCTGGCAGGACGCGTTGAGCCAGACTTTCAGTATCCGATTGCTGCGGGTATTCGGCCAGGTTTTTCTGCAATACCTGATTCTGGGAGTCGTCTTCATTGTACCGTACACAATCCTTATAGGAGGGCTTGCAGGAGGCTCCACAGGGATGGCAGCAGGAGGCGGGCTAGTTTTCTTCGTGTCGATTTTGGTTGCCGCTTACCTTTGGGTACGCTGGGTTTTTGCCATGCCGGCAATTGCCTGGGAGGATGCCGGGGTGTTCGCGTCATTTAGCCGCAGCTCGTTTTTGGTGCGAGGGTATTGGTGGCGTACTTTTGGCATTCTAATCCTTTTAAACATAATCACACAATTTGCCATTTCAATCATTTCAACGCCGGTCAGTTTTATCGCTTTCTCTGATTTTTTCCGGGTCTATTTTGATATGATAACAACATCCATGTCAAAAGGAGAGATGGAGTCAGAAATTCTGCCCGAACTCATGAATTCTTTCAGCGGCGTTAAATTTGTACTCTACATCGCTTTTGCCTCGATTCTAAGCCTGCTCATCACTCCGCTAATCACAGTGGTGATGTACTTTGACCTTCGTGCCCGCAAAGGAGAATTTGGCGAAACCTCTGAAGCTGACGAATCAGAATTAGCCACGGAATAAACTATTTGCAAAGCCGCATCCAAATAATTTAGCCACGGATTCTCACTGATTGCCACAGATAAAAATCAAAAAAAGACAGAACGGCTTTTTTGCAGAATAATAAAAATTTAAAAATATTTCCATATGTTATTATGTCATAATTTTTTGGAATCCGTGCTTTATCCGTGGAAATCAGTGGCTAAAATTAAGGAGTGCCTGTGAATTCAATCGAATCGGAAGAAAATTACGAGGGAAGCTGGGAAGGCAAAGGACGAAGCTCCAATACCGCCGCCGTGTTGGGTTTGCTCGGAATTGGGGTGTTGTATTTTTACGCCCAAACATTTCTCGCCATCGTTTTTATGGCGTTCAGCGGAGCCGAAACCGGAGCGTTAGACGAGGCTGAAACTTTTTTAGAAAAAATCGCGGCCACTATGGAAATTTATGCTGATCCGATTCTGGCGGCAGTGGTTCTGTCACAATATTTGTTTATGCTGTTGCCTGCGTTTTGGCTGGTGAAACGCTGGCATACCGCCAAAATTTTGGATTATATGCGATGGCGAAGCAGCTCAGTTTGGGAAGTCGTTTTGGCAATATTTGCGACGCTGGCTTTCGTCCCAGCCGGAACATTCATCGCCACGGAGCTAACCCGCTGGATGGATATTCCGGATATCCTTCTCGAAGTCAACTCCCGGCTCTTTGCCGCCGATTCCCTGCCGCAGTTTTTCTGGCTGGTTCTGGTAGTGGCAATTACTCCGGCAATTTGTGAAGAAGGCTTCTTTCGGGGATATGTGCAACGGACGCTCGAACGCACGACCCGTGGCAAAAGCGTCATCATCGTCGGCGTTATTTTCGGCTTGTTCCACATGCAGCCCTTGGGACTGATCACGCTCGCTTTGATGGGCGTTCTGTTTGGATTTTTTTACTATCGAAGCAAAAGCCTGTTGCCAGCCATGACGGCGCATTTTACCAACAATTTTCTAGCGATTTATGTTTTGTACCAAACGCCCGAATTTGCCGGGGTTGAACTCGCGGGTACGGAACAAATTCCATTATTGTGGGTAGCCGTTAGCTTACCTATTGGAATTGCTCTGGTTTGGTTCTATCACAAAATAACTGCGCACAAAATAGCCGGCGCCTGAGCAGATTTCCAGGTAATTAGTAGACCGTTTTCGAAATAATGTTGGCAGTGTGGGTAAAAGGTGTTTGGGTGTTTGGGTGCTAGTATCTTGAAATGAATCAACTTGATAAAATACCTAAACACTTTAATACCTGAGCACCCTAACACCGTATATCGCCAGGTTTTTAGGAATCACTGGACGAGGTATGCCTCACCAAAACAGAGTTACCCCAAACGGCGAATTTATCGCCACCTCATCCCGGGGAACCTTGATGGGCAACCGGGGCAGGCTTCACACCCCGGAAAGGAAAATCGTGCGCTCCTGGCAACTCAAAGCCTGGATCACCTGCCTCCTGGAATTTAAAGAACGGCATCGGCCAATCATGCCGCCCAACAGCTGGACCGAACTTTTCTTTCTGGACGAAGTCACCGCTTTTGCGGCAGGGCACCGGCCATGCGGCGAATGCTGCAGGCAGGATTTCAGAAAATTCAAAGAGTTGTGGATGGCAGCCAATCCAAACCTGGTGACGGGGCAATCGATAAAAAACATCGATGAAGTTCTTCACAATGAAAGGGTCTCGAAAAATAAAGCGAAGGTATTTTACCATGAACTATTAAGGAATTTGCCAATTGGTACCATGTTCATGCTACCGAAGATTGCCAATCAATATTTTGCCTTGGGGAAAAACAGAGTGATTAAAGGGTCGCCGCAAAGATATGAATCATATCTCTCTGTTCCGGGAGAGATATCCGTTCGAGTGTTGACGCCACGTTCAGTTGTTATGACATTCGCTCAAGGTTACGAGCCGAAATTCCACGAAAGCAGCTTTCCTCTCTAAATTATGCACCATCTTTTTAATTGCATATTATGCTTCTGTGATCTATCTTTTTTGCGATTTACAATTTACGAGGATAAGTTATGCGATTTTTTTTGTATTTATCAACAATCGGGTTGAGTGTCACCAATTTGTGCTTTGCGTATTCATCATGCCTTGCGCAAGATCTTGATTGGCCCTCTCTCAAAGAGAAAATTAGAAAGCAGTTTCCAAGCGTGGCTCAACTATCAACAGAAAGGCTGACGCTTTGGTTGAGTGTATCGGATACCACAAAGCCTCTGCTGCTCGATTCGAGAGCGTTGACGGAATATAAGACCAGCCATTTGCCGGAAGCAAAGTTTGCCGGCTCAGAGCAAGAGGTGCTGAAAGCCACTCGTGATTTGAATCGCGGGCATCCCATTGTTGTTTACTGCTCAGTGGGCTACCGCTCTTCGAAATTGGCGGTTAATCTTCAGGAACTCGGCTTCAAAAATGTTTACAATCTGGAAGGCTCTATTTTTCAATGGGCAAATGAAGGCCGGCCTGTTTACTCGCAAGGTGTTGAAGTCAAGCGGGTTCATCCCTTCAATCGCAAGTGGGGAAGATTATTAAAAAAAGAACTTTGGGCTAAGTCAGAAAAAAATCATGAGTAAAAAGTGCGCTATTTAGTTAAAGCAAAGCTAAAACCAGGCAAGGAAAATGCGTTGCTGCAAGCCATTCAAACCCGCGCTTTGGGTAAAGGCTCAGTTGCCGGCGGTGAATACTTGCGGGATATGTACCAGGCCCGCCACCTCGAAAATGGCGAAACCCGCTGGGTAGAGGTTTGTTTCTGTGCCGAACCGTTGCAGGAAGAACTTCCTTACTGGCAAGAATATTTCGAAATAATCGACATTAATAACGCACATAACAAAGAAAAATGCAAAGATCTAAATGGCAGCGAACCCTGGGCGTGTCTGGACTGCGATTGCACCGAACGGCTTGAAGCGAAAATGAAAAATTGGGGAGAAGCATTTATTGACAGTTTGCAGAAACGTGGAGCCACGGCTGACTTCAAACAGCCAAAAATATATCACCCCTAACGAGGTTAGTTTTGATTAAATTGTTTTTCTAGAAACATTTCACCGCTACGCGGTTACCCATTTCATTAGCATAGATTGAGAACTTTAAATTTTTGGAGCTTCATCGAGCCCGTAGGGCTGAAATGTTTATCGTCTAAAGAAAACAAATAATAGTAAACTCCGTAGGAGTGACATATTTCGGCTGGTCAAAAATAGAAGAAGCGATGGAGTAAAAATAACTAAGATGA
>SMVA01435196.1_pt1 | contig 11006 bp, 15 predicted proteins | sample 2456451 | NCBI WGS metagenome assembly SMVA01 (sample SAMN11095933, study PRJNA526329) | marine sediment metagenome | biome: Marine sediment; feature: Surficial sediment; material: Deep marine sediment; isolation source: Hadal surficial sediment | place: Pacific Ocean | collected 2014-05 | depth...
TCTGTAATTAATGGAGAAACACTTGGACCATTTCCAAGTTGGATTGGAAAGCCACCAATTCAATCACTAGGTGATGATAGGGTGACTAGTGTACTTGATGCAATACTATCGCGGTATGATATTGTAGATACTGTAATTTTTGCAGGTGACACTGAATCCCAATTTAGATTCTATGAGCAAAACATTCCATCATACAAGGAACTATTCAATGCAGTTTATGATAGTATTAAAGAAAAACATCCAGATGTAAAAATTGGGAATGCATTTGCATTACATCAAGTAATAAACAAAAATTTGAATCATATTGTTACTGAATTGGCAATTGGTGATTTTGTTGCATTTTCTTATTCACCAATTGATACTCTAAATGATATTGTAAAAACTCCACAAGAAGCAAAAGAGGAACTACAACTGGTATTTGATTTAGCAGGGGACAAAAAAGTAGGAATTTTTGAGATTAGTTGGAGTACCTCTGAATTTGTGGGTGGAAGTGATGAATCACAAGCAGAATTTTTAGAAAAGTCCTTTGAATTTTATTCTGAAAATGAGTCTAAATTAGAATTTTTTACTTGGTATAGGCAGTATGACAAGCCTGATGGAACATGTGTGTTTGATGAGCAAGAAATTGGTGATAATATAATTTCAGTTGGCGGTTCTAGTTTAGGTGGTAGTGAATACATCATTGAAAGATTAAGCAACTACATTTGTAATACTGGATTAATTGGTACTGATGATTCTCCAAAACAAAGTTGGAATGTATTTAAAAAACAAATTCAGATGACAAACTAAAATGATTTCACTAATTTTATCTGAATCTGCATTAGAACTTGTTCCCACTGAACTAAAACACCATCCATCAGTTGTCACTCATGCAAAAAAACTAGGAAAATATTCATCAGAAATTTTACTAGATAATTCCTGGCATTTTGCAGCAATGAAAGGAATAAAAAATGAAATGAAACGAGGGCGACCAGATTTAGTACACTTTTCAATACTTGAAGCTACTACAATTCCATTATATCTTGAAAATAAAATTAAACTCTATGTTCATACAATTGATGATAAAGTAATATCGTTTGGAGAAAATGTCCATCTTCCAAAATCATATCATAGATTTGCAGGAGTAATTGAAAAATTATATCAAGAAAAACAAATCGTTATAAATAATGATGTATTACTTGAGATAAAAGACCAATCATTTTATGAATTAATAGATGAAATTAACCCAACAAAGGTAATTGGTTTTTCTACAAAAGGTATTTCGAGTTCCTATGAAAAAATTGCAGCAGAAATTTCTGATAATTCATGTCTTGTTATTGGTGGATTTCAAAAGGGACATTTTTCAGATTCAATTGAAGATAAAATTACTAATCTATACTCTGTTGGGGATAAACCATTTGAAGGTCATGTTGTAGTAGCAAGAATGCTCTATGAGTATGAAAAAACCATTTTTATGTAGGAACAAAAATTTTCATTTTATTGCAGTCATAGTATAGCCTGGTTAGTATTCGGGGTTTCCAACCCTGTGACGCGGGTTCGAATCCCGCTGACTGCATTTTATTCATTAAGATAAAAAGTAATTTTTAGGTGTACTTTGAGAAAATGTTGTGAGACCTGCAGTTAGAAAAATAGCAATAGAGCGAATGCAAATTTTAATTGATAATGCTATAACTAATGCAAAAACAAACCCTGAACTTTCTCAAAGACAAGCTTTTCTTGCAAGACGAATTAGTACGCGACATAAAATTCGAATGCCCTATCCTCTTAGAATGGTTTTTTGCAAAAAATGCAAGTCCTTTATTGCACCTGGAATAAATTCTAGAATTCGTCTAGGAAGAGCTTCAGTCAAGTCGATCAGAATTTCATGTAATCTATGTGGGCATACTTATCGCAAAATAATACCTCAATGATTTATAAGACGATTCTTGATTTTCTGTCCATATGGCAAAGGTAAACGATGTACCCGCAGATATATTGATTAGAAGATTAGCAGAGATTCTAAAAAGTGAAGATATCCCTACACCTTCTTGGACTCCATTTGTAAAAACTGGAGCTCATGCAGACAAACCACCACAAGATAGAGAATGGTGGCATACACGATGTGCATCAATAATGAGAAAAATATACCTTAACGGTCCAATTGGAGTAAATGAATTAAGAAAAGAATATGGTGGTGGTAGACCCTCAGGATATGGAGCTGCTCATCACAAATCTGCAGGTGGTGCAATTATCAGAAATGCAATTCAGGGATTGGAAAAACTTGGATATTTAGAAAAAGTTGAAAAGAAAGGTAGAAAAGTTTCCAAACAAGGAATGCAAAAACTTGATAGACTAGCAACAGAAATTCTCAAAGAACTAATTGTTGAAACACCACAATTGAAAATATACTCTTAGATTCAAAATGAGTTTTCCAGAACCTAACGAAAATCCGCAAGATAATGTTGACCACGAACAAGCAGCACAAAAGGAACAAATTCTAAAACGAATTCTAACTCCTGATGCTCGTATGCGATTAAATAATATCAAAATGGTAAAAAAAGAATTATCTGATCTTGTTGAACAATATCTAATTGGAATGGCAACTCAAGGAAAAATTCCAGGACAGATTAATGACGATCAATTAAAGCAAATATTGCTCTCAATTCAGCAACCAAAACGCGATTTTAAGATAAATCGAGTATAATTCAGAAAAAATATAATTATGGGAATAAATTTGATTATGTTATGAAAGCAATTGTATACACTGAATATGCACCAGACGATAATTATGCTAAAATCCTTAAAGTCCAGGATATAGATGATCCAAAACCAAAAGCAAATGAAGTAGTTTTTGAAGTAAAAGCTGCTGCACTCAATTATAATGATATTTGGGGAATGAGAGGAAATCCAGTTCCTGTTCCATTACCACATGTTGGTGGTTCTGATGCATCAGGTGATGTAATTGCAATTGGTGAAGATGTTAAAAACATCAAAATTGGAGATAGAGTAGTATCTCATTCTAACATGTCATGCAGAGTTTGTAAAGCATGTACTGATGGCAGAGAATTTGATTGTATAAAAAGAACCATTTGGGGATTTCAAACTGGTCCTAATTGGGGAGCATTTTCTGAAAAAACTCATTTACCCGAAGTAAACATTGCAAAAATTCCTGACAACGTATCTTATGATGACGCAGCTGCTGCATCAATGACATTGTTGACATCATGGCACATGCTAGTTGGTAGAGCTAAAATCACACCAGGACAAACTGTCTTGATTATGGGTGGTGGTTCTGGAGTTGGTAGCTTTGGTATTCAAATTGCAAAATTATACAATTGCGATGTAATTGCAACAGCTAGTCCAGATAAACTAGACAAATGTCTTGAACTTGGAGCAGACTTTGCAGTTGATCACAGAAAAGATGATTGGCACAAAGAGGTTAGAGGAATTACAAAAGAACTCGCAAAGAAGAAAGGTGAAGCACCAGGAATCGATGTTTCCTTTGATCACATTGGTGAAACACACTGGAACAAACAATTGACTTTACTCAAATATGGTGCTACACTTGTTTCATGTGGTGCAACAACAGGATACAACGCACAAACTGATCTAAGACATGTATTCTTTAAAGGAACTAACATCTTGGGTTCAACACAAGGAACAAAGGCTGAATTAGAACAAGGTCTTTACTGGATGGGTCAAGGTAAAATCAAAGCAACTATTGATTCAACATACACCTTTGAGCAAGCCGCAGAGGCTCACACAAAGATGTTATCAGGAAAAGGTCTCTTTGGCAAAATCTTAATCAAGCCAGAGGGCGCTTAATCATTTAATGACTAAGTTTTTTCGAAGTCTCATCTTTGTACCTGGAAATAATTCTAGGTTTCTTGAAAAAGCAAAAAAGCTACAAGCAGATATTGTTTGTTTTGATCTTGAAGATTCTGTCCCAGACATTGAAAAAGCAAATGCACGAAAACTAATTAAAAATGCATTAAAATCTAGAAAATTATACAAATCATCTATTTTTGTTCGTACCAATTCCCTTACCTCTGGAAAAATACCATATGATCTCAAAGAAGTCATTCAAAATGGAATTGATGGGATTGTAATCCCCAAAGTAAACAATGTACAAGAACTACAAAAAATTGTAAAAATTCTATCTGTATTAGAAAAAAAACAAAAACTAAAACCAATTCAAATTATTCCATCAATTGAATCTGCAGAAGGTGTAGTGAATACCTATAATATTGCATCTTTTGGGAAAAGAATTCCTGCTGTAATTTTTGGTGTTTTTGATCTGTTAAATGATTTAGGAGTTGAATATACAAAAGAATCAGAAGGAGAAAAATATTCTAGAAGGAAAATTCCTGTAGATGCTCATGCAGCAGGAATTGTTGCAATAGATGCAATTTGGCAGGATCTTAAAGATTCAAAAGGTTTTGAAAAGGATTGTAAAACTGGAAGAAACCTTGGGTATTCTGGAAAAAGCATCATACATCCAGATCAAATCTCTACTGTACACAAGTCATTTTCTCCAAACAAAAGTGAAATTTTGTGGGCAGAAAAAGTTTGCAAAGTTTATTCTGAATCAACAAAGAAAGGAAAAGGAGCAACCACAATTGATGGTAAAATGATTGATGAGGTACATTTTAAACAAGCAGAAGCACTTCTTGAACTTGTAAAAAAATGAAATTAATTTAGATATTATTCTAACGCTTCAATAATTGATTTCATACTGGTACTTTTCTCAAAGAGTTTTTTAGAAATTACTCCATTAATTAAAATTTTATCTTCTTTAACATTAATTGAAACCTCTTGAAAAATGCATCTTATTTTTGAAATCTTTTTACTTTCACTGAGTACTTTACCTGTTTCAATTAAAAATCCACTAATTAGTAAATCCTCTATTTTTCTATAACCTGACGTCTTAGGAATTTTAGATTCTTTAAGAATTTGTGGAATTGTGTACTCATTTTCTAATAAAATTGAAATAATTTTTCTTGATTCTAAATCTCCAAGAGATTCAAAAATTAAATTAACCAATTTTGAATCAATAACACTTACATAATATTTGTCATTTTTTTTCCTAATCTTTATAATTTTATTAATACAATCTTTTTCAAATTTACTGATATTGATATTAGAATTTTTTTTAAGAATACTGATAAATTTTTGAAAATGTTCAATTGAAAGTTTAATTGTCATTCCATGCTCTAAAAACAATTCACGTTCAACTTTTTTTAATACATCTAACCCAATTTCTTTTTTAATTTTTGTAGATAATCCAGTTGAAATTAATTTGTCAATTCCTACCATTTATGAATTCTAAAAAATGGAAAATATTAAAGCATCCTATTTCTATCCTGACTAGAGATGTCTAAATCAGTTATTGTAATTGATGATGATGAGGATACTGTTAGATTGTTTAGTGAATTTCTTGAAGAGCATGAAATTAATGTCATTGGGAATGGATTTGATGGAGTATCTGCAGTTAAACTATTCAAAGACACCAAGCCTGATGTTGTTTTAATTGATCTAAACATGCCTAATGGCAGTGGATTTTATGCTATCAAAAAAATCTTAAAAATTGATCCTAAAGCAAAAATAATTGCAGTCACTGCTGATTCCAGCTCTGCTACTGAAGAAAAATTAGACAAGCTAAAAATCAGTATGATTCAAAAACCATTCAAAATGGATCAAGTAATTTCAAAAATAAATAACTGATTTCCATTTTTGGAACTTTTCATAAAGTATTATATTGTTTATTTGTCTACATATGAGTATAATGAGTAAACGTGTTACTATAATGATAGATGATGATCTTGATAAAAAACTTAGATTACGTCAAGCAAAACTAATTTCACAAGAACAAACATCATACAGTTATTCCAAAGTACTTAATGAAACAATTCGTAAAGTCTTAAAATAATCACATTCTTTAGTATATTGGATAATGATTGATCTTTTAGATCCTACTAACGTAATTACTAGAATGTTTAATGCACAAAAATATGAAGAAATATATAATTATTGTAAAAGGTTGCTTGAAAAAGTTCCAAATGATATGGTTGCCTTACAAAATATTTCATTATCTCTAATTTATCTAAAAAAATATTCAGAGGCAATTGTTTATTGTGACAAAGTTTTAGAAATAAAAAATCTAGATACATATGCACTAAAAAATAAAATCTATGCACTTGAAAATCTAAATCAATATGAAAAAGTTATTGAATTGTGTACAAAGATACTCTCTGCAAATTCTAATGATATTTGGGCATTAAACAGTATGGGTTTATCTCTAAATGAATTAAATCGACATAATGATGCACTAGAGTTTTATGATAAAGCCCTGAAAATTGATACAAATGATGTTACTGCTTTGATGAACAAAGCAATTTCACAAAGCCATATGGGAAATTATAAAGATGCAATTGATAATTATGATTTGGCACAATCAATTGATTCAAGTTTAAAAGAAATTCCACTCGCTAAATCACGATTATATGAAAAGATAGGTATGAAAGATGATGCATTTTTAGCTGCTCAAGGTATTCTAAACAAAGATATGGAAAAAATTAAAACTGATGCTAAAGAAAACAAATGTTCTGTTTTTCACCAATTTTGTGAAGATGAATTTCAAAAATCAAATTCTAAATAATTACTAATGATATTTATCTAAATCATTTTATATCTAAAAATTAAGATATTTTTTATGTTTACTGGAATTGTTGAAGGCGTTGGTAAAATCCAAAAGATTTCAAGAAATACAAAAAATAGAAGTGACATTCAGATGACAGTAGATTTAGGAAAATATGCAAAGGGATTAAAAATTGGACAAAGCGTTGCTCTAAATGGAGTTTGTCTTACTGCTACAAAATTATTAAAATCTAGTTGTATCTTTGAAATGATTGAAGAAACTACAAAGAAAACAGATCTTGGTAATCTCAAAGTTGGAGGAATAGTCAATATTGAAAGAAGTTTGAAAGCCGGTGATAGACTAGAAGGACATTTTGTATTAGGTCATGTTGATGGAGTAGGTACAATCAAAAAAATCTTGAAAAAACCTAAAGAAGTACAAGTATGGTTTGAAATTCCAAAAAATCTTTCAAAATATGTTGTGAAAAAAGGATCTATTGCAATGGATGGTATTAGTTTGACTGTTGTAGATATTAAAAAAAATCTTGCATATGTCTCATTGATTCCTCATACAATTGAAATTACTAGTTTTCGTACAAAAAAAATTGGTGACAAAATTAATATCGAGACTGATATTCTTGGAAAATATATACTAAAATAGTAACTATAATCTACCATTTTAGTGGTAATTACCAATTTTTTAGTAAACTTTATAATCACTTTAAAGGATTTTTTTGTAATGTCACTTGAATCCGCATTAGATTCTCTGAAACGTGGAGAATTTGTATTATTGTTTGACTCTGCTAGTAGAGAAAATGAGATTGATATGGTAGTAGCTGCAGAATTTGTAACTCCTGAACATGTAGCAAGAATGCGTCAACATGCTGGTGGATTATTATGTATTGCATTGGAATATAATTTTGCAGCATCACTTGAATTAAGATACATGCATGAGATTCTATCTGATTCACCAATTTCAAATAAAGAAATGATTATGGGTTTAGCACCTTATGGTGATTATCCAACTTTTTCATTGTCTGTAAATCACTATCAAACTTATACTGGAATTACTGACAAAGATAGAGCATTAACAATTAATGAAATGGCAAAAATCTATAACATTGAAAACAAACAGAAAAAATTTGCTTCATCTTTTAAAACACCTGGACATGTTCCTTTACTGATATCATCCAAAGGATCATTATCTACACGACAGGGACATACTGAAATGTCTGTTTATTTAACTCAAATAGCCGGACTAACTCCAGTTACTGCAATTTGTGAAATGATGGATGCTGAGACATATTCTGCATTATCTGTGGATAAAGCAGAAAAATTTGCACAACAAAATGGAATTCCATTAATTGATGGAAAAGAACTATTAGAATATGCCAAGGTGCATTAATTATGAATATTGCAATAGTAGTTTCGGAATTTAACAAAGATGTGACATCTAGAATGCTTTCTGTAGCACAAGAAAAAGCAGAATCTATGAAATTAAAAATAGTCTATACTTGTTCAGTTTTAGGCTCATTTGATATGCCTGTAATTGTAGATGCATTATTGAAAAAAAATGATGTAGATGGAATAGTCACTTTGGGCGCAATTATTACAGGACAAACAAAACATGATGAGGTAATATCTCATGCAACAGCTAAAACTCTTACTGAATTATCTGTAAAATACCAAAAACCCGTTTCTTTAGGCATTATAGGCCCTGCATTGCAGGAAAGACATGCTCATGCACGAATAAGACCTGTTGCAGAACGTGCAGTTGAAGCTGCTGAAAGAATTTTTGATGAACTAAAACGGATTAAATAATGATCCAACTAAGTATATTGACAATTAGTGAATATGGTCCATGGACTTTAACTCTTGGGAGTGATCGAGAACATGAACTTCAAATGCTTCAAGCATCACTATACAAAGAAGTTCAAAAACTATTTTCAGATAAAAACTGTCTAGTTTTTCTAAATCGTTCAGATGAATTTTTTGTAGTTTCAAATGGACTTGAATTAGAAGATCATATTCAAATTCAAAAAACACTTGAACAATCTTTTGATATTCGTTTAACTGTCTCAATTGGTTATGCTGAATCCCCTTTTGAAGCAAATTTGAAGGCATATGAAGGAAAGAAAAATGAAATCATATTAAATAAAGAACATAATATTTTTGGTTTTGTAAATGGGAAAACTGAACTACAAGTTTCAATAATGCATTTAGATATAGATGATCTTAGTTCAAAGAGAAAAACAAATTCTCCATATGAAATTTCATCAATAATTTTTGAATTATATTCTAAAATGTCAAAATTTTTCCTGGAGAAAAAATCTCTTACATTTTTTATGGGTGGTGATAATTTCATGGTAATTGCAAGTAATGATGGTAAAAATTCTGTTCAGAATTTTATTGATATGATTAAAAGTAATGATGACATTTCATTAAATTGTGGAATTGGAAATGCACATACAGCTAGAGAAGCCGTAAAGTTAGCCACAAAATCACTTGATACTATCCGGGAAATTAGAGATTCAGGAAAAGAAAAACCTAATATTTATGAATTATAATGTTAATTAAAAATATTAGTGCATTACTAGGTCCAGAATTAAATTTTATTCAAAACACTAATCTTCAAATACAAAAAAATATTTTCAAAAGAATTCAATCAAACATTAAACCAAGTGGAAAAGAAGAATCTATAGATTGTGAAGGCCTTTTACTAATTCCTGGATTCATTAATGCTCATACACACATTGGTGATTCTATTGGAAAAGATGTAACTTTGAATAGTTCAGTTGATAAAAGAATTCACCCCGTGTTTGGAGCAAAATCTAAAATTTTAAAAAACACATCTCCTGAAAATTTAGCTGATTTTATGAAAAACACATGTCACTCAATGATTCACAAAGGGATCACTACTTTTGTTGATTTTAGAGAAGGTGGCATAGATGGCGTAATATTATTAAAAAAAGTCTTATCTGATGTTCCTATTCGTTCAATTATTTTAGGTCGAATCGAATCCTATCACGAAACAGCTGAAATTAGAAAAAATTTACCTTTTCCAAAAGAAAAAACTGATGAATTAATTACATTACTTCAAAAATCTGATGGAATTGGAATTAGTGGTGCTAATGAGAATAGTACTTCAGTTCTAAACTATTATTCAAAAACAACAAAACTTAGAGTAATTCATTCTTCTGAAACTAAACAATCTGTTTCTAAATCAAAGAAAATGACTGGAAAATCAGAAACGATTAGATCATTATTTCTAAAACCTCATTTTCTAATTCATATGACACATGCATCAAAAGGTGATCTTTTTGCTGCAGCAAAAAAAACTAGAGGAATTGTAATTTGTCCAAGAGCAAATGCATCATTAGCTGAGGGAATTCCTGATATCGAATTAATGCAAAAGGCTGGATGTACCATAGCTTTAGGTACGGATAATGTGATGATTAATTCTCCTGACATGTTTAGAGAAATGGATTTTTTATGGAAAGTCACTATGGGAATACATAAAAAAAGAATTAGTCCTAAAGAAATTCTTAAAATGGCTACAGTAAATGGTGGAAAAATTTTAAAAAAAAATATTGGAGTAATTGGAACTGGAAAAATTGCAGATTGTATTTTTCTTGATAAACATGCTTTAGATTTAGAACCAATGCATAATCCACATGCATCAATTGTTCATAGAGCATCTGAATCTGCAATTAAAGCAGTAATGATTGGAGGGACAATAGTTCATGGAAAAATCTAGACCATATGTTATTCTTAGTGCAGCAATATCAATTGATGGAAAAATTGCTACTAAAACAGGTGATTCAAAACTTTCTTCAAAACAAGATAGCATTAGACTTCATAAACTAAGATCTACAGTTGATGCCATACTTGTTGGAAAAAATACCGTTGCAATAGATGATCCCCTACTAACTGTTCGTCATACAAAAGGAAAAAATCCAATTAGAATTGTTTTAGATTCTAAAGGTACATTATCTGATAAATCTAAAATTTTACAAACATCTAATAAAATTAAAACAATAATTGTTGTTTCAAAACAAATTACAAAATCAAATAATAACAAATTAAGTAAATTCCCCGTGGAATTAATTGTTACAGGAGAAAGTTCTGTAAATATTAAATCATTATTAAGAAAACTTTCAGCAAAAAAAATTAAAACAATACTTGTTGAAGGCGGTGGAACAATAAATTGGGAATTTATTAAACAAAATATTTTTGATGAACTAATAGTTACACTATCTCCATTCCTTATTGGTGGAAATAATGCAATATCTTTTGTAGAGGGACAAGGTTTTGACAAAATTTCAAAATCACCTAATCTGAGACTAAAATCAGTAAAGAGGCTCAAAAACCACTTGGTTTTACATTACGCA
>SMVA01447783.1_pt1 | contig 11006 bp, 9 predicted proteins | sample 2456451 | NCBI WGS metagenome assembly SMVA01 (sample SAMN11095933, study PRJNA526329) | marine sediment metagenome | biome: Marine sediment; feature: Surficial sediment; material: Deep marine sediment; isolation source: Hadal surficial sediment | place: Pacific Ocean | collected 2014-05 | depth 0-1...
AGAATAGATTTATTCCCAGAGCAAATGTCTTTGCTAATTTAGAATGGAACGATGATGAATTTCTCGGATTTGGATCCAATAATTATATGTTGGGATTACAACTGTCATGGGACATTTTTAAGGGGTATAAAAATATAGGTAAAATACATCAGGAAAAGGCTCAGTTAGAAAAAGCAAATTTGAACAAGAACAATTATATCGCTCAAAGTGAGCTAGAATTAAATAAAGCCAAACGGCAACTGACAGATGTAAAAAATAATCTAAATCTTACTAAAATCGCAATGAACCAATCAAAGGAGGCCTTGAGAATTAAAACCAATAGATTCGAACAAGGATTAGAGAAAACATCTGAAATTCTATATGTTGAAAGTCAATATCAGGAAAAGGAATTGGACTATTATCGTGCAATTTTCAATTTTAACTACACTCTGGCTTATCTAAATTATCTAACAAAATAATAAATCTAAACGAATGAAATCCAATCTAAAAAATATAAAAAAAATTCTAATTACGGCATTTATTGCCATGACCCTAGCTAGTTGTAGCGATAAAAAAGATCTTCAAAATGGTGGTGAGAATTTGGTTAACGTGACCATAGCAACTCCCTCATCACTTCAAGGAGCATCTATGTTTAGCGCAAGTGGTCAAATTGAAGCGGAACAATTCGCCAATATAGGTTCACGAATCATGGGTTATGTATCTAAAATAAATGTAACGGTAGGTGATAGCGTTAAAAAAGGGCAAGTATTGATTCAAATAAATAACACAGATATCAAAGCGAAAAAAGCTCAAGCCGATGCGGGTTTAAGACTAGTTGAAGCAGGTTTTCAAACAGCGGAAAAAGATTATAATCGTTATAAAAAATTACACGAGCAAAAAAGTGCTTCGCAAAAAGAATTTGATGATATCGTGGCCCACTATGAAATAGCAAAGGCTCAGGTTGAGGTAGCCAAACAAATTCAAAACGAGATCAATGCCGTACTGTCTTATAGCAATATCAGGGCTCCTTTTAGTGGTATAATAACTTTTAAATCGGTTCATGTAGGAGATATGGCCAATCCGGGGATGACCTTATTCAGATTGGAAACCCCTGGAAAATATGTAGCTACTGCCTTAATTTCAGAAACTGAAATTGGAAGTGTCAAAAAAGGGCAAAAGGTAAATGTTTATATCAAATCTTCAGGTAAATCACTTCAAGGCCTGGTAAGTGAAGTAAGTTCTTCATCACAACATACAGGAGGCCAGTATTTGATAAAAATATCCTTGAATAATAATCATAATACAAAACTGTATTCAGGTATGTTTGTCTCGACTAATTTTCTATCAAAAAGCGATAATAACAACAATATTATTGTGCCAAAATCTTCATTAATACAACTGGGCCAATTAACAGGAATTTATACGGTAAGCAAATCAAATACTGCAATTTTAAGATGGTTGAAGATAGGCAAATCAATTGGTGAGGATGTGGAGGTTTTAACGGGGTTGTCAAAAAATGAAGCATACATTGTTTCTGCCGAAAGTAAGTTATACAACGGTGTTAATTTAAACATAAAACAATAAATTATGAGAAAAGGTATTGCAGGAAAAATAGCATCTTTCTTTTTAGAATCAAAGCTAACTATTTTACTTATGATCATTTTTATGTTGATCGGAATTTATAGTGCTTATTTGATTCCCAGAGAAGAAGAGCCACAAATTGAAGTTCCTATAGCCGATATTTTTGTTCAGTTCCCGGGAGCAAGCCCAAGTGAAGTTGAATCAAAAGTGATCAAACCACTGGAAAAAATTGTAAGTAATTTACCGGGTGTTGAATATGTGTATTCAACTTCTATGAAGGAACAAGCCATGGTGATTGTTCAATTTTATGTGGGTGAAGATATTGAACGCTCCTTTGTTCAATTGTATAATGAAATCTTTAAAAATTTAGATCAGATTCCGCAAGGTGCTTCTATGCCTCTGATTAAAACAAGGGCGATAGATGATGTACCTGTTTTGGGCTTAACTTTATGGAGCGAAAATTATGATGACTTTCAATTAAAACAAATTGCCGAGGAACTTAACAATGAAATTGAAAAAGTAAATGGAGTGGCTATCTCAAGAATTATTGGAGGAAGAAGCCGGGAAGTAAGTGTTTTTCTCGACAAGGATAAAATGGCTGAAAATAAAGTTGATTTTTTAAGTATTTCCCAAAAAATTCAGGCCAACAACCAACAATCTAATTCGGGAAAAATCACAAATAACGATACTGAATTTATAGTTCATACCGGTAATTTTTTAAATTCAGTTGAAGATGTTGAAAACCTAATCATAGGTATAAACAATAATAAACCGGTTTATTTAAAACAAATCGCACAAATAAAAGATGGCCCCGAAGCAGCCAAAGAATATGTTTCATTTGGATACGGAAAAGCATCTCCTGAAAAAGCAATAGAATACCCATCAATTTATAATGCCGTGACTATTTCTGTTGGAAAACAAAAAGGAGGTGACGCTATGAAAATATCCGAAGTTATATTGGATAAAGTTGAAAATTTAAAAAAGGAATTAATTCCTGATGATGTTCATATTACAGTAACCAGAAATTATGGAGAAACCGCATCTCGCAAAGTTTCTGAATTATTAAGTCATTTAGTAATTGCAATTATATCTGTATCCTTAGTTGTTATGCTAGCCATGGGATGGCGAGGAGGGCTGGTCGTATTTTTATCTGTTCCGGTAACTTTTGCTTTAACATTGTTTAGTTATTATTTTATGGACTATACCTTAAACCGAATTACCTTATTTGCTTTGGTTTTTGTAACGGGTATCGTAGTAGATGATTCTATTATCATTGCCGAAAATATGCATCGACATTTTAAAATGAAACGATTACCCTTCAAGCAAGCTGCCATATATGCCATTAATGAAGTCGGTAATCCTACAATTTTAGCTACGTTTACAGTAATTGCTTCAGTTTTACCCATGGCATTCGTGTCGGGATTGATGGGGCCATATATGAGCCCCATGCCCATAGGCGCGTCTATTGCCATGCTGATTTCTTTATTTGTGGCGTTGACCATAACACCTTATTTAGGGTATATTTTCTTAAAAGAAAAAAATGGTAAGAAGCGTAATGAAGAAGAGCAAGGTGAAATTTTAGAGCAATCTGTAATTTATAAATTCTACAAAAAAACTATCGACCCATTATTAGATAAAAAAGCCTATCGAATTGCATTTTTTGGAATTAACATAGCTTTATTATTGGCAACATCTAGTATGTTTTTAACCAAATCAGTTGCCGTAAAAATGCTACCTTTTGATAATAAAAACGAATTTCAAGTAATTATTGATATGCCAGAAGGAACCACTTTAGAGCGTACTGATATGGTTACCAAAGAAATAGTTCAATATATTAAAGAAAGTGAGTTTGTTCGTGATTACCAAACTTATACCGGAACAGCATCTCCAATTACATTCAATGGTTTGGTGAGGCATTATGATTTACGAAGCGGATCGAATGTTGCCGATATTCAAGTCAATTTAATTGATAAGGGAGATCGTAAAGAACAAAGTCACTATATATCCAACATATTTCGACCCGAAATTCAAAGAATCGGAAAATATTTTAATGCGAATATTAAAGTGGTTGAGGTACCTCCAGGGCCGCCGGTATTATCAACATTGGTCGCAGAGGTGTACGGGCCGGATTATCAGGAACAAATTAAAATAGCCGATCAATTGAAACAAATGTTTTCATCTACCAAGGATGTTGTTGATGTAGATTGGATGATTGAAGCCGATCAAACTGAAATTCGTTTTGAAATCGATAAAGAAAAAGCAATGCTTGTAGGTATCAGTCCGCAACAAATTGTCTCTACCTTAAATATGGCTTTGTCAAATCGGCCAATCAGCAGATTGTATGATGAAAAGGCCTATGGAGAAGTTGGAATTGTTCTACGACTTGAAGAAAAAGAGAAAGCAACTTATCAGGATCTTTTACAGTTAAAAATTGTTTCACAAAATGGCCTGGCCGTTCCTATTGGGGATTTAATTCATGTAAAAGAAGGTATTATAGAAAAAAGTATCATGCGTAAAAATCAACGTCGTGTGGTTTATGTAACAGCCGATATGGCTGGTGATTTAGAAAGTCCGGTCTATGCAATTTTAAATTTTTCGGATAAGATCAAGGAGATCAAAATGCCTCAAGGCTATACTTTGCAGGAGGAATGGAATAAGCAGCCCGACACAGATAGCGAATATACGGTTAAATGGGATGGAGAATGGCAAATTACGTTTGAAGTTTTTAGGGATCTGGGAATTGCTTTTGCCGTGGTAATTATTATCATTTATATATTATTGGTTGGCTGGTTTAAAAGTTTTAGATCGCCCATTGTCATGCTTATTGCCATTCCCTTATCATTCATTGGGATTATTCTGGGCCATTGGGTGTTCGACGCCTATTTTACGGCAACATCCATGATTGGATTAATCGCATTGGCAGGAATTATGGTGCGAAACTCGGTATTGCTGGTTGACTTTATCAATTTACGCCTGGAGGCTGGCATCCCCTTACGTCAAGCAGTCATTGAGGCAGGAGCTGTTCGTACAACACCCATATTATTAACCGCAGGTACCGTTGTGATTGGAGCTATTGTTATGCTATTTGATCCAATTTTTCAAGGATTGGCCATATCCTTATTAGGTGGAACTATTTTTTCAACCTTCTTAACCTTGCTAGCGGTACCCATTCTTTATTATTATTTAGAAAAAAGTAAAATTAAAAAACTTAAATAGATATTATGAAATTATTGATTGTTACCTGTATTAAAGAATTTGAAAAAGAAACCGTTGAATTATTTATGAAAGCCCATATAACTGCCTTTAGCAATACAGATATCAATGGATTTAAAACCAATGATGCTCAAAATTTAATCTCTAATTGGTTTTCATCATCAAGAGATCATGTCAATTCTGTATTGTTTTTCGCTTTTACTGAAATTGATAAAATTGATAAACTATTAAAGGAAGCAAAAAAATTTAATGAAAATACAAAAAGTAATAACCCATTGAGAGCAATTGTTCTTGATATAGAAAAATTTATTTAATTAAAAACTAGTATTATGATAGATAGATATATAAAAGGTATCGCAGGAAGTTTTATTTTGATAAGCCTGATATTGGCGCATTTTATAAACCCTAACTGGATTTGGTTTACCGTATTTGTTGGTGCTAATCTTTTACAGTCGGCATTTACAAAATGGTGTCTATTGGGAATTATCTTAAAGAAAATAGGAGTAAAATAAATTGGTTTAGGACTCTTTATACCATTGACCTGAGGATTAACCAAGATACATGATATTAATCCCGTAGTCAATGGTGAATAAAGGATTTATCTGAAGAATTTAGGTAAATAATTAACTTTATATCCGATAGATAGCATATTGCTTTCAGATCGGTCATATTTTTATATAGAATGAATAAATAATAAATTAAATAGAATATTATGAGCTATTATTTTAACAAAGTAATTAATGAGAAAAGCTTCGACGAGGCTATAAGCGAGGTGCAAATAGCGTTAAAAAATGAAGGATTTGGTGTTTTGACCGAAATAGATATCAAAGAAACATTAAAAAATAAAATTGGTGTCGATTTTAAAAAGTACAAAATTCTAGGTGCCTGTAATCCTCATTTAGCTTACAAAGCTTTGCAAAGTGAAGATAAAATTGGTTTATTTTTACCTTGTAATGTCATAGTAGAAGAACATGAAAATGGAGAGATTGAAGTTTCCGCTGTTGATCCCATTGCGTCAATGAGTACTGTTGAAAATGAAGCCCTCGGAAAGCTGGCCATAGAAATTCAACAAAAGCTTATTAGGGTCATTGAAAGTTTAAGATAAATTAATTTGGTGCAATACTGTCTGGCTGGTATGGCAGGGGTTTTCATTGCATAATTTGGGTTGCATCAAACTTATTGTATATTTATAGTTCAGTGTTTTAGTGCATCAAAATATTTGATTTTTTTGTTCATCTTGTTTGAACCCGGATTATGCATTAGGGTTTCGTCATGAAGCTTGAGAGTGTTATAAAATAAGGTAGTTTGGAGAATTCAGCTAGCACAGCTACGGTGAAATCGAAAACTTCAACGATATGTCTTATTTTGAAGTATTTTCAAACTGTAATACCTGCCTGCTGGTTTGTCAAGCCAAAGGCATGGCAAGGCAGGGATAGACTAATGCATAATCCGGATTGAAGCTATTTTTGGACTCAAAGATAGGATTGGAAAGAAATTTAGAGATTTATCAACTAAGAAAATACAATAGTTGTGAGCAATATGACCCAATAATAATTGTCTAACTTAAAATAAATTTTATAAAACGTACTTTCCTACTTTTTATAATACTAACATCACAGATTGATGTTTATAGTCAGCAAGATAGTCTATATTTAAAAAGTCAAACAGAAACTAACAAAGAAATTGCACGTAACTTCTATCAAGACCTTTGGTTCACTAACAACACAGAAAAGTACAAAGATTATGTTGCAAATGAATATATAGTTCATGACATTTTTGAAAGAAAAGGTATCATTGAACCAGCTATTGAACAAAAAAATATTGCCGATATGTTTTGGGCTAATGGAGAACTGTATGGTGAAATTGACTATCAGATAGCTGAAGGCGATTTAGTAGCCACTAGATTGCATATATCTCTTAAGCCTAATACATTCTTTGGGAAAATTTTAAAAATGGAGAAGCTTGCAATTATCAATGTTTTTCGAATAAAAGATGGCAAAATCGTTGAAATTTGGAATCACAGACATGATGTTGAAACGAACCAAACCTTAAGATTTGTCGTTAAGGGACTTTTAATTGGTTTGTTGATTGCACTTGTTCCAACTTTTATAGCTTTCCGATTAAGAAAAAAATTGAAATTAATCCGAAAACAGTGAATAATACTTACAAAACAGTGAATAATTCATTACTTTGTAGTTAATCCACTGGGTTTTCCCCAGTTAGCTTCTTGTTTAATATTTTAATCTCTCAAACACGCGACGAAACCAAACACAAAAACATTGTGTACAAAAAGGCCATTTATAAAAAATTATCACCAAATAATTCCATGCTATTATGAAACATTATTTATTCCTTCTTATTTTTTTTATCTGTGTATCGAATAGTTGGTCACAGGAGTCAGCCTTAAAATTCAGTTTTGATGTCAATGATGAGGATGGTATCGTTTATGATCAGAATACTATTCAGGCTTTTCTAACTATTGAAAACAACACTGAACAAAAAGTAGATTTCACCACTCAATGGACGATTCTTTCAGACAATTGGAAACCATTGAAAACAATAACCCTTTCCCATTCGATTAATCCGGGTGAAAACCTCCGAACATACTGCCCTCTTTTTAGATTTCCTGTTCCGGGGTTCTACCAGATTCAAGTTAAGGTTTCGACTTCTACATTTCAAGAGTCTGTATATCAACAAAGAATTGGTATTTCCCCTGAAAAAATCAATGAACCGGTAGATAAAAAGGAAGATTTTGATTCGTTTTGGAACAAGGCCTTGGATGAGCTTTCAAAAGTAGACCCTGAATATAAAGTATCGCCAATCAAACGAGAAGGAAAAAGAAATACCAACCTCTTCAAGGTAGAGATGAAAAGCTACCAAGGAACAACGGTAAGAGGTTGGCTGGAAGTACCAAAGAAAAAGGGAGTGTACCCTACTCTGCTTCGGGTTCCGGGTTATCAGGAAAATATGGAACCGATCGATGTGGCGGATGATATGATCGTGTTTTCGTTTAATACACGTGATCATGGAGAAAGTGATGATTCTGAAGGAGGAAGAAGCTGGGATATGTGGGTACGAGATTTAAATGATAAAGACAATTATTACTACAAAGGGCTTTTTTTGGATTGCATTAGAGCACTTGATTTTTTAAGTACGCGAGAAGATGTAGACCCTGATCGAATAGCTATTTGGGGTGGAAGTCAAGGAGGTGGCCTTAGCTTCTCAACAGCTGCCTTAGACAGTAGAATTGCGCTTTGTATCGCCGATATTCCCTATATGTGCGATTATCCAAATTATTTTGAAATTACCCATTGGAAAGAAGTTGATACGTGGTTTATGAACAACCCGGATGCTACATGGGACACAGTATTGAACACTTTGTCATATTACGACACCAAAAATTTTGCCGATAAGATAAGCTGTCCGGTTTGGATGGGCATTGGACTTCAGGATGATATATGCCCACCTTCAACAAGCTTTGTAACCTACAATCGTGTGCAATCTGACAAGAATTATATCGTATATAAAAATGAACGACACCGGCAACCTGAAGAACATTATAAAAACCGTTTCAAACAGCTAAGACAATTCTTTAAAATGAATGATGAGATCTCAAAAGATTGAACAATACCGCATACAACAATGGCTGAATTAATATTGGAACGATATCATAGGTTAACTGAATAAAACAGGCAATTAACAAAGCTGTATTATCCGGTAATATTATGGATCAATTCTAAATTAGATGACACCGCTATAGTAATTCAAACTAATTGTATATTTATACCTCAATATTTTGGACTCCCAAAATATTTGATTTTTTTGTCCAACTTGTTGATATGCCTTTGGCCTAGGAATGAGGATTTAAACATTTGAAATAATACATTCTCTTGCAAATGTATGGTTCCATTTTGAAGCGATTTTTGAATTCATGGATAGGGTTGGAAAGAAATTTAGAGATTTGTCATATAAAAATATATAAACAAATTAACTATACACAATAGTTGTAGCCAATTCGAATAAAATGCTTCTAAATAAATAACAACACTATGAAATACAGAAAAATCATTCTTATAACCTCCATATTATCTTTATTTTTAATCAACAACCATATCCTCGGTCAAAGTAAGAGTAAAGAAGAGTTAGGAAAATCAATAGTAGAAAGTATTTTAAGTAAAAATATAGACAGTTTTAAAACTTTATTATTGCCTAAGAAAGTAGTCTTGAAATTACTTGAAAATAATGCTCCAGAAAATATCGATAAAGAAGAGGGAGATTCATTAATGACACAATCCGAAGCTACATATAATAATATATTTATCCCTCAATACGAAAACAACTTTTGGGAAATTGTAAATCTGACTGAAATCAATGAAATAGACTGGAGTAATTTAAATTTTGTGGCTTTATATAAATATTCATCAAAAGAACACGAATACAATATCTTTTTAATTCATACAAGATTGATCAACTCAGATTATAATCACTTTTATTTCAGTGCAGTGAGATATAAAGGAGAGTGGTTTATTGAAGACAAAATGGAAATCACAAAGGACGAAAAATATGCCCCGAATGATTGAATTTATAAAATAAAAAATTAATAAACTGGCTACAACAACGGTTAAAATTTATGACTTAGTTAGAGCTAAGCCCAGAGTTAAAGGAAATTTAATCAATTATTTTATAGCGGACTATAAAGGCCGAGTCTAATCGCAACAAATCTTAACCAAAACGTAAAGCATTACACACGAATCATTATCGTATCAAATCGAATCGTATCGTATCATAAATTATCGTATTACTTACGGATATATACGAATCATAACGTATCATTCCTTACCTTTGTTAAATGAAAAATAATGTACATACATTTCAATTAAATATAAACTGGAATTTATTATCCTTAATTAGCAACATTGATAGATTTGACGCTACTTGGAGTACTATTGAACGAAAAGAAGGACAAACATTAAAACATTTAAAGTCAATAGCAACTGTTAAAAGTGTTGGAGCTTCAACTAGAATTGAAGGCTCTAAAATGAGTAATAAAGAAGTAGAGGTTTTACTCGACAATATTAACATTACAAAAATTGAAGATAGAGATTCTCAAGAAGTGGTTGGATATTTTAAAACTTTAGGCTTAATAGCCGAATCATACAATGACATTAAAATAAATGAAAGTAGTATTAAAAACCTACATAGTATTTTAATGAAACATAATGAAAAAGATAAGTGGCATAAAGGGAATTACAAACAACACAGTAATGCAGTAGAAGCAACTCATTCTGACGGAACAAAACAAATCATATTTCAAACTACAGAAGTAGGATTTCCTACCGAAGATGCTATGAGGAATTTAGTTGAATGGTATAAACATGATAACGAAACCCATCCATTAGTAAAATGCGCTCTTTTTGCCTATGATTTTGTTAGTATTCATCCTTTTCAAGACGGGAACGGTCGATTAAGTAGACTTTTATCCTCTCTTCTATTACTGAAAAACGGTTATAAATGGATTCAATATGTGAGTTTTGAGCATGAAATAGAAAGTAGAAAAACTGAATATTATAGAATACTACAGAGTTGTCAATCAAATAGACCGAATGAAAACGTAGATGAATGGATTAGCTTCTTCTTAGGTTCTTTAAAAAATATTCAATTAAAGCTATCTAAAAAATTAGAATCGAAGGGTGTGTTGACAAAACTTACACCTAAAGAAAAGAGTATTGTTAGTTTTATTGAAAATTATGCTGGCTGTAAATCTGGAGATATTGCTAAAAAATTAGGAATTCCAAGTCCGACAGTTAAAAGAATTCTTCCTAAATTGATAGGGTTAAATCTTATCGAGAAACATGGAATTGGACCAGGAACTAACTACACAACAAAATAACGCTTTACAATAATGGCTATAATTAATACGAGTTATAGTGCTTAATCAAAAGTTAAGTGCTTTTAACAAAGTCCGCCAAATCTTTTGATTTGGCTTTAATAATGAAAAAATAAAATAAAATAAAAAGTTTTGGCTAAGTGCAAGATGGAAAGAACAGTTCTTTTTAATCCCGCACTAACCATAGCCGAGACGTTGTATTTAAAAAATTACGCAAGGCTTCTTATTCGTTTATTGGAACAAATTTTTATAAAGATATCAATAATGAACTAATTAAATTAGGTGTACAAGATTATGAATTAGTTGTTCAAGAAACAAAAAACACAGATACAGACCCTTTAATTAT
>SMVA01365250.1_pt1 | contig 11004 bp, 6 predicted proteins | sample 2456451 | NCBI WGS metagenome assembly SMVA01 (sample SAMN11095933, study PRJNA526329) | marine sediment metagenome | biome: Marine sediment; feature: Surficial sediment; material: Deep marine sediment; isolation source: Hadal surficial sediment | place: Pacific Ocean | collected 2014-05 | depth 0-1...
CGCCAACGGCCCCTGATACTGGTACTCAACAAATCAGACCGCTATAGCAACGATGAAAGACAATTACTGGTGCAAAGATTGACAGAGCGTTGTAGTAAATTGATTCCAGCAGAGCGAATCATCACTGTAGCCGCGGATCCGCGGCCTGAAAAAATCATTGTTCAGGCAGCCGATGGCACTGAGCAGGAATCCTTGCGATACCGGAACGTCGATATAAGCGGACTGCGGACTTTGCTTTGGACGGTGCTTGAGCGCGAAGGCAAAACCCTGGCTGCTCTCAATGCCGCATTGTTTGCCAGCGAACTGGACGCTCAGGTGGCAAGCAGGATCGTTGCAGCCCGCCAGGCGGTTGCTGAACGCGTGATTCGTAATTATTGTGTCACCAAGGGTGTTGCGGTGGCCGTAAACCCGGTGCCGGTTGCTGATCTGCTGGCAGCAGCAGGTGTGGACATTGCACTGGTTATTCATCTTGGAGATGTCTACGGTTTCCAACTTTCACGCCGGGAGGCTGCAAAACTATTATTCACGATCGCCACTCATCTGGCAGCCCTGATGGGAGCATACTGGGGCATCAACCTGGTTTCTGCGGCCTTGAAAACGGTGAGCGCTGGTTGGTCTACCGCTTTGACTGTCACCGCCCAGGGTGCACTTGCCTGGTACGCAACCTATCTGACGGGCACAGTGGCTGCCTCATGGTTTGCGCGCGGAAAGTCCTGGGGCGAAGGCGGGCCGCGTGAAACTGTCCGTCGTATACTCGACTCACTGGATCAGGATTCAATACTGCTGACCGCACGTGAGGAAATCGCTACACTGATTGATTAAGGAAGCACTGAATAAGGAAGCTTTGAACTGCTTATGAACTCGCATCTTGCACCCAAAATAAACAGCTTCTGCGTTGCAAATCTTCGCAATAGCGTTGCTATTACGTGCAATTCACGCCTTGAATCTGAACATTTCGCATTACAATCTACTTCGCCCATAAACAGCTCAAAGCTTCCAGGTCGATAAATTGAATCCACAGACACTTGTTGTTAATCCCAAAATCAAAATTCTTCACAGGAAGGGTGTGTTGTTTGCCGGGCAGCTTTCGGGGCTGGCGCAGCCGGTGCAGTTACTGGAGTTCGATATTGCATTGCTGCATGTTTTTTTACAGCCTGAAGCGCCGCAAAACGCAATTAATGAAATCCTTGGCGGAGCAACCGGGCAATTACTTCCTGCTGTTCCTGCAGTTGAAACTCTAAAGGCTCGAATTGAGCAGTTGTACCAGTCGCAAGTGCTGATTTCCGGAGACGCTGGCCCGCAGATGAGCAATGCCACCGATGGACCAACCGATCTTAATGCCTGTTCTGAATCGAAAATCCCTGATGACAAAATCCGCCTGCGGTTGGGTTCCAATATTGCCATCATTCCCAAAGGAAACTATTTCCGGGTCTGGAGTCCGGCCAGGCGAAAATATTTTTATCCTGGCATCGAATTGCTTTTGCTGCTGGTTTCATTCCTGACCGATACGGTTACCGGCGAGGTCATTGCGACGAAATCACAGATTGCCGATAGCGACTCCCGACGCAAGGGTATCGGGTGGTTACTTGAAGCAGGATTACTGATCCGTTCTGATGATAAGCCCGTGATTCCCAGGCGGACGGATACTCAAGCTTCTGTCTCCCGCCCGGCAGTGTCAGGACCACGCTGGCAGGATATACAGCCAGATGACCGTATTCCCATATATTTCACGCCACATATGGAAAATCACTACCCGCTGGCATTGGGGATGATCTCGGCGGCTATCAGCGCCTACAACGACGGTGAATTACTCAAGACCTTTCAGTTATTACCTATTTCCTACATGAGTCCACAGCAATTGATGACCGGTCCATTGCAGCGTTTTGGCACCGGCGTTTGGTTATTTTCAAACTACATGTGGTCACTGGACGTTAACCTCCAAATTTCCAAAATGATCAAGTCCAGGGATCCCGGCAGCCTGACCATTCATGGTGGTCCGAGTACCCCCGGCTACCCGGCAGCCTGTGCTAAATTCATGAACCGCAACCGGTCTGTTGATATTGCAGTCCATGGTGAGGGTGAAGTTGCTGCAGTCGAAGTTCTTCGGCAGGTTTTTCGTAGTGAAGAGGGCAAGATAACCTACTCGCCCAAAACACTGGAAGGTGTTGAGGGTCTGACGATTCGCCCTGATAACGCAGCAGAAGGCTTAATTACCACTAAACCGAGGACACGCCTACGGGAGCCGGACAGTATCCCTTCACCTTATCTGACCGGGGTTTTTGATTCATATGAGGGTAATGTCGAGGCCGCCATCATCGAATCCAACCGCGGCTGTCCTTTTGGCTGCACATTCTGCGACTGGGGTTCTGCCACCAATCAGAAAGTCCGTAAGTTTGATCTCGAGCGAGTCCAACAGGAAATTGAGTGGATCGGGCGCAACAAGGTAAGGGTCCTGTGGATCGCGGATGCAAACTTTGGCATGTATGACCGCGATATTGAGTTATCTGAGCACATTGTTGCAACCAGGAAAAAGCATGGCTTTCCCCAGGAAGTGGTAGTCAATTACACCAAGAACACTACTCGGAGACTGGTCGATATCGTCAGGACTTTTTCTGCCGGCGGCATTATCAGCCAGGGCATCATCTCAATCCAGACCACCGATGAGACCACGCTGGAAGTCATTAACCGGAAAAACATCAAAACAGAAAAGTACGATGAGCTTACGGCTGTATTTGCAGCCGCCAACCTGCCCCTGTCTACAGATCTGATGATCGGTCTTCCCGGCATCACGCCTGCAGCCTTCGACCGCGACCTGCAGCGCTACTTTGATATTGATGTGTCAACCAAAGCCTACCCGACGCAATTGTTACCCAACAGCCCGATGGCTGACCCCGAGTACATGGAAAAATACCAAATCAGGGTCGATGAAGATGACTTCATCATTTCGTGCCACAGTTTTAATGAGACTGAACTTGCTGCCATGAAATCCATTTTCAATGTATTTACGGTTGCAGATGGCTATGCCACACTCAGGTACATATTGCGGTTCCTGCAGTGGGAACACGGTATTCCCGCGATGAGCTTGTTGCACTGCTTGCAGGAGGCCGTTACCGATTCGCCGGGGGACTATCCGGCCATCAGCTGGGCTATCAAGTTTTTTACTACGGATAAATTCATGCCGGGCGGCTGGAAGGTTTTCTATGACGAAATTGCCGCATTTACCGACAGTAACTACGGCATCTCCCGTGACGGGGCTTTCGATACCGTATTACTGGTCAATGAACTGGCTATGCCCGATGACACCATTGATTATCCGCTTGAGGTGTCATTGAATCATGATGTCGCGGCATGGTTCAGGGATCACAATGGTAAACCTGTACACCAAGTGAAGCCCCTGGCCAGTTACCCCCCCGGCAAATTCCGTGTCGATGACCCTGACTCAATGGCCAGTATTGATATGGATTACATCCAGTACGATTCACACCAGTATTTCTGGGAATTGCGCTCGCCAACCGCCCGTGCAAAGTCGGTTTCCGACGCCACAACAACCAGCATTGCCCGTTAAAAAGGACTGTCGCGACTCAACGGTGACGGGTCAGTAACTCACCTTTACAGTAATTTGCCAGTGTTCTGGCATGAACCGGCAAAGATTCGGCCTGCTGGCGGATATGGGTCTTCATTTGCAGAAGAATGCGTTTGATTTCATCAGTCTGCATTCCATCTACCCGCGGATCATAACGTTCTGGAATAACCCCTTGCCCGATCAGGACAGCCAGCCAGTTATGCTCAACGAATAGTTCCGATTGCTTGTAAGACACCATACCGCTGTTTCGGAACAGCTCAATCCGGCGATTCAGTTCCTCAGGAACCTCCATGTTCCGGCAATAATCCCAAAATGGGGTGTCGTCCCGGCGGGTCGCGTGATAATGCAGAATGAGGAAATCCCGGGCCTCTATGTATTTATCAGTCATCTGCCGGTTGTATTCATGCATATGTATAGAATCGAAATTCCGATCGGGGAAACTCCTGATGAATTTAAGTATTGCCGTTTGAATCAGGTAGATACTGGTGGATTCGAGTGGCTCCAGAAACCCCCCGGACAAGCCAATTGATACACAGTTCTTGTTCCAGATTTTCTTGCGCATGCCGGTGGTGAACCTGAGCAGCCTGGGTTCGCTCAGGGCTTCACCTTCGATATTTTCCAGCAATGTCGCCGTTGCCTCATCGTGGCTGATGAATTCATCACAAAACACATGCCCATCACCGGTCCTGTTTTGTAGCGGGATTCGCCACTGCCAGCCTGCTTGAAGGGCCCTTGCACGCGTAAACGGCGGAATTGGCGTGGCGTCATCCTCATAAGCGGTTGAAATCGCAAAAGCGCTATTACACGGCAGGTAGTGACTCCAGTCGTGATAACCGGTTTTCAAAGTCTGCTCAATTAACAATCCGCGAAAACCTGAACAATCTATAAATAACTCAGCTTCGATTTGTTCGCCGCTGTCCAGCGTGATGGAACGGATAAAGCCGCTCTCCGGGTGCAGGCTGACGTCAACCACTTTACCTTCGGTGCGCTGAACACCACGTTTTTCGGACCACGCCCTCAAATACTGGGCATATAGCGTGGCATCGAAATGAAACGCATAAAAGTAACGGGACAACACCGAGGCAGGATCGTTGACCGGGTGGACAAATTTGCCGAGTTCTGACGCCACGTGTGGCATGCAGTAATCGCTAAATGAAGTCTGGTCACCCAACTCGCGGAGCTTGAGCCAGAAATGCTGAAAAGGCACATCATTAATGGGCTGACCATAATATCCAAATGCATGAATATACGAGTCACCTGGTTGACCCCAATTTTCAAACTGGATCCCGGACTTGAAACTGGCATTGGTATTGCGCATAAAGTCAGTTTCATCAAGGCCAAGTCGCTGATTAAACTCACGAATAGCCGGAATAGTCGCTTCCCCGACACCAACTGTCATGATCTGGTCGGACTCGACCAGACGAATAGTGCACGATGTTTCACCCAGGTGCCGGCTAAAAGCTGCAGCAGTCATCCAGCCAGCGGTTCCCCCGCCAACGATAACAATTTTTCTGATTTGATTTTCCTGCATTATTTATCGCCTGTTCATGCTCATTGGGTTGTTAATGGGATCAGCGGCCTTAAAAGCCTGTTGGCAGGTACTTGAATCGTGCCATCTGTTGACCGTGGTCATCAACTATCCTTTGAATCTGTTGTTGGCTTAGTTTTTCGCGCCACTCGTTTTGACCCCCTCGCCTGAAGAATGATTGTGCATTCTCGTATCTTTCCGAGAACCCACGTTTTTCTTCCTGCGCTTTCAATTGGTCAAAGGAAGAAAAGCGTATTGCCTTCTTCAGGCGCTTGGGATCTTTTTTCTGCCCCAGAAATGAAACCACTTTCTTGAATTCTTTCAGTGGGTTCGCAAGCATATTTTCGTATTTTAAAACCAGTATTTGTGCCTCGCCTGTACCTGTCCAGCTCTGTACATGTCCAGACCAGGAGCCAATGATCTGTGGCGCATGAGCAACTTCATTCGGTGTTCCGGACATTTCCTCGGCCATGTGGAATATGGCCTCATCCAGCGGGTAAGCAAAATAATTTGACATCGATATCGCGATATCAAGCGGATTTCTAATCATGTAGATTGCACCTGAAGTTACCGAGGAATTGTGCAATGGGTAGCCTTTGTACTCGCCGAGAATATTATGCGTTTTTACAAACACGGTTGCGTTCGCCTGTCGCGCGATACGCGCATGAACCAGCGGCCGGATTGCACAAATTTCTTTGGTAGTCAGGTCAACTGAAGTTTTTCCTTTTTCGATGAACTCATTGAATCTGTCTGCTCTCGATTCAGCGGTGGAAAGTTTATTCAGACGGTTGATATCGACTGGTTGCGCGAGATTTTGCAGGTAATTCTCGATAAATGCCCGCATCCAGGTATTCCCGGACTTCGGGTAGGAGGCAATCCACAGCAGGTTCCCCATTAGCCGGCGCCGTCAGCTAACGGTTTTTCGAATATCAAAAATCCGCCAGCATGATGTTGTCCACGATATCGGATTTCACCCGATTCGACCAGCTCCAGTCCTGCCAACTCAAAAACCCGGTACCAGGCATCATCAGACTGGATAGCGTGATTGACCCGCAACATGTCTATCAGGCGGTCAAATCCATACCTGGTCTGACCATAGTATTCCTCGAGGTGATTTCGACCTTGTTCGAGCTTGTGTTGATCCATAGCCAGCAGACCGCTTAGCATCGAATGGACGGAGCGAAACAGGGGTGTACCACCCCGTTCCAATACGCGTGATAGATTGCGATGGAGATTGACGAGAATAGTTCTCATGCCATTAAAGTCGATGCTGTTTTCCAGGTATCCATTGATGGCGGAGAAAAACCCGGATTTCTCCAACATCGAATATTCACGATGCTCCTGCTCCATGAATTGCATGATGTCACTGGTGGCCGTGTGATTGACCATTACCAGCCGACCGCCCGGTTTGAGTAGCCGCACTACCTGGTTGGCGGCTTTGCCCCAGTCACAATATTCAATCCCGTACTGGCTACTGACCAGGTCGAAGCTGGCACCGGGTAAATCGATATCTTCAACCTTGCAGTCACTGATAAATTGAATACGTTTCAACAGCTCTGCCTGGTCTGGATATTTCGCTGCAATTGCGTCAGGACTGATCGTAGCTGCATCTACTGCGACGATTTCAATATCGGATTTTTTACTTGCTGAATACTCTGCCGCCAGCAGCGCGATTGCGCCATTACCCGTGCATAAATCAATCATGCGACCCGCGTCGTCAAGTTCAGAAAATGCGCCCTTCCAGAATGCAGCAACTTCGCCATCATAATTGGCGGAAAAATCCTGAGGCAGCGAAGTCAGGCTACCACGTGACCAGTAGTCACTCCAGTGATCCGATGGTGATGGTGATGCGCTTGTCATAGTGTTTTTCATGGCGATGTGATGGTGAATTATAACTTGCCAAGTGTGAGGCCAATACCACGAATGTTATGATGATCCGCTTATGACCAACCCGCCCTGCAGCAGGAAATTATCCATACATGCAAGCTCAACTACCCCCTGCTAATCAACTGCTGGCACAAGTATGGGAGTTAATCCGTCACAAGGATATTCAGCATGCTGTCAACGCATGCCAGCTCATGAACCAGCAATATCCCGAACACGCCAATGGCTGGTATGCCAGCAGTTTTCTCGCCTTGCAATTGGGTGGTCACGACCACGCGCTCAAATCTATAGACCGGGCCTTGAGCCTGCAACCTGGAAACCAGAGGTGGTTACTGCAAAAGGCAGCTTGCCTGCAAGCTGCGGGCTTGAAACAGGAAGCTATTATCCTGCTTCGTGAAACTGCGTCTAATGATTATTCAGACAGGACAATCTGGGCAGAGATCGGGCTTTTGGCCAGTTCATTGGAACAACACGATCTGTCACTAAAAATGTTCGGAAAAGCCATTGAATTGAATCCGGATCAGGGCCGGTTGCACTTCAACCTGGCAACAGTACACCGCTTCCTGGGCGATCTGGGCCAGGCCGAATCCAGCTGCAACCGCGCCATTGAACTTGATGCCGGGGACTATGATGCGGTTTTTCTTCGCTCCAGCCTGAGAAAACAATCCGCAAAAGACAATCATATTCAGGAATTATTGTCGGTGGCCGAATCCATAGATGGTAATGCCAGTGACAATACTATTGGCAATGCACTGGTGAACTATTCGCTAGCGAAGGAATATGAAGACCTGGGCGAAAGCGAAAATAGCTTCAAGGCCTTGCAAAAGGGTGCTGATGCCAGGCGCAGCAGTCTCCAATACGATATCGAAGCCGATATCGAATTTATCGATGCAATCATCGATGTATATAGCAAGGAATTTATGTCTACAGTTCATAAGGGACACAACAGCAGTGAACCGATTTTTGTGCTTGGACTGCCGCGCACCGGAACGACACTGGTGGAACGAATTCTGGGCAGTCATGATTCGGTGATCAGTGCAGGTGAACTCACCAACTTTACCCGCCATATTGCCAGCATGGCACAGTTGATTGGTCAGCAGACGCCCGGCAGTCAACAAGCGGGCAGAAATGACATGGTCCGGATGACCACCCGAATTGACTATCGCTTATTGGGCGAGGCTTACATCAAAAGCACCCGGCCGTTAACCGGGCAGGTTCCGTATTTTATCGACAAGTTTCCGCAAAACACCCTGAATATCGGCCCGATTCGCCTGGCCTTGCCTGGCGCAAAAATCATTCTTCTGCAAAGAGACCCCATGGATAGCTGTTATTCCATGTATAAGCAGTTATTTACCGATATCTACCAGTTCTCCTATGACCTGCAAGAACTGGGACAATACTTTATTGCCCATCAGCGCCTGTTAAATCACTGGCTGGATGTCGCAGGCGATGCTATCCATGTTGTGCACTATGAAAAGCTGGTGACTGACACGGAGGCGCAGGTGCGTAGTCTGATCGGGTTCTGTGAATTGCCGTGGCAGGATCAATGTCTTGATTTTCACAAAAACACGCAGGCCTCAACAACCGCCAGCGCCAGCCAGATCAGGCAAAAACTCTATGCATCATCCATTGGTAAATGGCAAGACTACGAGCAGCAACTGGAGCCGCTTCGCAAGATGCTCGACGAGGCCGGGTGTCTTTGAAGGGGCTGTAGGAGCGATGAAGGCTAATGAATTCGCTTCGCGATTTAATGATCGCGTGTATAGCGACACGCAACGCCATCGCGAATTGAAGAAGCCTTGCACAATAAATCAGGGGGAGAAGCGGGTGTCTATTTATAAGGGCATAAGCAACATGGATGTTGCGCCTGAGCCCTACAAGGATGTACTTGAGCGGCGTCCCGTTAAATAGATACGCGGTTTTCACCCGATTGATGGTTTTGTGGGTTTTTTAAGCAATTCGCGATGTGGTCATCGCTCCCACAGGAAGAGTAAATCGCTCCCACAGGAAGAGTAAATCGCTCCCACAGGAAGAGTAAATCGCTCCTACACTCAAACGGAGAGTTGGGCCGTTAGCATTGCCAGGCGTTTACGCTGCATTTTCAGGGAAAATTCCAGCTCACGGAAACGGGTGTTGATGCCTGACTTTAACGCTTCCTTGCCCTGTTGCATTTTTTGAACCTGCAGTGCCTGCCACTTTTTGATCGTTTCAGCGAATTCGGCGTATTCCTGCTCCAGCGACTCTATCCATGGGCGGTTTTGCTGATCACTTTCCAGCCTTTGGCGGGCACGTTTAAATTCCATATTGAGCTTTGCTCGCAATATTTTGAATCGCGACACACGTTTCCGCCCACGGACCAGGCCGAATAATGCACAGGTGGAAATAAACCATTTGTTCATATCAAACTGCCACCAGCGAATGCCGTTGCGATAGTCATTCTGGAAGTGGTGATGAAAATTATGGTAACCCTCGCCATAGGTCAGCAGCGCAACAAACCAGTTATCGCGGGCACTGTTTTCATCCGTATAGGGCTGTTTGCCCCACATATGTGCCAATGAGTTAACGGAAAAAGTAAACTGGTGATTAACCACCAGCCTGGCGATGCCAGCCAGCAGGAAGACACCGAGCATGTCCCCGACCATCCAGCCGAGAAACAAAGGCATACCCAGGTTGGTGATCCAGACCAGGCTCCAGTAGTACTTGTGCTGCCATGCAACCACCGGGTCACGTTCCAGGTCTGGTACAACGCTGAGATCAATGCGACCACTCTGATAATCCTTCAACATCCAGCCGATATGCGCAAACCAGAACCCTCGCCCGATAGAATATGGATCTGAACTATTGTCATCCACATCACGATGATGAATCCGGTGTCTTGCACACCAGACCAGGATGCTATTTTGCATGGACATACCACCAAATACGGCCAGGAATACCCTCAGAAAAGGGTGCGCTTTATAAGTGCAATGCGACCAAAGGCGATGATAACCACTGCCTATGCCGACCCCGTTAAGGATCAGGAATACGCCAAAAAACAGCCAGGCCCAGCCGCTGAATCCAGTGGTAAATCCATACCAGGGAACGAGGGTAATTGAGAGCAGGAATGTCAGCCCCAGGACGATAGTAACCGACCAGTTTCTTGATGGGTTTTCCCGAATGATTTCAGGCAGTGCAGAATTGTTTTCAGTCATTGGAAGTTCACTTGGAAATGTTGAGCTAATTCTAAACCAGTCTACCGCGGCCGTCTTGTAATTCTTGCCAATTATTTATTCCTGCAGTAATTCACGCAGGGCGATAACGGTTGCTTCAACTCCAAAGCTAATGGAGTCTTCCGGCTCAATTTTAAACAGTGGCGAATGATGTGGCGCCACCGGCGGGCCACCGGAAGCTGCTGCAACCAGATCTTCGCTTTTAGTGCCGCCTATAGCGAAATAGGTGGCTGGAATGGCCGGATCAATACCATAGAATGCGAAATCCTCACCATACATTGATTGGCGTTTTATCTCGTTGAAAACATTATCTCCAAAAGCCTGTCCCCAGACGCGCCGGAGCCGCCGTGTCAGTTCAAGGTGATTCATGTTGGGTGGAGTGGTATGCATCACGGTTATTTCCGGCAATTTCTCTTCCGGCAAGCCGGCTACTCGGCCCATGTTTTCGGCCACACGCCTGATACCGTCGAGTAACAATTTGCGGGTTTTGAAATTGTCATTGCGCACTGTTAGCTGCAGGAATGCACTATCGGGAATAATATTGTGCTTGGTTCCAGCATGAAATGAACCCACGGTAATCAAGCCAGCTTCACGCGGCGGTAACTCACGACTGACCACCGTTTGCAGCGCCATGATGATTTGAGCGCCAAGCACGATGGGGTCGATACCGGCGTGCGGACTGGCACCATGGGCACCGACACCATGAATCAGAATATCGACCGAGTCCGAACCCGAACTGGGTGAGCCAAGCACTGCATCCAGCTTTCCGGTTTCCAGCCCCGCAGCCACATGAAACCCCA
>SMVA01392768.1_pt1 | contig 11003 bp, 7 predicted proteins | sample 2456451 | NCBI WGS metagenome assembly SMVA01 (sample SAMN11095933, study PRJNA526329) | marine sediment metagenome | biome: Marine sediment; feature: Surficial sediment; material: Deep marine sediment; isolation source: Hadal surficial sediment | place: Pacific Ocean | collected 2014-05 | depth 0-1...
ACAACGATTGCCAATCGTGCAAGCATGAAGCACCGCGTTGTGGCCCACCGTCACTTCATCACCGATCATCAACGGCAAGGTTCTGCGCGCCACATGGAGAACACAACCGTCCTGAATATTGGTCCGCATCCCAATCCGAATATAATTGACATCGCCGCGCACCACGGCATTGAACCAGACACTGCTTTCCTCACCGATCACAACGTCGCCGATCACCTGGGCGCTTTCCGCAATCATGGCAGAATCGTGAATCTTCGGTTGGTTGTCTTTGAATGGATGAATCATAGGTCCTTCCCGAATAAAGCTTATTGGATGAATAAAAAAACATCTTTCTTTGCTATCTGAAGAAGCGTCCAGGGGGCCAGCGCCTCGTTGCATTTACAGTTGGAGTAGTATACATTTTATCGCTAAGGGGTGACACCCAAAAGCAGAGCCGTTTCAAAAACCCGATCCTCCCATTCCCTTTTCCAAAACAACCCGTGCCCTCACCATCGCCTTCCTCAACGGACTCTTTTTTTAAACGACAAGTTAACTTTTCCAGACTCAGTTTTGGATTGCTCCTGATCGCTTTTCTTTACATGCTGGCCATCAGTTGGCGCAAGTGGTCCGACCTTATTGTCGATTATGGTCAACAATTGTACGTGCCCTGGCTGTTGTCCGAGGGGCAAGTGTTATACAGGGATATTCACTATATTTACGGTCCCCTTTCATCTTACCTGCACGCCCTGCTCTTCAAAATATTTGGCCCGGGAATTATCGTGTTGGCTTGGTTCAACATCGTTCTCATCGCTGGCCTCGCTTGGATTCTTTATCTGGTTCTGAAAGATATCACCGATGAATTGACCGCCACCGCAGGGACGCTCACTTTCATAACGGTATTTGCCTTCGCCCAATACGTGGGCGGTGGCAACTTCAATTTTGTGGGTGCCTACGTTTACGAGTTGCCCCACGGCATTTTTCTAAGTTTCCTGGCCATACAACAATTCGCTAAATACGCTCGCAATCCCGAACCTCGGCGGTTGGCCATTCTGGGTTTTCTCTGCGGATTGATTTACCTGACCAAGCCGGAAGTTTTTTTGGCCGCTTTCACCGCGCTGGTTATGGGTTTGGCGATGGTGCACCGGTGGGCAAACCCGCAACAGCCGTTTAAAAAGCTTTTGGTGTTTGCTTCATTCTTTTTGATCCCGTCCTTGGGATTTCTTGTGTATTTTTCTTTGCACACTTCCGTTGGAACGGGTTTGGAAACCCTCATCAGCCCATGGGTCCACATCATGAACTCTGAACTGCGGTCGTTACCGCTCTATCAGTGGATGCTGGGCACACGCGACTTCGGAAGCAATCTCATCCAGGCCGTAATATACTTTTTTTTTATTTCCGGATTATTGGTTTTGATATTCCTGGTCAATCGGGTTTTCAAATCTTTTATTGAGTCCCAACGCCTTGCTACCGGGCTCTTCGGCCTGCTTCTTACAGGATTAATCCTGTTGTTATCGGGACAAATTCATTTACTCTCCCTGGGTCGGCCCTTACCTGTCATTTTATTTATTTTTGCCGGATATTTATTTTATAAAATTTTTAATGACTCCCAGGCTAAAACCCCGCGCCCAGAGATATGGGTCGAAACTGTATTGACCGTTTTTTCTTTTTTGCTTTTATTGAAAATTTTATTCAACACGCATATTTATCATTATGGATTTGCCCTGGCCTTGCCGGCGACCTTGATCACGGTCAAAATATTCCTGTATGACTTTCCCCGGTGGGGCCGGCACTTTGGCGCGAACTTATCATTTTGTCGAAGCTTGTCCCTGATACTGGTTCTAATTTTTATATCCGTTCATTTCAAGCTCAATTCTAATATTTACCAGCTGAAGGGCCTGTCCGTGGGCACTCAAAGGGACCGTATTGTCGATTACCATTCATTTTTGGATTCCAGGGGTCTGATCTTCAATGCCGCACTGGATTATATTGACCAAAATTTTGATAAGGGTATTGAGTTCGCTACCCTTCCAGATACGATCATGGTCAATTATTTGTCCCGCCACAAAAGCTCCACGGAATACATTATTCTCAATCCAGGGGTTTGGTTGCTGGTTGGGAATGAAGCGGTGATTGATAGTTTAAAACGATCGTCGCCTCTTTATATTTTGTTGGTCGATCGGGAGTATCCGGAATTTGGTTTAAAAATTTTCGGAAAAGATTTTGGTGCGGGTATTCTAGACTGGGTCATGAAAAATTATTTGCTGGAAAAGCAGTTTGGCAAGACACCTTTTACTGGCCAAGGGTTTGGAATTCAAATTTTAAAACAAAAGGAAACTCAGGAATACGTAAATGAATAAACCTCCTCACTTGTCATCCAACCACTCGCTATTTTCAGATAAGAGGTCCACTTGGACTCCTGTGGCTTTTATATTGGCGCTGTCAGGAATGGCCTGGATGAGCTGGAGAAAATGGCCAGACTTGATGATCGATTATGGGGAACAAGTTTATATCGCGTGGAGGATTTCTGAAGGCGCGGTTCTATACAGGGATATCATTTATTTTTACGGACCTCTTTCCTCATATCTCCATGGTCTCCTATTCAAACTATTTGGACCCGGGATCATGGTTTTGGCGGCCTTTAATATTCTGATGATCGTAGTGCTGACCGCTTTGATTTATGATTTGTTCACTTTCGTTGGAAACCGTTTTACCGGCACCTTAGCCGGGCTGACTTTTGTCACCGTATTCGCCTTTTCCCAGTATATTTGGATGGGAAACCATAACTTTGTGACTTCCTACGTTTATGATTTAACCCACGGGGCTTTTCTATGTTTTTTATCCCTTCGCATGCTCATTAAATATTCTTTAAAGGGGACCCCCGCACGGTCCGCAGGTTTGGGTTTCCTTACGGGATTAATTTTTCTGACCAAATTTGAGGTGATTTTGGCGTGGATCATCGCTCTTACTCTGGCCCTGATATTAATTTTTAATTATAGCCGCCCCCACCGCAAGGAAATCTCCAATCATCTACCAGCTTTCCTGATTGCCGCGTTCGTACCGTCGGGTTTCTTCTTTATATATTTCTCTCTTCAAATGCCAATCTCAAGTGCTTTTGATGTGATGATCGGCCCTTGGACCTATGTGTTCAGCTCCCCCATTCGGAGCATTTCTTTTTATCAATTTGTCATGGGAACCAACTCTCTGCCTGCCAATTTAAAAATAATGACGGTTTATTTTTTTTATGGTGCATTGACATTGGTGGCATTAATTTTATTCAGCCACTTTTCAAAAAAATCATTCAAGAAATCGGTTCTTTTAAATTGGGCTTGCCTGGCCCTGCTGGCAGGTTTGCTGATTTTATTTCGTGGAAAAATTCCCTGGACAGAAACCCTTCGTCCATTACCTGTAATTTTATTCCTGTTTGCAGGTTATCTTTATTTTACTCGAGCAAACCATCTTGATGATCCAATCCAGCTTTCCAAATGGATTATTCTTTCTACTACAGTTACTTTTTCCCTGGCTCTGCTGATAAAAATTATTTTCAAAGTTCATGTTTATCATTACGGTGTCGTTCTAGCCATGCCAGCGACTCTGGTATTGATCCACATTCTATTTTATGAGTTTCCCCTACGAATTTCTCAAATTTCCAATAGCGGGAAATTTTATAAACCCGCCGCATTGATTATATTTCTTATATTTATTTATTCCCATGTTCAATTATCTTCGGAGTTTTACGGGAAGAAAATCTTCCCGGTTGGAAAAGGTTCAGACATGATTCTGGGTTATGATCCGCGCATCGACCCCAAGGATTTGATGTTTAGGGTTGCATTGGAATTTCTAGAAGAAGAAGTGTCGGAGGATGAAGAATTCGTTACTTTTCCCACGGGAACTCTTTTAAACTATTTAACCCGGCGGATCAATCCTATCAACAGTTTGAGCTTCAATCCCGGAACTTGGAAACTGGTGGGAGAGCAACCCATTTTGGATTCTTTGGAAGCGCATCCCCCCGCTTATGTTGTCATAGTGTTTTTTGATTTTATTCATTTTGGTCATCGATTTTTTGGAGTGGACTTTGGTCGTGAAATTTATTCTTGGATTAAAAATCACTACGTTCTGTTAAAACAAATTGGGAAAGATCCGGTCAGGGACAAAACTTTTGGAATTCAAATTTTTAAACGGAAAATTGCGGGAAAAACGGATACCAAAAATCCATCCTGAAACAGGCCCGGTCGATTTATTCAGCCCTGACCAACGTGGACTGATGAGTTTCATGGAGCAGGCGATGGCTGTGTTCCGCCAGGGCCCGCCGGTCTGGCTCCGTGATTTCGGGAAGCACGTGGATGGATACATCCAACCTGGGATGTTTCATAATCCGCAGGCAGTGATCCTTGAAGTTCACATTCGCCCAGCAAGCTACGGAAGGTGAAGAGGCGTCGTGGTATTGAACCAGTATCGGCAATACCGGCTTGGCGGCCCGGATCGCCGCTTCGAACGGAGTGGATTTGAAGGGTCCCACTATCTCTCCGATGGTGGCGCCGCCTTCCGGGAACAGCGCCACGGAGAAACCTTGTTTCAATAAATCGCTGATGGCCGCAATCATGTGCGGCACCTGATGGCGTTTGGCGCGGTCTACAAAAATGGTGCCGCCCAGAGTCGACAACCAGCCAATCACCGGCCAGCCCTTGACATCCGCCATGGAAACAAAAAAAGTTTTGAAGCTGGCGGCCAGCACCAGGATATCCAGAGAACCCACGTGGTTGCTGACGATGAGAGGTGCGGAGCCGTTTACCGGTTTGCCCAGCATTGTGATGTGGATATTCAAGATGAAGCAACAAATCCGAGACCCTTGCCGGGCAACAGACAGGATGGTGCTTTTACTTAAATTCGGGGAGGCAAAAAGCAAAACCCGCACGATGGCGTAAACGATAACCGTAAACACGACCACCGACGACACGCCAATAAAGCGATATATCATTCTGAAAATTCCCATGGATTAAAAAAACGCCTTCCCTTTTTTTCTGCGTTGCAACATGTCCGCCCCCCACAAATCCCGAATGTTTGCAAAATACGAATTCATCATATCTCGAAAACGGATGGGGGCCGACGGCGAACACCCCAACTCTTTTAAAAATTCTTTGGCCACGCGGGACCAAACGTCCTCGGCCTTGAATACACTGTAATGAATACGGTCCCATCCGTAACAGGAATCCAGACCGGTAATCAGGTGCAGAGAATCGCCCACCGCATTCTCCAAAAAATGATTGATCTTGCGGGTAGCGTAAACAGCTTCCATCATCGTGACTCGGGACCTTGGAAAGAATAATAAGCGAAGGCTGTAAAAAATCCAAGTTGGAATTGGTTTTTCAAAGTATGTCGGGATTTTGGTAAAAAAAATTTCAGCGTTCAGATGTTGCAAACGCCGGATGATGTCCTTCAACGCCTCCGTGATTTGATCTGGATGCACACCATACATGATGTCGTTACCGACGTCGGTCAGCAAGGCCAGGATCCTGGTATTTTCAGGCAGGGGCGCGGGCAGGGCCGACCATAGATTACAAGTCTCTATTGAGGAATAAGAAACATGCAGAAAGCCGCCGCGCGCGCAATAACCCCGGCCGGGACCCAGGGCGTTCCAGAAACGCACCCGGCGCGGTGACAATTGGTTTTTTAAGTGACGGGCGAGGGCATAGTAGCCACGCGCCAGGTTGCTGGCCCCCAGCAAGACGAAATATACCGGGGAATCTGCATTTTCTGGGGAAGGAATATCCGTCACGCCTTCAGCCTCCATCTCTATCTGTCAGCAACCTGGTTCAGGGATAAACCCGGTATTCCTTGGGCACACGGACCTGATTGGCTCTCTTGTCCAAACTCTTGTGAAGACCTTTATAATATCTAAGTAGTTTTTTTAGGTTGGAGACTTTGGTCGTGTCGCCCTGGGCCCGGGCCGCCAGGATATCGTATTGGAAGATTTTCCGGGTGTACTTTGTAAATTTTGCTTTCCACCAGGGGCCGCTTTGACCGCCCCAAAGCAATTCGCCCGGTTGGTGGAGAGGCGTCAAAACCATCTCGTTGGTATCGAGGCGTATTTCCAGTTTATAGTTTCCCAGGAAAGTCATGCCCAAAAGCCCATCGTAGCCCTCCCCGCCAGCATGTGGATTGATGTTGGCTTCCACATTTCTGATGGTGGCTCCTCCCACCTGCACTTTTTTCAAAACAACTAACGGGGCCTTTTGTTCGCCGCCCGCCGTACTGAACGTTAGTTGCGGAAGTCGTTTCAAATTTCGGATGCCCAGCTTTTGCGCTATTTCTTCCGAGAGGGTGATGCTGGATGCTCCGGTATCGACCAGCAGATTCGTCTCAACCTTACCATTGAGCAGGACCTTGGCCAGAAAATTGTTGCCGAGCCGGGTGAGGGGAATGACATGTTCCCTGGAGATTTTAACAGGCAGACGAAGGTTGACGCCAAACTCCGAACTGGCAGGAGCCTCTTTTAAGGTTTCGAACCCCCGGCCTTGCCGGTATTGCGAAGGAATTTTTGAAAGACTGTCGGTGAAATGCACTTTGCCGTGCTCGTCTTTCCATTTATAAATTTTAGCCTGCACCAGAGCCGTTTGCAACACCACCACCCAACAACAAACGGCTACCAGCAATGAGATAGATTTATTCAAAGAGTATGGATTTGGCATACACCTCCCTGGGTTTTATTCCATCCGACGGCCCCACCACACCCTCGCGCTCCATAACTTCTATCATGCGGGCCGCGCGGTTATAACCGACACGCAACCTTCGTTGCACCATGGAAATGGAAGCCTGGCGTTCCCTGGCCACCAGAGCCACCGCCTCATCATATTTCTCGTCAAACTCTTCTTCAGAATCTTCCTGTTTGCTGGTCTCCGCCAGCTGGTGGAACACGTCTTCCTGATATTCCGGTTTTTTACCCTGTTGTTTGATGAAGTTGATGATGCGATTGATTTCGTCATCGCTCAACATGGAGCCGTGGATGCGTTGCAGTTTCGAGGTCCCCGGCGGCAGGAACAACATGTCCCCCTTGCCCAGAAGTTTTTCAGCGCCGATGCTGTCGAGAATGGTGCGCGAATCGACCCGGGAAGTCACCTGGTAGGAGATGCGCGCTGGGAAGTTGGCTTTGATGATGCCCGTGAGAACATCCACCGAAGGGCGTTGGGTGGCGACAATCAGGTGAATCCCCGCAGCGCGCGCCATCTGGGCGAGACGGGTCAGAGACTCTTCCACGCCTTTGGAAGCCACCATCATCAGATCCGCCAGCTCGTCGATGATGATAACAACATAGGGAAGCTTGGTGGGCACTTCCTCTGCCTTGTCCGGCAGAGTATCTTCTGATGCTTCCGACTCCGCGACCGGTGCTGAAGATTTGGGCTTTTTACTTTTTTTCTTTTCAAGTTCCTTCCGTTCGCACTCCTTCTTTTCCACCCAAAGGTTGTAACCGGTGAGGTTACGCACCCCGGAATCCGCCATCATTTTGTAGCGTCTTTCCATTTCGGAGACCGCCCACTGCAGGGCCGAGGCCGCCTTTTTGGCATCGGTCACTACTGGAGCGATGAGGTGAGGCAGGCCGTCGTACATGGACAGCTCCAGCATTTTGGGATCGATCATGATCAACTTGACTTCGTCCGGAGTGGCGTTGAGGAGCAGACTGCAGATCATCGTGTTGATACCCACGGATTTACCGGAGCCGGTCGACCCGGCCATGAGCAGATGCGGCACCAAAGCCAGATCCTGCACCATCGGGCGTCCAATGTTGTCTTTACCCACCGCCAGAGCCAGCCGGGAGTTGGCCTCCGCAAACGCGCTCGAGCTGATGATTTCCTTGAACGCGACGGTTTCCCGCTTGGGATTGGGAAGCTCAATGCCCACTACCGATTTACCGGGCACCGGCGCCAGAATGCGGACACTGGGCGCCCGCATGGCCAGCGCCAGGTCATCGGTTAAAGAAAGGATGCGGCTCACCTTGATACCGGGCGCCGGCTCAAACTCGTAGAGGGTGATGACCGGACCCGGCAGGACCTGCACCACCCGGCCCTCCACCCCAAAATCCGCCAGCTTGGTTTCCAGGATGGTGGAGTTGAGCATGATCTCGCTTTTCATTTTTTCTATATCCTTCACCTTGACCGGATCGTCCAGCAAAGACAGCGGCGGCAACTGATAGTTTTCCGTTTTACTGATAAAAGGAAAATCCTCCTGCACGGCAAACTGCGGTTTCTTTTCTTTTTGCTCCGGAGGCGGCTCCAAGTCCAAGGTTTTGGTTCCGGGGGAAAGCAATTCTCTGGAAATGATCACCGGTTCGCTCAACCTGCGCTTTTTCTTTTCCCTGCTGGCCGATCGTAAAATGCTGAGAGAATCTTGAAAGGCATCCCGAATGCCTTCGAAAACTTTTACCAGCAGTACGGCCAAGTGACCCAGGCCCTGAAATAAAAGCCGGCACAAGCCTTTCAACGCTTTGCCATTCCATTCGAGTAAAGCGTTGACGGGAATTCCCAGCATGGCCACCCCGGCCAGCATCATCAAGGTGATCAACACCAATCGTGCGCCGAACGGACTCAACCAAAAGACCATCAAATAGGAGGCGCGATGCCCCACCAGACCTCCCGCTTCCACGGCATCGCCAAAAAAAGGATCGGCCCGGAACTGCACGCCCAGCAAGGAACAGAAGCCCAATAGAAAGAGCGTGCCAAATCCCAGGACCATCGGCCACCGTGAAAATTCCCGGCCGCGGATCAAGGCTCCGCCGACCAGAAAGATGATCGCCGGAAAAACGAAAGCGCCGCTTCCAAAAACCTGGATCAGAGAATCAGCCAGGTGAGCGCCCACCACGCCTCCCAGGTTTTTTATTTCCGTTTCCTGGGAAGAAAATTTATTGAAGGATGGGTCGTCAATGGAATAAGACAACATGGAAACCAGGATCAATAGTGAAAATCCAATGGTGAGGATTCCAAAAAAATCCCGGGTCAGGTGTGATGCTTTAGGCTCTGTCATTTTTAAATTGCTCGGCTGGTTTTGAGGTTATCAATCTTTGCGTGTCATCTTGCAGTACGGTGTTCTTTACGGGACCTTTGTTATCAGGATCTGGAAAATCCAGAGTGAAATGAAGACCCCGGCTTTCCTGCCGTTCCAAGGCGCCATGGATGATCAATTGCGCGGTGATGGCAATATTTCTCAACTCCAGGGTGTCCTTGGTGAGGTTGAAGCTCCAGTAGTATTCCTTGATTTCTTCCAGGAGCATGGCAATCCGCCGCCGCGCCCGGTACAGTCGTTTGTTGGAACGCACAATGCCCACGTAATTCCACATCAGGCGGCGAATCTCATCCCAGTTGTGCGACACCACGACAGACTCGTCGCTTTCGACAGCAGACCCGCTGTCCCATTCCGGAATGATCTCCTGCAGGGCGCTCAATCCGGGCGTCAATTGCAACAGTCCGATGGCTTTGGCGGCGGCGCGGTGCGACAACACCAGCCCTTCCAGCAGGGAGTTGCTGGCCAACCGGTTGGCCCCGTGCAAACCCGAGTAGCAGGTTTCCCCGGAAGCGAAAAGCCGTGGAATATTGGTTTGGCCGTTCAAGTCCACCATCACCCCACCGCACATATAATGTGCCGCCGGCACCACGGGCAGGGGCTGTTGCGTCATATCGAAGCCAAAGGACTGGCAGGTTTTGTAAATATTCGGGAACCGTTCGCGGATGCGGTAGCCTTCCATGTGGGTGACGTCGAGGTAGACGCAGTCGTCGCCGCTTTTTTTCATTTCGTGGTCGATGGCGCGCGCCACCACATCGCGCGGCGCCAGGCATCCCAGGGGATGGTAATTTTCCATGAAGGTGTCGCCGTTCTTCAAACGCAACAGGCCGCCTTCCCCCCGCATCGCTTCGGAAATTAAAAAAGACTTGGCTTGCGGGTGATACAGGCAGGTCGGATGGAATTGGAAAAACTCCATGTTGGCGATTTTGGCTCCCGACCGGTAGGCCAGGGCAACGCCGTCGCCGGTGGCGGTATCGGGGTTCGAGGTATAAAGATAAACTTTGCCGGCGCCGCCAGTCGCCAGAAGCACCACTTTACCCACAAAGGTGATGACCTCGCCCGTGGCTTCGTCCAACACGTAGAGCCCCACCGCCTCGTCACCGGGGCCGCCCGGTGAAATTTTGGGGTCCAAATTGGAGCGGGTGATGATGTCGATACCCATATGAAAGGTATAGATATCGATATTGGGCTGGTTGCGGACGGCGGCAATGAGAGTGCGCTCGATTTCCCAACCGGTGAGATCGTCGGCATGCAGAATGCGGCGTTTGGAATGACCGCCTTCCCGCGTCAAATGGAAATCTTTGCTCCCGGTGCGGGTGAACTGGGCGCCCAGCTGGATCAGTTCCCGAATTTGAGCGGGGCCTTCGCGGATGATACAACGGACCACGTCTTCCTGACACAAACCACGCCCGGCTTCGATGGTGTCGGAAACATGCAGGTCCACCGAATCATCCTCGGCCATGACGGAAGCGATGCCGCCCTGCGCATAGCGGGTGGCGGATTCCTCAAGGGCGTCCTTGGTGATCAACGCTACCGACCCGTATTTGGCGACCTTCAAGGCAAACGTGAGTCCCGCCAAACCACTGCCTAAAACCAAAAAATCCCGTGCAATCTTCATAATGGAAGATTATATGCCTCTAGACCTTTAAATTCAATGGGATAATACCAGACCGGGCAAGGCCCGGAGCTAAATGGGTCAAACATCTCCTGGTATTTAACAATTACTGAGCATGGTTTCCCAAGTTCAGCTATTTGGGTCCAGCGGCACGCTGGCCGGGCGGTAAAGAAGTATTCCGATCAATATCAGGGAAGTAACACCGCTAATGGCGAGCCCCGTATTGAAACCTTCGGGATAATAATCAAATTCCAGAACGTGACTGCCGGGTTCCAGTTGCACCGCCCGGTAAAAATGGTTGGCCTGAAGAATCGGTTTCTGTTCGCCATCCACGGTAACCGTCCAGCCGGGGAAATAAGAA
>SMVA01379055.1_pt1 | contig 11001 bp, 6 predicted proteins | sample 2456451 | NCBI WGS metagenome assembly SMVA01 (sample SAMN11095933, study PRJNA526329) | marine sediment metagenome | biome: Marine sediment; feature: Surficial sediment; material: Deep marine sediment; isolation source: Hadal surficial sediment | place: Pacific Ocean | collected 2014-05 | depth 0-1...
GCTGGCGAGTGGACCGAGCCGTTCGAGGTGGCCACCGGAATCCAGCCCGACGACACTCGTTATCCGTGCTGGAACCCGGTGCTGTTCGAGGCGCCTGATGGTGTGGTGACGCTGTTCTACAAGGTGGGTCCCAGCCCCAGACGATGGTGGGGCGAGACCCGCACCTCTCAGGACGGCGGACGAACCTGGAGCGAGGCGGAGCGGTTGCCCGAGGGGATCCTCGGTCCGATCAAGAACAAGCCAGTGCGACTCGCGGACGGGTCGATCATCAGTCCGAGCAGCACCGAATCGGATGAGCGTCCGAGCACCTGGCGCGTTCACTTCGAGCGGACCATCGACGGCGGCCGGTCATGGAGTGTGGTGCGCCCTCCCGCTGCTCCGGACGGAGTGGAGATCCAGGCGATCCAGCCCAGCATTCTGGTTCATTCTGGGGGCCGACTACAGGCTGTGGGCCGTTCGCGACAGGGACGCGTGTTCGAGACCTGGTCAGATGATTATGGGCGAAGCTGGAGCCCGGTCACGCTAACGGCGCTTCCCAACCCGAGCTCGGGGATCGATGCAGTGACACTGCGCGACGGGCGTCACCTGATCGTGTACAACCACACGGCGAGGGGTCGCTCGCCGTTGAACGTCGCGGTCTCGCAGGACGGCCTGACCTGGGAGGCGGCCCTCGTGCTGGAGCGTGAGGCGGGCGAATACTCCTACCCGGCCGTGATCCAGACGTCGGACGGGCTCGTGCACATCAGCTACACCTGGCGACGCGAGCGTATCAAACACGTGGTCATCGACCCGAGCGAGCTCGTGTCGGCTCCGATGGCCGACGGGGAGTGGCCCACGGACGTTCGGTAACGGTCAATCAGACTGCGCCGCTACTCCACTCAGAACGTCAGATCCGCCTTCGCGGAGGATTGTTAGCGGATCACGTCCATCAGCACATCGTGGATGATCCCCGTGGCCACCTCCACGAGCAGGACGTCCCATCCTACCACGATGACGTCGTACTTCGGCGGGACGGACAAGGAGGATCTCAAGGCGTCCGGCACGAATCGCTTGGCAATCCCCGGAGGCATCGGCTTACCTCTCCCCAGGTTCTTTCGCTGGCCCGGCGGCAGTGCCTCGAGCCCGGGGGTGGGATTGGACGTGTAGTAGACCTCGATCTGCGCTCGGTCGCCAATGGAGAAGCTGAATTCAGCCGTGAACTCGACGGTGACCCCCCCATCATCGTTTCCCCCAGCGTTTCCACGGCTCCCGCGATTATTCTGGCCTTGGGCTTCCGCAGCCTCGACCATGAAGACGAACAGGGAAAGGACCAGAACCGCCGGGAGAACATGGCGGGAAGGGGTCGTACGCATCACAATTGGCCTCCGCTCTGGGAATTGACCGCCCGCATCCGGGTTTCGGTGCTTACTGAAAGATATTTCGGATGAAGGCTGGCCTCCAAGCGAAATCGCTCAGGAAGATCCTCCTACCGGATCCCCGCCGCCGTCTTCGGCTCCGCCATCACCCATTCCCCCCGCTGGAGCTTTTTCTGTCGAGGCCACGTCTCGTTGAGCGTGTCGCCCTCGTAGAGCCGGCCATTCTTCATCACGAAGCTGATCTCGTTCGTGTTGCGGATATCGTCCAGCGGGTTCCGGTCCAGGATGACGAGGTCGGCGAGCTTGCCGGCCTCTATCGATCCCACGTCTCGACCCAGGCCGATGGCCTCCGCCCCTAGGATCGTGGCGACCCTGAGCGCGTCGTACTCACTCAGCCCTCCCGACTGAAGCGACCACAGCTCCCAGTGGTAACCGAGTCCCTGGAGCTGCCCGTGGCTGCCGACACCGACACTTCCCCCTGCCTCGACGATCTTGCGAACACCCTCGGCGTGTGCTTTGAAGACGTGCTCGTCGTCCCGGAACCACCCCGGGCGGCGACGGCTCTTCTGGTCGAGCTCGGTGTGCGCCGTAAAGTACTGGAGCTTCGGGTCGTCGTGCGGGTTCTCACGCGAGTAGTAGTAGTTCTCGCCCCACGGGCCCCCGTACGAGACCAACAACGTCGGGGTGTAGGTGATGCCGGTGCCCTTGTACAGCCCGACGACATCGCCGTAGATCGGCGCGATGGGCAACGAGTGCTCGTGGCCCGGATAGCCGTCCAGCGCCATCGTCATGTCGTACTTGAACATGAGTCCGCCCTCGGTCGTGGGCATGATACCCTGCTCGCGAGCGGCCATGATCACCCACTGCCTCTGCTGACGGTTCCCCGCCATGTACATCTTGATGGTCTTGGTGTCGTAGTACTCGCTGTAGCGGCGCATGATGTCGCGTGCGTGCTCGAGGTTGCGGATGGGCTCCTGGTTGTAGTCGCCGAAAATTCCGGGCCCAGTCGAGTAGATGCGCGGTCCGATCATGTCACCCGCGGTGACGAGGTCCCCGTAGGTGAGGACGTCGGTCGTGCTCGTCTGAGGATCTCGCGTGGTTGTCACGCCGTAGGCGAGGTTCGCGAGGTAGATCCACGACTGTGTCTTGTGGAGTCCAAAGGCGGGCCGCATGTGGCTGTGCGTGTCGACGAACCCTGGGACGATGGTCTTTCCGCTCACGTCGATGACGTCGGCGCCGGCAGGCACGTTGAGCATACCCTGCCTGCCCACCGCCTCGATCCGGTTGTTCCGCACGATGATGTCCGCGTTGTCGATGACCTCCCGGCCGTTCATCGTGATGACCCGAGCTCCGCGGAGCACCACGACGCCCTGTGGCACATCTCGCTGCGCCTGAATCAGGACGCGCGTCTCGGCTGGCTCGTAGCCCTCCCTTTCCTCATCATCGTCGGATTCCTCATCGGCATCGTCCTCATCGGGATCGTCCCGATCGGCATCGTCCCTCTCGACCACAGCGACCGAGTCCTCGTACGCCTCAGCGGCGTCGAGATCATAGACGAAATGGGCGTTTCCAATCGAGAAGTGGACCGTACGTCCGTCGGCACCCCACGCGGGGAACTGACCGCCGATCTTGGTGAGCTTTCGCGCTGGAAACGCCGCGTTGCTCAGGTTGGCGATCGAGATCGTGGGGGTCTCACCACCCACCAACGGAACCGTGACGACGTAGAGGTCGTTGTTCACGGCGGCAAGCGCACGATCACCGCGAGGCGCCATCTTGATCAGTGAAGCCCGGGTCGGCCGTTCCTGACCGGGACGTGTCGCACCCACGACCTTGACGTGCGCCTTCTCGTCCGTACCATCCCAGCGAATCGACACGAGACCGTCGGCCGAATTGTGGAGATAGATGCGGTCCGTGCCCTCCACGAAGTGGGGGAACCGGCGCCCTTCGGCCGGCGCGATCAACGTGACCTCCCCGCCTCCAGCCGGGACCCAGACGATGTCCGACTCCGCGCCGCCGAACCCCGCGCCCGCAGACTCCTGAAACGCCCGCGCCGGATCACGTAACGCGACAATACGTTCGTCGCCAAACCACACCACCTGTTCGTACTGAGCCGAGACCGACGTCAACCGCTGGGGATCGCCCGAGCCGTCCGCTCGGGTCTTGACGATATGTCCCCCATCCGGCCCCCACGTCACGTATACGATCCAGCGACCATCCGGAGACCACGCCGGCTGCGCCTGCGTCACATCACCGTCGTCCAGGGCACGGGGCTCCCCACCTGGATAGTCCATCACGTAAAGGTCGTCGAGCGCTGTGAAGGCCAGCCGCCTTCCATCCGGCGACGGAACGGCGTCGCGAATCTGGCGCACGGTGAACATGTCCGTGTCCTCGATCGGATATTCGAAACTCACCTCGGGGCCGACCGCGAGCTGCTCGCGCACCCGGAAGGGAACGGCGACCGGGGCGGAGCCATCGACGGGTATGCGCCAGATCTTGCCCCCGTAGGAAGCCACGACTTCACGGGAGTCGGGAGTGAAGTCCATTCCCGGATAGACGTCGCGATCGGCGATCGACTCCTGATCGTCTCGCTCCACCGGATACGCGAGCCAGCGCTCGTCGCCCGTGTCCAGATCACGGATGCGGAGCCCGCTCTGGCTCTCATGGCGGGTGCCGTAGACGAGCCAACGTCCGTTCGGCGACAGCGTCGGACGGAAGGCGGAGCCGTATCGGGAGGTTCGGGCGAACGAGCCTCCCGTTTCGCGGTCGTAGACGGCGAGTTGGTATTGTGGAAACTGTGCGTTGTAGACCCAGGAGCCCATCCGCTGCGCATGCCAGATGTAGCGGCCATCGGGAGAGACCGCGGCCCCTAGGGTCTTGAGCTGGTCGGGCTCGTCGCGCAGAACCTTTCCCGAGCCGCCGTCCACGTGGCCCATCCACAAGGTCACGAGGCCCAGCCGCGTCACCCCCTTGCTGGCCACGATGTACTCGCCGTCAGGGGTCCAATCGGGTGACACCCAGGTGTCGCCTTTGGACTTCGTAACCTGGGCCGTATCCCCCGACTCCATCTCGAGCGTCCAGAGGTTGTCGCTACCGCTCCGGTCCGAGACGAAAAGCACCTTTGTCCCGTCCGGACTGAAGCGCGGCTGACCGTCGAACGCGAGGCCGTTGGTGATCCGGGTCGCATCGCCGCCCCCGAGGGGCACGGTGTAGAGGTCTCCCAGGAGGTCGAAGATGACCGTCCGGCCGTCGGGGCTGACGTCCACCGAGAGCCACGTGCCCTCGTCCGTGTCGAGATCGAGCATCCGGGCGGCGGCGAGTGGAAGCGAGGTCTTCTCGCGCTCCTTGCGCTCGGCCGTCGTGTCCGGCACCTCCTCCTGGTCCTGAAGAGCACTCGCCGAGGTGACCGTGAGAGAAAGGGCGGCAGCGGCCGCGAACAGAATGCGGAGCTTCATTTGGTTCGTCCTCGATGGTTGTGGAGGGGCCGGTACAGCTACCTGCGCATCAGGAGGTCAGCATCCTCCATCCGCAAGGCGGATGAGGTTCGCGCGGTGCAGGCCCCTTCAGCCGACGATCTGCGGTATCAACGTGCCGGCCACATCCGTGAGCCGCATGTCGCGGCCGCTGAATCGGTAGGTCAGCTTCGTGTGGTCCATGCCCAGCAGGTGTAACATGGTCGCGTGCAGGTCGTGCGCCGACACGGGCTGCTCCACCGCCTTGTAGCCGAAGTCGTCGGTCGCGCCGATGACCTGCCCGCCGCGGATTCCCGCGCCGGCCATCCAAGCCGTCATGGCGCCGGGGTTGTGGTCACGGCCTACGCCGCGCTGCGAGATCGGCATCCGTCCGAACTCCCCGTGCCACACGATGAGCGTCGTATCCAGGAGCCCGCGCGCCTTCAGGTCCGTCAACAGGCCGGCAATGGGGAGATCCGACTCGGCGGCGTGTTGTGTGTGATTCTCCACGAGGTTGGTGTGTGCATCCCAGGTGTCGGTGTTCTGATTGCCGAGGCCGCCCTGGAAGAGCTGCACGAACCGCACGCCACGCTCGACGAGCCGCCGCGCCATCAGACACTGCCGCCCGAAGGGCTCGGTGATCTCCTTGTCGAGACCGTAGAGTTTCTTCGTCAAGTCGGACTCCGACGACGTGTCGATCGCCTCCGGAGCACAACCCTGCATCCGGTAGGCGAGCTCGTAGGACGAGATGCGAGCCGAGAGCTCGGAGTTGCCGGGATGTTTCTCCATGTCGATTTCATTCAGCTTCGCCAGCACGTCCAGGCGAGCGCGCTGTGCCTCGGGCGTCATGCCTTGAGGGGGCTCGAGGTCGACGATCGGGTCGCCCGACGCACGGAACTGCGTGCCCTGGTAGCTCGCCGGCATGAAACCGGCGGCCCAATCGTTCGGGCCACCGAGCGGCCCGCCCCGATAGTCGGTCATCACGACGAACGCCGGCAGGCTCGAGCTCTCTGACCCGAGACCGTACGTCACCCACGAGCCAACACTCGGAAAACCCATGCGGATCTGGCCCGTCTGCATCTCGTACGTCGCCTGGACGTGATCGTTCGATCGCCCGTACATCGAGCGAATGAAGGCGATCTCGTCGACGTGTTTCGCGATGTGGGGAAAAATCTCGGATACCTCGATCCCGCTCTCGCCGTATCTGTCGAAGGAAAACGGACTCGGCATCAGCGGACCCGGGTAGCCCTGACGGACGACGATGTTTCCATCCACGTGGCTGTCGAGCGGCTGCCCCGCGTACCTAGTGAGCGCCGGCTTCGGATCAAAGGTGTCGACGTGGCTTACTCCGCCGCTCATGAAGAGCGAGATCACAGCGGTGGCGCGCGGAGCAAAGTGAGGCGCCTTCGGCGCAAAAGGGTTACCCGGCACCAGTTCGTCGCACGGACCCAGGACTTGCGCGTCACCCGCCCGCTCAGCCGCCAGCAGTCCTTCGCGGTCGAGAAGATGGGCGAGTGCCACTCCGGCTAGACCGCCACCCGACTGAAAGAGGAAGTCGCGACGCGACCAAAACGTCTTCTCGTGACAATTACACTGCTGACCCATGCCTCACCTCAGGTAGAGGAACTCGCTCAAGTTGAACATCACGTGTGTGAGATCCACCAGCGATCCCCCTTCGACGAGCTGACGGGCGATCGCCGCCTCCGCGTCCGTGGGAAGCCTCGTCAACGCGATGTGATACACCAGATCGACCTGCCGCGCCACGTCGTTCGGCGCTTCCCGCTCGACCCGCTCGGCGAACAGGGCGGCCTGCCCGAGCACGAACGGATTGTTGAGAAGGGTCAGCGCCTGCGTCGCCACGGTAGACACGTTGCGGGCAGCCGTCGTCACTCCCTGGTCGGGGAGGTCGAACGTCTCGAAGAACGGAAAGACCAGCGACCGACGTCGATAGACGTAGACGCTGCGGCGCCACACCGCGGGGCCGTCCGGCTGGTTGTCCCACCGACCGTGCGCCTGACCCGCCAGGATCTCCTCCGGCACGTAGGGGAACACGGGCGGTCCGCCGACGGTGAGGTCGATGCCTCCGCTCGAAACCATCATGGCGTCTCTGATGATCTCGGCTTCGAGCCGCCTCGTGCGGTAGCGCCAGAGGCTGAAGTTCTCTGGATCGTTGGCGACATTACCCGCGTTCTCGTACGCCGACGCCATCTGGTAGGCCTCGGACGTCATCATCAGGCGGTGCATCTGCTTGATGCTCCAGCCGTTGCTCGCGAACTCGACCGCCAGCCAGTCGAGCAGCTCGGGGTGGGTCGGAGGATCGCCGACCGCTCCGAAGTTGTCGAGCGTCGCGACGATCCCGCGTCCGAAGTGATGGTGCCAGATCCGGTTCACGAACACGCGTGCCGTTAGCGGGTTCCCCTCGGAGGTCAGCCACTGCGCGAGCGCCAGGCGTCGGCCGGACGTGCGCCCGTCGGGCCGCGAAATTTCGGTCGGCGGATCGCCGTAGGTCGCTACCTTGACGAAACCAGGCGACATCACCGGTCCCAGGCTGAAGGGATCGCCGCGGATCAGAAGGTGACTCGTCGGCACTTCGTACCGTCCTGGACCCTCGTGCAGATAGCTGCCCGGCTCATCGGGAGGCACCCGGCACTCTGGACAGCCGATGGTCTCGTCGCCGGGCCCGTCCGGAGCGAAGCGGTAGTCTCCGTCGGTGACGATGTCGGCCATGGGCGGTCGTTCCGGCCGCTCCTGCTCCACGTCGGCGATGCGATCGACCAACACCTGCCGTCGGGCGGCATCTTCCGGCATCAGCGCCTGGGCCACGCGCGCCCTGGACACCCCGAGCGAGAGGACCTGATCGGCGAGGAGTTTCTCTCCCGGCGTGCGCTCGTTCTCGGGCTTCTGCACCGCGCGCAGCACATCGGCCGGGAATTCGCGCTCCAGACGCTCCATCTTCAGTCGTTCGCGATAGGGCGCCTCGATCTCGGCGATCTCGTCTCTCAAGGCGAGTTGCTGGCGATCGATATCGGCGACCTTCGCCAGGTACGCCCGGCCCTCCACGGGCGGGAGCAGCGGATACTCCGTTTCGACGTATCCGAAGATCGACGTCGCCAAGCGGTAGTAGTCGGTCTGGAGAATCGGATCGAACTTGTGATCGTGGCAACGCGCGCACTGAACCGTCAGGCCGAGCACTCCCCGGCCGAGCGTGGCGACGATGTCGTCCAGGTACTCGTACCGCCGCTCCGGGTTGTCCTTTTCACGAAAGTGCACGCGGGGACCGGCGCGCAGGAACCCAGTGGCGATCCGGGTCTCGTCGGTCGCCCAGTCGAGCTCGTCGCCGGCGATCTGCTCCTCGATGAACCGGTCGAAGGGTTTGTCCCGGTTGAACGCGGAAATGACGTAGTCGCGATATCGCCACGCGTTGGGTCGGTCGTAGTCCTGCTCGAAGCCATCCGAGTCCGCGTACCGCGCCACGTCGAGCCAGTGGCGACCCCAACGCTCGCCGTAGTGGGGGGAAGCCAGGAGCCGCTCGATCAAACGCTCCCAGGCGTCGGGCCGCGAGTCGGCCAGGAACTCTGCCGTTTCCTCGGGTGTGGGCGGCAACCCGATCAGATCGAGGTGCGCTCGCCTGAGCAGCGTGCGGCGATCGGCGCGAGGAGCCGCGGTGAGGCCCTGTGCCCGGCGCGTCTGCTCGAGGAAACGATCGATGGGATGCTCGAACGGTGCTGCCGTGGGAACGACACCCTGCACCGGGAGCCGGAAGGCCCAGGCCTCGCGAGCCCCAGGGGGAAGTTCCTCTATTGCGTCCGCGGCCACGGCCACGGTCGGCCCCTCGTCCCAGTGCGCACCACCATCGATCCAAGCACGCACTGCGGCGATCTCCGCCCCGGTCAAGGACGGACCATCCCTCGGCATCAAGGGTTCATCGAGCCCCGCGATCATGCGGTAAAGCAGGCTCTGGTCGGCGCGCCCGGGCACGATCGCGGGGCCGTTGCTGCCCCCGAGAAGCGCGCCATCCCGGGTACGCAGGTCGAGACCGGACCGCTGGAATTCCTCACCATGACAGCTCCAGCAGCTCCGCTCCATGATGGGTCGGATGTCGCTGGTGAACGTGGCGGGATTCTGGGCTTGGGCGCCTGTGGCCGTCACGACGGTGGCTGTCACGGCAGCGACCGTCAGGAACAGAGCCGGAATCAGTCCGCGGGACGTTTGGAGTGCGCGCATTAACACCTCGCCTTGATCCCCCTCTCGCGAAACCGCCGATCCGGGGTTCTGCGAGCAAGAATAGGTGTCTTCGCGCTCGTCACGCAAGGAAGGGGCGTATGCTTGCCGGCCGGCCGTCACCACGTATTCTGATATTCCGTCAGCGACGGCTTGACCTCGCGCGCCGGGCGGCGCAGAGTGCCCGATGCGCCGGTCTTCGGCCGCACGCCGTCCATGACACGCCGTCCCTCAATAGAGAGCCGCTCATGACCATCACGACCCCCGGCACCCTTACCCGCTTTCGTCGGCACGCCGCAACGCTGGCCTTCACTCTCCTACTGGCCGTCGCCATCAACCCGGCGATCGCCCAGGACCTTCCGCGCGCAACCCCCGAGGAGGTCGGCATGTCCTCGGTGCGGCTCGAGCGGCTGAGTGACGCGCTGCAGGCCTACGTCGACAACGGTGAGTTGGCAGGCGCCACCGCCATCGTGGTGCGCCGCGGCAAGGTCGCCTACCTCGAGGCGTTCGGCGCCCGCGACCGGGAAGCTGGCTCGCCGATGACAACCGACGCGATTTTCCGGATTGCGTCACAGACGAAGGCACCGATCAGCGTCGGGATCATGATGCTTCAGGAGGAAGGAAAGCTCCTCATCACCGACCGGGTCGGGAAGTACCTGCCGGAGTTCATGCAGACCACCGTGGGCGTGGCGAACGATGAAGGCGGCTACGACGTGGTTCCGGCCAACCGGCCCATCCTCATCCGCGACCTGTTGACCCATACGGCTGGAATCAGCTACGGGACGGGAGCGGCGGGTGAACGCTGGGAGGAGGCCGGGATCACCGGGTGGTATTTCGCGAACAGGGACGAGCCGGTCGGCGCCACCGTAGCACGGATGGCTAGGCTCCCGATGACCGCGCAACCGGGTACACGGTGGGTCTACGGCTACAACACCGATATCCTCGGGGCGCTCATCGAGAGAGTGAGTGGCCAACCGCTCGACGTGTTCATGCGGGAGCACATCCTGGAACCGCTCGGCATGGACGACACTCATTTCTATCTGCCGACAGGCGACCGGAACCGCCTTGCGACGGTCTACTCCGCGGCCAATGGCAGACTGGTGCGCGCACCCGATCGGAGCCAGATGGTGGGCCAAGGCGCTTACGTCGACGGGCCACGTCAGAGCTTTTCGGGCGGCGCCGGTTTCCTGTCGACCGCCTCCGACTACGCCCGGTTCCTGCAGATGATGCTTAACGGCGGTGAGCTCGAGGGTGTCCGCATCCTGACGCGGAAGACGGTCGAGTTGATGACGACCGACCATCTCCGGGGCATCCAGTTTCGGACCGGGCAGGGCTTCGGCCTCGGCTTCTCAATCGTGACCGACCTCGGAGCACGCGGTATCCCTGGCTCCGTCGGCGAATACGGCTGGGGGGGCGCTTATCATTCGACCTATTGGGTCGATCCCGCGGAGGAACTCGTCGTCGTTTACCTGACGAACCTGATCCCCGCTGGCGGCATCGACGACCACGGCAAGCTGCGGGCGCTCATCTATTCGGCGCTTATGAATTAGACCGGTGATGAGCCGGGACGTCCGCCCCAGCGAGGTCGAGGCCCGGGCGCGCATTCCGTTCGAGGTGAGGTGGGCGGGCGGCTGAGCACCTGCAGCCGATCCTTGCCGCCCCACACCGGGTAGACGCATTTTGTCCGCCATGTCTGACGCCGTCACCCGCCTGAACGCAGCCCTCGAAGGCCGCTACGCCATCGAGCGTGAGCTGGGTGAAGGCGGCATGGCCACCGTCTACCTGGCCGACGACATCAAACACGAACGTCAAGTCGCCCTCAAGGTCCTGAAGCCCGAGTTGGCGGCCGTCGTGGGTGCCGAGCGTTTCCTCGCAGAGATCAAAACGACCGCGAATCTGCAGCACCCACACATCCTGCCGCTATTCGATTCGGGGGAAGCGGACAGCTTCCTGTTCTACGTGATGCCGTATGTGGA
>SMVA01012689.1_pt1 | contig 10999 bp, 8 predicted proteins | sample 2456451 | NCBI WGS metagenome assembly SMVA01 (sample SAMN11095933, study PRJNA526329) | marine sediment metagenome | biome: Marine sediment; feature: Surficial sediment; material: Deep marine sediment; isolation source: Hadal surficial sediment | place: Pacific Ocean | collected 2014-05 | depth 0-1...
CCTGAGTCGTTCCATCCCGGTAGGGAGTCTTCAGTGTATAGACCACTTTACCAGTGGAACTGAGGGACAAGCGTGGGACAGCAATGGGTGGTCTGGCCATGTAGCGGAAAATTCGCTCCCGCTTATTCCGCTGATTAGCTTCGCAGCTCACACCCGCATGCAGTGAAAATCCGTTGCCTTTGGCCACTCGTTCCAGTCCGGGATCTGGTCTATCCAGCGGACGGATGGTACGAATCATGAAAGCCTTGCGCCCTTGCTGCGGACCGACAGCGATCCGGTAGGAGACGGAGCTACCCAGGATCTGGGGCATGGCGTCGGTGTCTTCGGCGGGGTCGAGTTCCAGCCAGGCGCTCTCGGCTCTGGCTCCTGCTTCGCTCTACCTCCGGGATGCCGGACCACTGCATCCATGCAGTCGTCGGCGTCCTGCTCCAGTAATCCCTGGCGTTCCAGGCTGCGTCCCACGCGTTGGCTAATCAGCTGAACCAGGCGCGTGGTAACAGCTCTTCCAACTCGCTCTTGGCCGGCGCCTTGACGCGTTGAAATCGGGGTGGTCGGTTGTCGCGATACACATAGACGCCGTCCAGGAAGAGGAACAGGTCGTGGCAGCGGAGCTGCTGGAAAAGCTGCCTGCGGCTGTGCAAAGGATCAGTCCGGAGCAGCGCAACTTGCAAATGACGGCACGCCGGCGCGGCGTGTGCAAGCGATTCAGGGCCTAGGTTCTGCGCTGAATCGGTTTTAGCGGTTGCTGCCCAGCGCCGCCGCAGAATCGGCGTCTGCGTCAATGTCGGTATCGCCGATGCATTCGTGCAGATTGCGATGGAAGTGGCTCACCAGCTTCTCATAACGTCCGAAGGTGAAGCAATCATTGGCCTTGCTGGCAATGCCGCGTTGGATAGCCTCAACCAGGTCACGATCTTCCTGCTGACCGGTATTGTTCACGAAATGAGCATCCCGTTTGGCATCTTCCACCGCTTTGTCTGAATCGAGCTTGCCCCGGTTGGTGAGTGTCCAGGCAAACGTCCGCGTGCAACCCAGGCCATCGGGCTCCAGAACCACCACACTGGTGAAGTGGGAGAGGATAGCGATCATGACATTGGGAAAGAGATGGTGGACGTAAGTCAATCGGCCATCCACGCGACGCTCAGCGGGCGCCACATCGGCCAGCTTTTCAATCCTCTGGAATGGGAAGGTGATGCGACCATTGCGACCATAGGTCTCCACAATATTCAGGTTGTCATAACCATAGGGATAAAATGTGTCCTTGTGGGCGGGTTTGATGTGGTAACCCTCAAGAAAGCCTTCGGCGAATATCTTCCAGTTGGCTTGAACGGTATAGTCACCGGCGGTAAACACCTGCTGATCCGATTCAATAATAAGCGGTATATCCGCCAGCACATCCCAGCAGCCCGGTGCCGGATCCTGCACCACATAGACCAGGCCGTCCTGCTCCCTCGCCTCTACAGGAACCAGTCCGTGGCAGGACTTGTCCAGGTCCGGGAAGCCTTCTTCATGGGGAACATGTGACAATCGTCCATCCAGTTGATAGGCCCAGCCGTGGTAGGCGCATACAAACACGCGGGTCTTGCCGCTGCCCTCAGCCACCTGTGTGCCACGATGCCGGCAGGCATTGCGAAACACCCTGATTTCATCATCTTCTCCCCGCACCGCAACCAGCGGCGTTCCCGCAGCCTCTCTGGCGACATAGGAGCCCCGATCCGGTAGGGCCGAGGTAGGGCAGAACACCGTTGGCCAGCGCTGCATGATGTGCTTAATCTCCAGCTGCAGGCGCCTCGCACAGGTATAGTTGGCAACCGGCTCGCGCCAGACCTCATCGGCTGCGTCAGTGGTTTTGTTGGCGATATGTTCGAGAATCTTTGCCGCGACGGTTTGGTCATCCATCAATAGGGACATAGAAGTACCTCCTGTTAGCGATTGCGGCCAAGAGCCTTCAGCGGTTGTGACCAAGAGCCTTCAGCGGTTGTGACCAAGAGCCTTCAGTGGTTGTGACCAAGAGCCCTCAGAAGGATAGTACATATAAACGTGTCCCTCCTGAAAAATAGATCGCTTTGAATTTGTTGACTATTTTCAGCAATCCATGAAGGATGCTTGCCATGTCCATTCTTCGCCTCGTAGCCACATTTCTTCTCTCATTATTCAAATCTCAGCGTCAACTGGTCCTTGAGAACCTGGCGCTGAGGCAACAGATAACTATGCTCCGCCAGTCGGTGAATCGCCCTTGTGCCACGCCCACAGACAAGTTGTTTTGGATATTCTTTTCTCGCTATGTGGATGGCTGGCGTACCACACTGCATGCCCTTCATCCGGATACTGTTGTAAGGTGGCATCGACACGGCTTCCGGCTGTATTGGCGCTGGAAGAGCCGAGGCTCTAAGCCGGGACGACCCGCTATAGATACAGCCCTGCGCAAGCTGATCCGGGACATGCAGGCAACCAACATTGGCTGGGGCGCGCCTCGGATCCATGGGGAACTGCTCAAACTGGGCATAGAGATCTCTCAAGCTACCGTATCAAAGTACATGGCGCGCCAACAAATACCACCTTCGCAAACCTGGCGGACGTTTCTTGAAAACCATGCCGACTGTATAGCTGGGATTGATTTCTTCACCGTCCCGACTGCTACATTTCGCATTCTCTATGTTTTCATCGTCCTCAGTCATGACCGTCGTCACATCATGCACTTCAATGTGACAACGCACCCCACTGCTCAGTGGACAGCGCAACAGTTGGTGGAGGCTTTTCCTTTCGAGTCTGCTCCACGCTATCTTTTGCGTGATCGAGATGCGATTTACGGTGAGAAGATTCGTCGACGGATCAAGAGTCTGGGCATCGAGGAGGTCGTCACGGCGCCTCGCTCGCCGTGGCAAAATCCGTTCGTTGAACGTATTATCGGGTCCATACGCCGAGACTGTCTTGATCACGTCATTGTCATCTGCGAGCGACATCTGCGACGGATTCTTCGAGAATACATTGATTATTACCACACCTGTCGGACTCACTTGTCGTTGAACAAAGATCCACCCGAAACCCGAACTGTTGAAACTCCGGAGATGGGAAATGTTGTGGCGTTTCCCTGCGGCGGCGGTTTGCACCATCGTTACCAGAGAATTGCAGCATGATAGACATGGCAAAGAATGACCAGAAAAACGACACGATTGTATTTTCAGGAGGGACAAGAGTTCGGGAGTGTTGAGCTCAGTAAGCTGGGCCAACGCACTGGCGGTCATACCGCCGGAAACGACCGTGGCTCGGGGTGATGCAATAGAGCTGCTGTTGCTGGATCAACTCAGTCGCTGAAATACCAGTGACGCATTGGTGCCGCCGAAACCAAAGCTGTTCGACATGATTCGCTGCAGATTTGCGCCGTCCTTGCGTTGCACGGCGATCGACATACCCTCTGCCTCGGGATCCAGCTCTTCTATATTGGCGGACGCCGCAATGAAGTCTTCCCGCATCATCAGCAGTGAGTATATGGCTTCCTGTACGCCTGCGGCCCCCAGCGAGTGTCCCGACAGGGATTTGGTGGAGCCGACCACGGGCATGTTGCCGCCGGCGAACACCTCTTTGACCGCTTTCAGCTCCTGCATGTCGCCTGCGGGTGTGCTGGTGCCGTGGGCATTGATGTAGTCGATATCACCGCTAACAGTGCTCAGTGCCTGTTGCATGCACCGCACTGCACCTTCGCCAGAGGGTGAGACCATATCGTAGCCATCGGAGGTGGCGCCATAACCCACCAGCTCGGCGTAGATTTTTGCGCCACGGGCTCGTGCGTGTTCGAGTTCCTCCAACACCACCATGCCGCCGCCGCCGGCGATAACAAAGCCATCGCGATTGGCGTCATAAGCCCGGGAGGCCCGGTCGGGTGTCTCGTTGTATTTGGTAGACAGTGCGCCCATGGCGTCAAACAGTGCGCTCAATGTCCAGTGCAGCTCTTCGCCACCACCGGCAAAGACGATGTCTTGCTTGCCCAGTTGGATCAGCTCCATGCCGTTGCCGATACAGTGGGCGCTGGTGGAGCAGGCGGAGGAGATTGAATAGTTGACCCCCTTGATTTTAAACGGGGTTGCGAGGCAGGCAGATACGGTACTGGCCATGGTCTGGGTAACCCGGTAGGGGCCGACCCGCCGCAGGCCGCGATCACGCAGGATGTCTGCCGCCTCTACCTGGCTGGAGGAGGAAGCTCCCCCTGAGCCGGCAATAATACCGGAGCGAACATTGGATACCTGATCCTCATCGAGCCCGGCATCGGCGATAGCCTGCTGCATGGACAGGTAGGCGTAGGCAGCGGCGTGCCCCATGAAACGCAATTGTTTGCGGTCTATGAGTTCGCTGAGATTCATGTCTATGGAACCGGCGACATGGCTTTTCATGCCCACGTCGGCCTGTTCCTGCTGGAAGCTGATCCCCGAGCGGCCTTCGCGGAGAGACTCCGTCACCGCCTTCTGGTCCGTGCCCAGGCAGGAAGTGATTCCCAGGCCAGTAACTACTACGCGTCTGCTCATGATGCTTGCCTAAAATGATTCATTTGATTGGAATAAACCCACGCGCAAATCCTTCGCGGTGTATATCACTTTCCCGTCAACCGCGACGGTGCCATCAGCGATGCCCAATACCAGCTTGCGCTCAATGATGCGCTTCAGATCGATGTTGTAGGTCACCGTAGTGGCGCTGGGCAAAATTTCCCCGGTAAATTTGATTTCGCCTGCCCCCAGGGCTCTCCCGCGTCCGGGATTACCGCGCCAGCCCAGGAAGAAACCGACCAGTTGCCACATGGCATCGAGCCCAAGGCAGCCTGGCATGACGGGGTCGCCGGGGAAGTGACAGTCAAAGAACCAGAGATCGGGGTTGATATCCAGCTCGGCGATTAACTCGCCCTTGCCCGCAGTACCACCCTCGGAGCTAATGTGGGTGATGCGATCCAGCATCAGCATGTTGTCCACTGGCAGTTGCGCATTGCCTGCGCCAAACAGCTCGCCGTTGCCACAGGTGATCAGTTCTTCTTTGTTGTAGGAGTTTTTCCCGGTCATAAACAGTACCATCCGCCGTTGCGAAAAGGGGCCCATTCTAATGTCTGGTGACCACATGTCCAGCGTGGGTTATTATATCCGGCTTTGGCGCCGATGCCTTGCCTGCTTGACTGCCTGTATATTAGCGGGAATCCATAAGAACGCATACAAGGATTAAAGATGTTAAAACCTGTTCTTCTATCAGGTGGGGTGGGGAGTCGCCTGTGGCCGGTGTCTCGCGAAGCCTACCCCAAGCAGTTTTTGCCGCTTGCGGGAGAAGATTCCATGCTTGCAGATACCCTGCACAGAGTGGAGGGGCTATCGAGTGTACCTCCGATGGTGGTGTGTAACGAAGCGCACCGCTTCATCGTGGCCGAACAAGTCAGGGAACTGGGCCTGTCGGGCGCGCAAATTGTGCTCGAGCCCTGCGGCAGAAACACCGCACCAGCGGTTGCAGTAGCGGCGCTGGAGGCACTCAAGACCGACCCCGATGCCGTGCTGCTGGTATTACCTGCCGATCACCTGATAGAAAACAGCGATGCATTTAGAGCCGCTGTCGCGCAGGCCATGCCACTTGCCGAGAAGGGTCGTCTGGTGACTTTTGGCATCGTTCCCAGTCGAGCAGAAACAGGCTTTGGCTATATCCGGCGGGGAGAGATCCTGGTCGATGAGATCTATGCCATTGACAGCTTTGTCGAAAAACCGGATTCCGCTACCGCCCAGTCCTATCTCGATAGCGGTGAATACCTGTGGAATAGCGGTATGTTTCTGTTGCCAGCCCAGGTCTACCTGGATGAGCTCACAAGTTTTGCTCCCGCCATAGTGGATGCCTGCCGGGCAGCTCTGGATGGAGCTGAGGACGATCTGGATTTTGTGCGCCTGGCGTCAGCGGCGTTCGAGTCTTGCCCCGGGGACTCGATTGACTATGCCGTTATGGAGAAAACAGAGCGGGGCGCTGTTCTCGCGCTGGATTGCGGCTGGAGCGATGTAGGTGCCTGGTCTGCACTGTGGGATGTCGGCAGCCCCGATGCACAGGGCAATGTGTTGCACGGCGACGTACTGCTTGATCAATGCCAGAATAATTACATCCGCAGTGAGTCGCGCCTGGTCGCGGCGACAGGCGTGGAAAACCTGGTGATTGTGGAAACCAGCGATGCGGTGTTGGTGGCCAGCAGGGACAGGGTGCAGGATGTCAAACGGCTGGTGACTGCACTCAAGGGTGCCGGCAGGGATGAAGCGACTGTGCACTCCAGGGTATATCGGCCCTGGGGCTTTTATGAGTCGCTGATCACCAGCGAGCGATTCCAGGTAAAACGTATTGTGGTTAATGCCGGAGCGAAACTGTCGCTGCAAAAACATCATCATCGGGCTGAGCACTGGGTCGTTGTCAGCGGGACAGCGGAAGTCACCTGTGAAGACAAGGTTTTCATGCTCCGAGAAGATGAATCGACCTATATCCCGCTGGGGCACAAGCATAGACTCGCCAACCCGGGGCGTATACCGCTGGAGTTGATCGAGGTGCAGTCGGGATCTTACCTGGGAGAAGATGATATTGTCCGCTACCAGGATATGTACGGGCGCAGCGATACGTGATTCACAGTTGATGGCGGAGATTTGCCGATGATCAAGAAATGCCTCTTCCCGGTAGCGGGCTATGGGACGCGCTTCCTGCCTGCTACCAAGAGTATGCCCAAGGAGATGCTTCCCATAGTAAACAAGCCGCTGGTGCAATACGGTGTGGAAGAGGCCATCGCAGCGGGAATGACTACCATTTCCTTCGTCACCGGGCGCGGTAAGCGCGCTATCGCTGATCATTTCGACATCAGTTACGAATTGGAACACGAGATTGCCGGCACCGGCAAGGAAGACTATCTGCAGAGTATTCGCGATGTGCTGGACGAGGGCGTGTTCACCATGGTGCGGCAGCGCGAGATGAAGGGGCTGGGGCATGCGATTCTCACCGGAGAGCCCCTGATTGGTAACGAAGCCTTCGGCGTGGTGCTATCTGACGATCTCTGCCTGAACGAAGGGCCGGGCGTATTGGCACAGATGGTGGAGCTGTACCGCCAGTTCCGTTGCAGTATTGTCGCTGTCCAGGAAGTGCCGATGGAGGAGGCGCACAAGTATGGAGTCATCGCCGGCGAGGCATTGAAGGAAGGGCTCTACCGGGTGGATGACATGGTCGAAAAGCCACCGCCGGGTGAAGCACCCTCGAACCTGGCTATTATCGGACGCTACATCCTGACGCCAGATATTTTTGACATACTTCGCAATACCCCGCCTGGCAAGAATGGGGAAATCCAGATCACCGATGCGCTGCTGGCCCAGACGAAAACAGGCTGTGTACTGGCCTACCAGTTCAAGGGGCGCCGCTTCGATTGCGGGAGTGTTGCCGGCTTTGTCGAGGCGACCAACCACGTGTTTAAACACATCTATGTGGGGTCTGCGTGAAAGAGCTGAGCTGTTTCAAGGCCTATGATGTACGCGGCCGTATCCCGGATCAGCTCAACGAAGACATCGCCTACCGTATCGGCAGGGCCTATGCCGAGGTCGTCTGCCCCCGCAGCGTGGTAGTCGGTCACGATATTCGACTGACCAGCGTCCAGATCAAGGCGGCGCTCACCGACGGCTTGCGCGATGCCGGGGTCGATGTTTTTGATATTGGCCAATGCGGTACCGAGGAGATTTACTTCGCCACGTCTCACGCATCGATGGATGGAGGCATTGCTGTTACCGCGAGTCACAACCCCAAAGACTATAATGGCATGAAGTTTGTTCGCGCGAACTCTGAGCCCATCAGCGGAGACAGCGGACTCAAAGACATCAAACTGCTGGCCGAGCGCAATGACTTCGCCGATGGCGGCCAGCGCGGTGCACTGGCAGACCTGGACAGTGCTGAAGCCTATATCGACCACCTGCTTACTTATATCGACCTCTCCGCGCTGAGGCCACTGAAACTGGTGGTAAATGCGGGCAACGGGGGTGCCGGCGCAGTGATTGACCGGATTGAGGAGCGTCTGCCCTTCGAGTTTATCAAGCTGCATCATGAGGCCGATGGAAATTTCCCCAATGGGGTTCCCAATCCCCTGTTGGTGGAAAACCGGGTCGTCACAGCCAATGCGGTACGCGAGCATGGTGCCGATATGGGCATCGCCTGGGACGGCGATTTTGATCGTTGCTTTTTCTTCGACGAGCACGGCGAGTTTATCGAGGGCTACTACCTGGTCGGCCTACTGGCGGAGGTGCTGTTGCGGCGGGAAGGGAGCGGCAAGGTCGTACACGACCCCCGTTTGACCTGGAATACCCGGCAGGTGGTGGAAAGTCTTGGCGGTGAGCCGGTGCAGAGCAAGACGGGACACGCCTTTATCAAGGAGCGCATGCGCGCTGAAAATGCGATTTACGGTGGCGAGATGAGCGCGCATCACTACTTTCGCGACTTTGCCTACTGTGACAGTGGCATGATCCCCTGGCTGTTGGTGTGCGAGTTGGTCTGCCAGGGTACGACGACACTCTCAAGCCTGGTATCAGAACGCATGGCCGCCTACCCCTGCAGCGGTGAAATCAACCGCGAGATTGCCGATCCTGCCCGGCTGTTGTCACTGGCGGAGGAGCGGTATGCAAAAGACGCCCTCAGTGTCGATCACACGGATGGATTGAGTGTTGAATTCGACAACTGGCGGTTCAACCTGCGAATGTCCAATACGGAGCCGGTGGTACGGCTTAATGTGGAGAGCCGTGGTGACGAACCTTTGATGCGGGAAAAAACAGAAGAGCTGCTGTTATTGATGGATGGGTAGCTGGTACTTCGTAGCCGAGCCGGATAGGCACTGGCTAGATCCGACCATCGACCTCGGCGGAGGGTAGCAGGTAGGTGGCGTCGTAGAGTACGCCCTGTTTCCGGCAGAGCCCGCGGATGGCTTCGCAACCCAGATCGCGAAAACAGTCATGACCGACCGCCAGTATCACCGCGTCATAAGCACCTTTTGGCTGTTCGACCAGTTCCAGTCCCATTTCCTTTAACGCTTCGCGGCGGTCGACGACCGGGTCGTGCACGCTGACCGCGGCATTGCAGGCCTGGAGTTCGGAGATGATATCGGCAACCAGTGTATTGCGCAGATCGCTGCAGTTGGGCTTGAAGGCGACGCCCAGAATGAGAATGCGGGCATCGACCACATGCAGTCGGCGCTGGGTCATTAGTTGCATCACTTCATTGGCGACCTGTTTCCCGATACCGTCGTTGAGACGTCGGCTGGCGGAGATGATCTCGGGGTAATAGCCTGCCTGTTCCGCCCTGTGTACGAGATAGTAAGGGTCGACTCCAATACAGTGACCGCCGACCAGGCCGGGGCGAAAGGGCAGGAAATTCCACTTGGTCCCGGCCGCTGCCAGAACTTCTTCGGTGTCGATGCCGAGCTTTTTGAAGATCTGCGCGAACTCGTTGGTCAGCGCAATGTTGACGTCGCGCTGAGTGTTCTCTATTACTTTTGCTGCTTCAGCGACCTTGATACTACTCACGGGAAAGGTGCCGGCGGTGATAATCGAGCTGTAGAGTGCGTCGACTTCAGCGGCCACCTGGGGCGTGGAGCCCGCAGTGATCTTGATGATATCTGTGAGACCGCGTGTCTTGTCTCCCGGGTTGATACGCTCCGGGCTGTATCCGGCGTAAAAATCCTGGTTGAAGCGCAGCCCCGAGGCCCGCTCCAGAATGGGCACACAGTATTCTTCGGTACAACCCGGGTACACGGTGGATTCGTAGATAACGATGTTGCCGACTTGCAGGGACTCGCCGATGAGCCCGCTGGCCGCCCCCAGCGGATGCAGGTCAGGGCGCCGGTCCTGGTCGATGGGCGTGGGAACGGTGACGATGTAAATATCGCAACTGGCGAGGTCGGCGGCATTATCACTCAGTGTCAGCGCGGATTTTGCCAGTTGCGCCGAATCTATCTCGCCACTGCTGTCTTCACCTGCTCGCAGTTGCGATATCCGTGTTGAGTTGACGTCAAAGCCGAGGGTCTGGTGCTGACGCGACAGCGCCAGGGCCAGTGGCAGGCCCACATAACCCAGGCCGAGAACCGCAATTGATTTACTGCTCATGGCGCCATCTCTCAAGAAGTGCATTGGTAGAAGGGTCGAAAGCCGGGGCAGCGGGTGCTTCCATTGAGGTGTATATTTCCATGCCCAGTTCCTTGCCCAGTTCAACTCCCCACTGGTCAAAAGAATTGATTTGCCAGAACTGTCCACTGCAGAAAGTTTTGTGCTCGTAGAGTGCCAGCAGGGCGCCGAGGCGTCCAGGGGTCAATTGTGGGCAACTCAAGGTACTACTGGGCTGGTTGCCCGGCATTACCAGATGCGGTGCCAATTGTTGGGCTCGCGCCCTGGACAAGCCTCGTGTCCGCAGGGAATTCACCGCAGTACTCTCATCCCGTCCGATCATCAGCGCCCGGGCCTGACCCAGGCAGTTGGCAACCAGGCGTTGATGCCCCTCACGGTCCTCGCCGAGTGGGCCGGCCAGGGGCAGGATGAAATCCACCGGGCACAATAAAGTGCCCTGGTGCAGTAACTGGAGAAAGGAATGTTGGCCGTTGGTTCCTTCCGCACCCCAGAGTACCGGGGCCGTGGCGTAGTCCACTGTGACGCCGGCGCGATTGACCCGCTTGCCGTTACTCTCCATGGAGAGTTGCTGCAGAAATGCGGGCAACTGTGCAAGATTGTGCTGATAGGGGATAACTGCACAGCTCTCGGCGCCCAGAATTGTCGCGTTCCAGACTTCCAGCAGACTCATTATGACCGCCAGGTTGGATTCTGCAGGCGCGGTGCGAAAGTGCTTGTCCATCTCCTCTGCACCGGCCAGCAGCGCGGCAAATTGTTCGTTGCCTACCGCGAAGGCGTTGCTCCAGCCGATGGCTGACCACAGAGAGTAACGGCCACCCACCCAGTCCCACAGGGGTAATATATTCCGCTCCGGGATGCCGAAG